>Ga0209318_1000097_pt1 | contig 106452 bp, 163 predicted proteins | sample RifGroE1_FD_183999 | JGI IMG/M metagenome (GOLD analysis project Ga0209318, IMG submission 183999) | Groundwater microbial communities from Rifle, Colorado, USA - Groundwater E1 (SPAdes) (version 2) | ecosystem: Environmental > Aquatic > Deep subsurface > Groundwater | place: Rifle, Colorado...
TTTATACTGCGTTGTTATTACAGGTATCGTAAATGTAGCAGCACCCGAGCCCATTGATAATCTAGTCGCATTGTCCACACGAAAAATAAATTGGCTACCAGGCTCAGTTCCAGCTTCATCACATTTAAACGTAACGCCACCAGGTGCAAGTGTCACGTTACTACCAAGCACTGTGAGATCACCACCTGCATAGATAGCTTTAGTCAGACTAAGCCCTGCACCAGCAATACTACCGTTACTGGTAGTAGTGGCCTCGGTGGTGTCTGTGGTTGTAATACGGCCTGCGAAGGTGGCTAGACCAGTGTTTGATAAAAGTAGTGGCGTTATGAATGTTATATCTGTATCGGCTCCCGAACTCGTTGCTGTTTGAAAAGCAATATCCCCATCGGCTCCTTTAAACCATAGTCTAGTTGCAAATCCAGACCCTATTCTTTTGTTCGTACCAGCTGCATTTATAAAAACATTATTACCTAATAAAACTGATGTTGCAGCATTATTAGATAACCCGTATAGAACAGCATTTGAACCTACTTTTAATGATGTATAACTAGACTCCCAAGTCTGAAAAGTAGAATTACCAATGCTTGCATGAGATGTTGTAGCCAGTGTTGTAACCCCACTAACAGCACCGCTATTAATTATAACACCGTTTATGGTGTTTGTGGCCGTTGCTCCGGTGATGGCTCCACTGACTGTGAGTGTAGACAGTGTGCCTACTGATGTTATTGCTGCCTGTGCTGCACCTGTAACAGTTGCTGCTGTGCCTGAACAATTACCTGTTACGTTGCCAGTAAGGTTAGCTGCTATGTTATTAGTACAGGTAATGTCTGTAAACCAGCCTGCCGCTACCCTTGCCCCTGTAGACCCAATAGAGCCTGTCAGGGTAATGCTATTTGTCGTTAGTGCTAAGTTACCACCTGAGACCGTAAAGCCTCCTGTTGCCGTTGCTACGGTAATATTTGCCGTACCATCAAAGGACACGCCTCCTATCGTTCTTGCAGTCGCTAAAGCCGTTGCCGTTGCCGCAAGGCCAGTACACGATCCGGATGACCCAGTCACATTACCCGTCACATCTCCAGTAACATTGCCGGTCAAATTACCTGTTATTGCTCCGGTGACTCCCAGGGTTCCAGCGATAAGCGTGTTACCACTTGCAGCGGCCACGCTGAACTTGTTCGTATTTATCGCTAAATCACCGGTAAGCGCTAATGTGCTTGAAAGCGTTGCGGCTCCAGTAACGCCCAGCGTGCCAGCAATGGCGGTATTTCCGCTCGCAGCTACAACTGAAAACTTATTCGTGTTTAACGTAAAATTACCGGCTACGGCTAAAGTTCCGGCAAAAACTGCCGAATCCATGTTTAAGCTTTTTGAACCGTCTGAAAGTCCGTTCACAATGTCAGTAAAATTTGTATTAACTTTCGTTGCGTCTGTAACTGTGCCGTTTGATAGTGACCATGTAACGCTTGCGTACGCCATTATTAACCCCCTCCATTTTGAGATCTAATTCCTATTCCTATTGGTATTCTGCCCTTACGACCAGCTCCAACGCCAACTTTTTCAATCAAATCAGCCAGGCTCAATACTTTTGAAGCCGCCATTGGGCTTGATAAGGCTAGTGGTACAGTTGCCGCCGGTAGTCCAAGTAGTGCGCTAGTTCCGATTGTTGCTGCTGCTCCTGGGACTGCTGCTGCTGTTTGTACACCCAGCGTTGATCTTCCGGTTGATTGTCTTGGTAATACCGTTGGCCTTCTGCCGGGGCCCAGCTCTTCGGCCATTTTCGATAACTCAATTTTGCCAAGCAAATCTTCGCCATATAAATCACCAAGATCTTTAATCGCTTTTTGTGCCTCCGTGCTTCTCGATATTCTATTTCTCAATGCCACGTCGTTTTCAAAATCGTTTGAACGTATAATTTCGCTGAGGTCGTCCTTTAGTTGTAGTTTGCGGGACCATTCCTGCATTGCTGATTTATATTCTGCTGGAGCCGCATTAATGAGCTGCTGTTTCATTTTGGTGCGCGCTCTCATAATTGCATCATTAACATACTTCTTTACGTCGCCGGAAACTTCCATGTCAAAAATAGCGCGCTTATCCAAATCCTCGCGCATATCTTTAAATGCTGTAGCTGAATAGTTCTGCTTAAAAAACTTGTTTTGCTTTGCTCCTGGAACACGGTCTTTCAGTTCGTTAATAGCATCATCAAGATCTTTATTTATAGCCTCGCGATAAGGACTCAGGTTTTCTTTACCTTCAATCAGTGACTTTTTTGCCGCCTGCAGTTCTTGAATTGCCGGAAGAACGCTTAGCTTTGGCGTTTTTTTGAGAGCTTCATCAACTACTTTTTTCTCAGTGATTGTTTCTCCAATATTTTTAGTCAAACCTTTAATTGAAGATCTAACCTCTGCGCCTGTCTGCGCTTCTTGAATCTCTTTTGCTCCCTTGCCAAGCCCGAAACCCCACTTTCTCAGAGTCTTCTCTCCTACGCCGGACAATTCGCCCGCAACACTTCCCAATGCCTTGTTTATAGGCTTTAATATTGCTGGTGCTGCAACGGGTATAGCCGCCCCAATACCAATGTTTGAAGCAAGCCTGCCACCGCTTACGCCTCTTCCGGCCGCGTACTCTTCACCCTCACGGGCAACGCCTGCCGTAACTCCTTCTAATGCACCTGCCGATACTCCCGGAGCCATTCTTCCTATCAAATCACCAAGCGCCATTGTTTTTTTTGCCGTCAATGCCGGAGCTACTTTTTCGATAAACGGAGCTGCTTTTGACGCTGCACCCATAATCTTAGGGCCAAGCATCGCCACACCCCTTGCGCCCGCCAATGGTGCACTTAAGGGTAGCGTGTAAACACTTGCAGCCGTTTCAACTGGTCTTATGAGTTGCTGTAAAAATCCCTTTCCTTCGCCTGTTATGTCAGCAACGCTTTCCAAACCTCTTTCTTTTGGGTCTATTGTGGAGGCTGCGGCTCTAAAAGGCAATGTCATAACGTCCGCTCCAGCCCCTAGCGACTCCTGTAGGCCACTTGACCTGCCTTCGGCTGCCATTTTAGCGGTGCGTGGGAAAAGTGCGCTTGCCGGCCTTCCTAGGCGCTCAGAACCAAGAAAAGTAACGTCGTCACGCAGTCGTGAGGGTCGCTGTTCTTGCTGTGGTGCCTGTTGCTCTCCCATGCTACTTGATGTGGAGGCATTGCTGGAAGGCGTTTTATCCGCCATGCCACTGTAAATATCGTTGAGCTCGTTTTCAGTGGGTGGACTGTCGCCCTTTACTCTGAAAATACGCCCGTCTGGCGATGTGATTTTGTATGTAGGCATTATTCCACCTCCACAACAAATCTACCTATTTTCCTTGCTTCGGGTGCTCTTCCGCTACTTGATGATAATTGACCACCGCTTGATGAATTACCCATAGGCTTATAGCTCCTTGGGAATGGAAGTTCATTGTTTTTTATCATTGGATTTTCTGTGATCGCCTTAATATTGTATAATGCCTCCTGAGCCTCTTGCAATGCGTCAACATAATCTTCATCATCAACCATTCTGTCCTGCAATCTACTTGAAGCACTTTTCAACACTTTAAACTCGGCTTCTGATACCGGGCCAAGGCCGGTAGCTCCTGTTTTAGATTGTGATTGCAGTTTCTGTATATAATCGAATGTCAATAAATCCTTTAGTTGATCAATCTTTGTGAGAGCTATTCTTCCTGAACCAAATAAAGCCGTTCCCCCATATCCAGTTGCCGAAGAAAGTCCTGGATCATTTTTTACATCGTCAATCATTGAAATTTTTGATTCTATGTCCAAGATGCGCATGTTTTTAGTTTCGGCTTCTCTTTGCTCTTTTTCAGCTCTCTTTTCGGCTTCTCTTTGCTCTTTTTCTGTTTGCTTTTCGAGTCTCGAATCGGATTTGTCCTGCAGTCGTAGCTTTTCTATCTCGACCCTATTTGCCTGTTCGGCCTGCCTTTTCTCTGCCGGAGTCTCCTGTTTTGATGCTGGTGCTAAAACTCTTTCAACAAGCTTTGAGCCAAATTCAGGCTGCGCGCCTGCAGCAATCATTTCAGGCGGTAAGCTTTCGCCATTTACGTTTCCGGTATTTATATAAGACTCAATTGCACGCCGTGCAGCATCCTTGCGCGAAGAATCTTTTTTAGCCTCACTAAACTGAAATTCACCAAGCCTCATTTGCAGTTCGCGTGCTGCTGCTGCTTTGCGATCTTCGTCCGCTTTTCTCTTGCGCTCTTCGGCGTCTCGGAAAATTTGCTCTCCCTGTAGTGCCGTTGTGCCCGGAGACTTGCCTCTGGTTGCTATTGTCTCTGCAACTGCAAGGTAGGGTAATATGTTTCTGAATCTCTGTCCATCATCTGCCATCTTAGTACCTCGCGGCTCTTGTTAAGAATTTCGAGTTTGCCATATTTGCTTCGTATCCGGCCTTCGCTGAATCAGCTCCATAGGTAGGTGCCTTCGTTTTGCCAAACATACCATCCGCCATGCTACTACTTCCAAGCGTAAAAGCAAGTTCGCCAAGCCCTTGAATAGTATTATATCCGGTCATGTTCGGAGCGTTATATTCGGGTTTTTCTATCTGCCTGGGAATAGCTTTTGTTCCGAGCATATTCAAAATAACTTGCCTGCGTTGCTCTCTCTCATACGCCTTGTTCGCCTTGTCAGACCTATCTTCATAGCGGTCTTTAGCTCTGCCTTGCGCTACGTCACCCTGGATTGATGCTCCCTGCTTAGCGCCCCAACCAGCGCCAGCAACGGCAAGAGCTGGATTTCCTGTAAGCACTCCAGGCGCCGCGCCGATTACCCCACCTATTGCCGGCAAAGCGTAGTCTTTACCTATATTTCCAGCCTTCCTCATTAACGAATTTAAGCTCATTATATACCTGCCCTTTTACGTGCTCCAGCAACGCCGGCGCCTCTTACGGCTTCCTGTTCTTGCGGAGTTAATGTGTCAAACGTTTTTCTGTCTATGGTAACACCATTAAACGCGTTAAGCGATAATTCTTGTACCAGCTTTGCCCGTGCGGTAGCTGAGACTGTACTACTTACTGGCGCTTGTGCCACGCCTGTAGAGGTTTGTGCAGAAGCTGCCCCCGCCCTCTGCGCTGCCAATTGAGCCGTTAGTTCTGCTGGTGACAATGTTTTTGGTGCTGGCGCTGGTGTAGCGGCAGGTGCGCCAAGCATTGGCGCCGCTTTAAATTCCGGTGCTGCCGTGGACTTAGTTCCAGCTTCACGGCCTTCACTTTTTCCGTATTGTAAATAATGGTCATAGCCCGACTTGAATCCGCCTTTTTTAACCTCTGCTGCCACATCGGGATTGTTAGCCAGATAAGCGGCCTCATCAAATCCTGCATTATCAGCAACCATGCTTGAGATGTCAACGCCCATCTCTGTGTAAATAGCGTCTATCTGGTCCTGAAATGTCTTGCTATCGGTTTTTACGCCAGAAACCTTGTCAGCCAAATATAAAGCCTGCAGGTCTCCCTTTCTTTTTGCTTCTTCGCCCAAGGTGTCAAAATAGTTTTGTAACGTCATTTCCTGCGACTTAAGCATCGCCGAATTGTTCTGTAGTTCGTTTTGCAATTCTCCGCTTACTTTTAATTTATCTAAATCGGCTGCAATTGAAGCTGTTTGACTATTTTTATCCGCCGATATTTGCGTTTCGAGCTGTTTCATTTGAGCTGCTGCTTGTGCGTTTATTTTTGCTATCTCATTATCTTTTTCGCTTGCGCTTAAATCCTTTTGGGCTTGAATATCAGCTATCTGACGATCTGATTCGGCTTTTATTTGCGCATCGGTAATGGCCATTTGCGTTGCCCTTCCCTTGTCTGCGTCCGCCAGGCGACCAGTTTCAATCGTTTTTTCCTGAGCTAATTTTTCACGCTCCAGCTCGGTGGTACCCATGCGCGACGCTACCTGCTCATTCAACTGTAAGACAAAATTTGCCTGTTCATTGTCGCCCGTCTTTTCCGCCAGTGCTTGCCGCCTTTCGTCAATGCTTAAGCCCGCTTCCTTTAAAGCCTTGTCCTGAGCCATGGATGCGTAAAACTGTGCCGACTGCTCGTCCAATCCCTGCTTTTGCAGTTCAAGCTTTGTTTTTTCATTGTCGTTGGTGGCCCCGAAAATTGTCATCGCCTGAGCTTGCGAAGAGTAAAACTGCGCCTGGTCTTGGTCCATGCCGGCCTTCTGTAGTGCGATCTTCGAATCCTCAAGCGAGAGCCCTCTTTCCGCTAACGTGAGCGCCTGTGCTTGTGACGAAACAAATCTAGCCTGCTCATTGTCTAAGCCCTGCTCCTTGAGGTTGAGCTCGATGGATTGAAGGTCTAAGCCCCTGCCCGCCAACTCTTTGGCTTGGGCCTGGGATGCAACGAACTGCGCTTGAGATTGGTCTAAGCCCGACTTCTGCAGTTCTACCTTGCTCTCTTCAATCGAATAGCCTTTAGTGGCTAATTCTTTAGCTTGACTTAATGAAGCGGTGAATTGTGACTGCTGAATATTTCTCTCCTGCTCCGCCTGTCCACCTGTAAATAATCTTTCCTTTTCTGCTTCTGCGGCTTGAGCATCGAGTTCGGCTTTTTTCTGCGAAGATTGGAACGCCTCGCTTCCCGTTCTCTCCTGTGTCGCAAATGATTGCTGTGACTCGAGCTTCTTCATATCATTGGCCGCGTTCGCGTTTGCAATGGCTATCTGATTTTCCTTTTCGATGGCGCTCAAGTCCTTTTGAGCGTTAATGCCCATTATCTGACTCTGCAAATTAGCTTCTATCTGCTTCTGGCTTTCTGACGATCCGTAGGTGCGCCCCTTTTCGGCTTCCGCAATTTGCGCCTGGCGGGCAAGCTCATTCTGCTGCGCCTGATAATCCTGCGTTCCCACTCTTTCCTGCGTTCCATAGGTACGCTGTGCCGTGTTTTCTCCGGACTGATACGACTGTGTAGCCTCGCGCTCGCCGGTGAGGTATTGGCGTTGTCTTTCCGCTTCCTCTAAGGACTCCTGTTGTCTCTGCTGCTCTACATCAATTTGTCCACGACGGGCGGCAACGGCTTTAATCGCTTCACTTTCTTGCATCTGCTGTTGTTTGAGTGCTATGCCAGAATCGGTTATGTTCTGCGATTGCAATCTATCCTTTAACGCTTGTTGTTTGCGCTGTAAAAGATTTTCCTCTTCGCCCACCGCCTGCTCTTTGGCTTGCTGAAATCTATTTTTCTGAATGCCAAGCCTACTTTCTATTGCTTCTCTTATTGCCATTATGATCTCCGTCCGCGCAGCGTGTATGCTACGCCAAGTTCATGAACTTTAAAATATTTGTCTATCGCATTGGTGCTAAATTTCAACTGCAAATACCTACTGGTTGAATTTTTTAAGGGGACTCTTATTTTTTTGCGTTGATTATTGCCGCCCCACTTATCTATACCCCAGATAGCGGCGCCCCACAAAGAGCCACCCGGATCTAAATCTACATTTACGGCGTCGCCCGAGCCCGTGTCAAAATCATTAAAATATGATAATTGCATATTCCACACGCCGACAGTTTCAAAAAGAATATAAACGTAACGCCATTTCTTGTAATAATCCTTATGCTCTTCTTTGCCGGATATAGCCGATGTTACGTAATATGAATCTATCGTCGCGCCATCATAATTATGGCCCGTATCTAACTCATAGATAAATCCATTTTCAGCACTTGAGCCGCCATACAATTTATTATCAAACACGCAAAACCTTGATATTGCCATGTTAGCTTTTGACCAGGCACCTAACTTGCTGTCACCCGAGGCGCGCAGGTAATCAAACTTATAGACGACATCATTTTTAGTCGCCGACGTACTAGGTACGGCGTACCAAATCTTATTCTTCCAGTTTATACCCGCAACGCCAGAGAGTAACGATGTTTTAAAGCTCAACACATCAGGCTCTATATCATTGCTCTGAGAGTCTGTGAATATGCCGCCCGTTGTTGTCTGGGAAACGCCTTTTATTGTCTCGTTGTTCTGGAAAGCAAAAAAGCCGTCCTTATTCATCATCATGAGGTAGTTATCAAAATTAACTAAAGCCTTGTGACTTTCGGAGCCCCAGGGGCTTGGGCTTTTGACTAAGTACCATAGATCAGGAGTTAGCGCACCAACGTCGTCTTGCGTTAAAAGTATCCACGTACTTGTATTGCCCCTCGCATCTGACTTTGAGATCACGACCGAATTATAATGTATAGCAATGCCGGTTATTAGCTGGCCATCCCCTTCGCCTATGCGCAGAAAATTTGTAGTTGGGAATACTTCGGGTTGATTAAGTTCAGAGTACCATAAGTAACTTCTGTTCGCGCTTTCGCCAGCGCAGAATAGTCTTCCTTGGTGAGAAATCATGTATTTGAATCTGCGCGGGTTTGCATTATCTATTGGAGCCTCAGCTCCTAATTCCGTATCGGCTACATTGTCAGTTAATGACGACGTTCCATTTGTTACAGAAGTAACTAAGTAATACACTCCGCCCGCCGCGGCTGTGTTTCTATAAATATTCCATCTGTCAATCCCATCAAGTGCGGGCGCTGTTGGTATTGATGATACAAGCATAGACGCACTCGCTGCCGTTACCGCCGTGCTCGCAATGCCAAAATCACTCTCCGCGAGGTTGCTATTTACCCCGGTATAAACATATTGATACGTACCCGTCAATACACCAGTCGCCGTACTTACTGCCGTTAATGCTCCTGATGGTGCGCTGACTCCCATTTTAGTAAACTGCGCTCCATTCCACTTGTAAGGCTGATTAACGCCGTCGCTCATGAAAAGATTATTTCTAAACGATACAGTGTCAACCGGCGTCCCTTTTGTGAATACGCCGGACGATGCCGATATTTTCTCAAATGAGGGTGCACTGTAATAATAAGCCGATGCTGAACAAATGGCGACCAAGTAGCCCGACGCGTCGTTGCGCGAAAAGTTTGCAAGGCCATCTATGGCTGCCGAACCGATGGCGGCTGTATTAAGTTTACCATAGCCATTGCATGAGGCTACGGCTCCATAGTCGTCAAAATCTACATTAAGTAGGTCAGGGCTTTGATTCAATGGCAGCGTTGTCGGATTGTTTTTAGTATTCAAGCCGCCGTCGAATTTAGCAATCGGGAAAAGAGTTAGGTTTTGGTATGGACCAATGCTCATATAGTTCCGAGATCCGTAAAATTGGTTTGCTCTTCAATCTTAAAGCGTATGTGCATGTCGTCATCTTGCATTTTAGAATACGACTCAATAGCGTCGCTCAACCCTTTTTCCCACAGGCTATAAAACATATCTGCTAATTTATCTTTGTCTTTGAGTAGCGCTCTATATGTAGCATAGTCGACAATGGCGTTTTGCGCTAAGCTTGGCACGCTAAAAGATGCCGATACTGATGTTAAATTAGCAGGCTCTTTTACATACCAGAACTTAAGCGTTTTTGCACTATCGGGAACTGGGTATAGTCCAATGTTGGACCCGAACTCATAGTAATAACAAGGGCTACCCGTTGCCAGGCTACCTCCATAACTAATAGATGACAACGCGTCATAGTCGGCCTGGTCAATCTTTTTAAGCTTAACGCCATCCCACGTGACTTTTGAAACCCGAAACGAATCAGTCGGCTTTGCATATTCCTGTGTACCAGATACGGTTGACGTAGCGGCGTTTGTGCCGCTGTAGCATCCTATTTTATCTATGACGAGGCGCTCGCCAAACCATAAATACGTTCTTATTTCATCATCTGACCAGTTAGCTGCGTCAGGCTCATCAATTAGAGACCTTACCGCCGCCACCGCTTCTGCTGGCGTCATTTTTACCCCTACATCCTTTTACATGTTCACTATGTTCAGCTTTATCCATAAATTCAGCATCGCACTTTTCGCAAACATACACGCGCAGTGTAGTGGTCTTCGGTTCGCTTTTACCCATAACGTTATTAAGGCTTGCGTAGTGGGCGTTAAGCTCTTCTTCGGTGTCGAACTGCATACCATTGAAATTAGAAACGAATTTCTTTTTTTCACGGTATCGCAATTCAATCGGGAGATCTTCAATTCGTATTTTCTTTGCATTCAATTTGTTTTTGTTGCCGTCTTCAATGATTGGACACCACTGGCCCTTAAATGCAAGTGCTTCGGCGCGCTCCATCATAATGAATCCACCGGCAGGAATGCAGATATCGTCTCCTCGAAACGTCTCTCTATATTCCCGGGTATCGTCATTAAATACTTTTACTTTCATTTGTCCTCCTAGTCAGGATTTATTGTTAAAGACCAAAAGCGATAACGCCAAATATACCACCACTTGCCGCACTTGCTACCGACACAGTGCCACCAGAGAACGTAATGCCTCCAGGCGTCTTGTCGGACTGCGGAATGGGTGCGCAATAAATGATCGTTGTTAGTGGTAACGCAAAGTCGCCGGGACCATCGGTCATGGTTACGCTGCCGACAACCATTCTAAGATTGCCAACTACGGTTCCCTGGGGGACTCTGACGTCTGCTGTGAATGTTCCTGTTACTGCCATAATTTACCTCATAATACTGTTTGTGGTTTGTCTGGATTCAACGAACCAGGCAATAATTTATAAAGATTGTATTCGTATAAAACAGAGGCTAAATCACGTTGAATGATTTGCCTCATATTTCCTTGTGGGTACGCGCCTAAGAGTCCGCCTTCTGTGCAATTTATGTAAATACCACCAATGCCCGTTCGTCCTCCCATGATTTCGTATTCAAAGAATCGCTTGAAACCATAGTAAGATGGCCACGTGTACACTTTGTTTCCAAAAACATCAACAGCTGCCATGTCGCCTTGTGACCTGTCGTAGTCAGTGACGTATGAATGAAACCTTTTATTATAACCAAATGAGAAGTCAGCACCAATGAAAATTATTGGATTGCCTCCCAGTATGCATTTGGCAAAATAGAAGCATGAACCAAGGACGTTGCCGCCCATGCGAAAAAATAAAGGTACGTTAAGTATCTTTTTTGTTTCTGTGTGAAAAGACTCGTCTGCTGCGGTATTATACCACAACACCTTGCCTTTCCAATTTTCATGTAACCCGGGATGGCCAACAAGAGGGGTAACTAAAACCCTATCCTTCGATAGCTCGAAGTAATATTCTTTATCTTGCTTGCCACCAATACACATCTCATCAACAGTACACTCTCCGGCGTCAAGGTTCACATAATAATCGGCGCTCACTCCGTTGTCTTCGAAGTAGGCGAAGTTATGCAAACACGATACCAGGCAAATGTCGCCACGATGGTCGCGCAAAGCGTCAATGTTTTTAGCGAGCGATGGCCCTGAGCCTGCAATAATTACAGGCTTGAGTGCTTGCTTGCCAATCTCATTAGACGCCAGGTTGTTCATTATATCATACTTCAACGCATTGTGTTCAAACTGTCTCTTCCACTGCGCAAACCACGTTTTTATTGTGACGTCGTCGCGGCAGGAAAGGTCCGTTTTCATATTTGGCGTTTCAGTAAGTGGCATATCGAAGTATGGTTGATAGGTTAACCCCATCATTTTTACTTTTGACTGCCATGGCATAAATTCAGCTATCTTATCCCACCGTTCTGGGGATATTGTTTCTGGGTCGATCAAACTATCGACATATTTCTCCAGTTGGTCGCTCGAAAACGACGCGCCTGAAAACTTTTTGTCAATAAGACGTTGCAACAGATTTTGAGTCTGCTGCAACGGTGTGATTTGGTCGGTATTTTCCATATTAGAGACAGGCTATAAAAGCTGTGGCTGACGCTCCTGACGCTGCTGCTGACAACGACGTTCCAACGCCGACGCCCGTTGCTCCCGTTACAGGTGCGAACACGCCATTAGCTCCAAGTCCTATATTAGCACCTGCAGCAAATGAAATTGCGTCACCCGCGAGCACTGTACCTATACCATTGACCAGCGCCCAACCGTAATTTAGGGTTGGCAGTGCCGTGTGTTTAATCACACCAACGCACTTGCTGTCATTGGAGACTGACGACAAGGTGACGGTAAAGTCACTGGCGGCAGCGGTAAGGATAACGCCATTGCCAACAGCGATCGTTGACGCAGAACCGTTGTAAACATAGCGGTATAAATTGCCCGCATATTGACGCAGGGTTCCAACATCCGCCTTGGCTGTCGTTCCTACTTCTGAAATTGCATCTGTGAATAGATTTGTGAATCCGTACATTTTTAAACCTCCATTAAGTTAAGCTGGTGAAAACAAACTGCATACGTGGATTCTGGCAGACGAGAGCTCCAGCCCAGTAGATATGCGCGTATTTAACAGCCTGATTTGATTCTTTTGACCATGGCTCGAAGCGGAAATCTTCGTCCTTGTGCACATACAACTGAATGAACTTTTCGTTCACGCCAAACCAATATCCGCTTGGTACGTGCGAGTCAACGATGACAGGCGCTCCTTCAAACTTGATATTCACAAATCCAGCGTCCAACATCTTTTCATCTGTGAAGCGTTGCTGTGGCTGGAAGAGGGCGCTGAAAACGTCGTACTGGTCTTGTGTGGTGTAATGTACTGTTGGCTTGTTAGTGTCAACGGTAGCATCGCCAACCATACCTCTTACTCTTGCATAGGTAAGAGCAGTTGCAGCGCTGACCTGAGAGTCCCACCATGAATAGGTAGAGCTGTCAATGCCTGCGTATGTTCTGCTTGAGCTTATTGCGGAGCGAAGGCCCACAATCTGCTTGGCGGCTGAGCCGGCGTTAAAAAGGCCAGAACCGAGATTGTCCATCATCGTCATTTCGGCAGCTTTCATTTTGCTTTCAATGAGAGATAATACTTTTGCTTTGCCGCTGTTATTCAATTCGTCGGTGCGAGTGATAACTAGGGGCTCGTGCAGCTGCTTCATTGTCCATTCCGCTGATGTCATCTGCGCTGTGTCTGTCATATCCAGAGTGTCGGCGCCAGTGAACCAGCCTCCATGTGCACCCTTGGCGTATAGGATGGGCTGCATAATGCTCATGCCACCATCGTATTTTTTGTACATGTCCGGTTTGCCTTTAATGCGCACCAGCATAGAATTTGAGTTCATGATATTGTCAATCAACTTCGGGATGTAATACTTCATCGTGATTGCATTCATCTGATCGTATGGTAATGCCATAATAAAACCTCTTTAAAAATCGTTCATAGCCATTTGCGTAAGCTCCGAATACGACATCTTGGAAGGGTCAAAAGATTTAGCTTGGCCAGCAACAGCGGGCGTGCCCGTTCTTACTATACCAGCCCTGTTGGCGTTCTGCTGCGCAGTCACCGCGTCCTTTTTGCCACTTAACCGAGATCTCGATTGAACCTCGTCAAACATTAAATATTTAAACACCTTGTCAAAATCGTACACTTCGCTTTCCAGTGCAGCTTTCATAATCTTCGTTGCCAGCGTGCCACTACCATCATCACTCTTCCAGTCGAAGGTTGGATATTTGGTTTGCAATTCGCCTAGCTCCTTGTCAATTCGCTGCTGCTCCTCTCGAAGTACGCTTTCTTGCTTGAAGCGCTTGAGATCCTCTAACTCTTTCCTTGTCTCTCTGAACTCCGGCAAATTGGCCAAATTAATACCGCTTTCAGAGCCTTGGGCAGGCTGTAGGGCGCCTGTTTGATAGTCGTTATACAACTTATCAGCCATTGACATGAACGCCGGATTCTCTTCGGCGAACTTGATAAATGGCATGTATGGATCATAAGATCGTTTCAAGTCGTCCATCTCCCGCGCTCGGCGGTTTAGATGCTCCTGATCCGTTTCGTAAGAAAACCCCTTTTGCATGAGGGCTATCTGATGATCTCTGTCTTTAGGGAAATGCGTCTGGCCTTTGTATTTGATGGGCCACTGTTCAGCCGTCCATTGCGCTTCCGGTTGCTGCTGTGCAGGCGCCGCGCTTTGCTGATTGTCGCCCGCTTGATAGTCAGGCTGGCTATGTTGTGCAGGTGCGCTTTGACTGTCGGGTTCCGATTGCCATGCAGCATCATCACCCTGGTTCATCACTTCATCTGGCACGCTATATTCTTCACGATTTGGCATTCTTAAGTCCTCAAGTCTATAAAAAGTTGCTTGACCCTATAAATAATTTACACTATTGTAATTAAATCTACAAGAAATATTGTAGCCCTACAAGAAATATTGTAGATTAAGAGAACGGAGGGCTTATTATGGCTGGTTACGATTTTAGTAAAGATGAAGAGTTTAAGAAAATGGTTGACGGTATTCCTGGTAGTCAGAATGAATTACCCGAAGAAGCGTCGCAGGAAAAGCCCGAAGAGGGCGAAAACCAGGTGGTCGGAGCCATCAAAACCCTTCAAGTCCTCGCCCTCAAGCTTCGTGACGATGGTAATGATGGTCCGGCGCAACACTTAGCGGCGTTTCTTGACGCCTTAAAAGTCGGTCCTACGCAGGCGCCCCAGGGACAGCCGGCGGCACAGCCTGAGCTTCAATAGCCTTTTTATCATTATAAGCCTTTGCGTCCTCTTCCCTCTTGGGCCAGTCGATAGTTTCAAATAGTCTGTCGGCGCCAATCAATTCCATATCAAAAAGCTTGAATGCCATATTGGTCATCTGCGCCTTTTTAGCCGGTAGGCTAGTGCCACCCACAATTTCGACGTCAAACATACCCTTGCTGGGCCGCGTGGTGCCTGTGGTTGCAGCCTCATTAAATGACTTGGTGTTGGGGTCGAAAGTCCTTTCTTGGTAGCTCATTTGCTTTTTACCGTCCTGAGCGTCCTCAATAGAAAACTCGAAGTACGACGGCCATCCGTTCAGGTCTCCCGTCATTCTTGCCACTCTCGAATCCTTGTAAAACTGCATGAAGCGCGATACTGTTTTCTTTGCAGCCTCATTTAGTCCAGCATCTACATTGCGATCCTTAAGTCTTACCCTCGTCTGTGCCGCCTCCTGAATAGTCTGTATCGCCTCCGCCGCCGTGATGCCAATAGGCTTTTTACCCTGGGTCACATCCTGAGCACCGCTTGTATTGTCTACAAACTGCAACAGTGTGTTTAGCAGGTCGAAGTAATACGATGGCAGTGATGGTGGAAAGTCTCTTCTTGGTGATGTGTCGCCACTGTATTTTATCGCCAGCGACTGCGTGTTAATAAGATTCTCGGTTTTTACGTCGGCAGCGCGAGGCAGAAACCAAACGGCATTGCCGGTGAGCTTCATGTAGTCAATGATGGAGTTGATGACGTCGTTCAAAGCATCCTGCAGGTCGAAAAGAATCTCGACTTCTCCCTGACCCCAAAACTCACCAGGGACAACGGTGTCAACAATATTCACATACGGATGCTGCGCGTCTTCGTATGGATTCTCACCGGCAAATAGTTTTACTCCGATGTTAGGCGCTATAACGATTAGTTTGCCGTTCGGGTACTTGCTTTTCATTTGCTTCTCACCCTCTTCGCCGTCAATCTCGTCATACTCATCAACACACTTGCGATCTATCCAGCACATTAACACCTCGACGGTATCATCACCCATGAGCATACCGCTTGAATCTCGGCCTTGCACCCTGCTGTACTGGTCTGTCGGCGTTGTCATTATGGCGTCGCTCGGATCTTTTGACTTGCGGTCATCGTCCTTGTCCTTCGAGTTGTCGCCCTTTATTTCTTTGGCCTTGTCAGGATACATGCGTTTTAGCTCTGCAGCTGATTTATACATGCGCTCTATTACCCATGGCAACTTCTCGGCGTCTTCTATATTGCCTGGCACGAACAAATCTTCGCATCGTACCGTCTCCCAATTGACATCTCCCTGGCCATTGTTCAGCTCATTATCCCAAACTACTTTGAGCGGACCACTTCCCTTTTCAAGTGAATTGTGAATTATCTTGACCATTTTCTTTTGTAGTCCGTTGCGCTTCCACCACGCGTCAGCTACCTTGCCAAGCTTAGCCCCAAACTCGTAGTCATCAGCCTCCTGGCCCACCAGATTGAATCCAGGCTGCCCATCAGTCATGAGAGGTAGATAGGTCTGCACGACGCCACGGCAGATATTATAGCGCTTGTCGCTCTTATAGCCGGGCTTGTTGTACTTATTATCACCGCGGTAATACTTTGCGCACTTCTTCCACGTCTCCAGATAATCTTTCTGTTGCTCCTTGCCAATATCAAATAACCTCATAACGAGTTGAAAATCTTTGTCGCCTCTATCGTTGCCGTAATTGTTTTCTGTTGATAAACTTTCCATTAGTCACCCTCCACCGTTTGACTTATTTCTTCTGCTGCCTTTTTTCTCACGTCGTCCCAGCTGAATCGCTTGTCGTAATTCTTTTTTGCCATGCTCTTTATGTCCGCATCGCCACACTCGACAATGCTCTCGCCCGTCCTGTCGTTGTGCTCTCGTATAGCGTCCTGCAGGTCTCGCGAGTTTCTAATTACGCGCCCAAAGGCCTTATGAAAGCCGCCCAGGTTACTTCTTTTTAATATATACATATTACCACCCATTGCTTCCGGGTACAAATTGAGCATACTCCGGATCGTATCCATCGCCACTCTGCACCCGGCTTAGTATTTGTGTTCTTGTTTTATAGTTAGGATCGAAACTCTGATTTGATTTAGCGATTACCGTCTTGCGCAGTAGGTCCATACCCTGCGAGCAATACATAGTTGCAGACATGAGATGGTCATATGCATCTTTTGGATTGTTGCTCGGATTCTCGTCTTTATCCTCTTTGTCTTCTTTATATTGATATATCTCATACTCATCAATCGTATTGGGACACTGCGAGAAAACGACCTTGTGCATTCCGGTGCGTATCAGCTCGTTATGCGCTTGTATCATATCATTAAGGCTTCCGGCGTACTTCTTGCATGGTATGGCCGTTACTCCGTTCATCTGAAATTCTGCTATCGTGGCGGGCTCTTCGTTGTCGCAGTACCACGATTCTATTCTGCCTCGCCACTTGTGTTGCAGCTCGCGTGCGATAGATAACTTCTGCGACGGCGTTTGAAACTTTTTGTATATCTCATCTATCTGTATATCGTGGCCATTGCGTATGTTGAGCGCTCTTATTACCATTGCGAACTCGTCTCTATATCCCCAGTCGACACCTGCAAATATGCGCCACACATTAGAATCAAATATGTTTCCCGGTAGTGTACCGCCATTGGCGGCTTCGCTGAAATCCATAAACACCAGGCCCGACATCTTGGCAAAGACGCCACAATAGCTCATCTCAAAGACGCGTGGATCCATTAGTAAACGCTGACGCTCAAATTCTGCTTTGGGAAACGTGGGGTTCTCGGTTGAATGGAATTGAAAAATATCTACATCGGGACGCTTACCCAGTGTCCATGGCTTGTATAGGTCGCGGTTAACCCAGTTGAGTGAGTACGGCGTTGTGGTCAGCATTATCTGCCCTTGCTTGCGGGCTGCGCGTCCCATAATATTTTCCCATGCTCTGCGCTTGTACTTGCCGCACTCGTCGCCCCAGATAGCGCATACATCGGTAGTACCCTCCATCGAGTCCGGATCCACCAGGGAGCGGAAGAATACTTTTCTATTCCTACTCATCTCAAAAATTTCATCCTTGCGGTGATACTCACCCAGGCCGTTCATATCTTTCAGAAATCGCGGTAGCGTACTCTGTGAGAAAATCTTGTAATTAGGTGTAGTTACAATGAAATTGGAGCCTGGCTCTGTGTGTATAGATGTCTTCATGCGCATCCATAGCGAGCCGGTCATCGTCTTGCCACCCTGCTTGCCCGCCAGCATGAGCACAATAGGCTTCTGGCTGGTGATGGCCTTGACTTGATACTGATGTAGTGTTATATCCCTAACCATATAAAATCATAGTATAAGTGTTTAAAAATATATTGGTATTTGCGAGAGGCGGCCCCGACCCTGTCCATTGTCCGAAGCTGTCTGCATATTCGCCATTGCAAAACGTTATAAGAGCAACACAACCTTTAGCCGTGTACGTCTCGAACATTATTGTAAAAACCTAGGTAAATATTTAAGCACTGCTAACAATATCACCAGATAGATAATTACGGCTCCCAGTTCGCTTTTAGGTTCTTCGTCCATATCATCCCAGTGGACAGTAAGCCGGCCTTTTGCCCTGGCAGCGTCCATATAATCCTGTCTGTGGGTCGTAGAGGTCTGAGCATATGTAAACCGTGTGTCCGTACATCCTGCGCCCGATCCTATTGCGACAACTCTCCGGTATCTGGTGGCGTCGAGACATGCAGTAAGAGCAATTGCATTTTGATATGTCTTTGTTGGCAGGTTGGATTTTAGGTGTCATAACCCGGGTTTTAGTGGCACTTTTACGATCTTGCAATTCCAGTTTATTAGATTTCAGACTCATTATCATCCTCATCATCATCTTTTTGTGTGCTATCCAGGCGCATGAGCTCCGTACCATCAGGCATACGCATCACTATTGCGTCAGGCATACTTACTTGCTGCCTATCCATAACTTTGCCCCACACCCTATCGAGCACCTGCTGCGTGGCATTGGGCTTGCCTCTCTTTGCGCTTGTGAGCATACTGATAGCTATAAGATCTTGCTGCGTTAGTAGGTGAGCTATCTCAGGAGGTACATCAACGCCCTGGCGCTTAAGGCGTTCCATATCTTTCTTTGAGGCTTTAAGCTCAAGCATTTCGCGGAGCGTGGTCTTTATGTTCTTAGTTCCCTTTTTCTTTCCGTTTGGGTTGCCTGACTGCCCTGGCTTCCATGCTGGGCGTAGCACTTCTTGCCAAGACCTGTTTGGTTTCTGCCCTTCCGGTACATCAATCGGTGTATTGCCGTCTGCATAACTTTCTGGGTTCATATCCATAATTTTAATATAACCTTTTTACTTTTACTTAGCAACATTAATGTTTAACGTGAAACATCATCATCCATATAATGATATATTTATTCTACCTTTTTATATACGTTTGACGCTTTTTCTTGGGCGGCTCGGATTACTTTTGTCCAATAGTCGTGATAGCGTTTTGCTATATCGTCCTGGGCTTCCGTGTCGTTTTCTTTGTCGGCCTTAAGTATGGTTTGTAGTCTTACCGCTATGCGCTTGTCTTTGGCGATGGCTAGGTCTTTGGCTAGTTCCGGGTCGTAGACTTTAAGCGCCGTTAGGTATTCGGACTCTTGGCGCATTAGCATTTGCAGCAGAGATACTCTTTCCATGGGTATTCGGTACTGGCTCATCATATTTAGAGTGCACTCATCGCAGTACATATTAGTATTGCCTGCTACGAGTTTATATTTTCTGTCTGGTACGTTAATTGGCGTTTTACAACCGCCCCAACAATAAATTTCAATCATAATTTCCTTTTGTTAAAATTTCTTCTGGCGCCGACCGGGTAGATCACACCCTAGACGATGCTAGGGGTTTTCTTCTGTTTGCCATTACGGTACAGATCTGGGCTCCCGGAGATTAAGAAAGGCTGTTAGTCAAACCTCCCGCCGCCCTAGCGTCTAAGTAGAATCATCTACTGCATGATGCTTGCCCGCTCCGTCATGCTCATCACATAGCAGGCCAGATAGAGCGCAAGCGCTATCGTTGCTATGACTTCTTTATGTACTGGTGTATTTAGTTTAGGCCTCCCGTTATTTCTTGCGTTACTTTGCCCCCGAATTAAATATGCTCATTTGAATTAGAGCAAAGTGCCGGCTCGACTGCTTCGGGAAAACAGGTGGATTTCTCCACTACCGGCATTAATAATATACACATCGGGAAAACGCGTTTGTATACCCAAAAACTTTAATTTTTGCAAGTATTTTCTTTATTTTGGCTAAAATACACCGTTTGATAGATTATTTTTACCGAATGATATATTTTTGTTGTTTTTATTAAAACTTTTGGGTATATTTATAATATGACACACAACAAAGGAAATTAAAATGAGCGGATTGATTAAAGAAATCACCAAGTACAGCTGCCAGCATGAGAGTATATTATCAACCCGTATTTTTGGTGCCGGTTATGACCGTCTAACCAATGTAAGCTATCCTTGTTATGACTGCCAGCTATCTATGTTAGGTGCTAGATGTGATGTGGTTAGATATGGGTATATGCCGATTGGTGGCAAATCTTATAATTATCGTGATAACAAGTACGAAATTGGTGTTAGTTGTTATCTACCCAATATGAGGGTAAGACCTGAGTTTTCAGAGGGCCGTAACATTTTGACCGGTAGTGCAATTATAGTCGGTTGGGGTGGTGATTGTGAGCCACTAATCGACCTTTCAACTTTTCAGATCAAAAAAAATAACACAGTAATAGATTTGGCACCGGTGCCGTTGTGCGCTTACCAGATCATTGACGGCAAAACAGGCTTTGTCGTTGGTAACGCTAAAACCCTCAGAAGCGCATGGAACAAATGTAATAAACTAGATCTTGTTTACGGTGCTGTTCGCTATTGTGCAAAGCGGGTTGATGCATGATCAGCGAGTATTTCACCCGCTACAAAATAGCCTCCCGCCTCTGGCAGATGGATCCAGAGCGGGCCGAGGCACTGTATAACATAATCAAAATAAATCGGAGGATATAATGCTACTAAACAAAGAAATTTTAAGAGAAAAAAGTATGGTGGAAGGCCTGGGACTTATCACTGGCGCGGTAAGTGACTTTTTAACTTTATCAAAAATCGAGGAACTTTAAAATGACGGAAGAATCTTTAAAACTGGAAATTTATCAAAAAACGGTCGCAAATCTTTTGCGCGCAGGCTACTCAAAAAAATCAGCTGATAAAAGAGCTAAACAAATCGCAGGCATAAAATGAACTTAACCAAAGAAATGCTTAAGGAAAAAAACGCTTGTAGCGATGGTTACGAGTGGTATCTAAAAAATGGATGCGAAACGGTGGGCGAAACAGTAGAAAATCTAATAGCCGATGATAAAATTGAGTGGGCAAATTGGCTTGTAACTAGATTTTTGTCGAAAGAAAATTGCATTAGGTATTCCATTTTTGCAGCTAGGGCAGTTTTGCAAAATTTTGAAATTATTTATCCTGACGATAAAAGACCTCGATTAGCAATAGAGGCGGCGGAAAATTATCTGAATAATCCATCATACAGTGCGGACAGTGCGGCCAGTGCGGCCAGTGCGGCATACAGTGCGGCATACAGTGCGGACAGTGCGGCATACAGTGCGGCATACAGTGCGGCATACAGTGCGGCAGACAGTGCGGCCAGTGCGGCAGACAGTGCGGCCAGTGCGGCGATGAAAACAAGAATTATAAAATATGGATTAGAATTATTGGATGTATTATAATGCCACACCCACACGATGCGGAAATGAACTGGGGCCCCGACCCTGACGACATAGCCGACGGGGATCTATACTATAAAATAGAGCAAAAGCACGACGGTTTTTTTTACGGAAAAAACGGGATTACCTACGAGCACGGACCTTTTGACTCTCTCGATGATGCCCGCGATGACGTGGTGCGCGAGTATGAGGCTCAAATGCAGGATCGCTTTGCCGAATATTGGAGGGCTGACGTATGATTTTTATCGGACTGGCCGCTGGTTCCCTGGCGATAATAATTGGCTCCGTGGTGGTGCATGGTATAGTTTACCGAGAGGAAACAAAATCGAAAATACATTTTTACGGTGGTAGATATGAACGATAAAACGGCGGGCGAGTGCATGTCACTACTCCACCAGGCAAGCGATAAAATAAAATCAGCCTTGCAGGTGATCGAGAAATACGGAGTATCGACTGACATTAAAAATCTAATTCTGGATGTTACGGTAGCCGTGAGAGAGTTGGACCAGAGGGTCGAAACAGTTTTGAAAAATCATATTTATCAGGAAAAAATTAAAAGTTGAAATGAAAATCTAAAAACACACAAAGGAAAAATTATGAAAAAAAGACTTGTAAAGGAAACTAATCTTATAGGCGACATCGTGTTCAGAATTTATGTCGATGGCAAACACATCGCCTCAGAAGTGGATCCTGATAAAGCGATCAAGGCGTACGAAAATTTATCATGCGAACCAAAAATTCAGGTGCTGCGGGAGGATAATTTCGGCCCAGAAGAAAAGCCCATGGGCATTTTTAAAGAAATGGATGATATAGTAAAAACGATGAACAATATATCAATATTCCCTAAACCGGAGGCTTTATAATGTTTACCAAGGCAAAAAAAGAACAGCTTAAAGCAAAGGTTTGTATGGATGGCGGTTCAGGTAGCGGAAAAACCTATTCCGCGCTGGTTCTAGGAACCGCACTGGCCTCTGGTGGTAAAATAGCGCTACTGGATACGGAAAACCGTTCAGCGTCTCTCTATGCCGATAAATTCGACTTTGATGTTATGGATTTAACAGCGCCGTTCACGCCGGAAAAATACATAGCCGGAATTAAGGAGGCGGAAAAGGAAGGCTACTCGGTAATTATCATAGACTCAATTACTCATGAATGGTCAGGAAAAGGCGGATGCCTTGAACTGGTTGATGGAATAACCCAGGGAAGCTCGAGTAAAAACTCTTACGTTGCATGGGGAAAGGTAACTCCACGCCATAATGATTTTATCTCGGCAATACTTAACAGTCCATGCCACATTATATCAACAGTACGCGTCAAAATGGGATATGAAACAGACCGTAACTCTCAAGGCAAAACTACTGTTACAAAAGTTGGTATGCAACCAATCACCAGAGAAGGATTTGAATATGAGAATACAGTAGTTTTCAGCTTGAACCAAAATCACATTGCCAACTGCACAAAAGATCGAACCAGGCTATTTGATGGCAAAGATTTTATGATTACTCCTGAAATAGGTTATGAGCTTTTGAACTGGCTAAATTCCGGCACGGCACCACAGCCAAAACAAACTGCGGAAAAAAAGCTCAGTTCGTTTGGTGAAAAAATAAAAAATCTGCATGAGAAATTAGGTGCAGAACACTATTTGAAAATACTGGGCAATAACGGTTATTCTCACAGCTCAGAAATACCAGAAAGCGAACGGGACGGAATTGTCGAACAGTTGGAAGTTGCTGCAAAGCAAATCGAGGTAAACAATGCTGAATAATCACACTGGAATATTAAATAAATACAACTACCACGATCCAGAAACATCAAAGATGTTTATGAGCTGGAGCCTATTCAAAATGCTTGCACCGGCCTTTGGGGGGTGCGAAGCAAAAGGAATGGCTTTTATCAGAGGCGAACACAAAGACGAACAAACAGAAGCTATGCTTTTAGGCTCTTTCGTTGATGCCTACATGTCGGGAGAGCTGACAGAATTTGTCGCCAAAAACTCTTCTGATATATTTACTCAAAAGGGCGAGTATTACGCTTCCTTCAAAAAGGCAGAAAAAGAGGTTTTCCCAATAATTGATTCAATCATCAGTAATGATCCAGTAATCAAAGACGCGTTGTCTGGGAGAAAACAAGAAATTATTACCGGCGAATTATTCGAGATGACCTGGAAAGCAAAAATTGATGATTATCAAAACGGCTTGGTCACTGATCTTAAATACATCAAAGAACTTTTTGGCAAAGAATGGGATAATTTTTTAGGCTGCTACCAATCTAAAATAGAGAAGTCGGGATATTTTTACCAGCTATCTATTTATGCTAAGCTGGCGGAGCAGAGAACGGAAAAACCGCACGATGGGCAACTGGTTGTAATCACCAAGGAAACGCCGCCGGACAGGGCTGTAATCGTATTTCCGCATGAGGCTATGGCCACTAAGTTATTAACCATATCGCACCATGCAGAGCGCGTAAAGCAGGTGTGGAAAGGAATTGCTGAGCCTGCGCAGTGTGGGGCGTGCGCCTATTGTCGCAAAGTGAAGAAAACATCAGTGTACAATTATAAAGAATTTGAGTATTAGGATTAACATGAAATCGGAATTACAAAAAGCATTAGAAAAATATCAGAAAACGCTGGCCGTACTGGCCAGTGAAACTAGGAGCGCAGTAGGTGGCCGTGAGAAGCACGGCATCGCCTCGCAACGCAAGATAAGCGCAAATACAGGGTACAACCCTAGAGCGTTGTCGCAGTGGATTAATGGCAAGAAAAGATCATTAAATTGGATCGTCAGGCTGGCTCAAAAGATTTGCAAAGCGCAGAAGGAGAAAAAACTATGATAACTAGGATACAAAAAAACCTCATCAATGCTGTGATGGCGATAGATGAGCTACAGGATAGCCTGATCGAATACGCAAAATCAAATACGGTAACTACAACCGTTATGGCTACCGGAATAAAAGCAACTGACATCGGTAATTTTAAAAAGAAAAAAGGGCGTGAATATTCGTTCAAGTGGATGGAAAAATTTGCTGAAAATATTATCCGCTGGGAGTCGAAGAAATGAAAATTATTACTACCGAGAAAGTACCAATAAAAATGTGGTTGAATGATATTGAAGATGGAGCCTTAGCGCAGGCTAAGAATGTAGCCAATCTTCCGTTTGTTTTTAAGCATTTTGCAGTAATGCCAGACTCACATCAAGGCTATGGTATGCCTATTGGGGGTGTTTTATCTACTAAAGGTGTGGTTGTGCCAAATGCTGTAGGTGTAGACATTGGCTGTGGAATGTGTGCTGTAAAAACAGATATTAAGAATATTGACAAAGAAACCATGAAAACAATAATGGGTATCATAAGGACTCATGTTCCAGTTGGATTTAATCACCACAAAGAAGATCAAAAATGGGAAGGTTTTGAAGATGCGCCAGACCATATTAAAGTAATTGATGAACAACTTAATTCTGCAAAAAAACAATTAGGTACTCTTGGTGGAGGCAATCACTTTATTGAAATTCAAAAAGATAAGGATGGTTATGTATGGATTATGATTCATTCGGGGTCAAGAAATTTCGGTCTAAAGATAGCCTCTGCATATCATAAAAAAGCACTGGACTTATGTGAAAAATGGTTTTCTCAGTTACCCGATAAAGAACTAGCCTTTCTACCTATTGATACTTTACAAGCAAAAGAATATATGGAAGCCATGAATTATGCTCTCATGTTTGCCAAAGCAAATAGATACCACATGATAGAAATGATTAAATGGGTTTTTATAGACCAACTGGGTGAGATAAAGTTTAGTGATACAATCAATATTCACCATAACTATGCAGCTTGGGAAAATCACTTTGGACAGAATGTTATTGTTCACCGGAAGGGAGCTACTTCTGCCAGGCAGGGTGAAATAGGTATCATTCCAGGTAGTCAGGGAACAAAAAGCTACATAGTAAGAGGCTTGGGAAATCCTGATTCTTTTATGTCATGTTCCCATGGGGCCGGAAGAAAAATGGGTAGAAATCAAGCGTCCAGAGAACTTGATTTAGAAACTGAAAAGAAAATTCTTGACGACCAGGGAATTATTCATGGCATTAGAAGCGTAGCAGATCTTGATGAAGCTGCTGGAGCCTATAAGGATATTTATGAAGTAATGTATAATCAAAGAGATCTTGTAGAAATTGTTGAAGAATTAACTCCGCTTGCAGTAATAAAAGGATAAATCAGAACAATGAAAGAAAAATCTATAAAAACGGATGAAAAGCGGTTAGCCGGTTTGCGTTCAGAGCCCTGCTCTGTTTGTGGTTGCGGCAGGTGGAACATGGATAATGGGCAATGGGAGAATGACGCTCACCACATTGGCGGCAAAGGTCTTGGCGGCTCACGGTGTGACGATGCTAATACAGTTACTTTATGCCGTGTATGCCATAGCTTGTTACATAATTATCCGGCTCACTTTAGAAAGAACTTTGGAGAAAATAAATATAAAGAATTGAAGGGGATAGAATGAGTAAACTATTTTATAAAATAACCTGCTTCATAAATTGGCATTTAATAGAAAGAGTTGTTACGGATAACGAATTAGGTGCTGATGGAAAAATAATAGGACTATTGGTTTGTGAAAGGTGTAGAAAACTTAAACGTGTTCGTATTGAGAGGAACGGATGGCGATTAAGAAAATAATTCCCACTGAACATCAGGAGCAGTGCGCGGTAATAAAATATTGCGATTGGAATCACGTTCCTATTTTCGCAATCCCTAATGGCAGTTCAAAAAGTATGAATCAGGCTCGCAAATTTAAAGCCGAGGGTCTGCGGAGCGGTATTCCCGATCTCTTTATTCCTGTTCCTACCGACACGTCGCACGGCCTTTTTCTTGAAATGAAGAGAAGGAAAAAAAGCATTATTTCTGACGAACAGAAAGATTGGATTCACAAATTACAAACATACGGTTATACGGTAGTTATCTGTAAAGGATCGGATGAGGCAGTTGAAGCTATATGCAAACATTGTTTTAAAATTAAATGGGAGGCATGATGGAACAAAATTATTATAAATCGGCAGCGATAGAATTAAGTAACGCAATCGCGTATCTATCCTGCGAGCTGGTGCAGAGCGATCCGGACAAGTTAGCTCAGAAGCTATATTACAAATGCCAGGATGCTGTTAATGTAATGTCAGGCCGTGACATCTATGAGCTTGGCGATGGCGAAGGATTATCGAACCTTGCAATGGATAGCGGTAATCTACCATCCAGCTTCTTTGACGCCTTCCTGGAGCTTAATATCGTATGCGATGCGATAGAAATTGAATTTCAGGATGTAGAAGATACAAAGGCGGTTGCGGAATTGTTCAAGTGCTGCTGTAAATACATTTATCAATATGAGGAGATGAGATGACGCATGAATTAAAAATATGGCCCGAGTTTTTTGATGACGTTCTAAAGAGAATTAAGAACTTTGAAATAAGAAATAATGATCGCGGATTTAAAACCGGAGATACTATTATCCTAAAAGAATTTGATCCATACTTGCTTGAATACACCGGAAGAGAATGTACTCGCATTATAGTATATATTTTGTTTGATGATAAATGCAATGCGCTGGAAGATGGATTCTGTGTTTTAGGAATTGAATCGCCTTGTGAAAGTGAGACTAGAGTATGAGTGATTTATCCGTATCCGCCGCCCTGATAACGTATGCGGTAATGATATATCTGGCAGAGCATAAACTACCCAAGCCTTTGGTTCCGGCAGTGTATCTGTTCGGCTACATAACTTGTTTTTGGATAATTAAAGGATAATATTGTGAATGAGCATCAATTAATTAAAATTAATAAAAATAGGATCAGTGATGAGTGTCTCCCTTGCTTGTATTTGATTCGTTGTATTAAACACTCATATCATGATAAAATTATTAAATGCGATTCGTTTTATCCGCCTAAAGAACATCCTTGTTATGGTAATAAATATTATATCACTAATTATAATGGTAGCACTAGGGTTGAAATAACCCAAAAACAATATGACATGGCGCTATATGATCAAAAATGTTTAGTGCGCGGTCAGTTTTTAGCAATACAATATTTAAACGGCGATGTAAATGTGCGAGGCATAGAGAGAGGAATGTTTTTTGAAAAAACATATCATAAAAAAGAATCAATAATTAAAGGATAGGAATATGCAAAAATTAATCGTAGTCAACAGGCCAGATTTGTGCCCATACAGAGTGTTCCGCCACAATCCTTTTTTCTGGGGTTGTGATTGCCCAGATACACATCAACGGAGATGTGGACAAAAAACAACAATGCGCAAGTTTCCAAAAAAATGTCCACTTGAAACAAACGAGGAAGTATGACTGAGGAAGAGTTGGCAAAAAAATAATTATTGGCAAAACCAAAATAAGAGGGAGTTATCAGTATAAAAAGGATTTTATTAGAGTCGAGTGGTATAGAGTATATAATGACATGTTGTATATTGCTGGATTAAATCATCACAAAGAGCCCGCTGGTCAAAGAATGTTTTTAGAATCAATCATTATAATAGTAGATAAAAAAAAATGACAGAGGTGAAGTAATGGTTAGACACGAACTAAAAATATTACCTGAATTTTTCCGAGATCTAATTTCAGAAAGGAAAACTTTTGAGATTAGAAAAAACGACAGAGACTATCATATTGGGGATGTTTTGAGGTTGAAAGAATGGGATCCTATTAATCAAAGATTTACCGGAAAGATGTGTGATAGGATGGTGACATATATCTTACATGGTGGCCAATATGGAATTGAAGAAGGTTATTGTATAATGAGTTTTGAGTGATTAGGCGCAATAAAAGTTCGCACAATAGAAGTTAGTGGAAATAAGTTTTTAAGGAGATAATTAAATGCCAGAATTTGATAATTTCACAAAATTAGAAGTTCCGAGAAACTACCAATTCAAGGCCACACTAGATGCAGAATACTATGACGGGTATATGGAATTAAAAGAGCATTGTGATATTTTAAGATATGTCAATACATTGTCGGACAATGCTGTTCGTTACGAACTGGTTAAGTTTATAGCCGAACGCAACGAATTGAAATTATTAATAGAAAAACTTACATCCACTAACAGCCACTAAGCGAAACCACCATATCGAGCAAGTCCTCGGTATGGTTTTCTTCGCCTACTGGCATAACGTTAGACAAAATATTGTATTGGTAATTTATGATTGATAGAAAAAAAGTGTATGAAAAAACTAATGGCAAATGCTCATATTGCGGATGTGATATATCATTTAAACAGATGCAGGTTGATCACATATACCCAAAACATCTAGCAACCAAAAAATGCGTTTTAGATAACGATAGGATTGAAAACTTAATGCCTTCATGCCGAAAATGTAATATCCATAAGGGTGGCATGAGTATAGATATGTGGCGATATGAGCTAAATAGGCAGGTTGCTATGCTAAAAAATAATGCCCAGTTTGATAGAGCTTTGCGGTTCAATCAGATAAAAATTTTAAGCAATCCGATAGTTTTTTATTATGAATACAATACTATGTCCAACAGCGAAAGTACAAAATGCTGATGCGCTTCGTACGTTTCGCATAACGTTGGATGAAATAAAAAGTGAGAGAACGAATATGAAACGAATTATCTGTGCTGCAATTAAAATAATGGAAACCGACCAAGTATTTTATGGCCATAGGCATGACCAATGTTTTAATTCTTTAAATAGTCAGTTAAGTTTTAATCTGAATAGACAACAAATAGCAAAACTCGAAAAAATACAAGGCTTTGTTACTGGAGATGGAGAGTTTGTTGATAGGGAACAGGCTTTTATCATAGCAAAAGAATGTGGGCAAATAAAAGACCTATCCCAAACTCGTGGCAGCACTTTATATTCAGAGGATTTATATTGATAATGTCACTTTTTACATCATCCAACAGCCGCTTTACAAAATTAAAACTTCGCAAAGCGGCATAACGTTGTAAGCAATAAATTTAAACTAACAAACAATTAAAAAAGGAGAAATATGTTAGCAGAATACAAATCAGAAAACACATCAGATGAAAACGAGAATCCCACTGGTGGCTTTGTTATTGGCACGGGTTTAAAAATTGAGTGGCAAGACGGCCCACTCGGCAGGGGAAGCGAACGAAAAGAACCTAATGGTGCTTTTGTTGAAACTGTAATTGATGCTGCCAGACAAAGGATTGAATTTTATCAAAATTCAAAATTCAAATGCCGAGAAAATGCGATTGCAATAACAAAGCTCGAAGAGGCGTTGCTCTGGCTTAACAAGCGCACATCTGATAGAGATAAAAGACAGGTTGAAGGTGAACATAAAATTTAATTGTTAAATCTACAGCTTACAACAGCCACTAAGCGCAAGAACTGCGCCTAATGGCATCACGTTAGGCGTAATGATTTTTAAAAGGAGAATGAAAATGAATATACAGGAAACGAGAAGAGTTGAAATTATCAGAGGAATACATAGTGGGAAGAAGTGTGTTTTTCATGGGTTCTACCAATCAGGGATGATAGACGAAGGGTTAAATCCATGCGCCTTGGTAGAGTTTGAAGATGGGGAGTATACATATTTTGATGCGGAGTATGTAAAATTCTTACCAAATGAAAAATCACTGACGCCCAACAAAGATTTAGCGAAATGTGCTGGATGCAAGCACTACGATTTTGACAAAAATGTTTATACAGATGAATGTTACAGTTGCAGCAGGTACAATGCTGATTTATTTATTAAGAGGTAATTATTTAAGGAATTTTGCAAACTATGAATATTTATATATATTTAAATAGTACACAAAACCTTAACGGCTTTCCCCCTCTGAAACGATGTAAGAGGGGGTTTTGATGCTGAGTGAAAATCAAGAAAAAGTTTTAGTATGGCTACGGGAATTATATCTTGTCGAGCCGGAGCGGATACCACTAACAATGGCAGCTGCGGGCCGTGGAGTGCTTACTGTTACCGGAGTAATAGAACATCCCTTTGAGTTCGCTGATAGCCCTGATGATGATTTTTACAGCGTGGCGATGGAGTGGGATGATTTAGAGTTGGATTCGAAATATTGCGAACCGGAAACCGTATTTAAAGACCCGCAACAGTTGGAGTTAACTTTATGAAATTATTTTACCCTAGCTACAACAAAAATGATTATATTAACACCATGACACACGACTCAAGTTTAATATTTGCCAGCCCTGCTCACTCCTTTGTTGTGTGTCATACTATTCAAAATGTGACAGGGCTGGCATCTTAAACAAAGGAGAAAGTCCATGATAAATGAAAAATTAATTGACCCTACAACTAGGCTTGAATCACCGATGGAAATGCTGGATAGGATAGGAATCTCTGGTAATGTTGATGTCAACAAAACGACTCACATGGCTGATGCTATAAAATACGCTGCAAAACCTGCCTTCACATCAAAGCGAAAGACCTACATCAGCACACCGGAAGCCAAATTAAACGCTATACGGACAGCAAAAGATACGGCTAAGAGTTTGGGTAAGGTTGATTATTACAATGGGTTGGAGACGGCTCACGCCATTCTACAGGGGCGACCTCCGATATTAATGCAGGGTGGCCCTAGGTGGCACTGGTTTAGAACAGACAAAACCGGAATAAGGGGTTGATATGAAAAGTAGGCAAAGAAAGATATTTGTCGAAGAATTGGTAAGCGAAAAGCGTAGAGTCAAAAATCAATTCATGCAAGAATTTGGAATTAAATCAGGAAAGACGCTGAGAAGAATTATTAAAAAAGTAAAACGTGAAAAAAAGGAGGTGGCATAATGCTAATTAATCTAAACAAAAAACTGGTGGACATAGAGCAAAAAGATATTAATAAAACCGTAGGCGAGTGCTTCGTTGATTTACTCAACCTGCCGGAACAAGGGTTGGACAAAAAGAAAGTGAAAGAGCGTGCTGAGCTTATCAGGGCAATATCTATCTCAGACGATATGGAATTTGAATTGGATCAACTATCCTTGATCTCCGCCCAGATTCCGAAATCAAGCTTTTTTATTACTGTTCAAGACCAGCTCTATAAAATAATCGAGCCATGATAAATCAATTCAACACCTCTGCCGGGCAGGTATTCACAGATGACGAGTACAATTATCATGTAGATGATGTTTGTCATATGGGGGTTAATTGCAAAATAATTAACCCTCAAACTAAAAATGTTGTTGGCGATATTTCTTTTACCTACAACGAACTTTCAAAAATGAGGAAACTATGATCTTTGCTATTTCAATGATTATAATTACAGCAACGATTGTTGTGTTTATGATTAGTGCGCAAAAAAAGTTCATCAAGGGCGTGAATGAAGCTCTTGATGTTTTGAATAAAGAAGCTGACGCAATAAAACAAGAATTGGGATGCGCTAAATTCTGGAGCGATCAGCTTCATGCAGAGGTTGGATACGGACACAAGTCAGTCAAAGAAGAAGAGGACGATTCGATTGTCATCCTCACGAAAGAACGTGATCATAGGATTATCGACTCTCTCGACAAAGAGCGTGGTTATTAAACGCTCTTATCCGCCGCTTCATACCATTCAACACCAATACTGGCCGCTTTGGCACCACCACCGAGATTAACAAGCTCAACAGCATATACGCCGCTGACCGGAAGAACCCACTCATTTCTTTCTGCTTTAGGAATAGAGCCCGCACCAACGGCAATAGTGTCAATAAGCGTGCCTGCCGTTCCTATTGTAGGGTCTTGCAAAACTGTTACCAGGCTTGTATTTGACGAAGCTTGGTTTTTATTTGCCGGAGTTACCGCCGTCCCAGATGTTGCGCTTAGCGGTGTTTTATATAGATTTACTAAAGCCTCGCCACCACAAGCACCATTAAATATCATGTGCATGTTTTTAGTAGCTCCATTAGTAAGGTGAAACACCAAAGTACCATTGTCGGCAAGAGCTGAATTGGATGCGCTTACCTTGTATGTGTCTCCTGAGTGTATTTGTGCGTGAACGTGGTCTATTGCTTTTGGCGCGTCGCTCATTTCATCATTAAAAGCCATTGCTTCCTCCTATTTAGTATCGTTATATGGTTGATTAATTATTTCAATATCTATCCCGCCTGGATATTTTTTCAGAATATTCATTATAGCTTCAATGGCGGGCTCGCAATTCCAAATGGTTCCGCCGCTGGCTTCAATGCCACAAAGCACACACCCAAGGGTATGCTTAGGGTCGCCGCCCCCGTGCTCTCTTATGCCACTAAAACAAGGAACCGGATATATTTCCGGCATCGGCTTATTCCATCTTGTGCTATGGGTAATCTTTATTTTATAGCGTCCTGCAGGAATTGCCGTCTCTCCGTAAACCTTTATTCCATCGGGCCTGACGGTATCTTCAAGGGTGCTGCAAATCTTTGTTTTTACTGATTGCTCGTCAATAAACTCCTGCTTGCCTATGGTTCGGTCTTTTAAATATTTAATCCTGGTGAGTCTGAAAAACGGATCGCTCATTTTAACCTCGCATAATATTTAATTTTTATCTGCATCTCTATGTGTTCTTTATCTTCTCTGTTTTTGAGTATGTTGCGAATAAGAGCCAGACGATCTTCCTTTTCGATAGTTAGTTGCTTATAGGCCGGATAACCAAATCCAGCCACAGCGGCAAATATAAGCTTTACATTAATGCAGCGCTCGCCATCAGCACGTATGCGTCTCATAAAAATATGATTTGCATTTGTAAAGCCAAGGCAGTGTGTTGTAAAAATCCAATCGTGTATGCAAGCACCTATTCTTAAGTGTTCGTCGAAAGGGTGGCCGATGAATGACCACGCAAACCGAGGAATACTGGCACCGTCAAAGACGAATCCGGCAGGTATAACGTATTCCTTACCTTGATAGTGAAATGGAAGGTCAACATTAAGAACCATTTGTTCTTTACCATCTACAAGACTGAACATCGGTTTATTACTTTCCACTTCCATGATAAATTCCTCTTTTACAATGCTATTCATCATCTACTAATCTTACCCAATACTTCACCAAGCGTTCTATTCATGGCTGACAATTCGCTTGCAACTGTACGCTGCTGTTCTCTGAGTTGGTCAATGCTTCTGCCAAGAGATAGACATTCGCCTTCAAGAGTCGCAATTCTTTCGCCATGTATGGGGCAACTGTCGGATGGATATGATCTCGTATTAACCTTCGTCTCTCCATTGTCATCTCTAACATTCTTCTTTCCTCGCACAAAACCTGTTACTATTCCACCTATTATAAGACCTATACCTACGGCAATTTCTTTCCATTCCGACACCCATATTCCCCTTTAAGCCATTGGCTCTTCTTCTCTAATAGATTCCAAAACCACCTCGTCAATCGTTTTGTTGATCTCAACAACTGGCTCCAGTGGCTTTAACTGTGCTTCTGCATTGGGAAACAGGTCTTTCAACACGGTTTCATAGATCGCTTTCTTGGCATCGTCTGAAAGCTCGATTACCTTATAGTCAAGTGCAGTTCCGCTTTTACGTGAGTCCTCGTCCATGTAAATCTCGATACTTATGAAAGGATGTACCTTGATATACGCCTGTGGGAGGTCTATTCCCTTGTATTGTGTTTGTGTTATAATTGCCATTGTTGTCTCCTTTTAAATTATGACCAAGTTGCTAATGCTGCCTTAACCCAAGTATTTGTAGCCGTGCAAACGTAGATCGCATCTGCCACTACTCTAATTTCCCCAAGCGTTCCAGTTGCCCCTGCGTTTGCCGGGGCCGTGTTAAGTGCTGATAATTTATACTGCGTTGTTATTACAGGTATCGTAAATGTAGCAGCACCCGAGCCCATTGATAATCTAGTCGCATTGTCCACACGAAAAATAAATTGGCTACCAGGCTCAGATCCAGCTTCATCACATTTAAACGTAACGCCACCAGGTGCAAGTGTCACGTTACTACCAAGCACTGTGAGATCACCACCTGCATAGATAGCTTTAACACAACTTATGCCCCCAGCAGTAGCAATACTACCGTCACTGGTAGTAGTGGCCTCTGTTGTGTCTGTGGTTGTAATACGGCCTGATGCTGCAAAACTTGTAACCCCACTAGCAGCACCATAAAAAGTAGCTGATTTGTCCGCTCCTAATGTCAATGCTATTGCAGCAGTAGCACTACCATCGGGTGTTGTGTAAAAATCTAGTTTTGTAGGTAAATCTGTAGTTCCAGTTGTTGCTGATATAGTAGCTCTAATCTGTGCTGTCTTATACCAGTTAGTACCATCGTGCGCATAAAATCCATATGTTCCTAAAACATCACCACTAGATACAGATGCTGGTGATGCAGCAGTACCTCTAGATTTTCTTATAGCATATTGTGCAGAGTAGGCATCAGCAACACAATAGTCCAGATAATGAAAACCGTTAGCTAGAGTAGCACCAATTTGAACAGCAGCATCTGAGGCAGTCGTGACAGTTCCTATAGTCAATCCATTTGCTACAGTGCTAATCGTTACGTTTGAAGTAGTAGTCAGTGTAGATACACCACTAACAGCACCACTATTTATTATAACACCGTTGATCGTGTTTGTGGTCGTTGCTCCGGTGATGGCTCCTGTAATGGTTACTGCTCCAACCTTGTCTAGCTTCATTGCCTGAGTAAGACTAGCCCCATTTCTGGTAAAAAAGTAAAGTTCGCTTTCTGGTACTGTTGCACTATGTACTAAATGCTTGCAAGTAATTAAAGCACTTGGACTACCGTTGCTTTCTTCAAATTGTATTTGAGAATAGTTATTATTTGTACCATTGCTATTTCTTAGGGCTAATCTAACCCCAGAGCCATTTGCTACCGTTGTGTCGGTTGCTGCTCCGATAAATCTTCCGGCAATTACACCTGCATTTGTTACAGTTAAAGGTGTGTTTCCATCTATCGTAGTGTATGTGAATGTTGATAAGCCATTTGAGGATGCGATGGCTCCACTGACTGTGAGTGTTGACAGTGTGCCTACTGATGTTATGGATGCCTGTGCTGCACCTGTGACCGTGGCTGCTGTGCCTGAACAGTTACCTGTTACATTACCAGTGAGGTTCCCTGAAAACGTGCCTGTGTAAGTTCCATCAATAGTCACATTGGTAACATAAGCTCCATTGGTATTACTCAAATCAATGGTTACATTGGCTGCACCCAAATCACTTGCTGCACTCTGAAGCATATTAGCTTTTATTGCACCTGATGCTATGGCCGTTGTATTGCCTGTGGATGTTACTACTCCTGTGAGATTTGCATTTGTGGTAACTGTGGCTGCATTACCTGTACAACTTGCACTTGATCCATCAATACTTGTGATTCCAGTAAGTGCAATAGAAGCTGAGGCCCTATTAATGGCAATGGATGTAGAACCCAAATAAAATGTCTGGTTATTTAAAGCCACTGTTCCCGTTGTTGCTGGTAACGTTATAACTGTTGAATCTGTACCTGAGAGTGCAAGGGTGTTGTTTATAGTAAGTGTTTTGCTTGTAGTCCCTCCAGCAATAGTAAAGCCTACACTAGCAGCAGTTAGTGTTAAGCCATTATATGTCTTACCTGTAAGATTAGGAATATCAGCATCAACAATTGTGTCCCATACAGGAACAGCCCCATTTGTGCCTGTGCCAGTCATTCTTAGGAATTTCTTTGTACTTGTTGTATTGGGTACAAGCATTGTTGTGGTGTCTGTGTTAGATTGGTAGCCAATAGAACCTAAAAGAGTTGTACTATTTCCACCAACTAAATTTGTAGCCTTTGCTGCCGTTCCTGTAATAGAACCTGCAATAGCGTTTGTTACTGCTAAATCAGTAAAGAAAGCATTGGCTATTCTTGCACCAGTTACACCAATGGAAGTGATACTGGAAAGTACACCAGCACTGCTTACTCTAAATCTCTCTGTGGGTGTGCCTGTTGTAGAAGGAAGTCCTACAAGATCACTGGTCCCATCGGCTCCCGCTCTTACAAAACCAAGATAACCAACTATGTTAGGATCCCCTGCACCTGTTTGTGTGGCATAGCTGATGCCTACACCAAAGCCATCGGTTTGTGTACCTGATGTTATGTGTTTGATACTTATTGGCCTTGCCATAGTGTTTGTCAAATTCAGGCTGAAATAACTTGAAATAGTCGTACAAGCAATAGAACTAGATAAAGAAGCACTTGTTCCATTTATAACACCACTGAATGTAGCGTTTCCACTTGCATCTATCTGTAAGCCTTCATTACCTCCATCACCAGAAAGGTAATTTGAACCCAGTGCAATGTTCCCTCCCATTGCTAGGCTTGAGAGAGTACCCACTGAAGTCAGGCTTGAACTTACAATAGTAGAGTTCAGACTTGTACCTGTGAGTGTACTACCCGCTGCTGTGACTGTTATAGCTGCACTGCCATCAAAGTCAACTCCATTAATCGCTCTGGCTGTTGCAAGTTTAGTAGCTGTTGCAGCATTACCTGTAATACTTCCTGAGATTGCATTGGTTATTGTGAGATCGGTAAAGAAACCTGCTGTAACTCTTGTACCTGTGACTCCCAGAGAGCTTATTCCTCCCACTACGCCACCATCAAAGGTCACTCCCTCTATACCAATGTTTCTGCCAGTAGGAGCAGTTATGGTCATGTTTGAATCTGTGATGCCTGTAAGTATGGTTCCATCAAAGCTGAAGTACCCGTCAATTACAACTGCATTGCCTGTATAAGGGGTCAGGTATAAAATACCTGTTGTGTTAGAGATTGTGTCTCCATTTATGTTCACATTGTCAACTTGAAGTGCTGTAAGAGTGCCAAGGCTTGTGATACTTGTTTGGGCTGCTCCTGTGACCGTTGCTGCTGTCCCAGAGCAATTACCTGTCAAGTTGCCTGTAATGGCTCCAGTAACTCCCAGAGTACCTGCAATGAGTGTGTTTCCCGTAGCAGCAGCAATCTGGAATAGATTGGTGGCAATGTCAAAGTCCCCGGCTCCATGAAAAGTGCCAGCTACAACTGTGTTGCCCGTTGCACTTGCCACTGTAAACTTGTTTGTAGCAACTGCAAGGTCCCCATAAATAGCCGTGTTTCCTGTGAGTGCTGCAACTGTGAATTTGCTTGTGGCTACTTGAAAGTCACCACTGAGGTTCAAGGTGTCTCCAGATGTCTTTAGAGTGACTGTGGTGGATGTTCGTGTCCAGAAGTCCTCAGTTAGTACAGCGGCATCGACATAAGCTGTTGTGGCTACCTTGGTGCTGTTGTCTCCCTGTGATTGGGTAGCTGCTGTGGTGGCTGTGTTTATTGTGCCATTGAGGTCTCCCAGAAAAGTAGTAGAGGTTATACTTGTTGCACCTGTGATTACACCAGCGTCCACGGAAATGGTTGCATCCAGAAGTATCTTTGAGCCAGCAAAGGGGTTTATGTTAAGATCACCACTGGTGGAAGCTATTGTGTTTCCATCAATGTTTACATTATCTACTTGTACCGCTGTGAGAATACCCACAGAGGTGAGATAACTTGCTGTTACATTAGAAGCCAGGGTCGCTCCGGTAAGGGTTCCTGCTGCTGCTGTGACTGTAATATTTGCACTGCCATCAAAGCTGGTGCCATTTATTGTTCGTGCAGTTTGTAACCTTGTGGCTGTTAGGGCATTTCCCAGGATGTTCTTCTCTACAATGATTCCAGCAGCAAGACAGATGATAGTTATTGTATCACCAGGATTAACGGTGTGGGTTGTGAGGTCAGGTAGTGTGAGTGTGTAAACCGTTGTTCCACTGCCATTGTTTGCAAAGATGAATCTTCGGCCCAAGGGCAGGTACTCTGCTGCTGTACATACAAAAGTCTTGGGTCCAGCATCAGCACCTGTCATTTCAACAAGCAGGTCTGATGTCTTTGAGCTCAGATCAATCCCTGTGTTGCCCGAAGCCGTTAGGACTTCCATTAGGAACTGAGAGCCTTTCATCTTTTTGCCCGATGTAGTGCTTGTGCCTCTGACTACATAGAGGAGGTCGTCTTTGTCAAGTATCGTTGCTTCTACAAGATCTGCTACCATTTTTGCCATAATAAATTCCTCTGCTTTGTTAGCTTAGCAATGCTTCAAGTTGTTCAATTCTTTTTGTTTGGTTTTCAATAACCAGTTGTTGTTCTTTCATGCCATTCACAAGGGCAGCTATAATAGGTCTATCTGATAATGAATAATTGCCTTCGGTACCAAAGACGGCTTCAGGTATAAACTCTTTTACATTCTGTGCACTGAAACCTGTGTACACATTTACTGTGTCCAATCCTGTTTCTGGTTTCCACATATAATTGATTGGTTTTATTCCCATGATAGATTCAAGCCCACCAGTGAAATCACTGATGTAGTTTTTCTTGTTCATGTCAGAAACCGAAGTGATGTTTCCACTGGCATCAAAGGTGGCTGTGCCTGCTCCATAGCCACTAAACTGAACTGCTGCTGAAACAACAACTGTTTTTGCATAAGTTATTGTTACTACATCATACATAGCACCAGCATCGGCTACACCTAAATTCAGTGTTCCCGTATTGTCAGCCCCATTTCTTTTTGCAGAAATCCTAGATATTGTGCCTGCATTAACTTGTAAGTCAATGGCTGTTCCAAAGCCATCTGCCATTGTATCACTTGTAGAGTGATTTAGATTCATCAATACTCTGTTTGTTGTTGTCAGAGCTCCTGATGTAGTACCTACAAAAGCTCTCCAAGCATCTGTATCTGGAACTGTACTTATAATTCCATCAGAAGTGTTCAGATTGCCTGTGATTGTCACACCATGTGTAGCACCCCTGTGAATGTCCATTACAGTAGACCAAGTTATAGCAGAGTCAGCAGCAGCAGTGGCTTCTGATACTCCAAAAAGATGGGTACCATTGATCTGTTGATAATAAGAGGCATAGCCACTCACATCCCTTTTGAATGTGGCTGATCCTACGTACCTGGAATTAGAGGCAAGGATCATACTTTCACCTGAAGTAGTTGCATAAAGGCTCCCTGATGCTCCTATCCGGGCAATGTTGTAGCCTTGGTCATCGGAGTCAGCATTAGGTATAGCCCCTATACCAATATTCCCATAAGTAGCATTTACAAAAAACTTGTTTGTGTTTACAGTTATGTTCCCCACACAAGTAAGTGAGCTGCCCACCTCCACAACACCAGCAGCAGTAATAGTTATTCTTGTAGTGTTATTGGTTTTTATTAGTAATGATAAGTTCTCTTGCTGGTTGATATAAGCTACACCTGTGGTCTTGTCAATACCAATCAAAAGGCCATGGGCTCCATAGCCCGTTGCTGTGTTTGCAAAGTTGATTGTGGGATCACTTGCACTGGGTACATGCACATTTACCGTGCCTCCAATGTTTGCCAGTGTGTAAGCACTTCCAAAGAAGCCCATGGCTCCACCGAAGTTAGAAAGCTGAATCTTTTTGTCACAGCCCGTGCCCGTTCCCCGGACAAGGTATAGCAGGTCTGTTGCTGCAAGACTTGTGACTTCTGTGAGTTCTGATAAAATACTATTTGCCATTTCAATTCTCCTGTAATATAATCTTTGATCCATCTGCTAGAGTTAGGTAGTTGCCATCACTGAGGATCAAGTACCCTCCACTGACACACTCCACTCCAGCCGGGGAAATACTCTCTAACCAACTCTGACTAAAAGCTGCATCGGTTACAACAATATAAGCCGCATGTTCTGCTGGAAACTTGTTGTGAAACTCCACAAAGGTGGCATCGGGTAGGCTTCTAATAGCCCCTATGATGCTCTCTGGTGTACCTGAGTTACTCTGTATAGCCTTGGCTGCAATAGCCTGTCTGTAGGTGTAATCTGGCAGCCCCAGTCTGGGTAGTCCAAATATGTTGTTGCCAATGATGTCAAGCTGAGTGCCTTCTGCTGTGTTCAGGTAAAACAATTCCTTGAGTTCATAAAGTGCTCTCTCAATCTTTTCTGCCTGAAAGTTTGATGAGTTTATAAGCCCTACTAATTTAGGACTGTTTTTGTATTGCTCCAAAAGGTACTGCATGTTGTAACTGTAATCTGTGATCTTAGACATGTCCCCGGTGGCAGTTATCAGTTCTTCAGCATATCTTCTGACATCACTAAGGCCACCATAGGTTCCACTGCTTGAAAATAACTTATCCTGGTAAATACAAAGGGAGAATATGAAAGTGTCATCGGAGTCATAGCTTAATTCCATGGTTGTGCCATCATAAGCAAAAACTTTCCCACCCAAGCAAGTACCTATAAACATTCTGCCATTGTAAACAAGCATAGAATATATCTGTACTTCATCTGTCAGGGTATAAGCTATGCTCCACACACCACCTGTCAAAACATAAAGATTATTATTAGCTCCCGTACCTGCATATAGTCTGTTCTCAAATTCACAAAAACAGGTTATGGCATCTTCAGGGGTATCTTGTGAGATCACCCATGTGCTATCATCAAAGACATAAATTATACCGCTAGGATATGTTCCTGCAAACAGTCTACCTTGGTAAACATACATATCCCCTATTGCGGTTTCAGGAGAAGCAGTTAAAGAGAGCACCCAGTTGGTGTTATCAAAGCACCATACATAACTTCTGGCAGGAATTGTGGATCCCATACCTGCATAGAGTTTATCATTGTAAACACACAGAGAAGAAACTAGGGGTGATCCCATGTCATAGGAAAGCTCATAAGTGTTGCCATCATATACATAAATCTTTCCATAACCACCTGTGCCTATGTAAAGTTTGCCTTTGTAAACACACAGGCATTTTATGTCTACATCCAGGGAGAAAATGTTAGCTACTTGCCAAGTGAATGAATCGTACACATACAAGAGATGACTGTTGCCTGTGGCAAGGTATAACTTATCATTGAAAACACACAGAGAGTACCCATACTGAGCTTCTGTTGTTAAACTGGTTTCCCAAGGTATTGTTATGGTGCTCAAGGTATCACTCCTATTGTCATTCTTGCGATTGCAAAGGTGGCTATCTGAGTAGCACTAACAGTGATGTCTGTGGTTGCATAGTCACCGGGTCCAGGAGTTGCACCTGAGTTGAGGTCACTATATAGGGAGATCTGAATATCACCCACACCTGGAATGGAATATATGGGCACTGCCAGTCTTAGAGGAATTACATCCTTGCCTAGTTCAAAAGCGGTTTCAGACCAATCCAGTATGGCTTGTTTTACTTGAGCATCACCATCAGCAGGATAGGTCTCACCTTCACTAAAGGCGTTCTTGAGAACCTTAACCCAGATGTAAAGAGGTACTGAACGGCTGAAGTGAATCCTTTGTGTTCCACCCTGAGTGTCTGTTATATCAACATATTCGGTTCCGTAGTATTCCACACCAGCAGGAGCACTTTCCCAGATGGCCTGTGCCACATCTGCTGCAACTGCACTCTCATCTACTACTACTTCAAAACTCTTGGCAGGCAGGCTTCCCACGGTTGCATTGGTTCTATTGGACTGAATACTGCAAGTAGCCACGGTCTCTACATTGTTTAGTATGTATTGTCTGATTGCTTCTTCAGTTGCTTTGCTTGTGCCCTGTGCAAGTGCCCTACGTATTCTGAGAGCTGCATCGGTCTCTACAAGTCTGCCCGTTGCTCCGGCATCGAGGTTAAGCACATAATCCCATCCTGAAATCGGATTGATGATTGTGTTCAAGTTTTCTGTAGCCACTGCATTGACACCGTCTTCGTCACAGGTGTAAGAACCAATGGTTCCAAACTTGGTGTTGTCAAAAATGGAATCGTAGGTTATTGAGAAAGCATTTGCCAGGTCATAAACTCTTAAAGTCACACCAGTGGTATGCACTGCATTGTCAAGTACAGCAGTTCCGGGAAAAGCACCTGCATTTATAACACCCACAAGTCCGTTTATAAGATCTGTTTTTGAAGTCGAGGCTGTTGTAAAGCTATAGGTCACTCCTGCCAGAACTACTGCATAGGCTGTAGGAGTTGTGGGATCGGCATTGGGAAGCAAGTAAGCATCATTGCAAGCGGTCTCAGAAATAGTTACATCGGTGTCAAGTGAAAAAGTAAGAGTTGCACTTGTCTTTCTAACCTTTGTATTGGCCGGAACAACTACACCTTCATCACCATAGTGACAAACACTATCCACAGTTGTGGGTGTTGCATCAAGTCTGGTTACCCCGGTCTCAGCACTGATTCCATCAAGGCTTGTGCCTGTGGCCTGACTTGGGTCTCTTGATGTGTAAATCTCTTGAGCAGCAAGCCAGAGGTCACTATCTCTCTTAGAAAGCATTGCGATGAGTTGTCCAATAGTACCCGTGGGATCGGTGTCAATGTCATTTCCCAGGATTGTTTTGAAGTAGGCTTCATACTCAGTTACAATTTCAGCAAGAGTTTTTATAATAAGTCCACTTTCTGTTACATAAGTTCCCATTCTAAATCTCCAGGCTCAAAAGTTCGTCATTGTTTAGGAGCACAGTGAGGTCTCCTGAAATTATTCTGTTTTCACTGTCGTAGGACATTTCCAGACTCACCACTTCTTTTACAAACTGTATGCCTGCAACCGCTGCCACAAGAATTGCTTTGACTGTTACCATGTCCACACCTTTCTTTAGAATGTCTGTGAAGTAAGGTACACCTAGAGTGGAGTTTAGGAAGAACTCACCTTTGTAAGTTTTCAGGGCATTGATTATCTTCTGTGCCATGTAGTCTGTGTTGTTTGTGGTAAAGGCAAGGTTGTTGTTCACAACAGTGAGATCATATTCACTGGGAGGAGTTTGTGTTAGATAAAAGTTTTTCATACACCAGCCTTCACTTTTGTTGTTGTTGCTGTACTAATATCCAAAGATATGGGTACAAGTGTTGGATAATCAATAAGTGTTGTCATAGGCCCAGTTGAGGCAGCTAGAGCTGTAACAGCATGTGTGTGTAAATTAAGAGCTGTCATGAAAGTTGCCAATAGAGAACTTAATTCTGCATGGGTCACAAACTGCTTTGTATTGCCATTGATCTCAATTACCCCATCATTCTCTACAATGCTACTTGGTGCTGCTGTGGGTATGTAAGCATCAGGGTTTATGGAAAAAGGCAAGCATACTGCATGTTGGAGTTTGAACTTCAAATTGTTTGCAGGGTCCACTTTCTTAGCACTTGCCAAATTGATACTTCCAGATTCCAGGGGAATCCCTAAGTAGTTACCAATATCATTCTCACAGAACAGAATCAGGCAAGGATCACCTTTCTGAAGGCTATACACAAAGTTGAATCTTGCACTGCCAGGAAAAATAACTGGTATGTCTAGCAGTGGATTGACTTCCACAAAGTTGTTTTCCCCAACAGGTAATGTCATAAGCAAATCCACATCAGCCTTTCTCACATCATGCCCGTGATAAGCATTTATTCTGCCCGGAAGAACGGTGTGTACTGCTCTGAACTGGCTCTTGATCCATGTATCCAGGTGATCGGCTATACTGAAGTCACTCATAAAGTGGCCTCCCCAGTGCAGTCAAAGTCACCACCAAAGTTGTCACCATGAAACTTCAATTCCTCAATCATGTAGGTCCAATCAAAGGATGGGTTCCCTATGTTTATTTTAATCCCACCAGCAGGTACAAGTCTTGGATCAAGCAAGCAATTAAATCTTATCTTGGGACTTTCATCAATAGGAATCTTCAATGGTGTTTTTCTTGGTTTGATTGTTTTAAAAAACTTGTTTTGGGTTATGTCCTCTATGCTCTTGAGTCCACTGTTGTAATCCAGGGGAATTGTGAGTCTCATAAGATCACCAATGTTTCCCTTGTCCACAATGAATATGCTCCCCAAGTCCACAAACAAATATAGCCCTTTGCTGAGCAGTACATCAGAACAGGCTTTCAAATAGCCTCTGAGGTAGCCGGGGTTATTAAAACCTTGCTTCATTGTGATTCCGTTTAGGTACTGTGAACCCACAATCTTGTCACTATACCCAAGTATGCCGTTGACATAGGTAATTATGTCCAGTATAGCCGTGCCTTTCCTGAAGGTCTTGTTGTATATTCCTGAATCCAGTTGATCCATTGCTTCTATTTCAGTTACCCAGTTGTTGTCCTCAAGATATGAGTACGATGTCCAGACAAAGCCACTAAATATTTCACCAAAGGCATCGGTCTCATCGGCATAACCTGCTTTGAAAACAATGCTGCTGGCTTCCTTGAGTATTTCTTTTCTCACAAAAGCACTGGCGTTGTAAACCTTAAAGTTAGCTGTGGACTTTGTAAAGTCTATGTTGCGGACAATGTCAAACTCCATGTCAAGTCCATCTTTCTGGTTTTCATCAGTGAGTAGATTGAGGCCATTGATACTAAGTTCTGCTTTTCTAAGCCAAGCCATAGTAGTCCTCCCACTGCACAAGTTCTGCCGTGCTCATAAACCAGGGAAACCAATTGGTGCCAAAATTATCCCATGTGATTTCTGTGGGAAAATTGTTGGTGTTGGGGAGAACAATTATATCACCCCGGAAGTCTGTGTGACCTTTATAGGATTGTAGTAGTGGCCAGTTTGGAACCACTTTGATCCCATACAAGGTATTGCTGTTGGTGTCGGTTACATCAAGGAAAAAGCAGTTAGCCCTTACATTCCAGTAAAATCTCAGAGTAACGGACTGATAATCAAATATGATTGTCTGCACGTTGTCAGAAGAAGTAAGTTTTAAAACAGGTATCCTATCCATTATTCCCACCAATTTCTATTACTTGTTTCAACCACTGGAGTATCTACTGTGTTACCATTAGTAGCAGTTGCCCAGTCCACTGTTACTTTTTCTGCAACTGCTGTCTTTGCAACTGCTGCTTTTGTAGCTGCTTGCTTCTGCACATCTGTTAGTGTGGTGTTGGGTACATTGGGACCCACAAACTGTGACAGGTCTTTCTGGAACACCACTTTCTTGATCTGTTGGAAACTCACCTCAAAGGTCTGTGAGTGTCCACTGTCTCCATCCCTATCTATATTGATGGAAGTAATGGCTACATCGGTGTAGGACTGCAACATAGTGACTATGGTAACAAGCTCTCTGGACTGCCAGAGCTTCTTGAAAGCATCATAGGTATTTTTCATTTTATTAGGTATGCCAAAAGGATTGCTCAATGACATCAGAGAGGTTTCGTTGAACACACCAGTTAGTATCCCAAAGTTTTTAATGATACTGTAGTTGGAAACCATACCTTTTAATGTGCCAGTCTGTAATTTGTTGTAGATGTGATCTGAGATTACCGTTCCATCTTGGAGTGCATGTGAGGTTACACTGTTCTCAAAGCTGTGAGACTCCGCAAGAATAAGGTCAAACTTTATTGCTCCCACACTGTAGGTGTCGGGAAACAAAAGGTGTATGTTCTGTACGCCTTGAGCAAGTGTTAAGAGTCCTGAAACTAAACCTGGCATTATTGATTAGCCTCCCCAATTACTTTTCCCCACATCGCTCTGTGTTGGCTAATAACTGTTGTTTTCACCGTGTCAGCTACGGTCTTCTCAAAATCTTTAGGAGTTAAGCCATTAGCTGTCACATTAATTGTTGTTGCCTGATTTAGTGTAGGACCTACTCCGGGAAGGGTTCTGTCCCTAAAGGGTGTTTGTAGAGGTGCATTTGTTCTGGGATCAAAGGGTGCATTGTTGGGGTCAAATCCACCATTGGGATAACTGGTGTACTGATTGGCTCTGTTTGTCTTCATATTATCCAGTGACTTAGCTATATCAACAAACCCAAAAGTCATCTTGTTTACATAATCATTGGCTCCACCTAAAACAGTGGACTCTAAGAAAGGCTGCTGCATACTCTCACCCAGAAGTATGTCCATATTCTGCTTTCTTAATTTGGCCTCATGTATCTGATCATCTAATTTTTTCAGTTGACTTTTTTCCTGCAAGTAATCCACACCACCATTCAGTGCTCCACCGGGTTGATTCATGGTCTTGAAAAGTTTTGATCGTGCTATCTCTAAATCTGTAAGTTCTTTTACAGCCTTTGCACTTTCTCGTAGGTTTTCTTGGTACTTACTTTGGTTCTGTATTCTATCCCACATTGTCCACCAATAGTACAATGTCATCAGGGCAAAAGCACCAAGTAGTACAACTGGGGCCCATGCAAGAAAAGCCTTTTTTAGGAAAACAATACCTTTAGCCATGTTCACAAATACAACAGCAAACTCTCCCTGTTTTATATAAAGAAAAGCAAGATAGATGCTTTCTAAGGAAGAAACTAAAGCAGGGAAGACTACAGCAATTAGCCCTTTTAAACTATTGGACAGGATAATAGCCTCCACACCAAAAGAGATAAAAAATTTCACCAATTCAAGTGCTTTTAGACCCATCCATAAACTTATAACTATTGGGAGGTTGTTTATCATAAGAAAAAGCAAAGGACCCAGTAATTTGAAAGTAGTCAAAATTGCCGGACCTAGTTTCTCCAAGATACCAAACAAGTCATCTCCAATTTTCTTAATTTCTGCCTTGTGTGCTTTCATCCATGGTAGTAAAGAAGTCTTTGCCCATTCTTTCATTCTGTTGGCAATTCTGATAATACTTGGTGACACTATGTTCATTAGGTCATAACTCATGTTCTTCAGGTTGTTTCTAAGTACATCAATACTACCACCCAGAGTCTTGGCTTGCTTGTCAGCAACTCCAAAGAACCTTCCACCAGCACTTGTCTCTATCTGGAGTGCTTTGAATACAGCAGCAGAACTAATCATACTTTTCTTCATCAGTTCTCTGTAGTATTCAGAAGTCTTGCCTGTAGCCTTTGCCATGGTTTCAAGTGGATTAAATCCGGCTTCAGTAAGTTGTCTTAGATCCTGTCCACGGAGAATACCAGCACTGTTGATCTGTCCCAGTGCATAAGCAAGTCTGCTGAACATGACATTGCTTCCACCGCTGACATCAGTCAGTTGTCTTGTGATCTCCACAACCTTCTCAGCACTCACACCATAGACAAGTAATTGCTTGGCTGCATCTGAGAACTGTGTCCACGAGGGTCTGAGTTGTTCTGACATAGCTCTGAGCTGTGTCATCATCTCTGCTGTTTTCTCACCACTGCCCGTCAGAGCCGTCATCGAGGCTTTGGCATTGTCTATGTCTGAGGTTAGTTGGAAAGCCCCTCTACCGAGCTGTATAGCCCCTATAGCAGCAAAGGCTTTCATAGCAAAAGATTTGAAACTGTTTACGCTGCTTCTGGCCTGGATAATCCCATTTTTGTCAACCTTGAAGCCAAGGACGGTAACGAGTTCTTTTACTACTTCAGATGAAGCCATTACTTAGCCTCCGCTGTTTTTTCGTAATAGTTGTGGAAAGCGGTGTCATAGTCAGAACGCATAGTCAGTATTGAGTTGTATTTGTCGATTTCTTCTAAATCCATTTGTCTCACCTCTGATATATCCCTTTTGCCATCTATGACAATCCTCCAAAAAGGCCACTCATCTTCTATGATGGGGGAAAGATCCCCCACTTTACCTACACCTACTTCATCTTTGGCTTGCTTTCCATGCCCCCTTGCAAGGTACTGGTTCCTGGCATTACGAATCCAGAAGCCAGTAGTGCGAAAGGGGTGAATTTATTCACCTCCATGACTTTCAACAATAACTTGTAGAGAGTCAGAAATTTACCTGCAAATACAGTATTTATGTCATTCCTTTCTGTGAGCTGAACATTACCCTTGCCATCAATGAATGTCACCACACATCTCAGGAGCTTCTGGGTTAGTTCGGTCATAAAAGAACTGTCAAGTTTCATAAGAGCATTTAGGATCCCATCCATGAGTCTAGCCATGCTCTCTGGGTCATTTACTCTGGCTTCCGGGGAAACTTCCCCTTCCTTGCCCTGTAACAATGCAGACATAACTGGGAGGACCAGTTCTGTGACTCTTTTGTCCAGAACTATGGCTTCCAGCACATCCAGCATTGAGATTTGGAATTTTAGATTGTCTATTACAACATCTGTTGGTTGTATCATTTTTGCTTACCCCTGTTGATGATTACTTAGTTTCCACCAGTAACTTTGATGCACCCATTGCCTGTTTTCATAGTCCAGGTTCTGTCACCCACACCATTTCCATACTCTTCATCGGGATCTTTTGAGACCCATGCTTGAGGAGCAGTGAAAGTAGAGTTGCCAGAAGAGTCTGTTACATTAAAAACAAAGATACCAGCATTGCTTGCAGCATCCAGAGTTACATAACCCTGAAGCAATAAGTTAGCTGGACTTGTTTGCTTCAATGTTAGTTCAACAGTGAAGTCAGTAGAGGCTTTGTAGACTCTATCAACTGTACCATCGGCTCCCTTGATGCTTTCAAAGAGATCACCATTTCTGGTGACTTTTATAAATGAGTTTTCTGCAAACCCAGTAATAGCAACACCATTACAGGTGACTGATACTTGATTGGGCCTGTATGTATATACTTCACTAGCCATTGTTATTCTCCTCCTTAAACCGTTACTGTTCCTGAAATCTCAACACTTCTGATTGCACCTAAGAGCAATGCAGTAAATGTGATGTCAGGTAAATTTCTATTTGTTTTGTTCAGACTGGAAATGTCAGCATACTTCGGGGCTGTCACAACTATTGAGCTTTCCTGAAGGATGCCTTCTCTAGCTGCTTGAGCCAATGCCCCTTGTAAAAGAGCAACGATGGAAGCAATACCGGAATCGTCATAAGGAATCTTTCTGTTGTTCAGGAAGTTTGCAAAGATCGTTGTCTGGATAAGTGAGTTCAAGTAGTCCAGATTTCTGATGATGTCAATGTTCTCACCTGAAGCCGCAAGACCATCTCTGGTAATATTTACTCCACCAACGGTATTGTAGATGTTGTAGTTTTTGTCAAGCAGTGCATTGATCTTGGTTGTGGTCAGTACATCAGCACTGATTCCAGCAAGAGTTTTGTAGCAGAAAGTTGATTCACCTGGGTCAAAAGGCATTTCCTCACCCTGCATGGCTTCTTCAATGTAGGTGTTTGCTGTGGTGTGAAAGAAGTTCACAGTTCTTGTGTAAGCTGCGTTCTTAGCAAAGTAACCCACATCTGAAGTTGCTACTGCATCCCAAGCATTGACATCATTGGTACTTGCAAAGAACAACTTGGTCTGGGTTTCTGCCCAAGCCATTGCTGCTTTGAGGTCACTGTCATTGGTGTTTGTTTTTGTGATAGTCACAGCTGATCCACCAGTAACGGTTGCAGTGGTGATGTCAATATCCGTTGCAAACTTGTCAACAAGGATTGTACGGTTAGTTGTATCGGTTGCATCAAGTGAAGCATCGCTGTCAGCCAATGCACTTTCGATAGCTGTAATAACCAAGTTAGCTGTGTTCAAATGGCTAAGTGAAAAAGACACTGGTGTGATACTGAAAGTATTCAGAGTAACTGCCACTTGGTTTGAAGCACTTAGATCAGCACTGAAAACCATTTTTCCCTGGGCTTTAGGAATAATGCTGAAGCTGTACCAATCTTCCTGTGCTGCTTGAACAGCATTGAAAGCGTCTGCCCAACTGGTGTCTGTACTGGCTTTTCTGCCAATGAGCACCTGTGCAGGGTGTGGGTTCTGTGCAAAGATTGCTGATGCAGCAAGATACTCTTTGCTTGAAGTGGACCAGCCAGCAGCAGCCATCTCAGCCAGGCTTGCATAGTAAGCATATCTGTCAAAAGGAACGGTTGTTACACTGGTAGCAAATTCTGAAATGATACCCGGTATTCCAAACCCTGCCTGTGTTACAGCAGTTGTATTCCTGCTTATTGTAACTTCGACAATACTTGAAGGTATTGAACTCATGTTAGTCTCCTTGATTTATATTGTTTGTAATATCCACTGTTTCAATCCAGTTAGATGTGATTGTATTCTCTGAAGCAAATAGGAAAACTACTTCCATTACACACTCAGGTACCCACTTCTCTTGTTTCCAGTTTCCTGCACCAATTAATGAGGGCATAGAAATAATGTCACCAAAAGTTGAAAGGGAAAGACCAGCAGAATAAAGATTGTCTTGCACGGATTGAAGTTCATAATTGTCAATTAGTTTTTGCAGGTACTCTCCAACACCACCAACCTGTCTAATACTTAGGGAAGTCCTGTATGTGTTTTTAATAGTTCCCTCGGCATCGTTGTCAAGGGCTGATTTGTAAGGCATACCCACTCTTGATATTCTGCCTATGGGATCGATAGAAATAAATGTCTGTGCTGGTTGTGAGATGTCCTGGAAACTCTTCATAATGACTATGGGTGTACTAAGGTCTGCATTAATGCTCAGGTTTACCCAACTATAAACTTTTGAAAACAGAGTTGCTGAGGTCATGCTACTTCCTCCCTGTACTCTGCTATGTATTTGTAATGTGCAATGAGTCCGTTTGCATAAGTAGACTCTTGAATGACTTCCCAGACCCGGCCATCATACTGGATTAAATCACCAGTGTTGTCTGAACCTGTTACTCCAACCTCAAGTTTTGTACTGGTGTAGAGTTTCACCCGGCCAATGTCTGATCGGCCTATGGGTAAACTGTCCATGTCCTTGCCTGTGATTGGTTGAACCGAGCCTCTGATGTAAAAAGTGTCTCCACTTGCATTTTGTTCTGCAATCAGTGCTTCCCCATCGGTGTTGTTTATAACCTCTGAATCGGTGTCCAGAAGAAAACCCACGGATGACCACACGCCTTCGACAAGCATCCCTACTTTACGAATCGCAGTAATGGTTATGGGGAAAAACAAACTCAAGGGATTACCTCCACATGCTTGATGCTTCCATACATGGTTCCGGTGTCCACAAGTATTTTAGAACTGCCTTTCAAGGCAATAGTTATGTTACTCAATTTTGTGAAGTTCTGCCTGTCAATAGTCTTTCTGATTTCCCCGGTGTAGTGATCACCTATCTTAGACATCGCTACTCTGGGATAACTTGTGCCTTTACGAACTGCATTGCTGACTTCTTTCATCAGTTCTTGTGTGCTGTTCTGGGAATCAGGGTATTGGAGTGTCTGTCTCATAAAAGGTCTTGGTGGAATCTGGTGATCTGCATAAACCATTCCGTATTCATTGATGAAAGCAATATTTGCAATCAAGTTTGTGTGATCATTGTTCATGTCACCATTATCAGGGAATCCAACTTTGGTCTTGCAACCATCAAGTTTGTTGGTGCCTTTCAGATAGTTCTCCCATCCAAAATCTTTTTCTGTAAACTGCACTTGCATTACCAACCTCCAGGGTCGGCTGTGCTGACATCATAACCCGTGTCCGTTCCTCCGGTGACTCCGAAGAAGCAAACAGAGCTTGCAAGTGTGCTTTTATAAACTTTGCCATACCAAGTAAGGTCCCAGTAATCTGAGCCTTTGATTTCGTTCTGGTAGGCGATAGAAAGTTCACCCTCTTTCTTTTGGGAAATCGTACCACCTTCTCCGGTGCTACGTTGTACTGTAAGAGTTAAGTCATGTGCTGCTCGGTATGCTACAGCTTTGGGAGCATTATTACCTAGCAAGTTAGAATCAACGGCTTCTGAGGCCATCTGCAAAAATGCGTCTTTGGAAGCATTTGTAGAAAGCTCTGGGGCTATTAAATCAAATATTTGAGCAGCACTATAACTCATTCTTTACTTCTTTGGGTTGTAGTTTTTAATAGTATCTTGTCTGTTCATAATTGCAGCCCTGACACTATCTCTGGACTCATCCTCTTTCCACTTTTCAAGTGTAGCAGGATTTCCACATTCCTTTACCATCTGGATAGCAGTTTTGAGGTCAAGCTCTTTGAACTCTGCACAACTGATTATTCCCCACTTGTCTTTGTCTGTGGCTTTTGCTTTGGGCAGAAGGTCAACCTTGACTTCAATTTCCTCAATATCCCCTGCTGCAATGGAATCTTCGACTGATGCACGGACTTTTTTCCAAGTCTGTGTATCGACTTCGTTGATACCATTGGCAAGAACGATACTGGAGATAATTGCTCCATTTTTACCTAGTTCTGGAATCACTTTCAGATTCATGTTTTTCCATCTTACTAACATATTTTTTGCTCCCTGTTTTATGTTATGTTTAATGAGGAGATGGCTTAAATGCCATCCCCATAAGCTACGGACAACGGATAGTACACGATAACACCAGCGGTTCTCATGTGGCAAGGAATTTCAAACTCCATACCTTTTTTATCTGCTGCAAACTGTTCAAATGGCTGTGGGATTTCCAAAGTCAGATGTTCGGGGTCTTTTGCATAGGCCATTATTCTTGAAGTAGATCCTGTTCCGGCAGTGGTTAGCTGTTGCAGCCATTCAATCTGCTTGATGTAAGGATTGGTCTTCAAAAAGAATGAATAAATGGTTTCGTTGCTACCATCACCCATTCTGGTGTTAGTGATCAGACTCCAGTGAGTGAGATCCATAAGAATGGTGTCAGGTATTTCGATACCGTTGGTGGTGTTAGTAACTGCATTAACCAAACCAGAAAGATCTCTTACGATCTGATCAGGTGTTTTGGTTGACCATGTTTTTGTGGTGCCTGTACCATCATTGGGTACTGTGTACTCAGTGATACCGGGATAAGCAATGAGACCACTGATGTTGTGGTTTGTGTTGCCCGACCAAGCTATTGACTCCAACTCCTGATCCATGGCTCTTTTGGCAGCCTGTGCTCTTTTCACATCCAGGTTAGCTCCAGCCATCTGAGAGGCACGGATTTCCTGAATTGAGTAGCCGTAGGAAACACCAATACTCTTTACTTTTACAGAGGTTTCGGTTCCATAGGCATCTGCACGAGGAAAGTCATTGGCATAATCACTCATGATCTTTGCCAGACCTACTTGTGTGAACTGTCTGTAAGTGATTGTCTCTGCACCACTTGCTGCGTCCGAGGAAACAGGAATTAGTGAGGTAGCTTTAAGAGCTTTCTGTTTTACATCGTAGCTTTTAGCCTTTATGGTTTCAAGCTGACGAGTGAAAAACACGCTCTCATTCGTATCCAGATTGTAATTATCTTGATTCATTAGTTTACTCCTTTAAATTAGAATGATGCAGCGGAGGCAAGTGCTACTTGACCGTTCACTTCGATTAATGCCAAACCAGTTGCAGCCAGGTTACTCTGGAATTTGCAACCAATGTCCGTACCAGCAGCATTTGTAAATGCTCCTTTATCAGCTCCAGCAATATCAAGGTATGCAATCATGTTGCCTTCAGCAGCAGTATTACAGGTTACCCAGATGTTTCCTTCACGTAGTACATTCACAGAATCGTAGATAGCATAGGTGCCACCAACTTTCTGAGTGAACAGTGATACACCCACAAATACTGAGCCCGAACCCGTAGTAGTGGTTACTGTTACAGCAGATCCACCAGAGACCGAGGTCACAACTACACAATCAGCACCTTTGGTTCTGATAAGCAGAGTTTTTTCAGCGGAAGAGATACACTCTACACCAGCCAGTGCATCAACAGCAGCTACAAGAGCAGCTAAGGTAGTTGCATGATCAGTTGCATAAGTGATTGGGGTAATTGCTACTCCATTTACGGAAAGTGCGATTACGTTTGAACTGGAGAAGTCTGCACTGTACAGATTAGTAGAGACATCCAGTTTAAAGTTGTAGACTTTTTCTACATCGTTGTCATAGGCAAACACAGGTCTTCCAAAAGCGATTGCTTCACCAGCTACGCATGAGGAAACCTTGCTGTCACCCAATCCTGATTTTAGTCCTGCAATTGCAGAATCTATATTGTTATAAGCGGTCATGGTTTAGTTCTCCTTTGATGTGTTCCATTCAGTTTGTAATTTGGCAATGTAAGCCTCTCTTGCGGAGTCATACTTTACTTCAGGCTCTTTTCCTGCATTGTCAGCTGTGAGGTCACTCTGTGTCTGATTGTTCTTTGCAGTCTGAGTGTCCCTTTCACTGATCACTTCCAATGCGGTGTCAAATCTGGCTTTCAGATAAGAAGCGTCTGCATTGTCTAATTTGGAAGCAGCATTAGGGAATACTTTCAAGATTACGGCTTTCTGAATTTCGAGTTCAGATTGGTCAGCTTTAACCTCTACTCCAACCTTCATGGCTGAATCCACAAGTGAAATTCTTTCCTGGACAGCCTTGGCAATTACTTCAGGCTGCTGTTTCTTTGCTTCTTCGACATCGTTCTTCAGAGCAGTGATTTGCTCGGTTGAAGAATCCAGTTTTCCCTGAAGTGCAGAAACTTTGGAAAGAAGATCGTTCTTTTCGGTTTCCAGTGAATCATTTTTTACCTGAACAGAAGCAACCTTGTCAGCTACTTTCTCATCAAGTTCAAATTCAACACCGTCTAACTTAACAGTTTTCATTTGATCTCCTTTGTTTGGTTCTGTTATTAAGTCCTTAGAATCTGTGACAAGCCAACCAACACTATAGTTAGAGGTGTTATCAGCAGAATCCATTTTCATCATCATTTTTGCCATATCTCCGGCACGGCCCCGGTCCACTATGGCTAAGTGATTGTATCTGATATTCTTTTGTTTGCAGTCATACTGAACACCACACCAATTGCCGGGAGTGTTGTCATGTTCCACAGTATATCCACAAGAAAGTGATATTTTGCCACCCTTTACATCTTCAATGGCTTTTTTGTCAGTAATCACCATGGGAACCGAAATTGCATAGGCATTAGTCCTGATGTCATCACCTGTACTGCCTACTTGGTAATTTTTGATGTTCTCTGGAGTCACACCATTCTTTTCCATGGGGTGATCATTGGTCATGGGCTTCATTCTGAGGGATTTAATTGAATCCTTGTGGAATACTTCATCGGGAAGTCTAAGTTCTCTACGAACACTGCCATCTTCCAGCATGTAAGGGAATACACCTATGTTTGTAGCCACTGCTCTTCCCATGAGGTAGCCATCTTCGGTCTGCTCAAAGGGCTCATACATTTCCATGGTGTCGTCACCGGGACAAGCAAAGCTGTAGGAGTCTATGCGGTAAGAAACCTTTTCTTTTAAGTCTTCTGGTTTTCCTTTAGCCATCAATTTTTTCCTTATAAAACAAAAAAGAGACACATAGGTTGTGCCTCTTCTATAAGTCAGCTCTTTCTTCTAATATACATTCCTATATTAGAATATGCTAATATATTTGAACTTTTACAACTTTTTCTGCTTCAAACCGCTTTCTTCTCTCAGTGACCACATCAATTTTGTTGTTGGTCTCATTTATTATAATGGAAATGGTGCCGTACTGCATGGACTCAGCTTCTGTTATAATATGCTCTAAAAGATTTCTAGGAATTTTCACTTTCACCTGCCCTGTTAAGTAATTCTTGAATTCGTGGCAAGCCCGTACACCTGCACAAAAAAGCCATACCAACACTAACTAAAGGCATATCATTTGTCCTTGGTAGCCAAGTAATCCCGTCATTAGAGTACACACTGTTATCCAGCCATTTGCATATCTTCCCCTGCATGGCCCAGTGTGAGGGTCTGGCTTTGGGGTATTTGCCACTGGGATTCCCCCTGACTCTCTCATCCCTTTGAGTATTCCATGTGTACTGCTCAATTCCCACATCAAGCTGCCTGAACTTTGTGATGAGTCCATTCAGGGTTCCAATCTGGTCTACAGCGATCATTTTCAGTTTCTTCTCTGAGTAATTTAGTCCCAGAACTTCCAGTTGTCCCATCACAGCTCTGTATGTAAGTCCCTGCTGAACTGCTTGAGAGATAAGCAAGTTTACTTTCTGAATATACTCGGCTCCCAGGTTCTTCAGAATCTCAGTGTTCATAGCTGTCCATTCAGTGAGTGCCAGGTTAAGCCATTGCTCTTCCCCGGTGAAGGCAAAACCTACCGCAAGCAGGGAATATTTTTCCCACTGCTTTTTATTCTGCTTATTCAGCTCTTCCCCATACCCTCTGATGGCTTCCTCAAGTTCTTTGTCTTTGAAGTTTTCTTCATAGGCTCTCTTGAGGGCTTCCCGGAGGTCTGCAACCTCGGCATCGTTCTTGTACTGCTGCTTAACCCAGATTGATAGATTGGGTTTTGCATACTGCCTGGTGACGGCAGTTAGGGTTTTCATCTTCTTGACAAGCCAGCTCAGATATTGCCTCTCAATTCCATGGGGGTATATCCAAGAAGTGTTGGGAAATATTTTCCTCTTCTTGGATTTCCAGAACAGCTTGAGTAGTTGAAAGAAAAGGTCCTTATTCATCAACACCTGCGGTTTCTTGGAGAACTGTGTTATAGCTCTGCTCGCCTTCAAACCTGCAAGCTCTGACTTCGTCTGGAGAGAGTACACCAAGTTCCATGTATATCTTGTCAGCATCGGCTTGGGTCTTGTTCATGTCCACAAGGTCTTTCTGTGTGGGTTTCCACACCGGAAGAAACTTTATCTCTATGGCTTTGTCTGTGGGAACCAGTCCAACACCAAGATTTACCTGAGTGACAAGCCTCTGTACCATAGGGTATAACCAAGTCTGCTGTTTGGACTCCAGACTGTCGCTGTAATTCTTTCTTGAGCTCTCATCTGTGGGGTTAAGTCCATTGGGGCTTACTCCAAAAAGTCTGGTAACTGGAATCTCGGCAACCGCTGAAATCATAATCATAAAACGATCCCAGACATCACCCATACCACTCATAGAAATAGAATCTCTGCTGTACTCTTCGCCTTCGCCAAGTAGAACTCCATTGATCATTGATTTGGAAGCATTGATCACATCCATTCTCTTGTAGATCATGTCAGACTTACCACTGGCAAGTAGCTGTCCCAGATTTGAGAACTTGTACTTACCTACAACCAGTTCCATGAATATGTTTGCAAGACTCTGGTTTGCTGCTCCCATGTTCTTCACCTGATCATAGATGGACTGAAGAACCGGAATGCCCCAGTATCTTTGCTCAGATGTGAGATCACATGGATAAGGAGCCTCATCACCTTGAAAAACAATACACCTGTCTCTATGTACTGTAAACTGTTCACCACTTGTTTTCTGCACGGTAAATCTTTCTACTTCATCCAAATCCATTTTTGAAATATCAGCGGAGCTGAATGTGAGTCTTGAACGTGGATACACTTTTAGTTTTGTAACCCTTGCTTTTTTGTTTCTCAGTGGGCTTGCAAGATCACTGCCATCATTAAAGCCCATAACAATGATACCACCACCATAAAGTCTTGTCCACTTGATAGCAGAGCAGATACTTGATACATCATTGAGTCTTCTAAGCTCCTGCTTGAGAAGTCCCATAGTGTCACCCTTAACGGTGTAGCCATTGCTAATCAAATCTTCACTTACACTTGTAATTATTTTCTTGCCCAGTCCATCACTCATGTAAACTGCGGATAGGTAATCATCTTCGAGTAGAAATGAAGTGCCTATTCTGGTGCTCTGTGTCTTGTCACCTCTCTTGCCCAATCCAGCAAAGAAGTTTTTCCAATCGTCATTCCTGACTTCACTCATGGCATCTGTTTTAATTTCTGTTTCCATATATCTCCTTATCTATATAATGCTAGTGCAGCTGCGTCCATGGCATCTGCATAAAATCCTCGCCTACAACAACTGGCAAGGGAATCTGGACCGTCACAAAGCTCAGCTCCCTCTTTATAGTCTAGTATCTGATTCATGTAATCGTTTTCCAGAATACCACTGGAGTCTTTCTTACTCAAGTTCTCATCAAAAAACAGGTTTCCCCAAAACTCTTTTAAAAAGAAAGTTATTTTGTAGTGCTTGTTCATGTCCTCTTGGTAGGGCTCCACAATTGGTCTTCCCATAGGCAATTCTTTTTTTAACAGATCAGCCACCATACCTTTGTCGGGATTGACTTCAATGTGAAGTCTTGTAACTTGATACTTGTGTAACAATTCTTTTAACCAAGTGATCTTCTCTTTGATGTGCTCTCTGAATATCCAACCCGTTACCTGACACTTTCCATTTTCCAAAAGCCCCATAAAAGTAACGGCCCCTGTGTGGTCTCCATCAAACTTGGCATCTATGTGCCCAATAACATCTTTGCAACCCCACACCCAACAAGCATATTGTGGATCTTTGAACAATACCTTTTCATCGGATTCGTGTTTTAGTTCATAGTTTGCAGCATACAAACTGGATGTGGTTGTCTTTTTCTTTTTTGCAATTTCTTCTTCACTCAGCAGTCCTGTTTGGTAAACATTGTATATGAGTGGAGCCGGACAGAGTTTCCAGCCATCGTCTTTATGCCAAGGTGTGCCAACAAAGCCAACTTGCTTGCCGGGATCAATAATGTTTGTGATGACTTCCAGAATGCCTTCTTTGGTCTTTTCTCTTTTGGCTTTGGAGAGTCTGTCTTCAAGTGTAATAAAATCGTCACAGATGATCTTGTCATAGTGAGAGCCTGTGGGTACACTATCCATTCCATGCGCATTTAGGCTGCCTTCTTTGGTCACTGTTTTCTTAAAATTATAAAGGGTGAGGTTTGCTTTGTTGACTGTTGACTTTGGGTAGTATCCATGGGCTAGGTAAAAAAGTGTTTGAATGTTTGGGTCCTTGATGTACTTGCAGACCGTTTTCATCGTCTTTGAGGCTTCAGTGAAGTTGTCTCTTATAATGGCAATTCTATCGTCTGGGTGGAACAGCAGCCACCACACACATCCTATTTCCGTGATTGCAGTAGTGTTGTGTGTTGCTGTAAGTTCCCTGCCAACTAAATACAATCCATCTTCACTGTCAACTTTTACGCAGTTGGTAGGAATTGAATCAATGGTAGTTATGGAAACAATAGTTTTGTAAGTAGAGGGTATCACTATTTTTTTTCCAAAAGCATCTTCTACAATTTTTGCTGCTTTCACCAAAAGTCTATTATGAGGCATAAATTTGCTGTCATAAAATTCTTTTAGCTCTTTTGTAGATCGCACCATATAACTCTGAGTTTGAAAGTGGCCATTCCAAAAGCACTGGCCAACTTCCCACAGGTGTCCTTCCCCACACTTGACAACATGGCCATCACTGAAAGTGACTGCAAAGCAGGGATTGTGAAAAACCTCTGACACCCCGGTAATCTGTACTGTTTTTCCAGAAGGGGAATAAACCAGGTTTCCGGGAAGGAGTTCTCCGTGTGCTTTAAACCCTGATGGTGTCAACACGGGTTCAGTTACATCAATATCTTTATAACTACCACGGTGTGCAAGGAGGCTCTTGTTCTCATCACTTAGCCAAATGTACTTAATCCACTCTGAGTGCATCTCAGTGAGCTTGTCTTTGCCCACAAGCAGACCCAGTTTGTGTGGGTGCTTGGCTACTTCTACAAGATAGGGATCCAAAAACTCCTTGGGTATATAAGAATATTCTTATCTACTAATATACATTCGGCACAAGGAAAGTTGTTCAGTTTGTTCAGAAAAAATGTATAATAGTATTGCCGGGATAGCTCAAAGGGTGGAGCACACTTGCAGGGTCCCACAAAAAGCAAGTAAGGACACTTGTGGGGTTCGAGTCCCCACCCTGGCTTTTACAAAGGAGAACAATGAAAACAAGAACGGGCTTCTACACAGACGGAAACTACATCATGCACCAGAGTGGGTTCACTCAGCTGTGGGTTGTGGAGACCCATGACAAGCATGAGAGCTTCCCCACAGAACAACTTGCCTTGCTATACATTTGCAAATATCTGGAAAAACTCAGACTCCAGTCAAGCATGTGCAGCCCGGAAGAAATGAAGGAACAGTTTGGTAAGTTAAACAGGGATACTGGAGAAGTTACTTTCTCTGGAATACCGGGTCACATTGGGCCACTAAACACAGGAGTACGGGGATGATTAGAAAATACACAATACTACTTTTTGCCTGCCTGTACCTGTACCTTTGCTTTTCCTGGTGGGGAGAAGAGTGGAATCCCGGACACTGGAATGTGTTCTACAAGTGCATGTGGACTACTATTATACTGTGGGTTACTTTTCTAAACCACAGGAAGCTCTGAAATGCAGCAGAACTTATCGAGGTACAAAATCACAGCTCACATCCTGGTGTGGGACCACAAGCAGCACTGCACCAAACACACTATTGTGGAGAACCAAACTGGTTGGGACAAAGCGAAACTGCTGAAGAGATTCAGGGAATACACCAAAATGCTGGACAGCACAACCTGTCCGGTTCCAGAAATACACATCAAATGTGGCACCGGGAAGTTCCTGGGAACACTAAAAGTGAGGATTTGAGTATGAATACCAGAGGAATTTGTAAGAAGTGTGTCTTTTTTGGAGACCTGCTGCTTATATGGGACCCCGATTCCCAGACCAAGCATTTTGTGTGCTCACAGTGTACAAGTGTGAATGTTGTACTGCATGTGGATTCTAAAACCGAGGGAATTGAGCAACTTGGGAACAGATTTGGTGAGATGATCCTAGACGAAATTGGGAAGATTCCACCTGAAGCCTTCCAGAGCATTAGGGAGAGCCTAAGGATACAAGCTGAGAAGCACAGGTGTGAGAAAGTCACTGTAGAGACTACAGAACCCGGAGAAAGGGAGTGGCAGGAATACATGTCCAGAGAAATAAGGCCCTACTGGAACAACCCTGAGCTTGTGCTGCCAGAATCAGGCAAGTGGGTACTGTTAAAAGGCCTTGTCTGTGAGGAAATCATACAGCAATGGATCAAAGAAGGCACCCCTGCACTTCACAACCCAGGTATAGGGGAAGCCAAGTATGTAATTGGAGCAGGCTGGCAGGACATGTTTGGGGGACCTGTGCCAATTGAGGACTTCAGTATTTTTTGGTGGGGAGAAATACCAGAATGATTAAAAGAACCACTTACAAGTACCTAAATACCCTTCTGTACTGCCCCATCCACAAAACCACAGTTTTTGTCAGAGACTTGCCCAGGTGCAGTGATACTTGTGTCTGTGGTATAATTGTGAAACCGGAGAACAAATGAAGATGATGCACTGGGAACAGCTCCAAGAGGAACTAGACAGACAAGTCCCCAAGATAGGTGAAGAGATCGGAATACAAGTAGTGATTCATGCAACCCCTCTTTCTCACATCTATGAAAGGTACATAAGAGTGGACACACATCACAAATTAGCAAGACTGTCTGTGCAGCTCGACACATTTTTCTTTGAACTGCTGCCATATGAACACTGGAGCACATACATCCGGGGCAAACTCCTGGAGCTCTACTACACGATGTCTGAGAGGGAGAAGCAATGACTAAGAAAGAAGCCAACAAACTCCACATAGGCATCTACAGACTGTACTGGAAGGAAGGTGGACACTCCATGGCTGCTGTGGGAAGACTCTTTGACGGCAACACTTGGTTTGCTCCGGTGAACTGGGTGAGCTCATATGGCCCTGGAAGTATAAGCACTGACTGGAAAAGAGTCTCCTGGGCAAAGCAACTGCTCCTGGGTGAACCAACCAACAGCGAAAGTGATCCCTTTCAAGCCAAAAAAGAACATGCCTAATTTAGCGAAATTTGGCCACCTCAATTGTAAACTCTAAATCACTGAACTCAGAAAAACACGGGGTTTCTGGAAATAATTTCAGCCCAACTGCCCAAATTTGAGAAATTTCAACACTGAAAAGTTTACATACACCTGTATATACACAAAACAGCCCTAAAACAGCCATAATTGAACCCACAAATCACAAACACTTATATCTTCAATGCCCCAATTTATCCTAAATTCCCCACAAATCACAAAAAAACGTATAGTAAAACTGGATTTTGAAAAATATTAAAAACAACAATCAAGACTACCCGGAGAAAATACCTACAATGAGCTAAAATCTCATAAACCAGTACCAACAAAATCCCATACTTTGTATGCACCCAGAACAAAACAGATACAAACCTATCCAAGAAACCCAATATAGACCCAAATCCCATAAAAAATTCTGGAACACATACACAAGACCTGGAATCCTATTCCCACAATAGAGCCTCTACAAGCTCTCAGGACACCAATATCCAAGCAAATACCTACCAATACCCCTACAAGCCTCTACAGGCCCTAGGAATCCAAAATACAAGCACTGGGAAGCACAGGTGTGAGAGCAAAAGCCCAATATAGAGCAAAGTACCGGAAAAATCCCAGAACTAAGCTGTACTAAAAAGAAAAACTGAGGATCATGCGTGTGGGAATACAACTACAAAGCCACCAGAACACTTGTGAGGCACCTAAGGGCCTATATGTGAAAGAATGTACTAAGGAACCCTTACAAAGCCCCTAGAGGCTCTAAAAGCCATATATGAGAAATTGTCTGGGAAAATTTTCTAAGCAACTCTGTACTAAAAAGATTTTCTGAGGAATACCTAAGCGGGAGTCGCAGGAAGCAAAGCTAGGGTAGTGCCTGGCACTAAAATCCTTGATATATCGTCCCAGGCCCTCCTAGCCCTTGACATATCGTCACAGTCCATGCATTCATGTTGATGTGCTAATTGATATATTGCTTTGGCATGGTTTTACTCTGCTATAATCTAGTTTACATATTACTTGTTATACGAATTAGTAAATGCTTATATGATAGGGACTTAGCTAGGGTGTGGGGGCCTGTGGATTATGGGTGCATGGAGGAATTCTGACTCCAGATCCAGCCCTGTGACCTCAGACCCTTATGCACCTATATGCATTATTGCATAGCTTAAACCATTTTGATTGTTGCCCTTATATCTCATACTATCCTGTGACCTTGGGGCCTTAGCTTATACCTTGGGGCCTTAGCATATGCAGCTCATATGTATCTACCGGAGACTACAGGTCAGTTTTCCAGGTCATATTAGCGTTTACTAATATACTTATGTAGGTCTGATAGATTAGATTGATTCCAATATATTAGCTAAATGATATATTTTTATACATTTATTGTTTTGTAGGTTTTTTTTGATTATATTAGATATATACCCTATATGTATGTAGGATAACAACGCAAAAAGGATAGGAAAGATGAAAAAGTTTATTATTACAGAAAAAGTTTTGAGAGCTTCATGTTTTTCTCATGGACAGGGTAAAAAGATAGGTGATTTTGTGGACTTTAGAGTCTGGGCAGATACTGTCACGCCATCGGGCACTTTTACGGATCTTGACTATGATCTTTCTGGAAAGTGCCTGAAAATTGCACTTAGAAAAGGGTATATAGACAGATATAGCCGTCTTACACACTTAGGCTGGGTACATCTATGACAGCACTACAACGTTACTGATACTATAGGCAGATAGCCCGATATAAGGGCAAAAGGGCTAAAGTTAGTCCTGTTTGATTAAAATTAACAAAAAAAAGGATAAGAATTATGAAAGCACTACTAAGTATAAATAGAAAAGAAATATTAGAGATGGTTTATAGGCAGCCAGATAGAACTTTCAACCGCTTCCATGTCCGCAAAGTCGGCTATAAATGGGTTTTGGGTGTGTACCTTGATGACCCTGGTAAAGATGTGAAAATTGCTTTAGATGATTTTTATGACATGACATACTGACACTATAAAAGGGGAGTCTAAACAACTTCCCTTTTTAGGTGACCGCAAAGCAGTAATTGATTAAACCAAACAAAAAAAAGGAAAGATTATGAAAATTGAATACAATGATTATGAGAGACTGATTAATAATTTTTGCCGGTGTTATGCCAGCAAAACAAAAATAGAGTATGAAGACCTCAAAAGTGAAGCAAATCTCATTTTTTGCAAAGCACTGGGGACATACCGGAGTGAAAGGGCTAGCTTTTCAACCTACCTATGTATGCAGCTCACAAAACTTTCGCATTTTTATGCCAAAGAAAAAAATCGAGGCATGGTAGATAAACACACGCGTTTTACAAAAGGCTACAAGCCCGATAGGGCTAAAAGTATTGGTTTTGCCCCGATGCCCTATGAAGTAATACACTGTGAAGAACAAGATCAGTTTAGCAGTGATTTTGTGAAGTTGCTTAGGCCCGATGAAAGAAAACTTTTTGTATTGATCTATCATGGTGTGGGAAGTAAACCCAAGCATTTTGGAATCAGTAAATACCATAGGACATGGAGGGGTTTACAGCAAAAATACCTACAATATAATGAGGTCACGATATGATTGAAGCGGACTGTCAAACAATGGTTATGATTTTTATGGTTTTGAGCCTGTTTATAATGGCCCTAGACTGTAACAAAAGCAAAACAAAAACAAAAATACACTTTTTAAATAGGAGAAAATGGTTATGAGCACAAAGCAAAAACAGAAATTAACAGATTTGGGACTAACTGAATTTGATATACAAGTATTAAAAGTAATGAAGAAAAACATTTATGTAAAAATTACAAGTGTTTCAAAATCTGGTATGTCGAGAAAAATGCAATTTTGCACTATACATAAGGGCAAAATAGTCTGGTGCACTTACTTGATAGCTCAAGTTTTAAAAGAAAAAATGACAAAACACGATGAAATAAAAGTTGATGGTTGTGGAATGGACATGATTTTTCATGTATTAACTAATTTCAATTATGCGTTCTCAAAAATACTCACTGGAAAAACGACCGGAAATTATAGCAAATTTTGGGTAAATGCTAACAATTACGGTAGAATATGAGAACTAAAACTATCATAATAAAACAAGATATTCCAAAATATTTAAAAGCCAAAAAATTGGGCTATCATTACCTTTGGTGTGGCAATGGTAGGATAGTTTTAAAAAAGCAATTCTCAATCACTGAAAAAAGAGCTCAGAGAATGTATCTGGACTTTGTAAATAATTTTCTAAGTGTAGAATGTTTTGCCAGTCACTATGATTTGACGTTAAACCATGCAAAAAGTTTCCTTCAGGAATACCAAGCAAAAGTAGGTGCACATGTTTAATTGGCTTACACTTCCAGTACTAGATTATCAAATCAACTTGTATCAAAAGAGCCTCAAGGAAGCATGGGAAAAGCGCAACAAACTTTTACCAGTGTCAAACAGGCCTGAACTTGATGAAAATCTTATGATGTCAGTCTCAAGCAAACCAGAGACTTTTGAACTACCTTTGCATTGCTTGAAAGACCTGAAAAAATACAGTGTTAACTTCACATGGACTCAATATCAAACCGATAGAGAGCAAGAAAGCAAATACAATGGTATCAAATCAGAAGTTATCCGAATTGAAACTGTAGGTATAGGGCTAAATTCAAATCAATTTGTAAGATGGTTGAAACCTGAATTTTATCGGTTTGAGGCCAACTACAGCGACAAAGGTAAACAGATAGCAGATAGTCTAAATCTTATTTGCAGTCTGGACAGTACCAGTTTTAAAATGACCCAATGTTTTACACTAACAAAAAAGGATAGGAAAAAATGAATTACACAAATGAATACAGCAGTCGAAAAAACTATATGGCCAAAATGGACAAAGAGAGAAAGGATATACAGTTTCCCTGTTATCTGGAAAGGTTATTCCAGATTGCAAAACTTCATAAAAATTTTGATGAGGTATGTAGCCTTTTGGAAAAGCACTACAAAAAAATAGCAGATTGTGACCTGTTTAGAAGTTGGTACCACAAAGATAAAAATACCATTGAGAAGATTTTCAGCGCAGAAGCTAAAGGGCTTTTTAATAGCGATTCAATGTTTATTGAGAGTGCTTTGGATATTTATGGACCCAAAAAATTAATACAGGGTTTAAAAGAAAAGGCGGGTATAGTATGATTTATTCAGTAATAGTAGATCCAAGAAAAATAAAAGCTGATTTTAAAAACAAAATTAGCCTAAAAGACATAAACCTTTTTTTGCAGTGTAAGAAAAAAGGTGATTACACTGAAGTGTACAAAACCAAACTGTACAGGGTTAAAAGTTCCCTGTATTGTCAATTAGTAGATTATACAGTGGGTATTACGCTATGAATAATATAAAGCCCTAGGATATACATTACCAAGATTGTTAGGGGGAGTCTAAACAACTTCCCTTTTTTGTGCCCAAAATTTTGAAACCGAATGTATATTAGTAATATCTAATATAGATTTAACAAGGTGTCAGAATTGAAATTATCAAAACAAGAAAAAGAGATTTGGGAACTGGTGAAGTCCAGAAAACAGGAATTTCACACCGTAGAACTGGCCAGGCAATTTGGCAAACCATCTAATTGGGCCAGTCAAAAGCTACAGAACCTAGTGAATAAAAATTTTTTATTGAAGCCAGGGCCAGGCAAGTGGAAAGTAATTCAGAAACAAAGAAAAGGAAACTTTCTACATATCCAGGGAAAAGCAATCAGCAAAGAACAAGTTTTAGAAGTAAGTTTCCGATGTAGTGACCTGGACTTTTACAAATCTGGCCTGGATATGGATGAGTTTATAAACCATGAGATCTTTGGATTAAGATGCAGAAGTGATGAAAGACAACAGGCTTTTTATGAAAAATGGCTACTAAATAAGAACTATTCTGAGATAACAATTCAGAAAGCCAGGGTCAGGTATCAAATTTTATTTTTGAAATTTCTGAAAATAGGCTTCCCGGTGAGTTTTGATTCCTGGCTGAAACCTGATGGAAAAATTTATTTTAATGAATCCGTTGAAGTAGATCAGATTTTCCTGGAGCACGACCTGCATAAGATAGCCAGGGCTTTTCCATTTCTAGGGCTTCAGGTCAACTTTGAACCCATGACTGGGGAAAGTATAACCTATTTCATGGATAAGGGCTTGGTAAGCTCCCCTAGGGATTTGGTGTATGTGCCCGATGAAAGACCAAAAGAGTCCAAAACAACCCTTACCCAGAGAGATATTTCTGTATATTTGAAGAAATTTTGTAAAAAGTGAGAAAAAAATTGTATAATAATAGAGTATTCATATTCATTCCTCAAAGAGTCCAGACAAAAATTCGTTTGGACTTTTTGTTTTTGATCCCAAAGTATATTTCTCAGGAGAGTTATGGCTATTGAAAAGCTGCCAACTGTAAGTGCGTGTAGAAAATTAGTTGGTGATGAGTATGCACAGTTTGAGAACATGGAAGGCAGACTGATGCAGTTTGTCATCAGCTATGCACTCCAGGACTTCAGCGGTGAGTTCGATTTATGTAAGAGGCTTTACCCGGAGAATGACAACGACTCAAACTATGAGTTCAGCAGAACCATTCTAAGTGACCGGAAAGTTTTGGATCTGATGAAGGTTGTGGTTCTCAAGCTAATTGAGCAGAGGAAAAGTGTACTGGAGGCCAAGATTGTGAACATGCTCTATGCCCAGGCTTTCTACGACCCCAAGCACTTGATCAATGCTGAGGGACAACCAGCATTTGAGAAGATGGAAGACCTGGCTCCAGAACTTAGGTGCTGTATTGAGCGCATCGAGACCAAGTTCTTTGGAAAAAACTGTGAGGAGAAAATAAGTACAGTAATCCTATGTGACAGGCACAAGGCCCTGGACAAATTGGGCAAGTACCTGGCTATGTTCACCCCAGAGGGCAAAGACATGGGACCGAAGATCATCAACAACGAAATCAACATGAACCTCAGAAATGTACTAATAAATGCGAACAAATAGGAGATCTATGAAACCTGTACTGATTCTTTTACTGGCTGTTTTTTCCTGGAGCATGGACTCCCGGTACTATCTCTATGGTGAAATAAGCACTGATCCTTTTTTGAAAGTTTGCCCGGAGAACCCCAGTCTTTCCAAGAACCCAGTGTTCCCTTATAGGATTGGGTACATACCCGAGAACTTTGACAGCAATCTGGACTACATAACTATTGGTGCTTTGGATGAGTTCAACAGTGGAGTGTTCAAGGGCAAGGACATGAAATACATCCTGGAGAACTTCTATACCATGGACACAAGTGCCAAGGCAGCAGTACTACAGGCTCAGATGGCAGACCAGGCCCCCAGACTGCAAAAGTATATGGATCTGTACTTCAAGACTTTCCCAGATAGAAATTTTTATGTAGAAATAGCAAATGAGCCCAATGTCTATCCCTCAATGAGTCCAGAACTCTATGCCAGATATTATGTAAACTGGATGAAGCAAATTCAAGGTATGAGTTTCCCCAGGGGTCAGGTGAAGCTGCTCATGGCGGGGCTGTGGAACTTCGAGGGACTGCCAAAAGCACTACTGGGTACAATCAGGGCCGGACAAAAGGTCTATGAATTAAAAAATCCCAAGTTTGATCCCATAATTCTCAATACAGAGAAATACTACACCAGAGTCTTTGCAGAAATGAGAAAACTAGGCTTTGAGCCCAAGAATATAATTGACATTGGAAACCTGCACTGGTACCCCTATGTGGATGTAGGCAGTGACTTTTCCAGGAAGCAGCACGAGGCATGGATAAATTCCATGATTGACCTGGTTTCTCAAAACTCCGGGACTGGGAAAGTGTGGATCACCGAGGTTGGGAATGTGAACCCTAATATGAGTGATCTCCAAGTAGCCTGGTTCCTCAAAGATTTTGTTTTTGAAATATGGCAAACAAGAAAAGTTGTGGAACGCTGGTACTACTTCAAGAACACCGGGGAAGATGACAAGCTGAATGGTAGGACCTCTGTATTGGGCCTGAAAGCCCCTCTGCAAGGACTTACCCAAGATGGCAATGTAAGAGCACTGGGCAGACAATACCTTGCCCTGGCCTCTGGGGAGCCTTGTGGTGAGGCTGTGCAGGCACCTTTCGACTGGAAGATTGGTCTGCTTGTTGGTGTGGGTTTAGTGCTTGCAGGTCTGGCTTTTCTCTGGCTTCCTTTCCAGATCTGAAAATAATTTTGCAATCCGAGCAGAAAAAATGTATAATAAAAGAGAACACATACTCTTTTTAGAGCACAATGCTGTATCGGAGAAGTAACTTAGCTTGGAGACATTGTATGAAATAGTAACTTAGGCTTAAATACAAAACTTATAAATATACAAAGGCTATTCCACAAAATTAAGGAATGGCCTTTTTATTTGCTGATTGTATCAAATAAAATGTATAATAAAAGAACATCGCAGGGTAGAGTAATTGGTAACTCACTTTGTTTATCATTGAGCAAAGGAAATCTGTGTGGGTTCAAATCCCATCCCTACTATACACAAAAAGGAGAATAGGTATGTTTAGTAAATTGATTGAAAAGATCAGGGTAGAGAAAGCATTGAAGTTTCTGGATTATGAGAACAGGAAGAATAGGGAGCGTGAAATTGAATTGGAGTGGGATAAGAAAGTTATGGAGGTCAAAGAAAAAGCCATAGAAAAATGTAAAGAACTCCAGATAGAACTGTTGGACGACACACGATCTATGTATGTGGTTTACTTTTCCGACAAAAGCAGACTCAACGAGGAAATAGCCAGACTCCGGGCAGTGCATGAACACTGGGAGGAAGTAATTAAAGCAGACAAGCAGTACGACTTACTTCTGGCAGAAAAAGATAAGCAGATCAAATACATGCAGGAGATAATTAATAACATGCTCAAAAACACACAGCCAGTCAATATTAACAATTCAAACTTGGGAAGAGCATGATCAATTCACTTAGAAACTGTCCCGACTGTGGAGTTAATCCCGGAGAAAAGCACCACTTCCAATGTGATGTACAAAGATGCTCTGTCTGTGGAGGGCAAAGGCTACAATGTGAGGATGAATGTGCAGAACACGATCCCAATTTTGCACGCTGGACAGGTATCTGGCCCGGCAAAGCCGAGGCTGACTATCTGGGTATAGATCTGAACCAATTATACACAAAGGGCTATCACAAAATATTCTTTGTAAAACACTAAACCGGAAGTAGGGTAAGCTCAAATCTCCGGGCAGCCGAAAGTGCACTCGTTCTGTCTGTAACCAACTAAAGTTGGGGAAAGCCTCTGCCCTACTTCTCTTTCAAAAGGACACAAATGAAAATAATACTACTACTTACAGCTCTGACACTTGCTGGAACCCAAGACTACCTCAATGGATACAACGAAGGCTGGCAGATAGGCTACTGCTGTGCATCTGAGAAATGCTTGCTTATGGAAATCAATGGAATCTCTACACCGAGCTCACCTATGCCCTGGTTGTCTCCAGAAGACGAGGCTATTATAAAGGATGTTCCAAAGGATACAGCCTACTACTGGGGATATGACAACGGCTTCAATCAAGCCTGGGGAAGAAGGCCCTCCCCTTTCACAAAAGATCCCAGTTACTACAAGAAAAATGGAAAAATAAAAAATACCTGTCGCTATAATTGAAAATAATTTATATTACCTAATGGTAACCAAGAGTGAAGGTGACCCCTGCTTCTCCTAAGGGTAGGATAGCCTTCATTCAACATTTCAACTTAGGAGTCAAAATTGATCACAGATCCATTTAAACCAACAAACCAAAGTAAACCATGAAACAGTTTAGCGCAAGTAATTTGCGACTGAAATCTGTGGGCTGGCTAAAACAATACAGAGGAATCAAAAAACTGGAGGTCTTCAAGCACAGTGACCTTTATCAGCTTTGGAGCTATTTGTATGGAGAAGCCCTGGCTCACGACCTGGAAATTGATGGAAACTACCTCAGACCGGGACACCTCCTCACAAGTCGCAAGAGGATAGCTGAAGACCTTGGTATCTCGGAACATGCTGTAGAGAGAAGATTGAAGCGGTTATTAAAGCTCAATGAGATTGTGGAGTTCACCTTCACCAAGTACAGAATTTTCTATCTGACCCGGTGGAATGAGCTACAAAAAAACAACCAAGAGAACTGGGATATTCCCAAAGATTTGATGGAAACCGTGTTCAAAAAGTACCTAAAAAACCCGCACACCACTTGTCCACCAAAAGAAAACCATAAATTGAAGCCAGAAACCTGTAGAGAAAACTTCTACTTTGGCACTAAAACTGGTCAATTTTCAATAAAAACAGCATTTTACTCGGTAAAATTTAAACAAGGAAATTCTCCAAAAGTTTTGCTGTCAAAACAGGTTTTAAAGCAAAAAGTGAAAAACCCGCACACATACAATAATGATCAGTTCCATTATTATCTATCTATTATTAAAGATCAATCTTCTATGGATACAGTATATGATCTATTATCTCTATCTAAGAAACAAAGGAATAATAATGGAACTGAAGGGCATTTCCCCGGCCCAACCCTGCTTTCTAACGAAAGCATTGTTTCACCGGAGAGAAATGCTGAGAACTCTTTTAAAATTAAAAAAACAAAGGAACTTAACACTCACACCGGAAATAAGAACATAATTGATGTATCCGGTTTATTTGATCAAAACAAATCCTCAGAACTCAAAAAACTCAAATCTGAGAAAAACAAAATAATTAATATTCCTTCCCGGATTCTTGACAGCTATCACGAAAAGATCCAGATTCTTGAGAACTTAAATAAGATTCTCGGATTTAAACACAAACTTCCCCCGGTGACAAGTTTATTTCCGGCCAGCCAAAGCAAATTGGTGCTGGACTGTTTTTCAGTGCTCCAGGACATAAAAACGGGCAATTTCCACAATTACAAGTTCAATTCTCGCTGGATGTCCCAGTTTAAGGTCACAGAGTGGCCTGGAAGGGCCGATTGGGTCTCCTGGGAGGAAATATCCACCCAACTGGCGAAGTCGGCTCAGAACTACTCTGAGAGCCTTAAAAACACAAAGGGTGAAAAGTACAAAAACAAATCACTTTTGAAATTTCTATACAACCGAGGCACCCAGAAGTCCAACATGTTGAAATACCTGAATGTTGGAGTCCAAGGTAAGAATCACATCCTGTCTCAGAACTTTTTTAACAAAATCTCAGATAATGCGAAAATTCCATTCGAAAAATTGTATAATGATTTTGTGGCAAAGCGACAGGGTGAATCAAAAGACTTTTACTGGGCAAATGTTTATAATCTCGAAAAGTGGTATGAATCCAACATTATGGAGCTGTATATCTTAAATTATAACAAAAACTGGTCCTGCATTAACAGGTTTGAGAGATTAGCACTTTACCTCAATGAGTATTCTCAGGAAAAATGCAAATGGTTTGATGATATTTTAGATGTCAGCAGTAAGAGTTTCTTCTCTTTTACCAGTTGGCTGCTTTACGAACATGATGCCACTTTGCAGGTAAACGCAGCACAAGCCGATAAGAAAGGCATGGAGATGTGGAAGAATGACAGTGATCAAAAAATAGTAATAGATGAAAAAAGGCAACAGTACCTGTTTGAGGGAATGAACTACAATGATGCAAGCAACATGGCTGAGTTTTCTTGGTGGGCAGGGTTTAAGAGGAAGTGGGTAGGACACACACTTGAGAGAATGAGAGGGGTGGTTTAACATGCAACAGGGTACATCAGACGAAAATTACATCCAAAAAGTAGAGATAATTGCTAAAATCTGCAAAACAATGGGGTTTAACCACATTTTACCCTCTACCAACGGTTTTCTCATGCAGGAGCCATCCAAGCTGATTTACTCCACACTTGAAGTTCTTCAGGACATAAAAGATGGAAAGTTCAAGGATTACAAATTCGATTCGCTGTGGTTCCACAAGTTTGGGGCACACAGATGGCCTGCAGGAGGTACAGAGACATCTTGGGAAGAAGTTAGTGCAGAACTGGAGAAAGCAGCCCAGAATTGCTCCCAGGGGCTCACAGACAACCCAAACCTGTCCAAACCGGGAAGTGTACTGGAGTTTCTATACAACAGCTATTCCAAAAAGTCCGAGTTTCTCAAATATGTGAATAGGGAGAAGATTGATGTTGGGTACCTTGTGCTTCAGAAATGCAAGTCAGAGATCAGGGAAGAGTGCAGACCTGTGTTTGAGAGAATCTGGAAAAATCACATAAGTGCCCAGGAATGGGCCGATGAGTACAGGTATTGGAAAGCTATTCTGGAGTTCCAGACTTGGTACCACAAAAATATATTTGACCTGTACTGCATAAACAACTATGGAGACCCCAAGCAAGACAAAGGCAAGGGGAACTGGGAGATTTGTGGAAGGTTTAGGCGAATAGGTGATGCCATGGAACAGTTCCTTAATGAGAGAGAAGATGTGCCTACGGAATTTTACAGAATGGGAACCACATGTTTCTCTTGGTTTAAAAAATGGCTGTATCGGGAAACAGGTTGTTATCTGGAATTTGATCCCCAAAGAACTGAGTTCATTACCAAAGAAAGTTGGCATAAGTATGTTGTAGAGCAGTACAGAGAAGAGAGAAAGTCTGGTTTAAAAGAGGACTTTGAATACCTGAACTGCTATGAGGAAATGCAGGAAATGCAGAGAGAAGAGAAAGAGTTGGTTGATAAGTGGTATCCGGGATATATGGCAATGAAGACTCACAATTTAGCAGAACTGATTTAAGGAGCAAATATGCAAGTAATTTGGAAAGAGAGAGTGCCTTATGAAGCCCAGTTCACACTCCAGATGCCCAGGGCTGCTAGAGTGCTTAGTGTGCAGATGCAGAATGGAGATCCCTACCTTTGGTTTCTTATACCTGACACCAGTGCTGACAAAGTAGAACGTAAATTCTACCAGTATGGAACCGGAGAGCAGGTTGAAGAGATCAAGGGAAAGTACATTGGTACTTTTCAAGTAGAAAATTATTTTGTGTTTCATCTTTTTGAGGATTCAGTAGAAGGTAGGGTGGCTTGGTGAATTTAAAAATGATAATAGAAGTCCAGCCTAGTGAGTTCAGTGATGGGTTTATGAACATGAGGGTAGAGACTTTCTACAAGGGTCACAAGAAGTCGGTAAAGAAAGTTCTCCCAGTGTTTCTAAGTGCTGGCGTGCTCGAAGCAACTTTTGAGATGGCTAAGAAGGATTTAATACAGGCTTGGCAGCTTGAGGAGAAAGTCAATGAGTGAGGAATACAAGAAATACTCTGGTAAGTGTGATGACTGTTTTTGGGACACCCAGGAAGGCAAAGACTACTTCAGGGATAATGCAGACAAATGGGAAGATGAATACCCATGCACTGGCTGTAGAAATGATAATTTTAAACCCATAAGAAAACAGGAGAAATTTGAATTATGAGAAAAACATTAATACTTATCCCTAAGTCGGCAAAGCCAATCACACACATCACTCTGTACTTCATAGATGGCAAGAAAGAAGTTGTGGAAGCCCAGAGCTACAAAGAAGCCATAGCAAAGATTAAGCTCTCTACGGCAAAACTGGGACACCTGTGGATGTACTATGAGAACAAAGACAACACCTGGAAGTTCGACAAGAAACTAAAGACATGGGTGAAGAAGTGATCAGAATACGACTGATTGTCAACATACAGGGTGGCAGAACTATTCTCACCGATGGAGATCTCTACAGCACCATAGATGATTGGTTAGTCCTGTTTGAGAGAATAGGAAATAGCACTGTTCGTGGAGAGGGATTATTTACTACTGTAAACAACCAGAAGGTATTTGTGAACGGACACTGCATAGAGAGCTTGTCTTATGAAGTGAGTGTGATTACATGAGTCCCCAAGGTTATGATTGGTGGAAGCTACTTAAAGATGATCGTGTAGCTGATTATAAGATCAATAACATCTCTAAAGATCCCAAGGGAAATATAGTTGTGGACATAGATATTGTACTAAAAGCTACTGTTCAGCAAGTGGATTTTAAAGGAGTGGTGTCAAGATGAGCATAGCAGAAGGTATGTATGTGAAAACATATTTGGGTATAATGAAGCCAAAGCCAAAGCTCTATGGGAAAATACTCATTGACATACTGTTCAAAAGAGCAAGACAGAAGGCCACAGGTGACTTCATACGATCACCTAATGCCTGTCACTTGTCTAAGAAAACTGGTTTCATCAGATGGCGAGAACTGAAGCGGATAGAATACATGGGAGAGCTGTGGTGTTGGGAAGTCAAGACTCAGCTAGGCTATGCACTACACTGTGATGAGCAGCAGAAATTACTCACTCCAGATGGCTATGTGAAACTCAGAGACCTCAATGTGGGTGACATGACAGTCAACAATGGTAGAACCTGGTGTGGAGAGAATCCACTGGAGGACGATCTGTTCCTGAAGTACCACATGCTGTTCCACAAATTTAATGAGTTCGAGGTGGGTAAGATGTATAAGGCTCAGCCTGAATTGTTGGCTGATAAAATATACAGTGAGTATCCCAGATCACATGTGCACAAGAGCAATAAAACTCTTCCCAGTACAAAGGGGAAGTGTCTTGTGTGTGGGAAAGAACATTTTGGAGTAACTGATCACTACTGTGATGGTGACATAGGCAATGATGATCCCCTGAATAAGATTTCGCTGTGTATAGGTTGTCACAACAAAGTTCACCGGGGAATTGAGTTTCAGTATGTGATCCCCAATAGGGTTGTGAGTATTGAGCCAATAGGAAAGAAGCACTGCTACCACATAATGATGAATCACAAGGGCAGGCAGTACAGAGACAACACAATAGTCAATGGGTTTATAACAAGATGACACTGTTTGAATTTGTGGGTCACCTGTGGGTAACAGCAGCCATAATATTCCTTCTGGGTGTGTGGCGATATTGTAAAGTTACTAAGAACAATGAGGAGATCAGAGAATGAAAATAGTAGAACCAAAATATACAATTTTAACAAGCATGGATAGACATGAGATTCTGAAGCACCTGGAGTTTGCAGGTAGGATTTGTTACAAGTCTCAAGCCAAAGAGGGCAGTGCAGCCAATTTTGTAAAGAACACTATAATGAGCAAGAATCACCAGAGTGTAATAGAACATTTTTCTGTGTCTGTATTGTTTATGATTGACAGAGGCTGTTATGATGCTGAGACAGAAGTTCTAACAGAACAAGGGTGGAAGTTTTTTAAAGATGTTGTTTTTGAAGATAAAATAGCCTGTTTGTCAGATGAAGGTGAGCTTTTTTTTGATAAGCAAACGGATGCGCCACTTAATTATTGGTATGAAGGTGATTTACTTCATTTTAAATCTACTATGATAGACCTTAATGTAACACCTGATCACAGAATGTGGGTTTTTGACTATGATAAAAGATCAGCTTCCACAAAAATATGGAAATTTTTAAAAGCATCTAATTTAAAAAATAGGCGTTATAAATTTGAAAAGACGTGCAATATTTGGCAGGGGAATACTCCCATTATAACTATTAAAAAACATCCTACAAAATACAATAAGTTTCCAGAGAGAGTGTTCACTTATAAGGAAACACTCAGCTTATTTGAATTGCTAGGTTTGTGGATAACAGATGGCTCTTACAGGTGTGGCCATGGAGTAGGAGGGTCACAGGTGATTATATCCCAGACAAAAAAAGAAGGGGTATCCCGAATAAAGGAGTTATGTGGGCTTCTGGGATTTCACTATTTGCACTATAAAAATGAAATCAGAATTGAAAATGAACGATTGAAAGTTTTGGTAGAATCTTTTTTTGGTAAGGGTGCCAAGACCTTTACTGCTAAAGTACCATCCGTCATAAAAAACTCCAACTCTGAATTAATATCCAGTTTTTTACAAGGAGTTATTTTAGGGGATGGTTCTATCCACAAAAAAAATAAACACACTGTTGTTTACACTTCTTCTAAATTATTTGCAGACGATTTACAAGAGCTGTTTTTAAAGATAGGAAAGTCTGCTTCTATTAGGGAAATAGCCCCTCGCAAAAGAGTATTCCCTAGTGGAGTGGTATCTGATTGTAAAAAAAGTTATGTAGTATCTGTTGCTGAAAAAGAGAGCAGTGTTCATTTGCTAAATAAAAAGGTAGCTTCTAGTTTTGGAGAAAAAAATAAATACAGAGGATATGTTTACTGCCTAACTGTACCAGGACACAGGTTGTATGTTAGACGCAAGGGCAAAGCTGTCTGGTGTGGTAACTGCTCACATGAGTTGGTAAGACACAGACTAGCCAGCTTTTCCCAGAGTTCTACCAGATACTGCAACTACAGCAAGGACAAGTTTGGGAATGAGTTGACATTTATTTTACCATGCTTTTTGGAAAAAGACACCATAAAATATCAGCTGTGGGAATCAGCTATGCTGGATGCAGAAGAATTTTATTTAGGACTTTTGAAAGAAGGAGCAAGTCCACAGGAAGCCAGGTCTGTACTACCAAATTCACTGATGACAGAGATTGTGGTCACTGCAAATTTAAGAGAGTGGCTACACATATTTGAATTGAGATGTAGTCCAGCAGCACACCCACAGATGCGAGAGATTATGATTCCACTGAGAAAGACAATGCAGACTATATTACCAGAAATATTTGGAGAACCAGTATGAAATTACAGGATATAAAAGTAGGTACATGGGTACAGAGATTGTGCAACACTCCCTATGAGATAGCAGGTAGGAAAGGAATCATCACAGCAGTAGGGGAAGAGTTCTTGCTCCTGAAGAACTGGGATGATGAAACCAATACTTTTGTGTGTGAACAGAAAAAGATGATTGCAAACCTTGTCAATAACTACCTTGGGGTGAGTGATCCTTTGGAGTGTGTTGTAAAGGGCTGTACAAACCGGAAGGGCCAGGGAGAGTTTTTGGGTTCCATTTGCTCCTGCTGTGTAGAAAGGCATTTTCCCGGAACAAGGTTCAGGGCTTATCTAACAGGTGAAAGATGAAAACAAATCAGGCAACACTTGTAAGCTGTGCAGAGAATCATCCCAGAATAGAATTTTATAAAGAACAGAACCCCAACGGCTGCCCAGTGTGCGTAGCCAAGGCTAGGAGAAATGAGAGAACAGAAACTAAAAAAGTTTAGCAGCATCAAAGATTTATTTCTGAAAAACGAGAAAATAATGTATAATACTCTTGTAAACAACGTGGACATGGCCTGTTACTGGGAGTTCTTCCGGCAAGGGCTGTTCACTTGCAGGGCAGACAGAACACACGTACTGACCAAAAAAGGAAAAGAACATGCAGAGCAACTTTACTTTTCACAATCTCCAGCACAAAAAGTTACATGAAAGCGAAGCAGGGTACATGTTTGTGGTGTACAAGGACACCAGAGCAGTAGCCTTTCATGTGTTCCTGAAGAATGGCAGCAACTATCCGGTGAAAGAGGACTTCAAGGAAAAGAAGTGGGCGTGGGAGTACAGTCAAGATGGATTGGCTAATAGGAAATTCAGAGAACTGAAGAAAAACCCAATGTTGGGAATAGTGAGGACAATATGAAAATCATAAGCACTGAGAAAGTACCAATAAAAATGTGGTTAAATGACATTGAAGATGGAGCGTTGGGGCAAGCTAAGAATGTGGCCAATCTGCCTTTCATATTCAAGCATTTTGCAGTAATGCCAGACTCACATCAAGGCTATGGTATGCCTATTGGGGGTGTTTTAGCTACTAAAGGTGTGGTTGTGCCAAATGCTGTAGGTGTAGACATTGGCTGTGGCATGTGTGCTGTAAAAACTAATGTGTATGGTATCGAAAAGGAAACTCTTAAAACTATCATGGGTGAGATAAGAAACTCCATTCCTGTTGGATTTAAACATCACGAAAAAGAACAGGAGTGGAGTGGATTTGATGACGCTCCTATTTCTATTGGTGTAATAGATCAACAGTTAAGTTCAGCAAGAAAACAACTTGGAACCCTAGGTGGTGGGAATCATTTTATTGAAGTACAGAAAGACAGGGATGGACTTGTGTGGATTATGATTCACTCCGGCAGTAGAAACTTTGGGCTGAAGATTGCATCGGAGTACCACAAAAAAGCGTTGCATTTTTGCAAGCAATGGTACTCTCAGCTTCCAGATGAAGAACTTGCTTTTCTCCCAATCGAAACCCAAGAAGCAAAAGAGTATATGGAAGCTATGAATTACGCTCTTGAGTTTGCCAGAGAAAATAGATTCAACATGATTGACAGGATCAAGGGTGTTTTTGAAAATGTAATTCCTGGTGCTGACTTTGAGGAAATCATAAATATTCATCACAACTATGCAGCCTGGGAGCACCACTTTGACCAAAATGTTATTGTTCACCGGAAAGGAGCCACCTCTGCAAAAATTGGGGAGATCGGGATTATACCGGGAAGTCAGGGTACTAAGAGCTACATAGTAAGAGGTCTAGGTAATCCTGATTCTTTTATGTCATGTTCCCATGGGGCCGGAAGAAAGATGGGTAGAAAGCAAGCGTCCAGAGAACTTGATTTAGAAACTGAAAAGAAAATACTTGATGATCAGGGAATTATTCATGGTATCAGAAACATAGCAGATCTTGATGAAGCTGCTGGAGCCTATAAGGATATTTATGAAGTAATGTATAATCAAAGAGACCTTGTAGAAATTGTTGAAGAATTAACTCCATTGGGTGTAATTAAGGGATAGTTTGTGAAGAAATACAAAGTAATACTAATTGATGTGCCCTGGCTCTACAGGGACAAGGCCAGAGCTGGCAAAAGGGGTTGTGAGTTCCAATACCCCTGTCTCTCAATGGAAGACCTCAGAAGGCTTCCTATGGGCATACTGACAGAGAAGGACAGTGTTATATTTATGTGGGCAACTTTCCCCATGCTAAACAATGCACTGGAGCTGATCAAGTGTTGGGGCTTCAAGTATGTAACTGGGGGGTTTACCTGGGTCAAGACAAACAAAGATGGCAGTATTTTTATGGGCATGGGAGCTGCTGGTAGTCGCAGCAATGCAGAGGTATGTCTTATGGCAAGAAAGGGAAAAGGGGTTAAGCGAGTACACAAGGGAATACCCAATACACAGCTTCATCCCAGACTGAAGCACTCAGAGAAGCCTAAGAAGTTCAGGGAAGACATTGAGAAGCTGTTTGGTGATGTCAGCAGGGTAGAGATTTTCGCAAGGGACCGTGCTCTAGGGTGGTCAAGCATCGGTCTGGACATAGATGGGAGAAATATAAGAGAAGTTCTCCGGGAAGCACAGGCTGACAACATGGTAGATAATTTAGCACAAGCTGTAGGAGTACCCAGAAAGTATATTGATGGCAGCAATGGTGGTACTCCTTTACAGCCAATGATTAAGAAAATTATTGAAAAGGAGGAAGGCAATGGATGATCCTTTGAAAAAGTTCACTGTAACCGTATCATACAGAACATCGTTGACCAGATCAATTAACTGTACCAACAAGGAACAGGCAGAGAGGTATGGGCAGAGATTAGCAGATGACAACTCAGAAAGTGGAGCTGAAGATGTAAGTGTTTCCGTAGAGGAGGAAAAGTGAACATACGAGAACTAATTGAGAAACATGCCAGAGACAACGGCTATGATGGCTTGTTCTGCCCCGGTGAATGTGCTTGTGAGATAGGAGACCTTGCTCCATGTGGAGGAGAAGCTGACTGTGTACTCAGCTGTGAGTTTGGGTACAAATCAAAGTGTAATGAGAACTGTTCCTATCACAGCGATTGTGACTGGCACATAGGCCCAACAAAGGAGGAAGAGAGTGTTTAATTGGATTAAGAAACAGTGGAGAGAACTAAAACAGGATCTATTTGTGGAGTATAATTCGGGACTGTTTGAGATGCAGAAAAAGTATGTGTCCATAGAGGGCACAAGAGTCAAGGACTTGGTACACAAGCCACAAGGCTTTGAAGCTGCTTTTATAAACAGCTATGACGACAAGATCATGCTTTCCAAGTGGATTAGTGCTATCTCCAGCAGGTACAGGGCCAAAGTGCAGACCAAGAGCTACCCACTGGTGGACAATGGGTCTGTGAGGTATTTAACAATAGTCACTGTGCTCAAGCAGGGCAGGGACAAAATGAAGACAAGAGTTAAGAAGTTAAATGTCTTAAGGGGAGGAAGTGTGTTTCTTGATGGCAACCCAGAGAACACAAGAATAGCAGTGAAATCACTTCCGGGAAGCACTACTGTTTCAGCTTTTGTGCAGGACGAAGGAACAAAGATTGATGTCCCAAAGATCACATCAGGCATGATTATGGTAGATGTACCGGAGGAAATGAAAGAAAGACCTGACATGAGAATGGAAAGGATGAAGTCTGTAATCAGAGCATCGGAGCAAGAGCACAAGGATGTGACCATGAACCCAGAGATATTTGGAAACAATGTAAAGGAGACATGCAATGGCTGACAACGTAAACCATCCCACCCACTACACCTCACATCCATCAGGTGTGGAGTGCATAGACATCGTAGAGCAGTTAAACTTCAACCTAGGCAATGCGTTCAAGTATGTGTTCAGGTACACTCTGAAGAACGGAGTAGAGGACCTGAAGAAAGCACATTGGTACTGCAAGAGAGAATTGGCAAGGGTAAACAATCTACCCGATGTTAGCTGTGCAAGCGCAAGTGAGGCCAGAGAGACTATGTCTAAGATATTTGACTTGGTCCGGCAGGAACCCAATCAGGGCATAGCAGAGATCTACAAGAATCTTGTGCTGTGTCACTTCAGGGGAACCACAGCACCCCAGATGTCTGAGAAACTGCACAAAGTAATTCAACTCATCGAGCAATGCCAATAAAAGAAGCAGTCTTTAGCAAGGGCATTTTCAACATAAAGTTCAAGTACCTACCCGGCAACGAGTGGGGAGAGTGCTTGGCTTTTGTGAAAGCATTGCCTAACCGAACCTTTGATGGCAAGTCTATGCTATGGAAAGTACCTCATACCAAAGAGGTGGAGGACAAGCTCAGAGCACATGGGTTTAAGATCATTGGTCTGGACAAAACCAAGACCTACAACTTCCCAAAGACTGATTATAGATCCCAGTACATGCCTGTGCCCATAGATGAGACCTTGTTCCCTACTCTCAGAGCATATCAGATTGAGTGTGTGAAGTTTCTGGAGTGGAGAAAGGGTAATGCACTGATAGCAGACCAGATGGGATGTGTGTGTGGCACCATGCCCATTACTATAAAAGATAGCACTGGGGAGATCAGAAGAATAAGTCTTGAGCAAGCCTATCACTATCAGTTTCTACAACCTTTTAAAATCAGAAGCATGAATGAGACCAAGTTCTGTTTTACTTTTAATAGCTTCAATAGAATAGTCTGTAGTGGTACAAAAGAAACCGTGCTTGTGGTCACTAAAAAAGGTTACAGGGTAAGACTCACAGCAGACCACGAGGTTAGAACATTCAAAGGTTGGGAACCCATAGGCAGTCTTAATGATGGACTACCTCTGCATTACATAGCTATCAATGCAGAGATAAGGATAAATATAGTTGTCTGGGATGAGATTGTCTCAATTACTCCAGATGGAAAGTCTGAGTGTTATGACATCATAATGAGAAACCCTCATAGAAACTTTGTGGCTTATGGAGTAGTGGTGCATAACTGTGGAAAGACAGCAGAATCACTTTCTTATGTAAAGCTACACCCAGAGAAAAGACCTGTCTTGATTGTTGTCAATGCACCTATTAAAAAGCAGTGGGAAAGAGAATACCCTAGGTGGGTGTTTAAAGAGGACATCAAGATATTATATGGAAAAACTCCTGTACTGACCGATAGCTATCCAGTTTATATAATTAACTATGACATCTTGGACGCATGGAAACAGATACTTATTGATGAGCACATTCAGATTGTGATAGCCGATGAAATAACCGCTTTGTCCAAATCAAGTTCTAAAAGGTCTAAGGCTATGAGAGCTATTGTCAAAAAGACCAGAGCAGATTTCATAGCAATGTCGGGCACACCAATTAAGAAAAGGCCAGCTCAATTCTTTACAGTCCTCAATATGATAGATCCTATTAGTTTCCCCGATGAGTGGAAGTTCCTGAATAGGTACTGCAAGCCCCGGCACAATGGGTTTTCACTGGTGTATGACGGCTGTAGCAATGTAGAGGAGCTGTATTCTAAAGTGCAACCCCTGATGATACGTAGAACCAAAGAAGATGTGCTGAAAGAACTTCCTGTGAGAACCAGAACTGTAGTCCCACTGTCCATTGAGACCAAGTACATGGAAGATTGGCAGGACATACTAAATCCGGGCATGGGGGCCAGAGAACTTAGGGAAAGAGTGGAGTCACTAAAGAACAGTGCATACAAGTACAAAGAAGCCAGTTGTATTGAGTGGATAAAGAACAAGTTGGAAGAGGTGGAAAAGTTGGTTGTGTTTGCATACCACACTTCAGTGGTGGACAGCTTACACCTTGCTTTCCGGCAGCAGTCCAGAAAGATATATGGATCAACTTCACTTAGTGATAGAGATTTCTACATACAGGAGTTCATCAACAGTGATAAAGTAAACCTGCTTGTAATGAACATTGTCAGTGGTGGTGTGGGAATTGATGGTTTGCAGAAAGTTTGTGACACCACTGCTTTTGTAGAGTTTGCCTGGAGTGCAGCAGATCACGATCAGGCCGAATCCAGGTTACACAGAATGGGGCAGCAGAACCCTGTGGACATATTCTACCTTATTGGACCCGATACCATTGATGAGCACCTGATGGAAATAGTAGATGAGAGCATTAAGAATTTTAGTCTAGTCATAGAAGGAAAACAAGCAGGGGAAGATGACCTCCTGCTGAAACTGAAGGAGAAAGCAAAATGATGCAAAGACAAATTGGCATAAACAAATCAGCTTGGGAGAGTATGAGCCCTGAAGAGAAAATAGAATCACTGATGTTCTTCATGCACAAACTGGACCTGATCACATGGAATGAAGAGTGTGAAGAAAAGAAGGAGACCACTGATGGAAACTAGGACTACAACTGAAGTAAAAGTTTATATGCTCACACTTTCTCCGGTCAGAGGTACACTGGGTGAGAAGCATGTAGTTGTTCTTGCCTTTGAAAGAGAGAACCTTGTGCAGTGGTACAGAGGCCAGCTTGCAGACAAAGCATATCAAGTAGATGGGTATTACAGGTATTTCAGAGAAGGTACACCCCTGGAGCACTACTGTGATGTCCCCAAGCAGATATTTGACATTGGTGAGATGACAGCCTATGGGACCGGAATATTAGAAAAGTGGGTGAGTCTTGAGAGTCTGAAGCAAACAAAGATACCAATAATTGATGGATAGGAGGAAGTATGAACAGAATCAAACAACTAACGGACTTACTCCGAGCAGAGCAAGAAGACCTTTCCTATGGAACCCAACAGATACTTGATATGATAGACAAAGAGTTTGAGGAGATCAAGGAAAAGTTGGAAGAGACTCTGGTGTGGATGGCTAAGAACACACACCAGTTTGATAGCAATCCTACAATGTGGGTGGATGCAGAAATCATCGAGGGCAACCTAAAACAGATTTGTATATAGAAAGGAAGTGGATTATGGCAGAGATAGCTCCTATTTTAGTACGTTCATGGAGATGTATTAACTGTTCAAATGAAAAACACCCATGTATTTTGATGATGGTTAATTGCAATGGCTCAGAAGATACTCCATCAAATTGCATACATGAGAACCAGCAAGCTAATTGGGAACCTTATAAAGAGGAATTTAGGGTATAATATGGTAAACATTACAAGAATTGATCTTAGTGACGAACGCAAGATCCTTTCCCAGATGATCCTAGACACTCAATTTCTCAGCAAACTAAACACTATCAACACAGAGCTTCTGTTTGAAAGCCCTTACACCAGAACAATATGCTCATGGGTTAAAGAGTATTTCTCAAAGACAAAAGAAGCCCCACAGCGAAACATTCAGGAAATCTACTTCCAGAAAAAAGACTTCATCAAGAAAGAGTCCGAGCTGGAACTTATTACCGAATACCTCACAACACTCAGCCATGATTCCGAGCGTTGGCAAATAACCAACATCACCTACTCCCTGGAAAATGCAATCATATACTTCAAACTGCAATCCCTCAAGAAACTCAGGGATCAACTTGATGATATGATTGCAAACAAGAAAATTACCCAAGGTGAGAACCTGATAGCTGAGTTCAACAAAATAAGAATAGACAACGGAGACTCACTGTCTCTTTTCAAAGACCATGAGAAAATAGCCGAGGCTTTTGACAGCATTGATGAAAGACTATTCAAGTTGCCCGGAGACCTTGGGGATCAGATAGGTCCCATTACCAGAGGTGATTTTATAGCTGTTATGGGTCCACCAAAGCGAGGTAAGTCTTTCTGGCTGCTTCTTATGGCATGGCAAGCCTTCCTACAGGGTAAGAAAGTTTTGTTTGTAAGCCTTGAGATGGTAGAGAAGCAGTGTACCCGTAGAGCTTGGCAATGCTTCACAGGTGCACCGAGAAGGGATGGTATGGTAGCCATACGAAGTTTTGTAAAGCACGGCAATGATTTCCAGATACATGAGGAGCAGCAATTCAGGAAAGCTGTGGACACAAGTCCTGAGATGATTCAGAGACATCAGAAGAACTTCAACTGTATATCAAGGACAGGTGAGTTTGAAATCCTGTGTTTGGAATCGGGACAGGCAACCATTGGTAACATCACTCAGCACATAAGCAACATGGAATATTATAAAAATTTCATACCTGATGTTGTGATCATCGACTATGCAGACATTATGAAAGCCGATACCAGGGATGAGAACAGGCACAACCTTGACGACATCTGGAAGAAACTTAGAGGTATGGCTCAAAAGAGAAACATTGCTGTAATCACGGCTTCCCAGAGCAACAGGGAGAGCGCGAAGAAAGGAATTGTGAGCAGTACCGATGTAGCCGAGGACTGGAGAAAGATAGGGCACATCACAAAGCTGATTACACTAAACCAGAGTGATGAAGAGAAGGCAAGGGGGGTCATGCGTATTATGAGTACGGTTCAAAGAGATGAACCCGTGACCACAGAAGAAGTGATTGTTCTGGAGAATCGAAGCATAGGCAGAGTTTATTTAGACTCTAAGTTAAAAAGATTTGTCAGTATGTAGAAAATAAATGTATAATAACAATGTGAGTAAAAAACAGGGTAACTTTTATTTATGACACTTGCAATAATCGTTCTGACAATAGCAGTAATATTTCTAATACTGATCTCAGTTGTATGTAGAGTATTAGATAAAAAACACCCAGATTATGAATTTATGACAAAGAAACACAGGAGAGGATAGAATTTATGAGACTAGCTAAAATTAATCTTAATGACCATGTGCTTGTAAAACTTACGGACTCTGGTATAAAAGTGCTAAATGAGTATTATGGTGTTTTTCTTGAAACAAGAAATGATATGGTTGAAAGCCATAGATCAAAAGATATGCCCGGTTATTTTACATTCCAGGTATGGAAATTGATGCTTATTTTCTCTGAATCCATACGTTCAAAAAACCCTCCACTTTTTATGGAAGCATTTATAGAGGTAGAGAAATGAGACTCAAACAGATTATGGAAGCAGCGAGAGAAAAGAAACTTGACAGCATACCTTTTTCAAACAGGAGTACAAAAGGAACCATTGAGATTGGCCTGGGTAAGATACTTGTCAATGGATGGCTGTTTAGTCCCGAAGCATTTATAAGGGTATTTGGGGACAAAGACTTCCAGGTGGTTTTAGAGAATGACTTGGCTTGATTCCATTTGTTTGTTCTTCCAGACTGGGAGTATAAGCATGGGAATTGTGGTTTTAGCAGTGATAGTAAATAAATATTGAGGAAAGATGAAACAATTTATACAAACATTGGACACCTGCATTGCAGCGGTGGGAAAGCCAGACAGCGATCACTTTAATGTGTTCTGCTTTAAAGACAGAAAGGTGGTTTGTCACAACCACCAGTTCACAATTATAGCACCTGTGGAAACAAACCCAGAGATAAGTGGGTTTTTCAGGGCCGAAGAGTTCCTAAAGATTCTCAAAAAGATGGGTGATCACACTGACATCCTGAATGTTCCCGAAGGCTTGCAGCTAAGCAATGGCAGGACCAAAGTCAAAGTAAAGTTTGTGCAAGGCAATGAGTACCTGAAAACTATCCTTACCCAGATACCCAATGATCAGCTCTTCCAGCCTGTTCTGGATGAGGACTACGGAAGCGAACTGGAGAAGTGCTTGTTTACCAACAAGACTCCTCTGAATGGAATCTACTTCACTGGAAACAACCTATTGGCTACAGACAGTTCGAGGATCTGCATATCCAGAATCAAAACAACAGTCCCCGGTGACATTCACCTGTCCAACGACAGTATCAAGCAAATCATTGGCTTTGGGAAGATCACAGGGATTTGTGCTCTTCAGGGTACCACAAAAAATGCAATCTATTTCAGAAATGACAGGGGACAGACCCTAATCTGCCAGAGCCTTGACACAAGCAGCTACCCCAAGAAGCCTCTGATGGAACTGACTGAGCGATATTATACAGCCAATGGTAAAGTGCTGCTTTTCCCAGAGGACATGGCATTGTCTCTGGACAGATTTGCTATCCTGGGACTAGGCAGTAAGAACTTTGCCGTAGATTTCCACATAGAGGGGGATAAGGCTACTTTCAGTGCCAGTAGTGACTCAATGTCCATGGAAGATTCTGTAACCCTACAGAAGCCCACAGAGCTTAAAATAAGTGGGGTTGTAGATTGTGGGTTTGTGGCCTGGGCAGCAAAGAACACCAGTGCATGTTATTTCTACGAAGATGGTATGAAGAAAGTATTACTCTTCCGGGATGAGAATTTGTTAAACATTGTAGGAGTGGAGAAGAAAGTATGAAACTAAGTAACAAACTCAGAATACTGGTCATTTTTGAAGAGCTTGGTGCACTAGAGCAGTTAGTAGAAATACTGGCAAATAGTCCCCAAATTGGTTTTTATGACAAACAAGGCAACAGAGCACACAATGACCTGTTTCACATGAATCAGCAAAAAAACACACAATGGATATTTCAGACCGAGACTTACAGCTACATTAAAAGTGTACTGGAGAAAGCAAATTTAAAAATTGAAGAACTTAAAAAAGAACTGGAGGCACTATGAGTAACAAAGAACCTCAAATAAGAGCAGAACTTGAAAGAAAACTCAAATCGGGTACAGTAGCTACCCTATATCCAGATTGTCCCAATGCAGGGTACCCAGTCAGCTTTAGTCATAAAGTAGAAGATGCTATGCAAGTACAGGGACTTGTGATCATATACAGCATACAGGGCGCAGAGTTTATGATTGAATGTATAGAAGATTTTATCAACACACACAAAAACCTTGAAGGAGGTAAAGTACAGATGGCAACAAAGAAAGCAGCACCAGTGGTTAAAAAACCAGTACAGGTGAAGACAACAAAGAAAGCAGCACCCAAAGGCAAAAAGAAATAGTCCATGGGAGCCTTCTTCGATCTGGGTGTGAACACCCACATAGTAAAGCAGAAGAAGGAAATTGACCACACCAAGTCTTGTACTAAGTGTGGTCTTTTAGAACAGTGCCCTACACCCTTTATGAGAACTATGGGTGCAGGTGGTTTAAAAGTTCTGTTTATATTTGACCAGGCATCACGCAGGAACACTATGTCAGGGGATCTTCAAAGTCCTTACATCAAAAGGATAGAAAAGAAGTTGGGCATAGATTTCAGCAAAGATGTCTGGTCAGTTTTTGGAGTTAAGTGTCACTCAAGAAAAGCACCAACAGACACACAAATCACAAGTTGCCGAAGATTCCTATATAAAACCATTAGAGAACTGAATCCAGAGATCATAATCCCAATGGGAACACTGGCTATCAAAAGTTTACTCAATCACAAGATCAGTGGAAGAATTAGCAATGTTGACCGGGAGCACTACATTGGGGAGCAGATACCTGATAGAGACCTAAATGCTTGGGTATGCCCTACTTATGACTTTGAAACCTGTGCTGAAGACAGAAATGGGGACTACGAGGGTCTGATGTATGAGCACCTCAAAGCAGCACTGGCAATGACAATGGAACCTTTTCCAGAGCTCTGGGACAACTGGGAGAGCACAACAGACCCTAAGAAGGCTATTGAGTGGATTGAGGCCGTGGGAACGAAGGAAGTAGCCTTTGACTATGAAACCACAGGGATTAAACCTCACAGACAGGGACAACAGATTATTTGTTGCAGCCTAGCCTATGACAAAAAGGCATATAGCTTTCCCTATTTTGGTGAAAACGAAGAGTTTAAAGCCGTTTTTTGCAAATTTCTTGCAGGAAAGTCACTTAAGATAGCCCATAAAGCTGATTTTGAAATGTCCTGGAGCCAGAATATTTGTGGAGTCAGACCTAAAATACACTGGGACACCTGTCTGGCAGCACATTGTATAAATAACAATAAAGCGGTGGGATTGAAGTTCCTGACTTATGTAAAACTTGGGGTAATTGGATATGATGATGGCATTGACAACTTTCTGAAACTAAGACCAGGAGAAAGAGAGAAGAGCTGCAACAGCTTTAATAAAATGCTGGAGTGCAATCCCAGTGTGCTTATGAAGTACAATGCTTTGGACTCACTCTACACCCTACAACTTTACTACATGCAGAAACCCGAACTCAAGGGCAGATTCCTCAAGGGCTTTGAGTTCTTTATGGAAACCCTGCATAGTTTGCACTCCATGCACGAAGCCGGATTCAATATAGATGCCAAGCAGATGCTTGAGAACAATCAGATCATCACAGAGAGCATGGAGAAACTGCACCGGAGAATTACCAGATGTGAGGAGTTTAAGAATTACCCAGGTGAGCTTAACATAGACTCCACAACACAGCTCAATAAACTATTCTATGAGATTCTGGGCTATCCAGAACCCGAAGAAGCAAAGATGGATGTGGAAGCACTGCAAAACATAGATAGCCAGTTTGCAAACTTAATTGTGCAGTACAGGAAGCTGAAGAAGATAAGGGACACATACTATGCTCAATTCAAGAATGAACTGGTATATGGTCCAGATAAGATTTATCCGTTCTTTGGCATACATCTTGCAGCTACGTACAGAACAAATTCTTACTCCGTTAACCTTCAAAATCAGTCCAAACGTGACCAGGATGCTAAGAAGTACATACGATCAATTATAAAGCCCAGTCCTGGAAACATGCTTGTTGAATTTGACTATAAAATGATTGAAGTTTGTGTGGGTTGCGTATATCATAAGGATCCTCAAATGATGACCTATGTGATGGATGAGACCACGGACATGCACCGGGACACAGCAATGGATTTGTTCTTCAGGGACAAGGAAACATTTACCAAGGATGAGAGATTCTGTGCAAAGAACGGATTTGTATTCCCCAGTTTCTATGGCAGCACATACAAGGCCATAGCACCAAACCTGTGGAAGATGATTCCAGATGGCACCAGAACACACTTAGCCAGTAATGGCATAAGGACTCTTCTGGACTTTAGTGCTCATGTTAAGGCCATTGAGGACAAGTTCTGGAACGAAAGATTTCCCGTGTATAAGCAATGGAAGCAAGAGCTCTGGGAGAAGTATCTCAGACTGGGTTATATAGAAAGTCTTGATGGGTTCAAGTTCTATGGTCCCATGAGTTTTACTGAACTAACCAACAGGCAGATTCAGTGCAGTGCCAGTCATTGTGTGCTGTGGACAATTAATAAAATAATAGACAAGATTCCCCAAAAGAATTGTATAATAGGACAGATACATGATGCTATCGTCATGGACTTAAATCCACTACATGAAGATCTTGTGGACTCACTTGTGAAACAGTATGGAACCATTGAGATCAGAAAGGAGTGGGACTGGATCAATGTACCACTTACAATCGAGAAAGAGAAATCAGAAATAAATGGAAACTGGGCAGAAATGAAAGGAGCAGGTAAGCTATGAAAAGACCAGAGGGCATGTCATTTGAAGACTACAAAAGTATAAGGAAGAATGAGAACCAGAGAACAAAAGCCTTTGTCAAAGGTGGAACTCTCATTTGGAACTCAAAAACACAAGGAACCAAAACAAACAAGGAGAAAAAATGAAAATTGATCTAAAATACACCTTCAAAGCATACAATGGTAAACCAATGATGCAGCGTCAGGAAGATGAGTCCATGGCACCACTCACATCTAAAGAAGCTCTGTGTGTAATTCTAAGCCATACCTATGAATCAGACAAAGGTATGACCAGAATGAAAGCTCTGGAACGCCAGCAGCTTGTAAACCAAATATATGCTACCGAAGGTGAGTTTGATTTCAACACCGAACAGTTGAAACTCATTGACTCACTATTGGAAAAAGCAGTAGGTGTACTGTACGCTTTCCCGGTAATCTCTCAGTTGTATGACCTAACTGAAGTCAAGACTGAAAAGCCCGATCTCAAATTATTGGACAACGAAAAGAAAGACTAGGAGAACTATGGAACTTTATCGAAAATATAGACCCACAGACTTCTTTCAGATGGTAGGGAATGGAACTGAATTAGACATTCTAACCAAACTGCTATCTGAAAAGACCAAACCACATACCTATTTGATCAGTGGGCCTTTTGGAACTGGTAAAACTACCATTGCCAGAATAGCTGCTATCAAATATCTAGGTGTGCAGGATGACATGTGTATCAGGGAAATTAATAATGCCAGTGAAACAGGGGTGGACAAAGTCAGGGACATTATTGAACAGATGAGATACATGCCAGCTATAGGAAACTCTGTGGTTTATATCTTCGATGAGTGTGCAAATCTCAGCAAAGCTGCATGTGAGGCCCTGCTCAAACCAACAGAGGACTGCCCAGAGCATGTTTACTTCTTTTTCTGCACAACAGAGCCGGAGAAAATGAACAAGGCCCTGAGAAGCCGATGTGTTGAAATAAGGACAAAGCTGTTCAGCAAAGACGAACTATGCACAATTCTAAAACTTGCTGTAAAGAAAGAAGGGATTGTGATGGATAGTGAGAATCTAAAACTCATAGCTTTAAAGGCAGAAGGATCTGCTCGCACAGCCTATGAGCTTTTGGAGAAATGCAAATTAGTAGATCAAGACAAGATAGCCCTTGTACTGGATGAGAACGACCCAGAAAAAGAAACATGTATAAATTTGTGCCGTGCATTGTTGCAGGGAAGTTCTTGGAAAGAGATTGGGGCTATTTTACCAGATCTGAAGAATGACAATATGGAAACAATCAGAAGAACTGTACTGGGTTATAGTGCAGCAGTTCTGATTAAATCTGGGAACCCAAGAGCTGCACATGTAATGCAGTGCTTTGGGACCTTTTTCCAGAATGGATACAATGATTTAATGCTGAGCTGTTTTCAGGCAGTGGAGGGGAAATAATGGCTAGTTGTAATTTAAAAATTGTGTTAATGGATAGGGGTGAACTAAGTTCAGTCACATATCCAAATTGCACAATCTTAGAACTTTCCACAGAACTAAATGATGCTTTTACAAAGGGAAATCTTATCCCTGTAATGGGGAAGGAAAACAGTATCCTTGTGCCCCCGGCAAACATAGGATACATGGTAGTAACAACAGTATAAGACAAAGAGGAAAACGATGATAAATAAAGATGATTTACTGGTTGATATTTTCAACCTCGACAAAGAGTGTCAGAAGCAAGCATCACTTTACTACAGCATAGCTGAAGGGCTGAGTGCTAAGAGAAAGGAAAGAGACCAACAGGAACTCAGGGTTAAGATAACCATAGCTGAGACCGACAGTGGGGTGAGAGCTACTTTCCTCACACCTGAAGGCAAAAAACCAACTGAAGATGCTATTAAAAACAAAGTTGCACTCAATGTCCAAGTTCAGGAGGCTCAGTATAGGCTTATTGACCTCGATGCAGAAGTAGTGATACTGGAGACCAGTGTCAAAGCAATAGAACAAAAAAAGTCCAGTCTGGACAATCTTGTAAAACTCTACACCGTAGGGTATTTCCAGGACAAAACCTGCATTGGCAGCACAAACGATCAAGTACAAACAACACAAACACAACTACAAAATCAACTAAACAACAGAGAGGAATAGAACATGCCTTTACCAATACAACCAAGAAAATACACGATGTCAGCAACCAGACATGAGGAATCAGCGGTTTCGGCCAGTAACAGATTTCCGGGCAGTGTGAACTTTTTCAACATCCCCAACACACAAAAAGAGACATACTACAAACCACAACCCAATTCAAATGTAAGTTTCAACATAATCCCTTTTGTCATTGGTCCCAACAATCCAATGGTACACTCAGGCAAGCTGAAGGTTGGAGACCTTGACATCATTCTCGATGTCTATGTACACACCAATCTGGGACCAGAAGGCAGAGACAAAATACTTTGTCCCAAGATGAACTATGGAAAACCATGTTGTCTTTGTGAGGAATCCCTGGCTTTTAAAAACGCTGGTAAGAAAGATGAAGCCATGAACCTAATGGCAAAACGCAGATCACTGGCCAACATTCAGATCGAGGGTGCCAGAGGAATGGGGCCCATACAGATACATGAAAGTGCTTTTGGGCTGTTCTATGAGAAGCTGGCTAAGTTTGCCAGTCTGAAGGGCAAGGGTCATCCAGTTCCTTTCTCACACCCCGTAGATGGCAAGATCATCTGTGGTACACCTGTGCCGGGCAAGAAGTTTGCACAGGCTTTTGAATGGACTTTCTTTGACTTTGCCGACAGAAGAGAAGAAGTTACTGATGAGCTCATTGAAAGTGCTTTCCAGTTCGACAAGTACCTGGTGCACATGACCAATGACGAGATCCAGAAATACTACTTTGGAAATGGTGAGGAAGAGACTCCGGCTCCAGAGCACGAGCAGGAAGTAGAGCAGGGAGAAGTAACAACTGAGCAGGAACACGTTCCCAATCAGCCCAATGTACCCGAAACAGCAAGCCAGCACACCGGAAATAAATGTCCACAGGGACATGTTTATGGTGAAGACACTTACAAGTACCCAGACTGTAAAGGTTGCAGCAAACTGGATAAGTGCATAGGCTAATCAAATTACTGGCCTCCTTTCTGAAGAAGTTACCCAACTAAAATCCATTTACCAAAATGAGCAGAGAGGAGGTCTTTTAACATGAACATCAAAGAAACAAGGGATTATTTTATGGCTGAAAAGAAAGTCAAGAAACCAGTTTATTTTAGTACAGGCATCACTTTACTTGATCTTGCCGTAGGTGGTAGTGAGAGCAGAGGACTTCCAGCAGGGACCATTGTGAACCTAACCGGAGATCCACAAACAGGCAAGAGCCTTATCTGTACGGAATCAGTGGCTAAGAACAAGAGCCTTTACAAAGACTTTGCCTGGAACTATGATGATGCCGAGAATGGCAACAGCTTCAATGCAAAAAAACTATATGGCTTTGATCTATTCCATGACAAGACATTGACATCAGGCACCGTAGAAGAGTTTGATGCACATGTATCATATTTTCTCAAACACAACGAAGGCAAGAAAGGTCAGTATGTACTGGACAGCCTTGATGGACTCTCCAACAATGACAAGGAAGAGAGGTCAGCACAGAGATTGAAAGATTTTGAAGCCGGAAAGGAAGTTGTGAGTGCAGGTACTTTCGACACAGCCACACCTAAGTTCATGTCCCAGGACTTCTTCAAGGTACAGGCAAGCAACTTTGAGAGAACCGATTCAATACTTTGGATTATCTCTCAGACCCGGCAGAACATGTCCACAGCACCCTTCAAATCCAAAAGAGTGAAGACAGGTGGAGATGCCGTATTGTTTTTCTGCTCTGCAATCATCTGGTTACACCATGTCAGCTTTATTGTAAAGAATGGACTCAAGGTGGGACTTATTGTGCGAGCTGAGATCAAGAAAGGCAGAACAGACAGACCTTACCGGGAATGTACTTTCAGTCTTTACTTTGACTATGGCATCGACAACATAGGATCAAATCTGGACTACTTGTTTGATTTGCGTACAGAAAAGACTGGAGAGCTGAACAAGAGAGCTGAAGCAATACAGTGGGGAGGCAAAGAAGCCACTCTAGCCAATGTTGTGAAGTTCCTGAAAGACGAAGGTTGTTATGAGGAAGTGCAAGCGGAGAAACTGACAGCCAGTGGTAAGAAAGCACTAGAAATTGAATGGTTGCAAAATTACTTTCAGAATGCCGAGAATAAATTGTATAATAAGTACAAAGAAACATTCTCGCAGGAAGCACCCAAAACCAGGGAAGAACTCATCAGGGCAATAGAAGAGTCGCCTGAGATGCAGAAAGAACTGGAGAACAGGGTGATTGCTATGTGGGAAGCAGAGGAGGCCAAAGTTGCAACAAATAGAAAACCTAAGTATGCCTAAAGTAAAGCCAGAGAGTGTGGCAGCAATTCTGGGGATAAATGTGGAGAAGATGGTGGAGCACTGTCTTTTCCCAATAATCAACATCGCAGCAAATGAGAACATTCCAGTAGAGAAAGCAGTTCTGAAGCACTTGTCGGCAAAGCCAGAGAAGATGCTCAAGAATGAAATTGCTTTTCTGATAACACTAGGCATGGACTACTTGTTTGAGAAAATGACGGCTGTGGAAGATAAGCCTATGGGCTATGGAAAATGTACTGATTGTACTTGGTTTGGTGTAACCGAGGGCTGTAATACTGAAAGAGGTTCTTTCCAGTGTGAGGAAAATAGAGGATCAAAAGAGGAAGAAAGTAATGTTTAACTACATCAGAAATGGGAAAGTACACAAGTTCCTGAATGGAGGTCTTAGCAATGCAGACTTCCAGAATGTTGTCAAGATGTTTGGGAAGTTTGTCAACATTGAGTTTGGCAAGATACTGAAGGCTATGACTATTGATATGTGTGATCAGGAAGAGATTTGGGCTATTGTCAATACAAAAGAATATGAAGCCAGTTGTTCGATTTGTAAGGACACCCGGCAGATACAAGAATTTGTTGTTGTGGTGAAGGAGTAAGTATGAGTAGAGTGCTATACATAGGATTAGATAATGGGGTAACTTCTTCATATGGTTTCGTTACAGAAGGCTATGCAGCCATGTGTAAAGCCCCTACCAAATCAGAGCAGAGCTACACAAAGAAGGAGGGAAATATCACCCGGATACAAGTTGATGATCTTAAACTAGCAATACATAATCATTGGAATCTCTCTGGAGCAGAGACAGTAAAAGTGTTTTTGGAGAGGATGATGATCAATGCTATGAGATTCAAAGCATCTATCTCAGCAGCAAGGGCACTGGAGGCTACAATCATTGCACTGGAACAGATGGGACTGGGTTTTGAATACATAGACTCAAAGCAGTGGCAGAAGAAAATACTGCCTCCTACAATCAAAGGTTCAGCAGACCTGAAGAAAGCAAGCATGGATATTGGACTGCGCATATACCCACAGCTCTCTGCAATAATCAAAAAGCACAAAGATGCAGATGGACTTCTTATGGCTCACTGGGCTTATGTGAATAAATTATGAGCTTGAGAATAAGAGACCTTCCCGGATATAACAGCAAAGAGTTTACTATGAAAGCCAATGCACCCAAGTATGAGGGGCTAAGTGTTGCCCTTGATGTGAAGTTTGACAAGTGTCCTAATTGTAGCATGGTGGTATGCACCTGTGACAAGGACTGGATACTGGACTACAACCAAAAGCTCAAGATGAAATTTATTGAACTGAAGAATAGAGTGCAGGAAAGCATGAAAGTGCCCTGCAAGTATTGTATTATGAACTGCCCTGAGTACAGGGATTCTGTATGCTATCCTTGTGCGACTACAATGTATTCCAAATTCATGGAGAAGAAATGATAAAATCAGCAGCCATAACAAACTTTCAGTCCCACAGGGCTACCAACTTTGACTTCTCACCGGGCATAAACGTGATCATTGGTGAATCTGACAGGGGCAAGTCAGCAGCTCTTAGGGCTATAATGTGGTGTCTCACCAACAAACCAGCAGGGGACAGCTTTGTCTCCCATTGGATAAAGACCAAAAAGGACTTCATCAAGCAAGGTGAAGAATGTAGTGTACTCCTAACTACAGGGAAGGGCTACGTTAAGCGATTCAAGAACTCTGGTACAAACGGGTACAACATCAACGGGAACCCTCTGGAGGCCCTGGGAAGAGGAAATATACCCACTGAAGTTGAAGAGTTCTTCAACATGGGTGAAGCCAATATTCAGAGGCAACTGGACAGTCCATTCCTGCTCACCCAGACTTCGGGTGAAATAGCTAGGTTCTTCAATGGAATCATCAAACTGGACAGCATCGACAAAGCACTGGGTCTAATCGACTCACAGAAGAGAGAAACCAAGTCTGACATCAATGCCGAAGAGAAGAAAGCACTGACCCTGAAGGCTGAGATTACTGCCCTGCACTGGGTAAGACCACTCAAGGCCAGGATTGAAGAACTCGAAGATGTCTGGATGGAGCTTGTGGAGAAAAAAGAAAGGTTAGCAAGACTCCGAACTCTTTTGACAAACATTAGGGAAACCCAGAGAAAACTTGATAGGTTCAAAACCTTAAATGACACCAAAGCCCTGCTTAACACAGCAGAAGTTGTGAAGGACAGACTAGACACTCTCATTGAGGACAACATAAAGCTCAAGCAAATCATAGAAGTATGCACCAATGCGAATATACGCATATTAGTATATACTAATATACTTATGGTAGGTGATAAGATTGCACTGGCTGAGAAGATTGGGACAAGGATTGTAGGTTTAAAGGAGAAGCAAGAGGAACTGAGGAAGCTCATACTGGTGATTACTAAGTCCGAACTTGGACTGAACAGGTTAAAACAGATTGATTTCCCCGGATTAAGTGAGAAACTTGAGTGGTTGGGGAAGAATGATATAGCCGAGCAGAAGCTGAACCTGTATAAATTTAAAGATTTGATAAATAATGTTAGAAAAACAACACAATTAGTGTATAATAAGGAAAAGGAGATTGAGGTAATAAAGACTCAATTCCCGGAAACCTGTCCCACTTGTGGAGGAGCTTTTAAAATATGAAATGGTTAATTTCCGGTGATTTACATGCACGCCAGACAGCCCCTAGATGTCGGATTGACCCTGACTGGATTGCCTCACAGAGAAAGAATTTGGAGAAAATCAGGGACACTGCTGTTGATCTCCACTGTACTTTTGTTGTTTTGACTGGAGACCTTTTTCATGTAGCCAAAGCAACCAATGAATTGGTGAATCTCTATTTGGAAGTTTTTACAGATTTTGCAAATGAGATACTTAACCCAGTGCTTTTTATTTTACCTGGTAATCATGATCTCCTGTATAATAGCATACAGTATATTGAGCAAACTGCTGTGGGGACATTGTTGAAAACATATAATGGAGTAGTAGAATTATCTGAGTTTCCTTACAAGTTCATCCATACCCTTTGCTTTCCCTCGGACAAAGAGAGGCCAGTCAAAGGCATTGGGATTACAGCACAGGAGCTTCTGGATGCCAACAGGGATTGCAGGGGTATCTTTACAGGGGACTATCACAGATCGTTCTTCTACAAAGCCCCAGATGGCAGATTTGTACTCAATCCGGGCTGCTTGAACATCCAGGCTGCTGATATGATTGACTACATTCCCAAAATAGCGATTTTTGACACCATAACTGAGGAAGTGGAGTGGGTGCAGGTAGAAGAGAATCCACTGGAGTTTGTGGACACCAACTATCTGGATCAGAAGAAAGTCAAAGAAGACAGCATGGGGAAGTTCATAGAGGTCATTCAGAGCAACCAGGGAATAACACTTGACTTTGTAAGCAACTTGCAGCAGAGGGTTCAAGATACCACTCTAGGTGATAATACCAGAAAATTATTAGAGACCATCCTTGTTCAACTTTAACTTTGGAGCAATATAGAAAATGTTAAGAATTTGTGAGAACATAGATAATCATCTACCCATTACTTATGAAGGTATTGAGAACACGGGCTACCCAATATGCTTTCAGATAGAAACAATGAAAGCAAAGCTGAAAGAAATAGATGATTTTTATGGGATCACACAGCAGCTATTGTTTGAGCAGGAACAGTTTAAAAAAGAAGGTGAATTTTACCGAAAAAGAGAGGAAGAAAATGGCTAGTATTGATGAATTAAAACAGAAACTAAGAACAGCAGAAGCAGACAAGTCCAAGGCTGAAGGTATGCTTCAGAGCTACACAGACACTCTGGCAACCACTTTTGGGTGCAGCAGTGTAGAACAGGCTGAGAAGCTGCAACAGGACACAGAGACTCAGATAGTTGCACTGGAGTCCAAGTACAATGAAATGCTTGGCGAAGTAGAAAAGGAACTGAAGACCTATGCTTGAGCACATCAAGTCCAAGGTGCAGCAGGTCATGGGGAAACTTACTTTTCTCGAAGACTCTTTGGTCATTGCTAACAAAGAACTTGTAAACCTCAGAGCACTGCAACTGGCCCAAGAGGAAGCACAAGCACTGATTCAGCAAGTCGCACAGGAGACCCAGAACAGTGTGAGTGTACACATCGAAGAGATCGTACAGGCAGCTCTAAGTTCCGTGTTTGGAGAAAAGTACCAGTTCAAGTTGAAGTTTGAGAGCAAAAGAGGAAAGACTGAAGCCAACATTTTCCTGGAAGAGAAAGGTATTCAAATTGATCCACTGGACAGTACAGGTGGTGGAGTTGTTGACATCGTGAGCTTTGCGCTTAGAATAGCAGTCTGGGTACTTAGCAAAAAAGCAAAGACAATACTTCTGGATGAGCCCTTCAAGTTTCTCAGTGCGGAGTACAAGCCCCTGATGGGAGAGTTTCTCCGTGCGATCTCAGATAAGTTAGGGCTTCAGATTATCTGTGTAACCCATGACAGCTTCCTGATTGAAATAGCGGATAAATACTTTCTGGTGGACATGGAAGGCAAGGAAAGTTTTATCAGCAAAGAGGGCAGGTATGAGTCGTAAACCCAGAGGCAAAAGTAACAAAGTACAGGGTCATGGAAAAAGGCTCATGGAGCTTATGGTTACTTTCAAAAGCCTAAGTAGAAAGGAGTTGCTTACTTACTTGGCTGGAAAGGACATACCACCTGCTCAGATTGATACCCTGGTACACAGACTTGTGAATCGAGGCATCTTGAAAGCTAACCCTGTTACCTACTCATTGGCTATACCCGAAGAAGATGTGATAGCAAAAGAGAATATCAAAAAGGATTTGTTTCTATAAGGAGAACAGTATGTCAGATGTAAATTTATCAATAAGTAAGGAAATCATACAACCCATAATTGATGCAAAAGTAAGTGCAGCAGTATGTGAGGCTTTATCAGGAAGTAAGAATATAATTAGTGATGTGGTTTCAAAAATACTCACCATGAAAGTAGATTCTAGTGGTAAAGCCTCATCCTACAGTAGTGATATTCCTTTTATACAATGGCTGTGTAATAATGCCATACATGAGGCAGCTAAAACAGCTGTGAAAGAGTACATAGGAAAATCTAAGGAAGGATTGGCTATTGAGATTCAAAAAACACTTGTAAAAAATCAAAAAATAATAGCATTGAATTTGGTAAACTCTTTTATTGAGAATACTCAATCGGATTACAGAATGAATGTAAATATAGAAGTTAAAAAAACAGAATACTAATGTTCAACGTAATTCAATTCCTCCAGGACAACGAGATCGACTTTCAGCAAGGCCAAACCTTTGTCAATACCAGTTGTGCTTTCTGTGGAGACCAGAAGCAGCACTTGGGCTGGCACTTGACCAAAGAATACACTACCTGTTGGAAGTGTGGGTACCACAGGCTCTCAGACAGCATACAGGAAACCCTGGGCATTGAACACAGCACTGTAAAGCAGATTCTAAAGCAGTATGAGAGCACTTATGTACCTGATAGGGAAATAGTAAGGGAGAAATTAATACAGTCCATAGAAGTGCCTGGAGACAAGCTGCTGGCAATGCACAAGAACTATCTGGTGAAGCGTAACTTTGACCCCGACTACATTGAGAGAAAATACTTTATAAAAGGAGCAGGGCCAACTTGTCTATTCAATGGTATTGACTTCAGATACAGAATCATCATCCCCGTATTGAACAAGCAGGGCAAGGCAATCAGCTTTCAGGGCAGAGATGTGAGTGGCAAGTCCAAGATCAGGTATCTGGGCTGCCCCGAAGAGTACACGGTTCAGAACTACAAGGATACTCTCTACAACCTAAACAACTGCAACAAGAACACTGTTGTGCTTGTGGAGGGTGTGTTTGACACCTGGAGAATGGGTGATGGTTTTTGCTGTAGCTTTGGGACCAGCCTGAAGACTGAGCAGATCAGAGAGTTAGCTGGATTTGACCACATAAAGATCATGTTTGACCCCGAAGTGCTGGCCCAGAAGAAAGCTATGGGGTATGCCCAACAACTTGCCTCTTTGGGCAGGAGTGTGGACAATGTGTGCCTGAACCTTGAGGGAAAGGATCCTGGGGACTTGACTCCCAGAGAAGCGATCCAGATAAAAACACTGTTAGGTATGATTTAGAATGATTGTACGAAGTTTTTGTTCGCACAGAAAGAGTTAGGCGTAATGATTTTTAAAAGGAGAGTAAATTATGAATGAAGAATTAAAACCTTGTCCATTTTGTGGGAGTATTGAAGTTAATAACACAAACTATGATAAAGGATATTTGACGGAAGATGATGACAATGATGGATTAGAATTTGTTATTGTTTGTCCCGACTGTATTTGTTCAATCCTACCATCATCAAATATATCTATAGCTATTGAACGGTGGAATAAACGATATGATGAAAAATCACTAACGCCCAACAGCGAAAGTACAAAATGATAACTTCGTACGTTTCGCATAACGCTATAAGCAATAATTTTAAAAAGGAACAATATGGAACCAAAAGAAATACCAAGATATGTACCCAAGAGAGCAATTAGACTAAATGGCTTTCTCACCATACCCAAGAAAAAGAAGAAGTTCAAGTGCTATCTGAGGACCCTGAAAGGTGTTCCTCAGTCACATGCAGGTATGATTAGAAAAGAGACAATCATCTATGCAGTCAAGAATGGGGTTCCCCACAAGAGACTTTTCCTGGATGACACCATGACACCAAAGATCTGCAAGGCTACAGGCACACAGCTGTTCTTCTTCAGAAGATATGACAAAGTCACCGGGGAAGTGTTCTGCAACAAGTTCAACACCTACAAGTTTTATGTGGAGACCCCAGAACTCAGGACTAACTTTGAGAAATTCCATGCAGCCAGCATTTTCTTCGACATGAAATATGCTGATGTACCCCTGCACAAGATCGTAGAGGCACGCAACATGTTCTATGAGATCATGAAAGACTTTATACCTCTACGCTACAAGAAGAGATATGCCTACATCACAGCAGACAGCAATGACATTCAGGGAGTAGAGCTTGTGGAAAAGGGCAAGGCTACTATGCCTCTGTATGAGATCTCAGAGATCAGCAAGGAGTTTGATGATTTGATGGGAGTAGAGCCTATAAAAATAGAGTATGAGGCCGAAGTAGAGGAGAGCATTGAGGTTACTTTCTGTGAAAGCTGTGGGGAATACACTGAGCTTTGTAAATGTGTAAATGAGGAGGAATTATGAAAATAGTACAATTGCAAGTAGTGCCTGTGGCCTATACTATGGAAACACAATGTCACGCCTATCTATATGCTTTATCAGATGATGGGAACCTATACTTTAGAAGGGATTGTGATCATGAATGGACTAGAGAGCCCGGACTAGAAATTAATGAGGAATGTCCTATCTGTGGAAGCTCTAACACAACTTTTGTCTGCCATGAATGTGAACTCACCAAGAAAAGATATGGGGGAAGCAGTGAAGAGGAGGAATAATGTCATTATTTAGCAAACGTGTAGATTTATACAGAATGTTTGGTGATTGGAGAAAGAAAAACTCTTGCAGTGATGCTGTGATAAGTGATACTGGGTTCAACATGCTTAGTTTTCTCACTGTAAATAATCTTTTGAATGAGGAAGCAATAGAGGACTTTTTAAAGAAAAAACCCCAGTAGTGTGAGTACCAGGGCTTTTCTCAGGTGTGGGAGTAACAGGGTGCGAAACCACCCACACTCTAAGGCTTAAATATGTGGAAACCGTTCCAGTTGTTTATTATTTCAACATGGAGCCAGTTTCCTTTAAAAGTCACATCGGGGTCTTCAATTCTACTGATGCCATACTTCTCCGGGTTGATTAGGATCATTCCCAACAACTTCTTCAGCTTCACATTGTCTTTGTCATTTACAGCATGTAAGTCAAAGGCTTCATAGAACTTGTGCTTGCTCTTGGGTGCTCCCTCTTTGCAGTCCATTGGCCTTAACCCACTGTACTTTCTGCCGTTCCCATTCACTGCAATCTTGTCACTAAAGTTTTCCCGGAGGAGGTCAAGGTGTCTTATTCTCTTTTCCCCAAACTTCTCCCACAAATCATCTTCTTTTTCAGTCAATAATATCTCAGGAGCCACAAGTTCAGCTATCTTGAAGTATGTGCTTTTGTAAATCACTTAACAAGCTCCTTTACATAAGTTTCTATTAAGTGCCTTCCCCATCGCAATCCAGGAAGCCACTTGAACCAGGACTTTCCCAGTTTTATGTCAACAGGTAAGTGATGGAATATTGCATTTAAAACTCTACTTCCAGCAGCAGGGTCTCCATCACACACAAATCTTGTGTTGTCAATCTTGGCATCAGCAAATCTCCGGGCAAATTCGCCTTGGGCAAAAGGGAAACCAGCAAAAGTCTTACAGGTACTTTCCACCCCATGCTCCTGCCACAACCACAATGCACACATTTGAGCTGCTACAGCCCCCAGGCTGTGTCCTGTGATGACAACCCTATACTTGGATAGGTTAGCACCTGAAAGAGCCTCCCAGAGCACTTGTTTGGTTAATTTGAAGTGATAAAGAGCACCAGCGTGCACATCACCAAAATCCTTTTCGTGTTTAACAAGGACATTGATGTCCTCAATCCAGTCTTTGAAGTCATCACTACCACGGTACACAATCACAATCTCTTCTACTCCAGCTACCACATATACAACTGCATTTTTTCTTCTGATCTTTGCAATGGTCTCAAACCCCAAACTGGTAGGAGTAGTCTTGTTATCTTCATAAACGATTTTGCAAAGTTTGGCTAAATTGAGATTTGTTACCATGGTTTCTCCTTTACTTAGACAGTTTATTCTTCGTCTTGATGCAATAAGTCTCTTATCATCAAGTACAACATCAGAGCAGCCACTCCAAAACAAGCAGCAGCCATACCCACCACATTCCTCAAGCCCTTCATCAGTGCAGCCAAGCATAAGTGGTTAGTATCCAAATAATTGTCATCACAAGCAGGTATGTGTACTTAGGCCAACCTGAGTCCGGCATACCCCAATTATATCTCTGGCTACCCATGAAGTGCTCTCTTGATAAGTTTCTGAAATATCTCTTTAAAGAATGACTTGTACTCTGCTTCTGTTTTGTCCACAAAGCTCTTCAGATACTTCATTCGAGGTTGGAGCTCTTTGTTCTCATACATCATCACAAACTGCTCAAAGAACATCTGTGCATACTTGTTTGTGAGTTCACTGGCCTCTTCAAGAACTTTCTGGATGAAGTGGGGAATCATCATTTCCTGTGTCCTCTTGTCTCCAAATCTCAGTGCGTCTTGAATGAGTGTGTGAAACATAGGAGTCAGTGCCAGGGAATTGTAATTGTCACTACCAAGATCCACAACCCGGTTCCAGAACTCATTGAACAGGTAGCTGTCTATTTCCATTTCTAGGATAAGAGCCCTGTCCAGTTCATCACTGCTGTATTGTTTCAGTTTTTCCTGATAGAGTTCTGCATCCCTGCTGAGTAAGTTTATCTTGCCATCTTGTGTGGCTTGGTTCTCTTTAATCAAACCCATGTCCTTAGTCAGCTCGGTTACAGCATCTATCATCTTTGTCATTTTATCGTCTATCTTTAATACTACATCCTTGAGGCCAATAACCTCTGTTTTTGTCCATTGCACATCGTCCCACACTTTTCTACGATCTTTGTTTATAAATACATTTGTTTTCATCCATGTCAGGAAAGGCTCAATGTATTTCCACCCCAGTTTCAATACAAGAATAATGATGAGCAGGACTATTGAAGTAATAATCAAAAAGTTAAGAGTCCAACTGTGTATTCCCACAGAGATCAAGAACTCATAAGTGCTTTTAACTACTGGTAAATATTTGTCCTGCTCAGTCATGTGTTCCTTATAGCTCAGTTATGGCTCTGTCAATATCACTGAAGATACGATAGTTAGCCATAATAGAAGTTGGGGAGATTCCTACAAAAGTAGGTTCCAGTTTCAACGTGAAGGCATTGGTGTCATCAGTGATTGTGAATGCAGGTACTATTGCACTGCCAGCACTGAAAGCATCGGCATCATTTGCATCGGCTTGTTTGGTTACTTCTGCTGTGATTGTCCCTGCTTTATTCACTGCTGCAATATCAACCTTTCCAGAATGAACCTGAAAGTCTGTGGCATCATCGGCATTGATAGAGTAGGGTATGTGTCCACTGTAAGATTGACCTGCTGTCAGAGCTATCTGGAATAAAGCTGTGGCTACTGATTCAGCAAGTGCCTGTGTTCTTAGTTTAGAAGGCAAGTCTGATTCTACCAGGGGTTCCCAAGTAGGAGCTTGACCCGCACTACCTGTTCCGGTTTCACTGAGAAACTTCTTTGTGGCTGCTGTGTTTCCCACAAGATTCAGGACTGAGCTACCTGATCCACTGCCACCATAGGGAATACTGCCAACATCTGCATACACAGATTTGGGTACATAGGCTGCAAGGTCAGCTGCTTGCTGTGATGCCACATAGGTCTTCACTGCTTTTTCTGTGGGTATCTTTGCATCGCTGTTGGCTGCAAAAGTACCATCGGTGCTTGGTGCAATAGCTAAGTCTTTTATCTTTGTACCTGTGGCTCCGTCAAAGCCTGTAATGTTTCCATCTGTACTGACGATAGGCCCATCCACATCACCTTTTGTTGATCTTCCGTTCCAAGTCATTTTGTTCTCCTTTGTTTGTTGTTAAACTATTGTTAGCCATGCAGAAATAGTCCCACCATCACTGGTGCCTGTTTCTGTAATTCTTATTTTCATAAACTCTGCTACTTCGGGATAGCAGGGTAGTATAATCTTCCCATTGCTGTCTGGGCCACTTGTCTTTGTCAAGTTCTCTTCAATCAGTGGGTAGTCATGTGCAAGCATGTAATCACCAACACCTAGAGTATTGGCATTGTTGCTCAGAAGTACTTGGAACTTGAATGTGCCATCACCAGTGATATGTATTTGAATACTGAAAGTGCCCGATGGCGTGAAAGAGGCCAAGTCTATGGCTGCACTTGTAGCCACACCTGAAGCTGCAATCACTTCGGCATCGAAGAGGTGCACTACACTCACACCATTCACATCTACTGCGTTCCCTGTGGAATCATACATACTCACAGGTTTTATAGGGACTGTGTTGCCCATTTCATCTGTTGTTACTTTTGTTGTCATTTATGATCTCCTTTATAATTAATATCCTGAGATGTACCTTCAATCTCTTTTCTCTCTTCCTCGCTCACCTGCTCAATGGTCTTTACTGGCATTACCAAAGGCTTTAACTGCGCTTCTGCATTGGGAAACATATCTTTCAACACGGTTTCGTATATCGCTTTCTTGGCATCGTCACTTAGTTCGATTACCTTAAAGTCGAGTGCGGTTCCGCTTTTGCGTGAGTCCTCGTCAAGGTATATCTCAATACTTATGAAAGGATGTACCTTGATATACGCCTGTGGGAGGTCTATTCCCTTGTATTGTGTTTGTGTTATAATTGCCATTGTTTATTCTCCTTTTAAATTATGACCAAGTTGCTAATGCTGCCTTAACCCAAGTATTTGTAGCCGTGCAAACGTAGATCGCATCTGCCACTACTCTAATTTCCCCAAGCGTTCCAGTTGCCCCTGCGTTTGCC
>Ga0209318_1000098_pt1 | contig 104088 bp, 120 predicted proteins | sample RifGroE1_FD_183999 | JGI IMG/M metagenome (GOLD analysis project Ga0209318, IMG submission 183999) | Groundwater microbial communities from Rifle, Colorado, USA - Groundwater E1 (SPAdes) (version 2) | ecosystem: Environmental > Aquatic > Deep subsurface > Groundwater | place: Rifle, Colorado...
CTTTGGGCCCTTTAGCCTTTTTAGCCTCGGCCCTATCCTCAATTTTCTCTTCGGGGGTAGCCGATTCAGCCTCGACGACCTTGATTCTCTGACCGCCCTTTAGGCCCGAAATATGAACTTTCTTCGGTTCTTCCCTTCTTTGTTTTTTTGGTTTTTCTTCGAGCGTTTCGCCCACGAAGGCTGTTTTTGTTTTTCCCATTGTGGCAAAATTATTCTTCTACTTTTACTCCCATCGACCTGGCAGTGCCCGCAACGATTTTGACTGCCGCCTCCAAATCTTTGGTATTTAAGTCGTCAAGTTTCTCTTTGGCGATTTTCTCAAGTTGGGCTTTGGTCAGTGTTCCGGCGATTTCCTTGGGGGTTGTTCCCGAGCCTTTTTCTATCCCGAGTTCTTTCTTAATCATGTCGGCCACCGGGGCTTTTTTGATTTCAAAATTAAAAGACCGGTCTTCATAGATGGTGATGACGGCGGGGACGGTGTTGCCTTTCATCTCGGCGGTGCGTTCGTTATAAGCCTTGACAAAATCCATGATGGCCACCCCGTGTTGTCCCAAAGCGGGGCCAAGGGGCGGAGCGGGCGTTGCTTCCCCGGCCGGAAGATTGACTTTAATGACTGTTTTAACCTTTTTGGCGGCCATTTTAGATATGAACGTTTGCTTTAAACGAAGTATCGAGAAGACTAAAGGCCTTTCGATACTTTCGGTATCTCCCTCAGAAAATTCCGAGGTGAAGCAATTATACCAGAAGAAATAAGGAACAGTAAAGTGTATAATTTTTTAAATGACAGAAGGAAATAGCGAAAAATTATCACGAAGAGATCTTTTGAAAACTACTTTCTGGGGGACTCTGGCTGCCATTGGTCTTTCTCAAGCCCCGAGAGCCATGAGGGCGGCCGAGGAATACCGGTGGGATCCAACCAGGCCCGAAAATCTCAAAGCAATTTTCGGTACGGAAACCCCTCTACTGCTTAATCTCAAAGATAAAGTAAGACTTGGCGAAGGAGACAGTCTTTACAAAGAACCTAGAGTAGAAAAACCCCCAGAGCAGGGCATTATTACCGTACCGACAACAGGAAATACTTTGTTGGGTACCCTAAGAAGAGGGGAAGAAATAATTGCCGAAGACCCTTTCCTTTTTTTGGAAGAGGCGGACACCTTGACTCCCGAGGAGAAAGTTATCACCTTTAATTATCAAGGAGAAAGTAAAAGACTGGACTCACGGGGCTGGATAGCCTTCAACATAAAGGGCTCGACTCTTCCCGAAAGCGTCAGAGGAGATTCTCCGTATGGTATTGCTTGCGCCCAAATCGAGGCAAGACCAGAAAATATTACCGTCAGTCAAGAGATAAACTTCGGCAGGGTTATTTCCTAACTTCTTCCTGCTTTTTCTGGATGTATTTGTCTATTTCCGGGGTAGGCAGTGTTCTTTTACCTTCAGTTCTTTGCCTCTCTTGCGTAATTTTGATTCCCGCAACCAAAGAGTCAAATGGATCGAGGGCTCTTTCTTGAGATTCGGGTTTTTCAGCCATTAAACTTTAGCAATCTGGAGGAAGTCAAGCTCGACTGGGGTTTCGCGGCCGAAAATTGAGACCAAAACTTTGACTTTGCCCTTTTCCTCGTCCATTTCATGAATGGTTCCGAGAAAGTCGGCAAATGGTCCGTCGGTAATTTTGACGGCTTCTCCCACCGAGAATTTGGTTTTAAATCTGGGAGCCGGGGCCGAGACGAACTTTTGAATGTTGGCGACTTCCTCATCGGATAAAGGAGTCGGTTTATTGCCTGCGCCGACGAAGCCGGTGATTCCGGGAGTGGTTTTGACGGCCAGCCAAGTGGGGTCGTCCAAAATCATTTTGACCAATAAGTATCCCGGGAAGATTTTCTCTTTGACCGTGGCCTTTTTTCCGCCCCGAATGATGACCCTGTCTTGGGTTGGTACCAAAAGCTCAAAGATTTTACCGGCCAAGGCCATGGTTTCAACCCTTTGTCTGAGGGTTTCTGAAACTCTGACTTCATGGCCCGAAGCGGTGTGAACCACGTACCATCTGGCCTCGGGGTCTTGGCTCTCGCCAATGACGATATGGCCGGGGATTTTTTTCTTTCCGACCCCCCGCTCGTTAACAGCTGTTTCGTTAGTGTCCATTAATTTATCTGGCGACAAAAAACTCCAAAAGCTTTGTAAAAAGATAATCCAAAGCGCCCGTATAGCCACCGACGATGGCCGAGATAATAAAGACAATCAAGGTTAACTTTATTACGTCGTTTCGTTTTGGCCAGGTAACCTTGGAGAGTTCAAGCCTTACTTCAGACAAGTAACTTAAGATACTCTTCACGAGAAGTAATTTTAACAAAAAACCCGGATATTAACAACAAGACGCGATTTTTGCCCGGCGGTGATATAATTTACGCGCATTGAAACAAGAGAGACGATCGGTAAAAACCTTGCCCGAGGGAACATTCGAAACGGCCCTTCTTTATGTGAGGGAGGTCTTTTCCGAGGAAACGATGGGGGTTGGAGATACCGAGTTCTGGGTTGAAATTGAAAAAAAGGCGGGCTTGTTTAACGGTAGTTCCAAAGAGGCCATCTTTCAATTTTATCTAAGGGGTTCGACGCACGTGACCTTGGCAACCGCCCTCCTGAAGTCTTTCCCCCGCTATCGGGCAGGCATTGGATTGGGGGATATCGGCAGCGTCGAAAGAGAAACGATGACATCACGCTTAGCTGCCGTCATTTATGAAGATTTTCCACCCAGATACAAAAGAACCCACAGGAAGGATGCTTACTCCTAATTTTTCCTTTGAGAAAAAACTTTGGAGACGCTTCGGATATGTTGCCGGAGTCGATGAAGTGGGCCGCGGGAGTTTTGCCGGCCCCGTCGTTGCTGGCTGTGTCGTCTTCGAAAATAACCTTCAAATTCCGAAAAATATCAAAATTAACGACTCGAAAAAATTGACTCCGGGGCAAAGAGAAAAAACCAACACTTGGATTAAGGAAAATTCATTGAGTTGGGGAGTAGGCGAGATTTCGACGTCGGCCATCAATCGTTTGGGAATGGCAAAAACGACGAAGATGGCCTTTAGAAAGTCCATCGCTCAAGCCAAGAAAAGACTCGGGAAAAGGATAGATTATTTACTTATAGATGCCTTTTTTATACCGTTTGTTAGGGGAAATCCCAGGGACAGGCAAATGGCGATAATTGACGGAGACGAAAAGTCCCTAAGCATTGCGGCCGCATCGATAATTGCCAAGGTTTATCGGGATAAAATAATGCTTCGGTTAGGAAAAAGGCCGAAATTCAAAAAATACGGCTGGGGTAGAAACAAAGGTTACGGCACCAAAGCTCACCAATCGGCCATAAGGAAATACGGAATAACCAGATATCACCGAAAAGCTTTTGTCAAGAATTTTTTGCCGAAGGCAGGACCTGTTTAATAGTTTCTTTTCTTCTCCATCTCTCGAAGGTATTCGAGGCGGTACTTTTTTTCTTTTCTTCTCTCGGCGGGCTTTTTGTAGCGTTCTCTGTCTCTAAGCTCCAGGAGGATTCCCTCGTTTAGGGTTTTCTTCCTGAAACGAGCGATAAGACGGTCTTCCGTCTCGCCCCTTTTCTTTTTGACGACGAACATTTAGATTCGCCCCCTTCCAATATGAAATAGCTTTCACCATATCAATCACCTAGCGTATTGTAACAGATGAGTCAACGTTAAAAAAGAGGATTTTTTTGAATAAATTTGGATTTAGTGTTATGATATCGACCATAATGCCCAAAGGAAGGACAAGGGAGAAAAAGGTTGCCCTGATAACGGGAATAACCGGCCAAGACGGTTCGTATTTGGCGGAATTTCTTCTTAAAAAGGGGTATGAGGTGGCCGGTCTGGTTCGAAGGTCCAGCCACATGCTTTATTCCAATATTGCCCGCATCCAGGATGAGCTAGACCTTATTCAGGCGGATCTTCTCGACCCGGTCTCGTTAAGAGAAGCGATTCAAGCGGTTAAACCGGACGAGGTTTATAACCTTGCCTCCCAGTCCCACCCGGCCGAGTCCTTTAGGCAACCCATTCATACGGCCGAAATCACGGCGATAGGCGCCCACCGGGTTCTCGACGCGGTCCTCGATATTGTCCCCAAGTCAAAGTTTTATCAGGCATCCTCAAGCGAAATGTATGGCTGGGTAAAAGAAATACCCCAGAATGAAGAGACACCCTTTAATCCCGCCAATCCGTATGCTGCCTCTAAGCTTTATGCTCACAACATGACCAAAATTTATAGAGCCAGCTATAAAATGTTTGCTGCAAACGGAATTCTATTTAACCACGAATCGCCGAGAAGACACATGAATTTCGTCACCCAAAAAGTTACCTATGGGGCCGCCTGTGCCAAGCTGGGGATAAAAAGCTCGGAACACTTAAACGAAGAGGGGGAGCCAATCGTCAAAAACGGAAAAGTGGCCCTCGGGAACCTCGACGCCAAAAGGGACTGGGGATTTGCCGGAGATTTTGTCGAAGCGATGTGGCTAATTTTACAGCAGTCTAAACCCGACGATTTTGTCATTGGTACCGGAGAAACCCACACCATTAGAGAGCTTTGTAAGGAAGCGTTCGGATATGCCGGACTTAACTGGGAAAAATATGTCTTCGTGGACCCCAGATTTGTCAGACCGACAGAGACCGGTCCTTTGGTGGCCGACCCTTCCAAAGCGAAGAAGGTACTCGGCTGGGGGCCCAGGGTAAACTTTAAAAAACTCGTGGCGATGATGGTTGATGCCCACTTGGCAAGACTAAAGTAAAACCCCTTTAACGGTATCCCCGAAGGCTAAAAACGGCCTGGAAAGAAATTAAGGGCTGCTTATTTATGACAGGGGAGTTGGTGTCGGAGAGAGAGTTGGAGTAGGAGAGGGAGAAGGCGAAGGAGATTCGGTCGCTTCGGGACTTGCCGTCGGAGTTGGTTCTTGGGTCGGAGTTGCCTCAACGGTTGCCGTCGGTGTCGGTGAAGGTTGGATGCGTCTCTGGGCTCCGATAAAAAACGCCCCGGCCCCCATAACTAAAATAAAAATCACAAAAAGGGGGAAAAGGAGCCGACTCATTGAGGAAAATTCTTCTTTGTCAGGTTCCTGGTCAGGGGCAGGGTTAACCTGTTCTTCTTCCACTTGGCCTGATAATAGAAGGGTTTAAGCCAAAAGTCAAATTATTGAGGTTTTAAAAAATTGTCAGAAGGAGAATAAAGACAATCACAAAAAACGCTAGCCAGCCCGCTGTAAAACCGACTATCTTGAGCGCTTCATTGGTATTCTTTTTATCCCAAAAAACGATAAAAGGGTAAGCTAGAGCAATAAGAGCGCAGATTATGGCGGAGACGACAAAAAGTGAGAGAAATAGAATCGGCCCCAAAAAATTGCCGATTCTGCCGAACCAGACTTCACCATTCCAGATAACAAGGGCAATAAGAAAAATGTAAGCGGACAAACCCAAAGATTGAAGAAAACCTATAAAAATGGGATTTCTCTTCATTGTTTTAATTATACATGTTTAGGCAGGGGCGGAGAGAATCGAACTCCCATTGCGGGTTTTGGAGACCCGCGTCCTACCATTGAACGACGCCCCTAAACATGCATATTATACCTCAAAGTGTTAAAATTCGGCTATGTCACCTGATATCGAACCGTCGAGAGTCAAAAGGATAAGGAATGATTTTTTAAATGGGGGTGTTTCTGCTGGACAGGAAGTCGAAAGGGCAGAGGCAATATTGGACGCCGTTTTTGGCTCCGGTAGACACCTTGCTGTGATTGATACATCCGATTTTTATCCGGAGGGTCCTGATGTTTCCATTGAGGAAGCGGCGGCCGAGCAAACCAGGTTGCAAGAAGCGATCGACCAGGAGATAGCGAGCGAAAACTTAGGAAACTCACCGGTAAAAAATGGGCTGCCTCCTTGTTTAAGGGTTAAGAAAACTTCATAAACCGATTACTACTTGAGGTGGCTGCTTTCCTTGTGAGGCTGAGATTTCTGGCAGGTTTTGCAGTACTTTTTAATTTCAAGTTTTGACCCTTTTTTGCCTTTTGTTTCCATATTGATCTTATTCCGCTCTGTAATATAGTTTTGACTTTTACAGACGGAACAAATTAAAGCAACCAGTTCTCGTGCTCCCTTTTTTGCCATACTTTGGAGCCTGGATCCGGGATCGAACCGGAGGCCTCAAACTTACCAAGTTTGCGCTCTGCCGACTGAGCTATCCAGGCTCGTGAGGTGAATTATAGCAGAACTTGTTATACTTTAAAAAGATGGAAAGAAGACAAGCTTTCTTGATGGTTTTGGCGGCTTCGTTTTTGGTCCTTCTTATTTATCTAACCGCCATTCCTAAAGAAACTTCAGAAGGGAAATTTCCTTTAAGGATATTTAGTCGGGATGTCGAGATTATCTTAACGGGAGATGTCATGCTGGGTAGGACTGTCATGACCAAAAGCCTTGATTCGGGCGAGCCGACATATCCTTTTGAGAAAGTAGCCGGTCAATTAGCCGAGGCGGATTTCGTTTTCGTTAATCTGGAAAATCCCATTATCGAGAATTGCCCCAGGACATCGACCGGGCTCAAATTCTGTGCCGACCCGAAACTCACCTCCGGCCTTAAATTCGCTGGAGTTGACGTTGTCACTCTTGCAAATAATCATGCTTTAGATTATGGAAAAGGGGGGATAGAAAAAACGGTCGAATTTCTCAAAGAAGAAGGAATTGAAGCGGTTGGACTTGGGAATTTGGTTATTAAAGAAAAGAAGGGAATCAGATTTGGGTTTTTGGGATTTAATTTCGTTAGTAGTGGCCCGAAAGATGAAGATTTCAAATTGGTTTCTGATTCGGACGAGAAAGTAGAAGTCTTGATTGTTGGTATCCATTGGGGAGAAGAGTATCAAGATAAGGCCAACAAATTCCAGAGAGAGTGGGCCAAGAAGCTGGTAGAGGTCGGAGCCGATGTGATAGTTGGACACCACCCCCACTGGGTTCAAGATGTGGAATATATAAAGAAGCCCGTCTATGCCGAAGGCGCAAGCTCGCCGAGCGTAAGCGAGGATACGAAGTACGATGAGTACGCAGTAGCTTATTATTCTCTGGGGAATTTTATCTTTGACCAAATGTGGTCAAAGAAAACGAGAGAAGGTTTGATTATTAAACTGACGTTTAGAGACGGAAGACTCATAAGTGAGGAAAAACTACCTATCTATATGTCTTCTTGGGCCCAACCGGAGTTTGTGGAGAAATAGTTGGTGCTGGGACTAGGATTCGAACCTAGGTAGGCCTTCCGGCCGCGGATTTTACAGACCCGTGCATTTGACCACTCTGCCATCCCAGCTTGTTTAACCTGCTGCATATTATATCAATTTCAGCCTTTATTTGCTCGAATAGCTTTTTGTCAGAATATCGGATATGTACTAGACCGTTCGGCATTTTGTCTTTTTTTCTTGGGTCGAAATCTTTTCGTACGTATGGTTTTATAAACTGAGATTTTGATATTTCCAATAACTTAGACCAATATTCTTTAAGCGCATCAATATTTTGATTCGTATAGCAATAAAGAAAAACTCGAAGCCTTTTTTCGTCTACTTGGTAAATTCTTCTTAATGCCTTTAAAAAGAGCAAAACCATTTTTCCATCGCTGTTTACAAAGTCGACAGTGCACCCTCCTTTTTTGGTACCCTCTGCCCAATAGAGCATAAGGGCTGCTTCGTAAAGAGATTTCTCCCTCGCGGTTAACCTAGCCTTCTTTTTATATGAAAGGGGCTTTCTTGAAAATAGAATGTGATTGGCCTCGGAAAAGGTTCTTCTGGGGATATTGTTCCTTCTCATTATGCTTATGACACTCCATTGGCTTATTCCTATTCTTTCGGCAACCTCTCTCGAACTTAATTTCTTTTCGATATATAAATCTCTGATTTGGACAACAGTCATTAATTAATATTATTTGGGTTTTATTCGGGTGTCAATGGGTATAAAGTGAGCCGAGGGGGAGTTTTGCAATCCCGGCCTTGGCTTTACAAAAGCCCTGCTCTGCTTCTGAGCTACCTCGGCGCAAGGTCAATTATACCAGAAAAGGGGGCTGGTTTGAAGCTAAAGAGATGACCCTGCGTCAGGGGTCGGGCTAGACTTTCCTGAAAAAATTCCAGGTGGGTGGGCTGCCGCCAAGCCCAAAGGCTCAGTGGACTCCGCCCTCCCTAAGTTACTCTCGGTCAGGAGAGTTCAACCTCGATTCCCGTCAACAGGGTCAATTATTATTATACCAAAACAAATCAACCCCCTAAAGAATGGGACTGCCGGGGATAAGGAAGGAAAGAACAATGTTCATTAGGGGGAAGATGATAATACTGACCAGTGAAGCTCCTCCCACGGTCGGGAAAATAAGAAGAAACAAAATTAGGATGCCGTAGCGGCTCATGAACATATCAACTTCGTGAGCCGTATTTTTAGGAAGAAGTCCCACCAAAACTTTGCCTCCATCCAAGGGGTGAATGGGAAGAAGGTTAAAGATGGCCAGGACGACGTTTAAGATGATAAACGGATAGAAGATGGCCGAAAAATAAGACAGGGGAGAGAAAGGCGTTGCCAAAAACCTCAAAAAGAGAGCAAGAACGGTCGCCAGGAGCAGGTTGGCCGCCGGGCCGGCCAGCGATATCAGGGCGGCGTCCCGTCTGGGATTGGCCAGATTATACGGGTCAAAGCGGACGGGCTTGGCCCAACCGAAGGGGATAACCGGAATGCCTATCGACCTTAAGATGACCAGGACAAGAAGCAGGGTCGTGCCGATGGGGTCATAGTGAACAAGGGGATTTAAGGAAAGCCTGCCCATAATCCTGGGGGTCGGGTCGCCAAGCCTATCGGCCATCCAGGCGTGAGCCGCCTCGTGGATGGTGATGGCAACGGCAAAAGCGAGTAGCCAAATAATAATAGTCATCTTGAGCGAAAAAGGTATTAATAGTATAATCGGTCGAGCTTTAAACTAAAAGTATGGCCTTTGTTTGCGACAACTGCGGGAAAAGAAGAGTTATGGGGCGTTCACAGCGCCACGGCCGAGGCGTGGCCGGAAAAAGATGGAAGAAAAGGGCTCAGGTCACGCCCAGGGTTTTTAAGCCCAATCTGCAGAAAGTGGCCGTTATGGTTTCTGGCAAAAAAACAAGCCTGCTTTTATGTTCCGATTGCCTGAGTAAATTCAAGAAAGAAGGAAAGTTAAAATCTTATTCAAACGTAGCGCTTGGGTAAGTCTTAAAATGAGATAAGCCCCTCGTCCTGCTTCTTTAAAAAATGGCCATAACCACAGAAAGACCTAATGGTCCTGAAAGATTAATTGGTGAATCTGCTAAATCTGTGGTTAAAGAGATAGCGCGTTTGAATCGCACAATAAAGACCCTTTATTTTGCTAGATACTGGCCCAACAACCCTAATGAAGAAGACCTCTTCTGGAATTTTTCTCGGGAGCAAGTGCTAAACGGTAAATTAGACTGGCTAACCTCCCCACAACTTAACTGCGAAGATTCTTTAATAGGGGTTATATCTTTAGTTGAGATGGCCCCCGTAGAGATCGATGATCCACATGTTTTAAATTTAAGCCCCGAATATAGACATATCCCTATGGTAGATTTTTCGAGCCTTGCTTTTAATGGTGATAACAAATCTGAAGATATTAATAATATTAAGAACTTTTTAAGAGAGGTCCTTGAAGAGAAACAGGGTTGGCTTTTGTCATCAGGACGTTCCTATCATTACTACGGAGCGAATCTTCTCACTCCAGACCAATGGACTTGGTTTATGGGTAAATTACTTTCCCAAAATAAAGAAAAAGCCGGAAAAGTAGTTGTAGGCGCAAGGTGGGTTGCAAAAAACCTAGCAGGAAGAGATAGGATTCATAGTGGGGTTTTGGGCCGTTTCGCTACGCTAAGGCTAACTAGCGGCGAAAAGAAGCCAAGCGTCCCTCTTGTGGTAGATTTCTTATAAATTAGCATCTGGGTAGCCCCTTTTAAACTCTTCCCAAGAAACCGGACTTTTACCCTCAAGCTGGACCTCATCTAGAATCAACTTTCCACTTTCTAAGTGTGCTTTTAGGATTTTAAGTCTTTTCTTGCCAATCAAGGTCCAGGCTTGGGGCCATGGCTGCATGGCTCTAATAAAGCGTTCCGCTTTGGCAGCTTCGCTTGTAAAACTTTCTGCTTCAATGAAACCGTCTTGTTTAGTAATTATTTTTGTGTATGTCGCTTCGTCATGATTTTGCTCTTTCGGCTTGATTTTTCCTTGCAAATAAGGCTCAATCATCTCGACGATCACATCTTTTGATCTTTCAAAAAGCCTTGCTCGTAGAGTATCGGTGGTGTCATCGGGTTTGGTCTCCTCCTTAAATTGAGAAACAATTGGTCCATGGTCCATCTTTTCATCCATTTTGATTATCGTCACTCCAACCTGTTTATCGCCATTTGCGATAGCGCCTTGGATGGGGGAAGCGCCTCTATATTTGGGTAAAAGTGAAGGGTGAACTACCAAAATTCCATGAGGAAAAGTATCAATCACCGTTTTGGGTATTATTTCTCCGTATGCCGCCAAAACGCCGATATCAGCCTTAACGCTATTTTTAATTAGTTCGGAAGATTGATAGAAAATGTCAATTTTATGCTCGTGGGCCCATTTATCAACCGGAGAATAAGTTAGAATTTGTTTTCTGCCAGTAGGTTTGGGGCTTTGTGTAACCACGGCCGCTATGGGGGAGACTCCCGGACCTGACACGAACTTTTTGTGTAAAGAAGTTAAAATAGGAAGAACATAATCGGGGGTGCCGAAAAAGACGATTTTCATCAGGTCAGCTCCATCTCTTCCCACTCGTCTCCGACCAACTTATAGAGTGGTTTTTTGTTTTCAAGAAGCCTATCTATAAATAGTATTCCGTTGAGGTGGTCGATTTCGTGCTGGACGATTTGGGCGGTAAAGCCGACAAAATCTTCAATCTTCTCATTCCCTTCCTCGTTGAGATACTTGATGGTTATTTTTTTGGGTCTTTTTAAGGGGCCGTAGTAGTGGGGCAGGGAGAGACAGCCTTCCATGATTTCTCCCTTTTTCAGTTTTCCGGCTTTTTGTTGGGAAATGTTTATGATTTCCGGGTTAATCACGGCCTTTAGCTCTCCCGCATCCAGCATGACAAAAATCCTCAAGAGCTTGCCTATCTGGGGAGCTGCCAAACCCACCCCCTCGGGATCTTTTTGGAGGGAAAGCGTCTCCTTTAAGTCTTTGACGACCGAGAGAACTTTTTTGTCGACTTTGCCAACCGCCCTTGAGCGCTCCCTTAATTTCGGGTTGGCGACCGGCAAAACTTTTCTGACCATATCCGAATTATACCATCTCTATGGCCTTATTTTATTTCCTCAAGGGTGGTTATCGTCAGGGTATCGTTGGGGTCGATACTCGTCAGGATATAGTTGAGATGCTCTTTGGCTTTTTCCCGATTGCCCTTATCGATAAGGATAAGAGCATAAGCAAGTCTGGCGTCCCGATAATTGGCCTTCAGGCTGATGGTTTTTTCAAAGACTTTCTCGGCGTTCTCCAAGTCCCCAAGCCGGGCATAGGTCAGCCCCAGGTTATAGTAAAGTTTGGCCTCGGTCGGGGCATAAGTTATTGCCTCGATTAAAATATCGCGGGCATCAGTCAGGTAATCCGGGTCAAGGGCGGAGAGCTTGATAAAAAGATTGGCCCGATTTCTTTTGAGATTAAGATTTCTGGGAGACAGGGCCGTTGCGTTTGACGACTCGCTTATCGCCACCGACGCAAACTCTCCCGCTTTGGCCTCTTCCCCGGCTTCATTGAGAGCGACGGCGATTAAGGTGTCGGATTGGGAAAGCTCATCCCAGAAGAGTGCTTCTTTAGGGGAGAGCCTGATGGCGCGAGTCAGCTCACTCCTTGCTTTGACCGGGTCTTCGGCGTCGTTTAAGGCCTTTCCCTTGGCGAAAAGAAAGTCCGCATACCAATATCGGCCGATTGCCAAAAGTGAATAGGCGGCGATAAAAAGAATCAATAATACGCCTGCCTTTTGCCGGGAGTCCGAGTTCTTATAACTGGCCGCCCTAACCTTCTCACTGCCCGCCAGGCAAACGGCAAAAGCGGGAAGAAGAAAGTAGAGAAGGGAAACGGCAACGACCGAAAAGCCGAAGAAGTTGACGACAAAAAGGCCGCAAAATCCGGCCAAAAAGGAAGAGTCAAGAATGTCCGGGGAAGTTTTGATTTTTTTAACCAAATAGAAAACGACCACGGCCGAGAAATATAAATACGCTCCAAGACCCAGTAATCCCGTCGTCGCCAAGATATTTAACAGTTCGTTGTGGGCCTTGTTATAGAGGAAGTCCCATTCGGAGACCAGGTTGTGCTCGACCGGGCGAAATTGATAATAGGAGAAAGCGAAAGTTTCGACGCCGGAGCCGACTAGAGGATAATTCTTCCAGACGTCAACGGCCCCCTTCCAGACGATTTTTCTAATGGTTCCCGATTCTGTCCCGCCTGTTTCAAGAGCGGGACCAACGGTTTCTGGGGTTTTGTCTTCTAGGCCGCTGGTAAAGAATTTTTCAAGGCTGCTTGTCCAGGGAGTTCCTCCCGCGAAGAGTAAAAAGACAGAGAGGGCGATTAGCAGTAGGGAATTTTTAATCAAAAACTTTGGTCTTTCCTTGAGGCGGTAGAGAAGATTAATTCCCCAGAAGATAGCGGCGGCGACCGCCAAACCCAAAAGACCCGAGCGGGATTTGGTATAAGCGAGAGTGAGAACGTAAAGGGCCGAAACTCCCAGCCACGGCCGAAAGTTTTTGCTCTTTTGCCTTAAACTAAGGTAAAAAGCCCAAGCGATGGGAAGAAGGGCCACGAGCCAGGCGGCAAGCCAGTTGGGCTGGCCGAGGGTCGAAAAGACCCTTTCTTGCACATCCTGAACCCAGACGTCTTTGTCGATACCGAAATGCTGCAAAACCCCGTAAAAAGAAACAATTATCCCGGAAAAAACAAGGAAGCGAATCGCCTTAAGAGTCTTGGCCCGGTCCATGTTCGAAACGAAGGCCCAGAAAAGGAGCGAATAGGAAAGGGTTGAGAGAAAGCCTCCGTGGAAGCGGGAATAATACCCCAAAAGGGAAGTTCTGACGTCAATCGAGAAGGCGGTCGAAAGAAGCTGGGAGAAAAGAAAAAGAAGAATGGGAACGTCGAAAAGGCTACGGCGGAAGATTATTTTTTTTGCCAAAATCATTCTGACGGCCCAGGCGGTGGAGATTAAGACGGTTAGGGCATAGACAAAAACCATTTTGTTAAACTCGAAAAGCTCGTGCGAGTACGGGTAAAGCACAATCGGGACGAAGAAAAAAAGAAGATTAAAAAGGAAAGACATCTTAATTAATTTACACTAGAATTTGTTCCGACTCAACGTTATACTGCCAACTTAGGCTGACATGAGGTTTATTCCCTTAAACTCTTTTCTGGGACTGTTTTCCCACGACATTGGCATTGATTTGGGAACGGCCAATACCCTCGTTTGGGTCAGGGGCAAAGGGGTCGTCATTAGAGAGCCCTCGGTGGTAGCCAGACACAAAAAGACAAAAGAGATTTTAGCCATTGGCACTTCCGCCAAAAAAATGATGGGCAGGACTCCTTCGACCATCGAAACAATTAGGCCCTTAAAGGACGGCGTTATTGCCGATTTTGACGCCACCGCCGCCATGCTCTCTTTTTATATAAAGAAGGTCCACGAAGGGGGAACCGTCATGCCGAAAATTCCCAGACCCAGGGTGATTATCGGCATTCCTTCGGGAGTGACGGAGGTTGAAAGAAGAGCCGTGGCCGATGCCTCTCTCGACGCCGGGGCGAGGGAGGTCCATTTAATCGAAGAACCCATGGCCGCGGCCATCGGGGCCAATCTTCATGTTGAGAATCCGGAGGGAATTTTTATTGTCGATATCGGCGGGGGGACTTCAGAGATTGCGGTCATTTCCTTGGGCGGTGTGGTTTTGGGGCGCTCAATCAGAGTGGCCGGGGACGAGATGGATGAGGCAATCGTCAATTACGTCAGACTAAAATACTCTTTGCTTTTGGGCCAACCGACGGCCGAAGGGGTAAAAATAAATATCGGCGGGATAGTGCCCGGTAAAGAAAGGTACGAGGTCGTCAGGGGCCGAGACCTTGAGTCCGGTCTGCCCAAATCGGTCAAATTGGTCAGCAGTGAAATAAGGGAGGCCCTGGCCCCGATCAACCAGGAAATAATCGCCGCCATCGCCGATACTTTGGAAGAGACCCCGCCGGAACTGATGGGCGATATAATGGAAAGGGGGATAGTTATGGCCGGAGGAGGAGCCCTTCTTCCCGGAATCGATAAAATGGTCGCCGAAGCAACGAAGATGCCGGTCTGGGTAGCCGAAGACCCTTTGACTTGTGTTGTCAGGGGTTGCGGGAAACTGTTGGAAAACCCCGGACTGCTGAGTCGAATTAGAGTTTCAAAGGGTTTTTAAGATGGAGACGCTTGCCGCTGCCGCCAAACAAAGCTGGTTGTCCTGGTTCTTTCGAGGAACCCTCATTTTGGGCTTTCTTATTCTGGCCGGGCGTTTAAGCGAACTGCAAATAATCAAAGGAAATTATTTTCGCTCCCTGGCCGAGGGAAATAGAATTAGAAGGGTGCCAATCGTTGCCGCCAGGGGAAAAATTTTGGCCAGGGGCGGGGAAATTTTGGTTGGCAATCACGAAGTCAAGAAAAGAATTATCTTCGACAAAGATTCGGGATTTGACAAAGTGGAGGATTTGGAAGGGGCAAAGGAAGACGAGATTATCACCGAATATGTCAGGGAATACCCTTTGGCTGAAAAATTTGCCCATTTAAGCGGTTATTTGGGAGAAGTTAATCCGGAGGAAGTCGGCAAGATTAACCCCGAGTGCCCGGAGAAAGGTCCCCGTAAGGGGGGCACTCTGGTCGGAAGGTCGGGACTCGAGGAGGGCTACGAGTGCCTACTGGCAGGAATAGATGGAGAGGAGCTGGTCGAGGTTGATACCGGGGGGAGAAAAATAAGAACGCTCGGCAAAAGAGATCCTATCGCCGGGAGTGACCTGAAAACCTCTATTTATTTTGGCCTTCAAGAGAAAGTTTCCGAGGTGATGGCGGAGGTGAAAGGGGCGGCCATCGTGGTCGAACCGGCAACGGGGCGTATTTTGGCGCTGTCTTCTTCGCCCTCTTTTGACCCCAAATTATTCATCGAAAAAAGCGATAACGAGAGTATTTCACGGCTTTTGACGGACGAAAACCTCCCTCTTTTTAATCGGGCCATCGGTGGGCAATTTCACCCCGGCTCGGTCTTTAAACCCCTGGTGGCTATCGCGGCACTTGAGGAGGGGAAGATCGACAAAGACTATTTTTTTGAAGACGAGGGAGTGATTACTATTAAAACCCTCTATGGAGATTTCTCCTATTACAACTGGTATTTTAGCCAGTATGGGGCAACCGAGGGAAGGATCAATTTGGTTAGAGCCATTGCCCGCTCGACCGATACCTTTTTCTACACCCTGGGAGAGACGGTGGGGATAAATAAATTGGTTGAATGGCAGAAAAAATTCGGACTCGGTGAGGGAACCGGAATTGATATCCCTGGGGAAATTGGCGGTCTAGTGCCTTCCCCCGAGTGGAAGGAAAGGGTGAAAGGCGAGCCGTGGTTTTTGGGAAATACTTACCACGTCTCGATCGGCCAGGGGGATTTAAGCTTGACCCCCCTGGAAGTAACCAGCATAACTTCAACTATTGCCAATGGAGGAAAACTTTGTCGTTTTAAAATTGGAGAAGAAGCCGACTGTCAAGACTTGAAGATTAAGGAGACTAACCTTTCTTTGGTCAAGGAAGGGATGGTCGAAGCTTGCCGTCCCGGAGGCACCGGGTACACCTTTTTTGATTTTGAACCGCAGGTTGCCTGTAAAACCGGAACGGCCGAAACCAACGAAGACGGCAAGACCCACGCCTGGTTTACGGTCTTTGCCCCCGCCGATTTTCCAGAAGTGGCGGCAACCGTACTGGTCGAGCGAGGAGGAGAAGGTTCAAAGGTGGCGGGACCCATAGCTAGGGAAATTTTTGATTACTGGTTTCAAAGCGGTAATCAGCCGTCATTCTGATGAAAAAGCTTTTTGTTTTGGGAAAAATATTAAAATCCGACGCCAACGCCATTGCCGTGGTCGGAGCCAGAAAAATGAGCCAGCGGGGCAGGCGCTTGACCGTCAAGTTTGTCAAAGAATTGGTGAAAGCGGGCCTGACCATCGTTTCCGGTTTGGCAATAGGAATCGATACCGTCGCCCACGAAACGGCTCTCGCGGCCGGGGGAAGAACGATTGCCGTTTTGGGATCCGGGATCGACATCATTTATCCATATCAGAATAAAACCCTGGCCGAGGCAATCGCCAAAAGCGGCGCCGTCGTTTCCTCTTTTACCAAGGGAACCAAGCCGTTGGGGAAAAATTTTTTGGCCAGAAACAGAATTATCGTCAATCTTTCTTTGGCCGTTTTGGTTATTGAGGGGGCGGCGAGGAGTGGTACACTTTCAACCGCTGCCTGGGCGGCCAACGACGGCAAGGAAGTTTTTGCCGTCCCCGGCTCGGAAGCAACCGATTGGCTAATTGGGGAAGGAGCCAATGTTGCAAATACCCCGGCTGACGTAATAGAGTATTTAAATGCGCCTAATCATCGTTGAGTCGCCGACCAAAGCAAAAACACTCTCCCGTTTTCTGGGGAAAGACTATTCAATCGAAGCCACCATGGGGCACGTCAAAGACCTTCCCAAGAGCCAGCTGGGGATTGATGTCAAAGCCAATTTTAAGCCCGATTACGTTTTTATCGAAAAACGGGCCGAGGCGATAGGTAAAATTAAAAAGTTAGCCAAATCCGCCAGCAAGATTTATCTGGCAACCGACCCCGACCGCGAGGGAGAAGCAATTTCGTATCACGTCAAGGAGATGTTGGGAGACGGAAAAACTTCAAGAATCGTTTTCCACGAAATTACCAAGGAGGCGGTCGAAGAAGCGATAGAAAAACCGCGGGCAATCGACAAAAACCTGGTCGATGCCCAAATCGGCCGAAGGGTTCTAGACAGACTGGTTGGTTATAAACTCTCCCCCCTTCTTTGGAAAAAAGTCAGGCGGGGGCTTTCGGCGGGACGCGTCCAGACCGTTGCCGTCAGGCTGATTGTCGAGAGGGAAAAAGAAATTGAGAAATTTAAACCGGAAGAGTTTTGGTCCATTTTCTGTGAGGTAAAATCCAAAGGCAAAAAAGACAAAGCTTTTTTGATTGGCTTTGTCGGGAAGGCCGACTCTAAGATAGGGGTTAAAAATGCCAAGGACGCGGCGAGTATTGTTGCCCACCTTAAGAAATCCTCATACGAAGTCTTGGAGGTCAGAAAAAGAGAAGTCAGGAAAAATCCCTATCCGCCCTTTACGACCTCAACCATGTCGCAAGCGGGGGCGAGAATTTTCGGCTGGTCCGTCAAAAGAACAATGTCTATCGCCCAAAGGCTTTACGAGCGAGGATTGATTACCTATCATCGAACCGACTCCGCCTATGTCTCCGCCGGCGCTCTGGCCAAGGTAAGGGAGTTGATAGGAGCTGATTTCGGAAAGGAATATCTTCCGCCCGCACCCAGATTTTATAAAGTGACCTCCAAAGTGGCCCAGGAAGCACACGAGGCCATCCGCCCGACGGATCTTTCGAAAAAATCAGACGATATCAAGAGTAAAAAATACGGAGGTGACGCCAGACTTTTATACGACCTTATCTACCGAAGGTTTGTCGCTTCCCAAATGACGGCCAGTCTTTACGACGAGACAATTATCGACGTCGCAGCTCGAAGAGCTGGTGATGAAACAACATATCTCCTTAGGGCCAGCGGCCAGGTGATTAAATTTGACGGCTGGAGAGCCGTCATTCCTGCCAAAAAAGACGCCGAGGCAGTGAGCGTCCTCCCGGCAGTGGAAAAGGGAGAGGCACTTTCTTTGATTAAAGTAAATAGCCAGCAGAAATTTACCGAGCCGCCGGCAAGATTTAACGAGGCTTCTTTAATCAAGACCCTGGAACAGCTGGGTATCGGCAGGCCTTCCACCTATGCGCCAATTATTACGACCATTCAGATCAGAAATTATGTGGAAAAAGAAGAAGGAAAGTTTACCCCGACCCCGGTCGGTGTTGCCGTAAACGGTTTTTTGATGGAACACTTCCCGGATGTTTTTGACTACCAATTTACGGCCGAGATGGAAAGTGATTTGGATAAAGTCGCCGACGGAAAAAATAAATGGGAAGAGAGTATCAAGAAATTTTGGAAACCATTTGAAAAGAAACTGGCTTCAACCGAGAGAGTTTCCAAAAGAGTAAAAATCGAGGTAGAAAAAATGGGACTAGCCTGCCCGAAATGCAAAAAAGGAGAATTGGTGGTCAGAATCGGCAGATTCGGTAAGTTTGTTTCCTGTTCGCGATTCCCGGACTGCGACTTTACCGAAAAATACATCGAAAAAATTGGCATGAAGTGTCCCAAATGTAAAAAAGGAGAGATTATTGTCAAGAAAACCGGTAGAGGAAAAAAGTTTTACGGTTGCAGCCGGTACCCCAAGTGCGACTTTGCCAGTTGGAAGAATCCCAAAATAAAAGAAAAAGAAGAGCAATAATGGAGAAGGTAGAGACTACTGATATTTTTGTATCTCTTTGTATTTAAACTCCAATTTAACTTTGGCTTTTTTAAACATTACTTCTGATTCTGCGCCGGCGTGATACTTTCTTTCAGCGTAGACTCTTTTAATACCCGAATTAATAAGGAGCATGGCACAAGTTCGGCAGGGAGTCATTCTGCAGTAGGCTGTGGCCCCATCGATCGAGGTACCCCTTTTTGCTGCCTGGCAAATTGCGTTTTGTTCGGCATGAACAGTCCTCACGCAGTGTTCGGAGATGGAGCCGTCTTCGTGGATCACTTTTTTCATCTGGTGCCCGACATCGTCACAATGGGGAAATCCAACAGGGGAACCAACGTAACCCGTAGCCAGTATTTGTTTGTCTTTGGCAATAACGCAACCGCTTCTGCCTCTATCGCAAGTAGCCCTTTTAGAGATGGCGTTTGCTACCTCCATAAAGTATTCGTCCCAAGAGGGACGGGTGTATCTTTTAGTTCCTCTTTTGCTTGATTTCTTTGTAGATTTCATTTAGCTGTTTCTTAAAATACCGCAAAGTTCTCGTGTTGACAATGGTGTAGTCGGCCATGGCAATTGTCCCGCCTTTGTTCAGGTTTTCTATTTCTGAAAGATCCCTTTGGGCTGCTTCCTTTCCCGTTAAAGGACGAAAACGGATTTCCCGGTCGTTTTTTTGAAGTTTTCTCGAGGCCAATCTTTTGTATCTGATTTCTGGAGGAGAATAGACGGCAATGGTTAGAAATCTTTTCCCGAACTTATTTTTCAAAACTTTATACTCCTCAAAACTATAAAGCCCGTCTCCGACCGTGTCTCCTTTTTTTAATAACTTTTTGAACTTGGGAAGGTTGAGAATTGCATAGGCAGCCATTCCGTATTTTTTTCTAAATCCTTCACGGATTGTTCTTTCATTTTTTTCGTTCAGGGGGAGTTTTTTTCTTTTTAATTCCTCAAGGGTAATCTGGCCAAATCTCAAGAACTGAAATCCTTTTTTGACGAAAAAGTCAGAAGCAATACTTTTTCCAGATCCCGGGAGCCCTGTAATACAGACTAGGTGATTCATTTCCTTTTTTCGAGAATTTTAAATTCAAATGGCGGGTCGGACGCAAGGTGCGGTTCTTTGAGTACCTCTTTCCATTCGTCCTTCTTGATTTCAGGGAAAGTGACGTCGCCTTCATATTTCCGAAAAACTTGGGTGATATAAATTCTGGTAGCAATCGGTAAGGCCAGTCTATAAATTTGCCCGCCGCCAACAATCATTAATTCTTTTTCTTTTCTTTGTTTGGCAAATTCTACCGCCTCCTTAAAATCTTGGAAGGTAAAACACCCCTCGGCCTTAAAATTCTTATCTTTAGAGAGGACGAGGCTGGTTCTTCCCGGTAAAGCTCTGCCAATGGATTCATAGGTTGACCTGCCCATCAGAAGATGATGGCCCATGGTTATTGACTTAAATCTTTTCAGGTCATCAGAGAGATGCCAAGGAAGCATCCCTTTTGCTCCGATGACATTATCTTCGGCGACGGCAACAATGATTGAAATTTTCATCTTATACCGAGATCTCGGCTTTTATTGACGGATGAGGATTGTAGCCCTCAATTTTTATTGCCTCGCCGTCAATTTTGTTGATGTTTTTGAGAGATTTACCGAGTATCAATTTCGGCAATCTTCTCGGCCTTCTCTTAATCTGAAGACGCGCCTGGGCAAGGTGGTTTAAATAAAGGTGGGTGTCTGCCAAAAACATGGTTACTTCACCGGCCTTTTTACCGGTAAGCTTGGCAATGATTTCGGTTAAGAGGGCGTAGGAGGCGATGTTAAACGGCAGTCCCAAGAAAGTATCAACCGAACGTTGATACATCGTACAGTTGAGTCTATCGCCGGCAACTTGGAATTGAAAAAGAACGTGGCAAGGGGGGAGGGCAACATTATCAACTTCGGCTGCGTCCCAGGCATTAACAATTATTCGGCGCGACTCCGGGTGATTTTTTATTAAATCAATGGCACTTGACAGTTGGTCGACTTCTTTTCCATTGAATCCTTTCCAGTGTCGCCACTGGTAGCCGTAAATCGGACCGAGGTCACCCCATTTTTTGGCAAAATTTTTGCTTTCCTTAATCTTGGTAATAAAAAGAGAGAGTTCCCTTTGCCAATCCGGAGAATACTTGGGGTATTTTTTATCAAGTTTATTTTTCCCCAGATATTTTTGAAACGGCCATTCGTTCCAAATATTGACACCCTTTAGAACGAGGGGTCTTAAATTTCTTTCACCGTTAATAAACCACAAAAGTTCTTCTTTGACACCCCTAAACCAAACCTCTTTAGTGGTCAGAAGCGGAAAGCCCTTAGAAAGGTCAAACTTAAGCATTCTGCCGAAAACCTTTTTGGTTCCGGTCTTGGTCCTATCGTCACTGACAACGCCGTTTTTAAGGATATCGGCCAGAAGATTTAAGTATTGCTGGTCGATGCCGACGCTTTTTGATTTTGACCTTTGCATTTTTTTCAATTCTGTCTTATTAATGAGAATGTCTTTCGAAGATTTTAGAATACAAATTACTTTATGAATAGAGGAAAATTTATCGTTATCGAAGGGATTGACGGGAGCGGAAAAACTAAACAGTTTAAATTGTTGGAACAAAGACTCAGAAGTATTAGAAATAAATTAATAACTACAGATTTTCCGAGATATTATGAATCTAAGTGGGGTGAGTTAGTGGGCCGGTTTCTTACCGGAGAGTTTGGGAAATTGGAAGAAGTCAACCCTTATCTTGCCGTACTTCCTTATATGATGGATCAGTATACCTGGAGTCGAGACGTCGCCACCCCGTGGATTAAGAGAGGCGGTTGGATTTTGTCAAACCGCTATTTCACTTCAAATGTACACCAGATTGCAAAACTTCGCACCGCGACCCAGAAGAAGTACCGGGATTGGTTATGGCCAATGGGATATAAGGAATTAGGACTGTTAAAGCCCGACTTGGTCATTTTTATCGATACTCCGCCCGAAGTTGCTAGAAAACTTAATTTAAGAAAGGGAAAAAGGGCATACATCAAAAGAAAGAAAAGAGACATTGCCGAAAACCATTGGCAACACCAGAGAGCTGCCTACCGCGAATATAAAAGAACGGTTGCTACGTATCATTGGTGGGTGTCAGTACCCGGAATCAAAAATGCCGAACGAGATTATTCAAATAAAATTCACGAGAATATTTGGCAAGTTATAGAAAAAACACTCCTTCGGAAAAATTGACTGTTTGACAGAAATACGGAATTACGGTAATATTGAAAGTATGCAAGTACAAACGCAAGAAGAAATTATCAAATTGCAGCCTAGGGGAGTGATTACCATTCCCAAGAGACTCCGTGAGGGGCTTTTTGATGATGCAGGAATTGCCAAAATTAAAAGATTAGGTCGAAAATTGATTATCGAGCCTGTAAAAACCCTTTCCTACCCAGTAAGGTCTTATACGGATAAAGAATTGCGGGAATTTTTTGAATTGGATGAAGAGGAGACAAAAGAACTTAAAACTAAGGGTCTTGTTTAACGCTTCAGTTGTTCTTTCGGGTTTTAGAACTCCAAAAGGAGGTTCTGGCAAGCTTCTCGGGTTTATCAAAAACAGAGTTGTTGAAGGGGAAATTAGTGAGGTTATTTTCGATGAAATCTTAAAACATAGCGAAAAGCTATCCGTGCCAGTATCAAAGTCGGCGAGATTAAGCCTCGAACTTTTTGGCAACTTCTTGCCGGCGCCGAGCGGGGAATCCGTTCATGAATATAAAAAAGTAGTTATCGATGAAGGCGACGCCCATGTTATCGCCAGTTGCAAGGAGGCGAAAATTAAATATCTAGTAACCCTGGATAAAAAGCATTTGTTGATTCTGAAAGGTAAAATCAAGGGATTGAAAATTTTGACGCCAGGTGAGTTAATTGCACTAATAGCCGAAAAATGAACAAAGTTTTAAAACTTATTAAACAAGAGAAAAAACGACAGCAAGAAACCTTGATGCTGATTCCTTCGGAAAACTATGCTTCGAAGGAGGTTCGCGAAGCGGTCGGCAGCGTTTTAATGAATAAGTATTCGGAGGGTTACCCGGGCAGGCGATATTATCAGGGAAATAAAATTGCGGATGAGGTCGAAAATTTTGCCATTGAAAAAACGAAAAAACTTTTTGGAGTCGAGACGGTGAACGTCCAACCGTATTCCGGGTCTCCGGCCAATGCCGCCGTTTTATTTGCCTTAATCGAACCCGGTTCAAAGATCATGGGGCTGAAACTTTCCTCCGGCGGCCACCTGACCCATGGGCATCCCGACATTACTTTTTCGGGAAGATTCTATCGGTCGGTCCAGTTTGGGACTGACGATATGGGAATTATTGACTACGACGTTGTTGAAAAACTGGCCAAAAAAGAAAAACCGAAGCTGATGATTGTCGGAACAACGGCTTATCCTTTGGTTTTAGATTGGAAAAGACTGGGAGAGATAGCCGACTCGATTGACGCTTGGTTGGTTGCCGACGTTTCCCACGTTTCGGGACTGATTATTGCCGGGGCTTATCCCACGCCGGTTCCCTATGTCCACGTGGTCACGACGACAACCCACAAGACCCTCCGTGGCCCAAGAGGGGCCATCATCATGGTGACCAAAAAGGGGACCAAAAAGGATACTGAAACCCCGAACAAAATCGACCGCGCCGTCTTCCCCGGACTGCAAGGAGGCCCACACAACAATACTACCGCCGGCATTGCCCAAGCTCTGGTTGAAGCCGATTCGGAGGCTTTTAAGGATTACGGCAGGCAAATAGTCAAAAACGCCCGGCTTTTAGCCCAGGAACTTAAAAATGGCGGGCTCTCGATTGTTGGCGGTAAAACCGAATGCCATCTGATCGTCGTTGACCTTAGACCTTTGAGCCTATCTGGAAATATTGTGGCGGAAGCGCTCGAAGAAGCCGGCATAGTTTTAAATAGGAATTCTGTTCCAAACGACCCCGCTCCGCCGTTTTATCCATCCGGGATTCGACTGGGAACGCCCGGAGTAACCACTCGGGGAATGAAAGAAAAAGAAATGAGATTGATTAGCCGATGGATACTCTCGGTCGTGGACCATGTCAAAGAGGAAAAGCTTCCCGAAGACAAAGAAAAAAGAGGTGTCTTCATGAAAGATTTTAGGAACAGAATCCACAAAGACAAATTCTTGAAAGGGATTGCCTTAGAAGTTAAAGCGCTTTGTAAAAAATTCCCCATGCCTTAAAATACCCTTAATGGCAATAATTTTTGACGGTCGGGCGTATGCTTCCCAAAAAGAAAGTTTGTTGAAGCTGAGGGTGGAAAAACTTAAGGAAAAAGGGAAGATACCCCGTTTGGCTTCTATTCTCATCGGCGATAATCCGGCCAGCAAGCTCTACGTCGATTTAAAGAAAAAAGCGGCAGAAGAAATTGGCGTAGCGTTAGACGTCTACTCTTTACGTCACGATGTTAAGGCCGACGACGTTTTGAAGTTAATAGACTCTTTGAATAAGAATCAGGCCGTCAACGGCATTATGATACAATTGCCGCTCCCCGGGAGTTTGTCAAAAGATAAGGGACGGATTATCAGTACCATTGACAGCCGGAAAGACGTCGACGGCTTAAGAGTCGATAGCCCGTTTTTACACCCCACTTCCAAAGCGGTGGTGGAAATTCTGGACCGGGCGAAATTAATGCTTGGGAAAAAACCCAGAACCGTTTGTGTTATTGGGGCGACCGGAATGGTCGGCAGACCCTTGGTTAAAGAGTTGAAGAAAAAAGGGTACCGGGTGACCGAAGGTAGCAGCGAAACTAAAAACCTTGCCGATAAAACCCGAAAGGCCGACGTTTTAATCAGTGCAATAGGGAAAGCAAATTTGCTGAAAGGCGATATGGTTAAGGATGGGGCGGTGATAATAGACGTCGGCTCTCCAAAGGGAGATGTTCAACTGAGTGAAGTGGCTCCAAAAGTATCATTTGTTACCCCCGTTCCCGGCGGAGTTGGGCCGGTGACCATCGCCTGCCTTTTGGAGAACTTAGTCGAAGCTTGCCAAGAGAAAAAAGTTAATATATAATTTCACCAGTCGACACACATCGGTCACGTCTCCTGGATTCTTCCGACCGATGGCGGGTTAAGGGGACGAAAATTCCATAGTATAGATGGCTATAAAAATATCCCTAAAGCAACTTCTTGAAGCGGGTGCCCATTTCGGGCACCAAGCCAGGCGTTGGAATCCAAAAATGGACCCCTATCTTTACGGTACCGAGGAGGGGATTCATGTTTTTGATTTGGTGAAAACAAAAGAGGCCTTGGAGGAGGCGCTCTCTTTTCTGACAGAAGCCGCCAAAGAAGGCAAGGTAATTCTTCTTTTGGGGAGTAAAAAACAGGCCAAAGAAAAGATAATTGAAATAGGAACCGAGACGGGCGTGCCGTATGTTTCCGAAAGGTGGCTTGGAGGAACCCTGACCAACTTCGAAATGATCAAAAGGTCTTTGACCAAGCTCTCCGAAATGAAAGCAAAAATGGCGGCCGGGGAATACAACAAATTTACCAAGAAAGAGAGACTTCTTTTGGAGCGTGAAATTGCCAGACTGGAAAGATTTTTCGGCGGGATGATATCCCTCGAGAAAACTCCGGACGTTATTTTTATCGTCGATACCCACAAAGAGATTGGGGCGGTCAAGGAGGCAAGAAAATCGAAAATAACCGTAGTCGGAATCGTTGATTCTAACGCCGACCCGACCTTGATTGATTATCCCATTCCCATGAATGACGATGCCGCCAAGGCGGTCGACTATGTGCTAGGATTAGTTAAAGAGGCCATTGTCGAAGGCAAGAAAAAAATCAAGAAAGTCGAAAAAGAAGAAAAATGAAAGTACCACTTGGTCCGATGAATAACCTTGTTGACAAAATAAGGAGGCTTCGGGAAGAATCCGGCGCTCCAGTAATCCGGGTGAAGAAAGTTTTGGAGGAAGTCGGCGGGGACGAGAAGAAAGCTTTGGCAATACTCCAAAAAGAAGGATTTGAAAAAGCGGAAAAAAGGGCCGAGCGGGCAACCTCCCAGGGTTTGGTCACGACCTATAGCCACCATTCGGGAAAGATAGTCAGCGTGGTCGAGCTTCTTTGCGAGACCGATTTTGTTGCCAGAAACGAGCTTTTCAAAAATCTGGCCCACGAGCTGGCTCTTCAGGTTGCTTCTCTTGGAGCTAAAGACGCAGGCGAACTCGTGGAGCAAGAATTCATTAAGGATCCTTCCAAAAAAGTCGGGGATTTGGTTCGCGAAGTGATCGCCAAAACCGGAGAGAACGTTCGCGTCGGCAGAATTTTTCGTGTAGAATTAGGCAAGTGATGGATGAGCCTTCTGTTCGCTCTAAAATGAGCGAGGTAGTCGACTTGATAACTTCCGACATCGGCGCTATCAGGACGGGCCGGGCCGCCCCCGCCCTAGTTGAAGGGCTTGAAATAGCCGTCTACGGCGGAGCCCAAAAACTGAAAATTCAGGAACTGGCCACCATCTCGGCTCCCGACACCCAAACCCTGGTCATCGATCCCTGGGACAAGTCAATTATTGGGGAAATTAAACAGGGGATTTTGGCGGCCAATGTGGGCATTAATCCGATGATCGACGGAGAAATTATCAGAATTGCGCTGCCCCCCTTGACCACCGAAGACAGGGAAAAATACGTCAAGCTTCTTTCGGCCAAATTGGAAAACGGAAGAGTCATGACCAGACAAATTAGAGGGAACGTCATGCACGAGATAAGGAAAAAATTTGAGGCAAAAGAAATAACCGAGGACGAAAAATTTGCCCAGGAAAAAAGACTCCAGGAAATTACCGACGAGTTTATCGGCAAGATTGAGGCGGTTGGGGAGAGAAAGAAAGCGGAGTTAATCCAAATATGATTGGTTCGATACTTGTTTTTCTGCTTGTTTTATCGATTCTGGTTCTGATCCACGAACTCGGGCACTTCGTCGTTGCCAGGAAAAACGGAGTTTTGGTTGAAGAATTTGGTTTTGGAATTCCTCCCAGAATCTTCTCAATTCAAGCGGGGGAGACCCTTTATTCATTAAACCTCCTTCCGTTCGGGGGATTTGTAAGACTTCATGGAGAAAGTTCGGACGAAGGCGTCAGTCATCCCGACAGAGCCTTCTTAAATAAAAGTAAAAAAGTTAGAATCTCGATTCTAGTGGCCGGAGTTCTGATGAATTTCATTTTGGCGATTTTCGCCTTTGCCGTGGTCTACTCTTTTTCGGGAATACCAAAGGACACCGGACAGGTCAAAGTCGTCGAAGTAACGTCCGGCTCTCCGGCCCAAGTATCGGGAATAATTGTGGGCGATATTGTTAAGGTTGTTGAAGGAAAAAGCGTGACTAAAGTCTCGGAGTTTGTCGAACTGGTTGAAGCCAAAAAAGGGAGCCGGGTCGGCATCGAAATTGAAAGAAACGGGGAAGTCAAAAAATTGACGCTGACTCCGAGAGAAAGCCCACCGGAAGGGGAAGGGCCCCTGGGGGTGACTATTACGGCCACGGAAATTTATTATCCGCCGGCCCTGGCCCGACCGTTTGTCGGCATTTATTACGGCTTTAAAGAGGCTCTTTTTTGGGGTGGAACCGTGATTGCCGGTCTGATTAAAATCATCACCGACTTATTTGCCGGGCAGGCCCCCAGGGACTTGGCCGGACCGGTCGGAATTTTTGCCATTACTTCGGAAGCGGCAAGACTTGGAGTCCTCCCCCTGATTAATTTCCTTGGCATTCTTTCTGTCAATCTGGCGATTTTAAACATCATTCCTTTTCCGGCCCTGGACGGCGGGAGACTCCTTTTTGTTTTTATTGAAGGTATTCTGGGAAGAAAAGTTGTTCCTAAAGTGGAAGCAGTCATTCACACCATCGGCATGATTATTCTCATTCTCTTAATCCTGGCGATAACCGCCAGGGACATCCAAAGACTGATAACGGCCGGAGGAATTTCCGGGTTTTTGAATAGCGTTCTGTCACGCTAGTGTCATAATATAATCCATGCGTCAGTCAAAAGTTTTTCCCAAAACCAAAAAAGAAGCTCCCAAAGAGGCGGAAAGCATCAATCATAAACTCCTGGTCAGGGCCGGCTTTATCGACCAGCTGATGGCAGGCTCTTGGACACTTCTTCCTTTAGGCTGGCGAGTGATTGCCAAGATCAATCAGATAATTCGGGAAGAAATGAATGCGATTGGAGGGCAAGAAATGCTCATGCCCCTTCTTCACCCTAGAGAGATTTGGGGGGAAACCGGCCGTTGGGGAAGTTCAAAAGATAATCCTCTGGGAGCTAAGGAAATAATGTATCAATTCAAAGATGTCAGAGGGAGGGAGTTTGCACTCTCCTTTACCCACGAGGAAATTGTCATGGATTTACTTCGCAAGAACATCAAAAGCTACGCCGACCTGCCTCTGGCCGTCTATCATTTTTCGACAAAATTCAGGAATGAGCCCCGGGCGAGGTCCGGCATTTTGCGTGCCAGAGAATTTATGATGAAAGACCTTTACTCGGCTCACGTCTCCGAGAAAGATTTAATGGAATTTTATAATAAAGCAAAAGGGGCTTACTCCAAAATATTCACAAGATTGGGGTTTGATTTTAAAGTAACCGAAGCTTCAGGTGGAGTTTTTACCACAAATAGGACTCACGAATTCCAAGTACTGGCAAAAACAGGAGAAGATACAATCTATTATTGTGACCAATGCGATTGGGGACAAAACAAGGAAATTTTCGAAGGCAAGGCTGGCGGGAAATGCCCGAAATGTAAGAAGGGTAAAATTACCGAGGCAAAAGCGATTGAGGTAGGCAATATTTTTCCGCTCGGTACCTGGTATGCCGAGAGAATGAGGGTTTATTACACGGATAAAGCCGGAATGAAAAAACCGGTCTGGTTCGGCAGTTACGGAATCGGGCCGACCAGGGTTTTGGGGGCCTTGGTCGAGGTTTCTCACGATGAGAAAGGAATTATCTGGAATCCGGCAGTTTCGCCGTTTGATGTTCATTTAATTGAACTACCCGGAGGAAACGCCAAAGAAATTTATGAGAAACTGACTGAAGCCGGAGTTGACGTTCTTTGGGATGATCGAGAGGCGGGCGCCGGAGAAAAATTTGCCGACGCTGATCTGATAGGGATTCCCGTCAGACTTGTTGTTTCGGATAAAACGGGAGACAAAATCGAATGGAAAAGACGGGCAAGTGAGAAAATACAGCTTTTCCCCTTGGGAGAAGTAATAAAAAGACTTGTCTAAGCCCCACCAAGTCTTTATACTGATGCCGACATGGAGGACTGTATCTTCTGTAAAATTGTTAATAAGCAAATTCCAGCAACCATAGAAAAAGAAACCGACGAGATTGTCGTTTTCAAAGACGTCAGTCCCCGTGCCCCTATTCATTTACTCCTCGTTCCCCGAAAGCATTATCGGGACATCACCGAAGCAGATGGCCAGATTTGGTCTAAAATTAGAGAGGTTGCACTACAAATAGCAGAAGAAAAAAATCTCAGAGGCTTTCGTTTGGTTCACAACGCCGGGGACGCCGCGGCGGTAGCGCACATGCACGTCCATTTTCTGGGAGAGGTGAGTAAAGATAGAGAAGTATGATTGCCGATACTATTAACCAAGAGATAGCCAAGGCCCTCAAAGCCAAAGACGAAATAAGGCTTTCCACCTTGAGGCTTTTATCTAGTGCTCTTAATTATGAGTTTATTGCCAAACAGCACAAACTCTCGGAAGAGGAAGAGCTGGTCGTTGTCAGGAGGGAAGTTAAAAGAAGAAAAGACGCCATTGAAGCCCTTCGACAAGCTCAGGGTAAACTTACGACAAGCGGTTCAAACATGGACGAGAGAATTAAAAAGGAAGAGGCGGAAATGGCGGTCTTGGAAGAGTATTTGCCGGCCGCAATGTCCGAGGAGGAATTAACCAAAATGGTCGAGGCTGCTATTGCCGAAACTGGGGCCAAAAGCCTTAGCGACATGGGTAAAGTCATCGGCATTGTCATAGCTAAGGCGGGAGGAAGGGCTGAGGGTGGAGCCGTTTCCAACCTGGTAAGGTCTAAACTTCAACCATATGATTAAAGTCAGCGTTAAAAAGCAATCGAACTACCCGATAAGTTCTACAAAAATGAAAAACAGCCTAAAGAACTTTTTAGCCGGTCACGGGATAATCTCTGATGCCGAAGTTTCGGTTGCTTTGGTTGGTAAGAATAAAATGCTTGAGGTTGGCAAAAAATACTTAAAAGATAAATCCCTTCATAATGTCCTATCTTTCACGGCCGATGAAGTTGATTCTAAATTTGTATTTCCACCCGACGGTGTCATCCACTTGGGAGAAATAATTGTTTGCTATCCCGTTGCCTTTGAGGAAGCAAAAAAGGAGGGGAAACTGATTGAAGAGAAGGTCATCGAACTAATCGAACACGGAGCCTTACACCTTTTAGGAATCCACCACGCCTTAAAATGACTTTTTATCTGAAATATCGGCCGCAAAAACTGGAAGAGCTCGACTCGGAGTCGGTCAGGGAAACTCTAAAAAAAATTGTTTCTTCGGGAAGTCTCCCGCACGCATTTTTATTCGAAGGGCCGAAGGGAACGGGCAAAACCTCGGCCGCCAGGATTATCGCCAAGATTGTCAACTGCGAGAAAAACGAAAAGAAAATTAAGGAGCCGTGCGGTCGATGCGAGCAGTGTGCCTCCATCGCCAAAGGCTCAAACCTTGACGTTATCGAGCTGGACGCCGCCAGCCACCGGGGAATCGACGACGCCAGGGCCCTGAAAGACGCGGTCAAACTGGCGCCGGCTAAAGCCAGAAAGAAAGTTTATATCATTGACGAAGCGCACATGTTAACAACCGAGGCGTCAAACTCCCTTCTTAAAACTTTGGAAGAACCTCCCCCGCACGTTCTTTTCATTTTGGCGACCACCAACCCGGAGAAACTGACAGAAACAATCCTCTCAAGGGCGACTTCGGTTTCCTTTAAAAAAGCGAGCGTCGCCGAGCTGGTCAGGTCCTTGGGAAGGCCGGTCAAAGGCGAGAAGATTAAGGTCGACCAAGCTTCACTCGAAATTATTGCCAAAAAATCTCAAGGATCTTTCAGAGACGCCGTCAAAACATTGGAACAGCTGGTTTCCGAAAAAAGATCCCTCAAACCCGAAGACGTGGAGGAGTATCTGCTGGAAGTTAAAAGCGTTGACGTCAATGAGTTTATTGAGCTTTTGATTAAAAAAGATACCAAAGGTGCCATTGAGGTGGTTGAAAAAGCGTCTGGCAAAGGCGTCGGCATGGAAAATTTTGTGGCCAATCTTTTGGCCCGACTGAGACTGGCGCTTTTGGCCAAAGTTGGCATCGGCAGTGAGGACTTGCCCCAGATAAAAAAAGAGGACTTGATTGTCCTCATTAATCTGTTTTCCAAGGCGGGAGGGGAAGTCAAAAGCGCCATCATCGAGCAGTTGCCTCTGGAGCTGGCCATTGTCGAGTGGGGAGGGGGAAGCCCCGAGGCAGAGCCGGGGGCCGAGGCCGAAAGCGGAAAAAGCACTTCCCCCATTAATCTTCCGGCTCAAAAAATGACCCCGATTAAATCGGGAATGATTAAAGAAATTTCGGAGGAGATCTGGAAGAACATCCTCACGCAGGTTAAGCCGATAAACACCTCGATCGAGGCCCTTTTAAGGGCGGCCAAACCGATTGGCTTTGACGGGACGAACCTGACTCTGGGTGTCTATTACCGTTTTCACAAAGAAAGGTTGGAAGAGATAAGTCACCGAAGAATTTTGGAGGACGTGGTGGCTGCGGTTTTGGGGGTACCGGTGAGGGTCATCTGCACCCTGACCTCGCCTCCCCAAAAAAAGGTGATTGAGGAGAAAAAGGACGAGAGTGTTTTGACCGAAGGAGAAGATAAAGATATAATAAAAGTCGCCGAAGAAATTTTTGGGAACTAAGATATGTTTGACAAAATAAAACAACTAAATGAACTGAGAAAAATGCGCTCGCAAGCCCTGGTCCTCCAGAAGGAGCTCGAAAAGATCAGGGAGAGCGAAGAAAGAAACGGCATGAAAGTGGTCGTCACGGGAGACCAGAAAGTCGCCTACATTGAAATTAACGGTGAAGAGAGGAAAGAACTGGTCGACCTCATTAACGACGCGATGAAGAAGGTCCAAAAAGAAGCGGCCAAGAAAATGATGGAGATGGGTGGAGGTCTCTCCGGACTTCTTGGTAAAATGTAAGAGTGAAAATCGCTAAACCCCTGGCTCTCCTAATCGATTCTTTCCACAAGCTTCCGGGAATAGGTCCGAAAACAGCCCAGAGGCTGACCTTTTATCTTCTCCACGTTCCCCAGAGCGAACTTGATTCTTTTTCCGAGGCGCTGGCGAATTTAAAAAAAGATACGGTTCTTTGTTCAAGCTGCAAGAATGTCAGCGAGAAAGACCCGTGTCCGATTTGCTCGGATAGGTTGCGGGATTCATCGATTATCCTGGTGGTCGAAAACCCTCTTGACATCCTGGCCTTCGAAAAAACCTCAAAGTTTAAGGGGCTTTATCACGTTCTCCACGGCAGTATTTCGCCGCTTGAGAATATCGGGCCGGACGAGCTTTATATCGAAGAATTGATAAGAAGAATAAAAAAGGGCGTCAAAGAAATCATTATTGCCACCAATCCGACCATGGAAGGGGAGGCAACGGCGATGTATCTCCTCAAAAAACTAAAGGCAAAAAGTTCAAAATTAAAAGTGACGCGATTGGGGATGGGAGTTCCGACCGGGGCTGATTTGGAGTATGCCGACGAGACAACGCTCATTTCGGCCATTCAGGGAAGGAAAGAACTATGAAAAAGACGGTCAAACAAGTAGCCAAACAAATAGCCCAAGAACCTTTTGAAATATTAAAACAAGCCGGGAAACAAGTTGCCGGAGAAGAAACCTTAAAATATCAGCAACCCCACGAAGTACCCCAAACCCCAGGACCGGTTACCCCCGAGCTGAAAGAGAAAATAAAAGAAAAAGACACCAGACTGATCGAAGCCTTGGAAAAAGAAATCGAAGACATTAGGGCCCAAAAGAAAATGGAAGAGCAAAAAAGGATAGAGGAGGCGCCCCAGGAGACCCCGAAGCCTTTGGTTGAGCCTTCGACAAAACGCTCAAGAAAACTGTTTTCATTTGGAGCCAAGACTCAAGCCGAAAGACAAAAAACCAGAGTCGAAAAACCCCTCCCTCCATCCGGTTAATTTACAATTCAGAAGCAACAATCTAAAATGTTTTCAGTGGCAGACATTTATTTAACCAATTCTTTAAGTCGCAAGAAAGAAAAGTTTGAATCCATTAACCCCCAAAAGGCCGGGGTCTATACCTGCGGCCCGACGGTCTATGATTTTGCCTCAATCGGAAATTTTAGAACCTATCTAGCGGCCGATGTTCTTGTTCGAACCCTGAAGCTCAATGGTTACGAGGTTAACTATGTCATGAACATCACGGACGTGGGGCACCTAACCGGGGATAACCTGGGCGATGCGGACTTGGGGGAAGACAGGATTGAAGAATCAGCCAGAGTTCAAGGGAAAACCGCCTGGGAAATCGCCGACTATTATACGAATGCTTTTTTAAAAGACTTCGAAAAACTTAATCTTACCAAGCCCTCTTTCCTGCCGAAGGCGACGGATCATCTTGCCGAGCAGATTGCCCTTGTTAAAAAGCTCGAAGAAAAGGGGCTGGCCTATAAAATCAAAGACGGAATTTATTTCGATACGCAAAAGTTTGAAAGTAAAACGGGTAAGAAATACGGAGAACTCTCGACTCTGGACACTATCAAAGAGGGGGCAAGGGTCGAGCCCAATCCCGAAAAGAAAAACCCGAGAGACTTTGCCCTTTGGAAGTTTTCCTTGGTTCCCGGGGAAAGACAGATGGAATGGGATTCTCCCTGGGGAGTCGGTTTTCCAGGCTGGCACCTAGAGTGTTCGGCCATGAGTATGAAATATTTAGGTGAGTCGTTCGATATCCACGTCGGCGGAGAAGACCTAAGACAGATTCATCACCCCAATGAAATTGCCCAAAGCGAGGGAGCAACCGGAAAAACCTTTGTCAAATATTGGTTGCATGCGACTTTTCTTCAAGTCGACGGGAAAAGAATGGGGAAAAGCCTGGGGAATGCCTATACGCTGACCGACATTGAAAAAAAGGGATTTGACCCCTCAAGTTTAAAATACCTTTTTCTGACGGCCTACTATAGAGACACCCTGAATTTTACCTGGGAGTCGTTGGAATCCGCCCAGAATGCTTTAAATAAACTCAGAGAGCAGACCATAGCCCTAAAGGAAGAAAAAGAAAGAACACAGCTCTCGCCCGAAAAATGGGAAAAGGTAGAAAAGTATCGAGAAGAGTTTCTCTTAGCCGTTAATGACGATATGAATACCGCCAAAGCCATGGCCGTTCTTTGGGAGATGTTAAAAAGCAATCTTCCCTCAAACGACAAATACGATTTGGCACTTTTTTTCGATGAGGTTTTCGGGCTGGGAATATCCGGAGCGACTCTTGAAAAGATTGAAGTCCCGAAAGAGATTGAGGAACTTGCCAAAAAGAGGGAAGAGCTAAGAGGGGCAGGCAAGTTTGAAGAAGCGGATGTGATACGAAAAGAGATAGAGACAAAAGGCTTTTCTCTTCGGGACACTCCGGAAGGAACAAAAATTACCAAATGAAAATTTCGGCGGTAATCTTTGATTTGGACGGCACGGTTCTTGATAACGAGGATGAATATGGAGCCGCTTTTAAAAAAGTTCTGGAAAACTTGGGAGCCGAAGTTAAAACCGATTATCCGCAGGTCGGGGGAATAGGGGTAGAAGAAAACTGGCCGGGACTCCTCGAAAAGTATCAGATCGAGACTGAAAAGAGTTTTAAGGAACTTGCCAGCGAAACCCAAAAAGAGTATTTAAAGCTTCTTCCCGAGGTAAGGGTCAAGAAAGGGTTGGAAGAATTTATCAAGCAACTTCGGCAGGATGGAATAAAGACGGCCCTGGCTACCTCCAATGTTTGGTTTATTCTCGAGCGGGTGTTTGAAGAATTGCCCGTCGAGGGACTCTTCGACAGCGTCACCACCGGGGAAGAGGTCAACAACAAAAAACCGGCACCGGACCTTTTTTTGAAAGCCGCAGATAAACTGGAGGTTCAACCCGAAGAGTGTTTGGTAATAGAAGATTCAAGGTCGGGGATAGAGGCGGCCCACCAAGCGGGAATGAAGGCGATTGCGATTGCCAGAGACGAGCCGCACGCTAAGGAACTTAAAGAGGCCGAACTGGTCATCCGAAATTATGGTCAGCTCTCGCCAAAGCTTGCAGGCGGATTGTAAAATACAAAGATGGAGCCCAAAGAACAACCAACCCCCGACCAACTTAGCCAGGCGGATATCGACTGGGCGGTTACTTATCCTGAACAAAAAGTTGAGCAGATAAAAGAGTATTGTCTTAACCATCCCGAGGCCAATCAACAGCTTCTTTTAGAAGGCCACATTTTGGACTTGGTCTACGGGGATTTTAATGGTTTATTTACGGGCCCCCTGGTGATTGCCGCCCGAGAACCGGAACCGACAAGACAAATTCTTTCGGCCAGACTCGACTGGATGGTCGGTCTGCCGCAGACGCCCCAAGACCTCAAGGGAAAAATCAAGAAAACCGTCGAAAATTTGGACAGCTCGACCTGGGAGACACCGGAAGACCTGGCGAAAGGAGAGGCAATTTGGAAAAACAATGTCCAAAACGAGGTCATTCTAAGAATCTCGCCGGGGAAAAAGAGGGAAGAACTGCCCCTCCCAATCGATCCCTATCGGGAAGCTTGGGAAGAATACTGGAAGTTTGAACACGGGCGTCGTCGCGAGGGAGGGAGACCCTGGCTGAAGCCCACAAGATAGCTGGCTAGTAGCCGAGCTTGATTCTTTTTAAATTAAAAGGAGGCTTCTCTTCAATAATAATTCCCACATGGTCGATTAAGGGAAAAAACTTTTTGACTTCTGCCTGAAATTTTTCTGCCAGACCGGCCGTATAGTTTCCAAACCCTGCCTTTTCGGATTGTCTACAAAGCTTGTTTTCCCATTCACGGACGACTCTTAAAACCTTTTCTCCAACCAGATTGAATTCTTCCTGAAATTTGTCTTGGTCGGACGAGTATTTGGCGTGAATTTCTTTAAACTCCTGAAAAAGTGCTTCTTCCGTCTGAAGCATTCTTTCCACATATTCTTTGTATTTGGTCATGTCAATAATCTAAGCACCTTATGGAGTATAATCTCAAGTACGAGTTTAGCAGAAGCTTCTAGATTACCTTTAGACGGGTTGCTGCGGAAAGAAGATTGGCAACATCATCTTGAACTCCTTTTGCATATGCTGTCGAATCTTTCGGATAGAGTCTTGACCATTTTTCATGGAAGAGGGTAGCCGCACCTATCCTCAAAACCTCGCCTATAAAAACCTTGCCCCTGGTTTGCTGAAAGGCGAGGCTGACGGCGGGATTTGAATAATTAAGTTCGATTATTGTCTTTCCTGTTTCCTGGTCTATGGATATCTGTGCTTCAGGTGAATTTGAAGGGAAAGGACTGATCCTGAATTCCGGAATAGGATTAACCCAGATTGTTTTTTGCTTTGCCTCTTTTAAGCCGGCACCAGTGGCGGTTTTTGTCGTTTTTGTTCCGGGCAAGGAATGGTGTGTGGTCTTTGTTGGGGCTTTTGGTCTTTCTTTACTGGGCGAGGAAGGGAAAACAGTCCCTTTTTGGGAAGGCAAGCCGAAAGTTTCGGCAATACTCCTGGGGTTATTGTCGAAGATGTCGTTTAGAACCGTCGCCAGGGCCGTACTGGCAGACTTGGCTTTTTCGACATATCTTTCCGGGACTCCTTCTGAACCAATGTCCTTTACCAAAAGGGCAATGTCGGGGGAGACCAAGGACACGACCTTCCTTAAAATGTCTTGAGTTTCGGTGGCGGATGCACTCAAAGAGGTTTTTAATATTGTTTTTGGTGCCCAACCCTTTTGGACATCTACCGTGATGGCGAAAGATTGAAGAATATGTTTTCCAGTGTGCCCCGGGATTCTTAGCGTTGACAGGGGCTCAACTCTTAGAAGCCTTCCATGATAATAAAAGTAGATGCTATCACCTCGGATTTGTGTTACTCGCTGGGTTTCGTAAATGCCGCGCCTGGCCTGCTCTTCCCGCCTTTTTTGTTCTTGGTCGAGAAGTCCCCAGGCGATATCAATCCCTGGGCCTTTACCCGACTTTCCTGTAGGAACTTGGGTTTTCTCCCTGCTCAGTTTTTTGTCAAAGGGGACGGTGACAGGAAGAACCTGTTTTCTTTCAAGCCTGCCGCCTCTGGGTAAGTGTCGCATCAAATCTATCGAAAGTCTTTGGCCTTGTATGAGTGGGCCATAGATAAGCCCCAGCTCATCGGCCAGCTCCACCACATTTGAAGGAATAAGTTCGCCCCTGACTCCCTCCAACTCAAACCTGGTCGTGCCCAAATTATCGATTTCGGCTGCATCTAGCGTCTGGATAGGGAAGGCAATCTCGGGGGATAAGTTTTCCCACCAACGCGGGATTTCCATTTTATGAATAATTCGTGTATTTGGCAGTTTTGAAGTAACCGATAGAGAACCTTTATCTTTTGAAAGTAAAAAAAGAATTGCCAATTTTCCGCCGAGCCGGTGTTCTTTTATCTTTGTCGGGTCTTTATGGAGTCCTCCCCAGAGGGGAAACTCTTTCATTTTAGCAATATCCATTCCGGGGGTTTCTCTGTTTTCAAAGGTGACCCGGCTGCTTCTTGGGTCGAAGGTAACGGTTATTAAGGCTTTTTGACTAGGAAGGGTCTCGTCGAGTGCATTATCTATAAGTTCGGAGACGGCAATTTTTAGATTTAACTCAGCCAAATTAGATTCTATCCAGCGGGGGATATCAAAACGCTGTCTGGCAACGGCTGGGTTGTCTTCTTTTCGTGGCATAGTTTATATCACTTTGTCTGGTCGACTATAAATCCATCCGAGTCAACCGAAAGTTGTCTAATCGGGTAGAAAACATTTAACAGGATACGAGCACCATCGGGTTTTACATTTAAGACTATCGCCCGGAGAAATCTAACTGCGGGATATTCTCTGGGTAGCCTTTGGAGTGTCTGGGGACGGGTGCTTAACTGATTTACTATGGCAATAATATTGTTTCGTGCTCCCAGCCCCTCCTTTTCTAAAATTGGCCTTCCCCCACGTTTTTCGGCCATTTTGTCTCGGGAGTTCTCGAATACCTCCAGACAGTTTTTTTCGCCCCAACCGGCTTCTCTGGCAACTTTTTCGGGGTCTTTTCCTTCCAAGACTCTTTCTTGAATTTCCGCTAAAACTCCCTTTCTCAGGAATAAGCCGCAGAGGGCGATTTCGTCTACAGGGGTTATGTCGTCCTTTCTTATCAATCGTTTCTGTTGTTCTTTTTCTTGGGCTTCAACTTCCCGGAGTTGAGAGAAAGTTTTCTTGATTGAAGGGACGGTGATTCTCTGTTTCCCCTCGGGTAAAAAGCTGGCGGCCCTTGTCAGTCTCCTAACACCTCTATCGGTGAGATGGGTTATTCCGCCTATAACAATTAAGTCGTGTTTTTTCCCTTTACGAAATCCTTTAGTCGATAGAATTGCCCGTTTTAAGAGATCGCTACGTATGCCCAGCCTTTCTGAGATTTCTGATAAGGTCGTTAGGCTTTCAATATCCACACCAGCCGCTGCCTTAAACCTATAAATAACCGAATCTATAAATTCTTCGGGAGAGAGTTGTCCATAACTTTGCAAGATTTCTTGGTAAAAAGCTCTCCATGCCGGATTAGTTACTCTTAAATCTTTGCCAAACTTTTTAGATATTAATTTCCCCATCGTTTTTGCTTCTAACTTTTCTGATTCATATCTTATACTTTCGACAAGACTCTTCCGGGTCTGGCGAACATATTTTTGGGCGTGTTGGATAGAAATACGATCGTTCTGGCGGTCTTCTCTTAAAATTTCTGGAGCCACATCGTCCAAACTTCGGACAATAAATTTCTTTTTGGGACCCCTTTTAATAAGTAGTTGCATAGCAACCGCCCGAGCATCATCGATATAAACATCGGGCTTTCTTAAGTGATGAACGGGTCTTTCTACGGCCGTTAATTCTTTCGGCTCTTCAAAAGTTGGCACAGGGAAGATTTCTAGGGGAATGTCTAGAGCAATTCCACGGCTTTCTAAGACAGAAGCAAACGGGTCTTGAACGTCAGCTAGTTCTTCGGGAAGGTTGGAAAGTTGTTGAAGCACCTGGGCCGTTTCTTGGATTCTTGGATAATCACCGACGGCCAGTGCCTCTTCGAGTTCACGTTTTTTATCCTCGATTGCTTGTCGGGAAGTATCAACTGCCGCCTGTTTTATTGCCGAAAATAAGTCCCTGGTTTCGGGTGACATGTAATTTGGGGCAGCGAGAGAATTTATACAATATTTATGACTATAAGTCAATTTTCAGGTTGTGCTAGAATACCTTAAGAATGTCACTTTCCGTCGGCATTGTCGGGCTTCCTAATGTGGGGAAATCCACCCTGTTTAATGCTCTGGCCCAAAGGAGGCTGGCCGAGACTGCCCCCCGTCCTTTTACGACCATTAACCCCCACGAGGCGGTGGTGGCCGTTCCCGACGAAAAGCTTGAAAGGCTAAGTAAGTTGGTCAGTCCCGAAAGTACGGTTCCCGCCACCGTCACTTTTATTGATATTGCCGGCCTGGTTAAGGGTGCCAATCAAGGCGAGGGACTGGGCAACCAATTTCTCGGCAACATCAGGGAAGTTGACGCCATTGCCCACGTGGTCAGGGTTTTTACCGACGCCAACGTTCCCCACGTCCACGCCAAAGTTGACCCGGCTGACGACATCGAGATTGTCAATATCGAGCTTGAACTCGGGGGAATTAAGAAACCCACGATTTATGTTCTCAATGTCGGCGAGAGTCAATTGGGCAAGATTGGCGAGATTGCCGGCGAAATAAAAAAAGTCACCGGAGATTCTCCCGTAATTGCCGTCCCCACCAAGCTGGAAGAGGAGGCGATTGATTTTTCACCCGAAGAGAGAAAAGAGATACTGGCCGAATATGGCGAGGGCGAACTGGGGGTAGAGCGATTGATAAAGCAGGCCTATCAACTGCTTGGGCTAATCACCTTTTACACGATTAAAGGAGGGAAGGAAGTCCACGCCTGGAGCCTAAAAGAGGGAAGAACGGCCATTGACGCCGCGGGCGAAGTTCACACCGATTTTGCCAAAGGCTTCATTAAAGCCGAGGTAATCAATGTCGATGAACTTCTTGGTTTGGAAGGGTGGAGGCAGGCAAAGGAAAAAGGAATGGTTAGGTTGGAAGGAAGAGACTACCCAGTCCGGAGTGAAGATGTGATTGAGTTCAAAATTGGAAGCTGATATACTTTCGTTCGTGATGAGAAAATACGAATTGACCGTAGTCTTGGACGGAAAAGCCTCCGCATCAAAAAAGAAATCTGTCACCGAACTTGTCGGAAAAGTCGTCGCGATCGGTAAGGGCAAGGTGGGCAAGGCCGAAGACGGGGGAGCAAAAGACCTGGCTTACAAAATCGGCAAAAGCGAAACTGGAGTTTATTTACATTTTCCCTTAGAATTAGAAACTAATTCCGCCAAAGACTTGGTCGCCAAGTTGAGGGCGGACGGGGATATAATTAGATATCTACTCATTGCCAAGGACTAAGAGATGGCCAGAAGTTTAAACAAGGTTACTTTAATAGGGAATTTGACTCGCGATCCGGAACTTCGCTATACCCCCCAGGGAACGGCGGTTTGTACCTTCGGGGTTGCCACCAATAGACAGTGGACTACGGATGCGGGGGAAAAGAAAGAGGATGCAGAATTTCATAGGGTGGTCGCTTGGAATAAACTGGCCGAGATTTGCTCGCAGCTTTTGACTAAGGGCAGAAAAGTTTACGTCGAAGGAAGGCTGCAAACAAGAAGCTGGACCGGACAAGACGGAAACCAAAGAACTTCAACGGAAATTGTCATTAGCGACATGATCATTCTCGATTCAAGGCGGGACATGGGGGCCGGTGGCGAATTCGAAATACCCGAGGAAGTTATTTCCGAAACCCCGCCCGCCGAAGAGCCGACCACCAGCGAAGAACCCAAAAAGAAAGAAAAAAAGGGCAAGAAAACCGAAGGTCCTGAGCCCGCCGAAGGAAAGAAAGAAGTGACAAAAAAGGAAAAAGGGAAAAAAGAAGAAGCAGAGGAGGACATCCCTTTTTGAGATATGCCGGCAAAAAAAAGAAAATCATCAGCAGTCAGATTCAGACCCGTTTCCGTTAATTGCCCTTTTTGTCGGGGAAAGGTGAACCCGGATTATAAGAATCCCTCGGAACTGGCCAAATACATGACGGACAGGGCAAAAATAATTCCGAAAAGCAGAAGCGGGCTTTGCGCCAAACACCAAAGGCGCTTGAGCGTTGCCATTAAGCGAGCAAGACACTTGGCTTTTCTTCCGTTTACGGGTGGCCTCTAACCTAGTATAATTTCCATGATGCCTTTACCTTCTTTGCCCAGAATGACCATTCACTCCTTAAGGAAAATTTTAATAATTTTGGTTCTTTCGGTCTCAGTCTTTTTGGGAGGGTATGGCCTCGGCCGGGAAGGTTATAAGGCCGACATCAAAAAATTCCCCAAGGTAACCATCACCCGGGAAACGCCGGTTGACAGGCAGGAGCTTAACTTTTCTCTTTTTTGGAGAGTTTGGGATACACTCACGGCCAAGTATTTCGATAAATCAGAACTCAACCCCGCAGCCATGGTTTACGGAGCCATTCGGGGCATGGTTTCAGCCGTTGGCGACCCCTATACAGTTTTCCTAGAACCCAACGAAAACAAAGTCGTCCAGGAAGATTTAAACGGGAGTTTTGAAGGTATCGGCATTCAAATCGGTTTTAAGGGGACGCAATTGGCCGTCATCGCTCCGCTTCCGGACTCACCGGCCGAGGCGGCCGGGGTGAAAGCGGGGGACTTTATCATCGGCATTAAAGACGAGGGGAAAAACATTGAAAGGGGAACGGTCGGCATTTCGCTTCCCGAGGCCGTCCAGGCAATCAGGGGCAGGGCCGGAACAAAAGTGACCTTAACACTTTTAAGGGAAGGTGAGACAGAGCCCATTGTCGTTGAAATCGCCAGAAAAGAACTAAACGTCCCGACCCTGATAGTGACTTATGTGGGCGAAGGGGGAAGTCTTGCCCACGTCAAGCTTCTAAAATTCGGCGGAGAAACCGAAGAGGAGTGGCAAAAAACAGTCAGGGAAATTTCAAGAAAAGAGGGGGTAACGGCGGTTATTTTGGACGTCAGGAATAACCCGGGCGGCTATCTGCAGGGAGCGGTTGACGTTGCTTCCGAATTTCTTAAAACGGGCTTGGTGGTGGTCAGCGAAGAAAGGTCGGACGGAACCAAAAACGACTTTAAAGTCGAAAGGATAGGCCTTCTCCTTAATACTCCTCTTGTTGTTTTGGTCAACGGCGGCAGCGCTTCGGCCTCGGAAATTTTAGCCGGCGCTTTAAGGGACGCAAGGGGTGTTCAGTTGGTGGGTGAAAAAACTTTTGGAAAAGGGACAATCCAGGAACCCCTCCAACTGGATGGCGGCAGCGGACTTCACATTACGATTGCCAGGTGGCTGACCCCCTCCGGCTTCTGGGTAAACGGGGAGGGTCTGACGCCCGACTTTGTGGTTGAAGACGACCCGGAGACGGCGGAAGACGAACAACTCGAGAAAGCAATCGAGCTTCTTAAGTAAAATGTCGATAAAATCAAGAAAAATTTTAATTTTCGCCGCTCTCTTCATCATCCTTTTGGCGGCTGTTGGCGGCGGGGCGATCGCCGACAGACTTTGGGGATTTAAACCGCTAGATAAACTGTTTCCGAAGACGGGCTTTAGGGTTGATACCAGGATACTGACGGAGGAGTCCGTGGTCATCAAGGTAGCCGAGGACGTTTCGCCATCGGTCGTCACGGTTTCGGTTGAGACGCCCGAAAGACGAATCCTGGAGTTTTCACCGTTTGGAGGTTTTACCCAAAGAATCCAGGGCGGCGAGCCCCAAGATATCGGCACGGGCTTTATCGTTTCGGCGGATGGGTTGATTGTCACCAATAAACACGTTGTCTCCGTAACCGATGCTTCATATAAAGTTATTGGCAAAGACAACAAGGAATACGAGGTTAAAGAGATAAGCCGTGACCCCTCAAACGATATCGCTATTCTTAAAATTGAGGCGACGGGACTTGTCCCCGTAGAGCTCGGGGACTCCTCAAATCTTAAAGCCGGGCAGTTTGTCATTGCCATCGGTACGGCCCTGGGAGAATTTAGACACACGGTTACAACTGGGGTTATCTCGGGCCTCGGAAGAGGAATAACCGCGGGCAGTGCGTTTGAGGGTTATGTCGAGCGGCTGGATGATGTCATCCAGACGGATGCGGCCATCAACCCCGGAAATTCAGGCGGGCCCCTTTTAAACTCGGCCGGACAGGTCATCGGCGTCAACGTTGCCGTTGCCCAGGGCGCCCAAAACATCGGTTTTGCCATTCCCATCAATATTGTCAAAGAGGCCTTGAATATTTTTAGAACCACCGGCAAATTCCCGGCCAGGGCTTACTTGGGTATCCAATATCAGATGGTTTCCAAAGAGGTAGCCACTCTCAACGAAGTACCCGAGGGAGCTTACATCACCGCCGTTATTGACGGCTCTCCGGCCGCAGAGGCCGGGCTTAAAGCCGGCGACATTATTTCAAAATTTGACGGCCAGGAGCTGACCAGCGAAAAGACTCTCGCCGATGCCATAAAAAAGAAATCTCCGGGAGAGAGAGTCGAGCTAGAAATCTGGAGAGAGGAAGGAACGATAAAATTGACAGTGACCCTCTCGGAGTTTTCTCAGTAGAAAACGTTATTCATTTACCCAGTAATTAAGAAAGATTTTGAGTTAATCCAATAATCTTAGACAAATCTCCGTCTACAATTGCTTCCAGGTTTCCCCAGGATTTTTTTATTCTATGGTCGGTGACTCGGTTTTGAGGGAAATTATAAGTTCTTATCTTTTCGGCTCTCATGCCGCGGCCGATGACCGAGCGATATCCGGCAATGGTTCGCATTTTTTCCTCTTCCTGCCTCTCCCAAAGTTTGGCCCGAAGTAGTTCCATGGCGATTCTTCTATTTTGTTCCTGAAAACGCTCCCTTTGGGCCGAGACGGCGATTCCGGTTGGCTTGTGGGTTAGGCGGACCGCGGTTGAGACTTTCTGGACATTTTGTCCGCCCTGGGACGAGGAATGAAAGAATTGGATTTCAATTTCATTGGGATTAACCGTGACTTCACTCTCTTTTATTTCGGGTAAGGTTGCCACCGTTGCCGTCGAAGTATGAATCCGGCCTTTTCTTTCGGTTGACGGAACTCTTTGGACCCGATGAACTCCCGCCTCGTTTTTTAATCCGTCCCAGGCCCCGTGACCGGCGATTAAAAGAGTGTTCTCATCCAAAAAACTGACTTTCCAGCCGCGACGGGCGGCATATCTCAGATACATTCTTATTAGGTCGCTGGCCCAAATCTTGGCTTCGTCTCCGCCGGTGGCGCCACGGATTTCCAAATAAACTTTTTGAGGCGGTAAGGCGCTGCTCTGTTGATTTTCCATCAGGCTACTTTGACTTTCGAAGTGCGGCCAGGGATTCCGGTCTTTCCTGTTCTTCTTGTATTTTCTTTAGTTTCTTGAGTTTTCTTTTTTCGGTTTTTGAGACTATCTTTGCGGAAGCCCCGGCCTGTCTGGCCTTAAAGGCCTCAACCCGTCCGGCCGTGTCGACATATTTCATTTGCCCGGTATAGAAAGGGTGGCAATTGGAGCAGACTTCGACTTTAATTTCGGGCACGGTTGCCCCCACGCTGAAGGTATTGCCGCAGGCGCAAGCGACTTTGGCGTCAGGATACCAGGTAGGATGAATTTGAGCTTTCATTTTGAGGCTTTATTATACCTAGATTTTTTATATTCGGCAATGACGACTCCGGCGGCGATGATTGCGGCTCCGATCAAAAACGGAACCGATATTTTTTCCTTGAGCCAGACGACTGCCAAGGGAGTGGCGAAAAGGGGGTAGAGGTAGCCGAAAACACTGACTTCACCTACCTCAATTGTTTTTTGGGCTTTATGCCAAAGAGTATAGGCCAGGTTTCCCGACAAAATCGCCATAAAGAGAACCCCGAAATGAAAGACTAGAGGAGCGGCCTTTATTTGTTCGATTATTCCAAGAGGGGAGTGAACGACAGCCGCAATCGGCGCCAGCGTCAAAAACCCGACCCAAAAAGAAAGGTTGGTCGCCATGACCGGTGCCAGCTCGTTCCTAAGAAGAATTTTTGCAAAAATGGCGGTGGCCACCCCCACCAGGATTGAGGCAAAGACCAGCAAGTTTCCTCCCAATCCGGCAAAGCCGTTGCCGCCTCTTAAAACAGGTTCGGCAATGGTAATGGCGGTGCCGACAAAAGCAATTCCCATGCCGGCCTTTTCCCTGAGGGTGACGCGCTCTTTCAGGAAAAAAAGACCCCCGGCGGAAATAAACAGCGGTCCGGTCGCCGAAATAAGAGTGGCATCGATGGCGGTTGTTTCGTCAAATCCGAAAAAGAGGAGCCCCAAGGCGACGGTCGAAGTCAGAAATCCGTAAAAGAGGGCAAGCTTGATAATCTTCTTGTCTTTGGGCAGCCTAAAACCGATAACGAGGATTGTCGCCAAAGAGACGACCGCCGATATTGCAAATCGGTAAGTTAGAAAGACAAGGGGATCAAAACCGCCCAAGGTAAACTTAATGACCGGCCCGGCCACACCCCAAATGACAGAAACGATTAAAAGGAGGAGGTAGGCGCGCAGGCGATGAGGATTCATGATTTAGGGAACAAGTTCAACCGTGCGGTCAACGCCAAATGAGAAGCCGACGGCAGGAATAGTCCGTCCCGCGAACATGCCAACCAGGTCGTCGTACCTTCCACCGGCGCCAATCGTCTGGTCTTCAGGTCTTCCGTTGGGCTTAAGTTCAAAGATAACACCAGTATAGTAGTCAAGCCCTCGGGCAAGGGTGGGGTCGAAAAAGAAATCTTCGCCTTCTGTAAGAGAATAAGTTTTTTCAAGAATTTCAAAAATTTTTCTCAAGTTTTCGGTCGGAGTTGACCTTTCGACAAAATCCAAAAGCTCTTTTTTGGTGTTTTCTTTTCCGACTTTATAGATTTTATCGATGGCCCGAATATCCTCAATCGACAGACTCTCAAAATTTTTTCGGTCGTTGATGGCCAACTGCGCCTTAGCCAGTCCAAGCTTGCGGGTGGCGGCAATAGTCGCGGCAATGACTTTGGCGTCTTCTGCCAAAGACGCGGAGCCGACGGTATCGAAATCAAACTGGGCGAACTCCCGGTATCTTCCGGCTTGCGGATTTTCGCCGCGGAAAACCTGGCCGATTTGATAGCGTCTGAAAGGCTCTTTTTCGATTAGCCCTAAATTATTGGCTACATAGCGGGCCAAAGGAACAGTCAGGTCATATCGAAGTGCAAGTCTTCTGCCTCCACGGTCGGTGAATTGATAAATTAATTTTTCCTCCTCGCCATACTTACCCAGAAGTGTCTCGGCAAATTCAACGGTTGGAGTTTCCAAAGGAGTAAAGCCGAAATCTTCCAAAACTTCCGCTATCGTATTTATTACCACACGACGTTTCTTAGCCATTTCTGGCCCAATGTCACGAAATCCTTTGGGTGTGATTGGTCCCTTTTTCATAGTATTTAAGCGGTAATCCGCTGTTATTCAATAGTATCCTACTAAAAAACAAAAAACCAGCCGGTTGGCTGGTTAAATTTTCACGCAAATACCGCCAACCCTTAAGCCGGTCGGTTTATATGAACAACAAAAGATGATGCGATTTGCATGATATGAAAATGATACTTCAAACGGTTGAATTTGTCAATTTAGGGGCGACCGACAACAAAGACCGTTCTGGCGGTGAAAGTTTCGCTGGCGTCCGTTCCTATGGCAACAAGGGTATCGTCTAGGTTTATTCTTGCAAAAGTAATTTTTGAAGCTTCTCCCTCGCTTATCAAGAATATGGCCGCCGTTCTCTGGGGAGAGACTTTTTTGTCTTCGCCGGTTCTTATTATTTGGGTTGTGAGGGAAGTATTGTTGTCTTCGGAGACCTTGACAAAAATGGCCATCCGGTTGGTAGCTTCGTCGGGGGAGGTAATGAGAATTCTTTTGGTATCAAGAACCCCGTTCCCGTTCATGAATCCCATGGCCACGATATAGTCGCCAATGGCAACGTCCGCCACCTTGACTTCTTTATTGGTGTTGCCCATGGCCAGGGCGGAAGTGTCGGCACTAACCGAGATTTGTTCGATTTCTCCCCCCGAGCTTTTAATTTGAAGAGTGTTTTCGGAGATGTCGGTCACGGTCCCGAGAAGCGCTTTGGGGGATTTAAGAGCCTGCGAGACTTTTTGTTCGACCCTCTCTCTTATTGAGTCTGGCTCTTCTTGACCTGGGGATTCTTCTTCCGTGATGTATTTTTGAAATTCACTGGAATAAACCAGAAGGAGCTTTTGGGTAACCTCGCTCCCTTTTTCGTCGAAGGCGGTGATGACAATTTGATTGACGCCGCCGATTAGTTCAACACTAACCTCAAAGCTTCCTTTGGTGTCGGCTTGGGTAAGATAATCTTCTTCTTCGACCGAGACGGCCACAAACGCATTGGCTTTAGTGATTCCGCTTAGGCTTGCCGTGTTTTCTCCGAAAACATCAAGGTTTGAAGGGCCGGCCAAGGTGATGGCAAACTCCGGCTTGGGTGTCGGGGTAGCTTCACTTTGGCCTGGATTTTTTGGAGAAAGAGCGATATTGGCTCGATAGGCCCCGAAAGCGACAATCAGCCCCAGGGTGAGACCGGCCAAAATGGCATATAAGACTTCTTTTCTCATTAGAACGAACCTAAATATATGCTAAAGTTGAGGCCTTGTCAAAGGAAGGCCCTTTTGATAAGAAGATCTTGTCACTTGCTAAGGCTTCGTGATAGGATGTCCAAAGAATGGAAATATCCTTTTTGGGTCACTCTTCTTTTAAGCTGAAGGGAAAAACGGGGAGTGTCGTCACCGATCCTTTTGACCCGCAAATGGTGGGACTTAAGTATTCGGGCGTTGAGGGAGACATCGTCACGGTTTCCCATGAGCACGACGACCACAACCGGGTTTCCCTGGTCAAGGGTGTGAAAAAGGTGATTTCGGGCCCCGGAGAATACGAAATTTCGGGAATTTCAATATTGGGATTTCCATCTTTCCACGACGACAAAAAGGGGAGCGTCAGAGGCAAAAATACGATTTATGTTTTTGAGATGGACGGACTTAGGCTAGCCCACCTCGGGGATCTGGGTCACGCCCTTTCGGAGGAGCTGGTCGAGGATTTGGGGGATATCGACATTCTGATGGTGCCGGTTGGGGGAGAATATACGATCGGGCCAGACGGGGCAGCCAACGTCGTTTCGGCCATAGAACCCACCATCGTCATTCCCATGCATTATCAAATGCCCGGGCTGAAAGCAGAGACGTTTTCGAAGCTCTTGGGCCTTGAGCCCTTCCTGAAAGAGGTGGGACTTTCTTCAATAAACCTTCCCAAACTTGTCGTCAAGAAGGAAGAGCTGGGAGAGGACAAAAAAGTGGTGGTTCTGGAAAAGAAATAAATGGCTGAGCAAGTTTCTATTCGCATACCGGCCCATTCAAACGAAGCAGAAGAGAGCGTCTTGGGGGCGCTCCTACTCGATAAAGACGCCATTATTGCCGTCGCCGAATTTTTGTCTCCTGACGATTTTTACGACGAGAGGCACAAAGATATTTATGAATGTTGCCTCGAACTTTATGAGGAAAGAGTTCCCATCGACGTTTTGACCGTTGCCGAGAGACTGAAGAAAAGAAAGGTTCTTAAAAGCATCGGCGGGGCCTCGTACTTGGCGGGACTGACCAACAAAGTTCCGACGGCGGCCCACGTTGAGCATTACGGCCGGATTGTCAAAGACGCCTCGACCAAGCGCTCCCTAATGACCGCCGCCAGTCGGCTTCTTGATTTTTCTTTGGACGAGGGACTTAAGGCGGATGAGCTCTTGGATAAAGCCGAGGCCGAGGTTTTTTCTTTGACCCAAAGACACCTCTCGAGAAGCTTTACTCCGGTCAAGGATGCCCTGGCCGAGTCCTTCGACCGGCTTGACGAGCTCCATAAACAGGCGGAAGGGCTTCGGGGGGTGCCGACCGGATTTAAAGATTTGGACGATACCTTAGCTGGAATGCAGAAATCAAACCTTTTAATTTTGGCCTCCCGCCCAGGCATAGGCAAAACCAGCCTTGCTCTGAATATTGCCCAAAATCTAACCGTTAAATATAAAAGACCGGTTGGCTTTTTTTCCCTTGAAATGAGCAAGGAGGAGCTGGTCGACAGGCTCCTGGTGGCCCAGGCCGATATCGATGCCTGGAGGCTAAAGACAGGGAAACTGACCGAGGATGACTTTACCAAGCTTTCCAATGCCATGGGGGAGCTGGCCGAAGCCCCGCTTTATATCGACGACACGCCGGCCCTATCCATTCTTGAAATGAGAACCAAAGCCAGAAGACTCCAGGTTGAGGCTGGTATTGACCTTTTGGTTGTTGACTATCTTCAGCTGGCCAGGAGTCGGCAGCTGGAAAACCGGGTCCAGGAGGTCTCGGAAATTACCCAGGGAATTAAAAATTTAGCCCGGGAACTGAAGATTCCTATTTTAGCCATCTCACAGCTATCTCGGGCCGTTGAGCAAAGAGGCGGACAGAAAAAACCCCAACTGGCCGACCTCAGGGAGTCGGGGAGCATCGAGCAGGATGCGGACGTGGTCATGTTTTTGTGGAGGGAGGAAGAAGAAAATACGGAAAATATTAACCTGGATATCGCCAAACACCGAAACGGCCCCCTCAAGAGTATTCAGCTTTTCTTCAAAGGGGACAGAATCAAGTTCTATGGCCGCGAAACGAAGCGTGGGAAGTGAGCGAACACAAGGTTCTTGAGCGTAGCGAAAGGTTCTTACGGAAGAGAGACCAAGAGGGGGAAGTAACTTATCTTATTTCAAAAATAAGCTCCAGGTAGTCGACGTTGTCGTCGGAGAGCTCGTAGACATTAGCCATTTCCGAAAGCGTCCGTCTTCTTATTTGGGTAGGGGTTTTGGAAAGAACAGCCGTGGTAATGTCAAATCCGTCAACCTTGGCCGCCTCGGCTATGGCCAGGGCCACTTCAACCGCCCTATCGAGGAGCTCTCCTTCTTCTTCCGAAAAAAAGCCCCTTTTTTTGGCCCGATAATAGGCAGAAACGCTGTCCTCGATGGTAAAAAGGGCCAGTTCTTTAAAGTCCTTGAGAGTAACTTTTGCTTCCTTTCCCATTTTCTCGGTCAGGGGCAGTGTGCCGAGGAAAGGAGTCGAACCTTCATGAGGTATTACCCTCACGAGTTTTTGAAACTCGCGCGTCTGCCATTCCGCCACCTCGGCTTATAGGCTTCAATTATACCAAAGAATGGACGAATAACCCACACTCGGCGAGTGTGGTAAAATACGCACGCGATGTCTTTAATTGATCTTAGGGTTAGTAAACTGGCAAAATTGTTGGTTAATTGCATAAAAGCCAAAAGAGGCGACAGGGCGATTATTGCGGCTGATTATGCCGCCAAGCCCCTGGTTAAAGAGGTCTATAAGGAGCTTCTTCTGGCCGGTGTCTCGGAAATTCGGGTCCATTATGATTTTGAAGACCAATGGTCGGCCCGTTACTATAGCGAATTAAACGAAGTCTTTTATCAATATGCTTCAGATTCCCAGCTGACCAGTTTTCCAAAAACCGCCCTTTATGAGATAAAAAATTCCGATGTCTGGGTTGCAATCAGGGCTACCCCCAACACTCGGGGCTTGACGAATATCGACCCGGTAAAAATTTCAAAAAGAGCGAAAGTGGTCAGACCCCTTATCGACTGGAGAGTCGAAAAAACAAGGTGGATCATTACCAATTTTCCGGTCGAATCATTGGCCCAGGAGGCAGACATGTCTCTTTCCGATTATGAAGATTTTGTTTATGCAGGAACCATCGGGATTGACTGGAAAAAGCTTCATCAAGAGCAGGAGAAACTCAGAAAGGTCGTCGATAGGACTCAGGAGGTTCATATTGTTGGAATTGACACCGACCTGACTTTAAACATTGGGGGTCGAAAGGCCGTCAACGGCTCCGGAGGATTTAATATGCCGGACGGAGAGGTTTTTACTTCGGTTGTTGAGGACTCCGCCAACGGTTTTATTTCTTATACCTACCCCGCCCTTTATAGCGGCAAAGAATTTCACCAAGTAAGACTTGAATTTAGGAAAGGAAAGGTCGTTGCCGCCACCGCCACCAAGGGGGAGAAGGATTTGAACAAAATTTTGGACATCGACCCTGGGGGAAGATATATCGGCGAACTCGGGATCGGCAACAATTTCAAGATTGACCGGTTTGTCAAAGATATTTTGTTCGATGAAAAAATCGGGGGCACCGTTCATTTGGCCCTGGGGAAGGGTTATAAAGAAACCCTCAGTAAAAACAAGTCGGCTCTGCACTGGGACATGATTAAAGACCTAAGGGGCGGCGGAGAGCTTTGGTTTGACGGCAAACTGGTTCAGAAAAACGGCAAATGGCTGATAAAATTATAAAGGCATGATATCGGCGACCGATTTAAAAAACGGGATAACATTTTTGTCGGACGGGAAGCCCTATCGGGTCATTAAATACTCTCTTATCAAAATGGGTCGGGGAGGGGCGACGGTTAAGGTCACGGCCAGAAATCTTGAGACGGGATCCGTCACTGAAAAATCTTTCAGTTCCAATGCGGCCGTTGACGAGGTCAATACCCACAAGAAAAAACTCCAATATCTATATAAAACGGGAAACGCGTTGACTTTTATGGACCCTAAAACCTACGAGCAGGTTGAAATACCCCTTAGTATTCTGGCCGAGCAGGCCGCATTTTTGAAAGAAGGAGAAAGTGTCGATGTGCTTTTTTGGGACGAGAAAGCCCTCTCTTTGGAGCTTCCCCCCAAAATTACTTTGAAAGTGGTTGAGAGCGACCCGGGCGTTAAAGGCAACTCGGCCACCAACATTTATAAACCGGCGGTTTTGGAGAACGGTCTAAACCTTAAGGTGCCTCTTTTTATCAAGGTGGGGGATCAAATAAAGGTGGACACAAGAACGGGAGAATACCTCGAGAGGGCAAAATAAAATATTGAGACCGGCGGTCTCAGGAGAAAATCCACCAGAAGGCCAGGAGGATGGTGGCCACCTGAGTGATGAGGCCGGGGACAATCGGGACGTCGACCTGGATAGACTTCTGGAATTTAATCCACCTCTTAATAATTTTACTCCTCATATTTAAAAAGAAATAAGGTCCTTCAAGAACGTCGGGGACAACGGCCGCAAAGCAGGCGGCCAATATAGTCGCCGTCTGGCCCCAATCGGGAAGGGCCCTGGCGGCAATAAAACCGCCCAGGACTAAAGAGGCGGCCACGTCGGCGATAACGATATAAGTACTTTTTCTGGTGGGCGCCCCAAATTTTTCGGTCTCGCTATTTAAGTGAGGGTTCCAATGCGGGACCTTTTCCAAGATAAAATGGCTAGCGAAGGCTAGTGGTATGGCTAGGGCGGGGTTAACCACGCGGGTTGCTATTGCCGCCCCCACCACGACGTGCGGCGTTTCTAACACAGTAAGAATTATCTTAACTTCCTATTCAAACTATGTCAAATGAATAACAGCGGCGTACCGCAGAATCCACTTGTTATATAATTGGAGGATATGTTGGGTAGTCTTGTCACCACTCTTGCCGGAATAATTCTTTTCCTCTTTTTGTTTTGGAGGCGCCTGAAAGAGGATTATCCTTCCAGCCAGATATTCACGACCGCTTTTTACGTTTTGGCCGGAATACTCTTGGCTTGGGGCCTTTCTTTAAAAGTTTCCCGGGAGTCTTGGTTCTGGTTGGAACTGGTTGGGATAATTCTCGGATTGGGGATTGGCCTGCTGCGGTATAAATTTAGATTCTTCGAGGTTCTGGAGGCTTTGGCCTTGGGACTTCTTCCCTGGTTGGGGCTATTTTTTCTAAAAGACTCGATAGAGAACTCTTCCCTTGCCTCCTTCCTTTCCTTTTTTGCGGTTACCTGCCTCATCACCCTTTTTGCCTTCTTGGATTCCCATTATAAAAACTTTAGTTGGTACCGGTCGGGGAGGATTGGTTTTTCCGGTCTGACCGCCCTGGGAACTCTTTTTCTTTTAAGGGCGGCGTTTGCTTCCTTTTTCCCATTTGTGATATCCTTTGTGAAATACGAAGCCATTTTATCGGGGATAGCCGCCTTCGTCTTTTTTCTGGCAACATTCAATTTGGCCAGGTCAACAAGATGAACAAGAAAAAGAAAAGTACCAGGGGGAGAATCGTTTTTCCGGCATCCGTTCTTTGGCCGGTCGGCGAATTTTTGAAAGGCCGCCTGGCCCTTTTGCGAAAAAGAAAGAAGGAGATTGAGAAAGAGGATCCTTTTGCCGATACGGACAGAGTTATCGATAACGCCTCTCCCGACACGGAAGCGGCCGAGCAGTTCGGACACGCAAGGGCTTCCGCCATCAGAAAAGAACTCCAAAGAAAAATTATCCAAACCAGAAAAGCCTGGACCAGGATTAAAATAGGCAAATACGGAATTTGCGAGGATTGCGGGCTTTTGATCGATACCGACAGACTGATGGTTTACCCCGAAGCGACTCTTTGTGCGCGGGATGCGGCCAAAAGAGAAGGAAAATAAGGTGGAGCCGAAAGTAATCTTCGAAGACGCCCAACTGTTTGTTTTGGATAAACCGTCCGGTTGGATTGTCAATTCTGCCCAAACCACAAAAGGACAAAAGGTTATCCAGGAGTGGCTTGGAAATTTAAACTTTCCATTGGCGAAAGATAACGAAAGAAGGTCGGGGATTGTCCATCGGCTGGATAAGGAGACAAGCGGAATTCTTCTTGTTGCCAAGACCCCCGAAACTTTTGAAAACCTTCAGGCCCAATTTAAGGAAAGGCAAGTAGCAAAAGCCTATACCGCCTTGGTCCACGGAAAGATTGAACCAAAAAATGGGAAGATCGAGGCAGCGGTGGGAAGGCTTCCCTGGAGAAGAGACCGGTTTGGGGTGATGCCGGGAGGAAGAGAGGCCCTAACCTTATACCGGGTAGTCGATTATTTTACCAAGGCCGGGGAAAAGTATTCTCTGGTTGAGGCAAAACCGAAAACCGGACGAACCCACCAGATTAGAATTCATCTGAAATACTTGGGTTATCCGGTTGTCGCCGACGAATTTTATGCAGGCAGAAAAACGGCCAGGAAAGATAGAATTTGGTGTCCGAGACTTTTTCTTCACGCCGCCTCAATCGAATTTCTTCATCCGACGAGGGGCCAAAGAGTTAAATTCTCCTCCGGCTTGCCGGATGATTTAAACTCCGTCCTCGCCACCCTTGAAAAGCTTCGTGAAACAACTTAAGCTTGATAAGAGATGTCCTTTGCCGAACTTGCCCTTCTTCTGGTGGTTGCCGCCGCCGCCGGCGTCGTTGCCAAAACTCTCAAGCAGCCTCTTTTAATCGGATATCTTTTTGCAGGTCTACTTCTAGCTTTCTTTGGAGTTGTGAGAGACTTTGAGGCAATCGCCGCTTTGGGCAAGATTGGCGTTGCCCTTCTTCTTTTCCTGGTGGGGCTAGAGATGAACGTCAGGGAGTTGCCAACGATCGGCAAGGTTGCGCTGATGACCGGTTTGGGCCAGATAATTTTTACTTCGGTTGTTGGCTACCTGATTTCTTTGGCGTTGGGATTTGGGGTCTTACCCTCCATTTATATAGCCGTGGCCCTGACTTTTTCCTCGACAATCATCATTGTCAAGCTTCTTTCCGAAAAAGGGGATATCGGCTCCCTTTACGGAAAAATTGCGGTTGGTTTTCTTCTGGTCCAAGACTTCGTGGCCATTCTCATTCTGATGTTTCTGGCCGGGGTGGGTCGGGGAGAGGTAAACCCCGGCCAATTCTTTCTTATTGCGATTAAGGCGATCGCCCTTCTGGCTTCTGTCTGGTTTCTCTCCAAGAAAATTCTCCCCGCTTTCTTTGATAAATTTATTGCCTCCTCACCCGAAATTCTTTTTGTCGGCAGTATTGCCTGGGCCCTGGGCGTGGCGGCCTTGGTTGGAGGTCCCCTCGGCTTTAGCTACGAGATAGGCGGATTTTTGGCCGGGCTGGCCCTCTCAAATCTTCCGGAACACCTGGGGATTGCCTCAAAAACGAGACCCCTCAGGGATTTTTTTCTGACGATCTTCTTCTTGACCCTGGGGACCCAACTCTTGGTCAAAAACATTGGCGTTGTCATTGCTCCGGCCGTGATCTTTTCCCTTTTTGTTTTGATTGGCAACCCCCTGATTGTCCTGATCATCATGGGGGTAATGAGATATAAGAAAAGAACCTCTTTTCTGGCGTCGGTCACCGTCGCCCAGATTTCTGAATTCTCTTTTATCCTGATGGCCATGGGTTTAACCTTAGGGCACGTCAGCCAAGCCGAAGTGGCGACGGTGATTCTGGTCGGCGTGATCACGATGACGATTTCCACCTATCTGATCTTGGCCTCGGACAAAATCTTCCTTAAACTCAAAGATGTCTTGTCGATATTCGAAAGGAGACTCACCCACGAAACCGCCCTTTTAGAGGAAAAAATCTATAACGACCATATTGTTTTAATCGGTTGCGACAAGATGGGCAAGACCCTAATTTCCTTCTTTAAGAAAAAGGGGCTTCTTTATCTTGTCGTCGACCACAATCCCAAAGTTTTTGCCAATCTTTCCGCAGAGAGAATTCCGGTTCTTTTGGGCGACATTGACGACCCTGAAATTAAGGCGCTGGCCAAGATGGATAAGGCCAGGATGGTTATTTCCACAATTTCAAATACCAGCGACAACCTGAGCATTCTTGAGTATATAAGGAATTTAACCAGAAGGCCCTTGGCCATAACCAAGGCCACTTCGAAGGGGGATGCCCTCAAAGAGTACGAAGCGGGGGCGAGTTTCGTCCTTCTGCCCGAGGTCATTGCCGGAGAGTACTTAAGACACATCTTTGTTTCGCACGGAATCTCCGATGAAAGGATCAGAAAGATGGGTAAAGGCCACTTTAATCGGCTGCTGACCAGCCGGTAGAATGACACCATGACACCTGCCCAAAGAAGAAAAAGACGGGGCCGTTTCAAAGAGAAAACCGGCTTTGGCTGGTTTTCCTATACCGTTTTATTTTTGGCCGTTCTTATTCTTGGTTCGGTTCTGGCTTTTAAGAGCCTATTTTGGGACGGGAAAGCCAAGGTCGTGAGCGCCACGGCCACCAACGAAGGAGAGATTGTCGTTTCGGTTTTTGATCCCCTTGGGGAAAGCATCACCAACATCGTTGTTCCCGGCGCCACCCAACTTAAGGTTTCAAGACAGCTGGGAATTTTTAGGGCAAAAAGTATTTGGCAGCTTGGAGAAAACGAGGGCCACGGCGGAAAACTTTTGGCCGAAACGATAGTCAAAAACTTTAATTTTCCTGTCAATGCCTGGGGAGAGGAGAATTTGAGGGGTCTGGCCAACGGTCAATTTCCGGGCATTTTAAAATCGGTTTTGACTCCCGGCAAGACAAATTTGAAGGTAGGGGACAGGATTAAAATGGCCATTTTTTCATTAAGCGTTAAGTCCCCGAAGCGCGTTAACATTGATTTAAAAGAGGGGAATTATCTGAGAAAGACCAGGCTGGTTGACGGGGATGAGGGATACGTGATTTTGGAGGCGGGAATTAAGAGGCTTCTGCCGTTTTTTTCGGAAAACGGCATTTCCCAAAAGAACCTGAGGGCAGCGATTTTAGACGCAACCGGCGGGGCGGGGGGTATCGTCAATGAGGTCGGGACCACCCTTGAGGTTATGGGCCTTAAGGTCGCGGCGGTTAGCCGCAAGGCCGCCTCGGATACGGATTGCACCTTTAGAACCAAAGACGAAGACTTGGCTAAAAAGGTTCTTTTTGTTTTTTCCTGCAGCCGGGAAAAAGGGGAACCCGAGGGCAACTTTGATTTGGAGATAATGCTTGGAACTTCCTTTGCGGAGAGATATTAAATTTCTTCTCCTTCTTCCGGTTCCATCACCAAGTCTTCTTTTTTGCTGACCAACTCCGGTGGAGTGAAAGAGACATAATCGATTCGTTCGGGAGAAAAAGAGGGAACGTCGGCAAGCTCTTTCGCCCTTTTCACCTCTTTAATGAATATTTTGACGTCGTCCACCTGGGTGGATTTAATAAAAACCTTATAGTGATTACCGCTTTTAATAAACCTTCTTAATCGGGCCGAAAGGTCATCCGGGAGTCTGCCGATATATTTTCCGTCGGCCGTGATGACCGATATTCGGTGGGCCCCCTGGCTGAAGCTGACTTCATCTCCGGCGTCCAATTTGGAGATGAGTGATGGGTCTCCCAAGTAAAGGAGGGAGACCATTTTGGTTTTCCCGGGCTCTTCCAAAAATGTTTCTGCCGACATCACCGCCACTTGCGTCGTCGTTCTGCCCGCCCCGCCCCGCCATTTCTTTAAAGCCTTGGCCGCGATTGAGTTGAAGGAGTCAATCTTAAGAACCTTCTCGGTTATGGATTTGGCCTTTTTGATGTTTCCCGTCTCGGCGTAAGCTTTGGCCAGGCGATTGAGACAATCGACATCTTTGGGGTCTTTTTTGAGGATTTCGTTATTGAGCTTAACCGCTTCTTTCCAGTGTCCGGCGAGGGCGTGAGTAACCGCTTTTTGGGCAAGGTCAAGATCCATAGGCAAGAGTTTTCCCACGAAGTGGGTGATTCCCATTGAGTATAGATGGGCAAAGCCGACTGTCAAGTAGGTCTCGAAATAGAGTGATTTGGGTGTATAATTAGCTTCGTATGAGCGGCCATTCCCATTACGCTACCATCCACAGACAAAAGGAAGCCAAAGATGCCCAAAAAGGGCAGATTTTTTCAAAACTGGCCAAGGAAATTGCCATCGCCGTTAAAAGCGGGGGGCCGGACCCGAACGGCAATTTTAAGTTGAGAGTGGCCATGGACCGGGCAAGGGCCGCCAACATGCCCAAAGACAATGTCGAAAGGGCAATTTCCAGCGGCTCCTCCTCCGCCGCCAATCTCGAAGAGGCGACTTATGAAGGATTTGGCCCTTCGGGTATCGCCGTGATGGTTTCTGCGGCCACGGATAATAGAAATAGAACCAGCCAGGAAGTAAAAAATCTTTTTGAGAGAGCGGGGGGGAGACTTGCCGGTCCGGGCTCCGTTTCGTTTAATTTTGAGAACAAGGGCCTTCTTCTTGTAGAAAAAACGTTAGACCCCGAAACGCAAATGCTCTCCCTGATCGACATGGGAGTAGAGGATATCGAAGAAACCGACGACGGACTGGAAGTTTATGTTTCGCCCGATAAACTAACCGAAACCAGAAAAAAACTTCAAGATGGAGGGCTCAACATTACCTCGACCGAGCTTTTTATGAAGCCCAAAAGCCCCCAGACAATTTCGGACCCCGCTTCGGCCAAAAAAGCATTAAGTTTCCTCGAGTCTTTGGAGGAACACGAAGACGTTCAGATGGTTTATACCAACCTCGATATTCCTGAGGTCGTCTTGTCCCAAGTAAGATAAGCAAAGCTTGCGGCTTCGCCTAAAGCAAAGCTTGCGGCTTCGCCTAAAGCAAAGCTTGCGGTTTCGCCTAAAGCAAAGCTTGCGGTTTCGCCTAAAATGAGTAAACGCAAAAGATTCATCATTACCTCGATTCTGCTTTCGCTTGGGTTTATCGGCATCCAACTACTCGAAAATCAATTTAGGTTTTATGCCATTGGCGGCTTGACATTATTGACCATCGCCCTTTTCTTCTGGTCTTTAAGGGAGGGAATCGGGAAGGACATGACTCTTTTGACTTTGGTTCTTCCCGCCTTTTTTACGGCCGGGGTCGGTGTTTTCTGGTTTTTGCTGCCCGCCAGTGTTTTTGCCCGTTTGCCCATTATCATTTTTTACGGAGCCGGCATTTATGTCCTTTGCCTGACCAGCAATATCTATAGCGTCGCCGCCATGAGAACGATCGCCCTTCTTCGCGCCGCTCACGGCGTAGGATTTGTACTCACTTTAGTCACTTCTTTCCTTGTTTACGATGCAATACTATCGCTAAGAACACTGCTGCCCATCACGGTATCGTCAGTTGTCCTTCTTTCTTTTCCGCTTTATCTTCAGAGTCTCTGGGCGGCGAGCCTCGAGAAAGAATATGTGAAAGATTTAGTCTACGCCGCCATGGGCTTTAGCCTGATAATGGGGGAGATTGCGGTCTTTCTTCATTTTTGGCCGGTGACGGTCGTCGTCGGCTCGCTTTTTCTGACGGTGACCATGTATATGTTTCTGGGACTGGGTCAGGCCAAGATTGAGGGTAGGCTATTTTCGCAAACCGTTAGGGAATACCTTCTGGTTGGAGCCTTGGTTTTTTTAGGAATGTTTTTTGCCACCCGCTGGGGAGGCTAAATTAATTCTAACTGTCTAAAAAGTTTCAAAAAATCCTGACACAGACAAAGTCGGGGAGAGGGGGGAGTAAAATACCCCATAATTTAACAGCACTCTTGTCAGCCGGGTGCCAGTTTTCACAAATATTATAGGTAGTTTTCACAAATAGCGACGCAAGGCACCTCCGAAGTAAAGCCGAAGACACGGTTCAGGGAAGATGATACTGTTTGATATAGCCATCAGCCTCGAAAACACCCCCTTGCTCTCGGTTCGTGCCTCTGTGGATAACTTATTGGCAGCCGGAGGCTAATCGCCATCTTTCTCTTTCCGGGGAAGACCCGGGCCCAAAGGGGCGCCCAACATTACCAGGTGGCCTCTTACGGGTGGTAGTGGAGTTTGATAAGTTTGGGCCCGTCAGTCAACAGTATCAAAAAACCTCTAGTCCTCCCAAAGGGCGTGATGAGAGACAAGCGGCCCAGGGGAACAAGATTATATATTGTCGCACAATAATACTTTTACGACTAACCCCAAAGAGTGAGGGCGGAGAGCCCTCTCTGATGCCCATTCCGGCTTCATCGGTGGTCTTATGTTTTGATGTCACTTTTTTTATTTAAAATCCTCCGTTTTAGTTATCTGTCGATTATTCCTTCCAAAGAAAACCCGAAGTAATTTTTAAGCCGTTGGTCCCTCTCCCCCGCTTCCCGGGAAATTCCTGTCAATTTTTTTGAAAATACATTATTTTGTTTTTCCCAATCTTTCGGGACGATTAGATAGTCGCCTAAATAAAAACAGGGGCCTTAGAATTGATTTGGTGAGGTCGGATTTCAACTTGAGGAACAAAATGTTAAAATCATCCTTTATTATGCCGGAAAGACTTGGGCCAAGGTTGGATATGGAAATGACAATTGAAGTTCTAAGAAGGGACGGGGTGACCATGGACGTAGACGGAGTTGAGTCAGAGACTGGACATTTGTCAATCAGAGAATATAACCACCTTCACGGATTTAAAATAAAAAGCCCCAAGACCTTTGAAGATGCTAAGCATTACTGGATTTTGGTCGATTGGATTAAGAAAGATCAGTCAGTCGAAGATCCACTAATTGCGGCCGTTGACATTTGGAATAGCAAACAGGTTATGGAAAATGCCGATTTGGTACAAGGGGCCCAGACAGTTACCAGGTATTTGGCAAAGAATGAAATTTCTCCCCCCAGAGTTACCGCAAGGCCGGGTAAACGTACCCGTGAGTGGACCTACACTTGGTATAGGAAAAGATACGGCCCTTCGTTTGATCTGGGTTTAATTAAGATGAGCAATACGTATCTGTCCGATCCGGAGTTCAAACACAGCGAAATTGCCAGGCTTGGGACAGGATACCATTTTGAGGATTCTTACGAAGACGCCGAGAAAATTGCCAAAACCGGCGTAACCGTGGTTTTGGTGCCTCAGCCTTGGAACCTGGATTACGAACCGATTTATCCCAATATAATAAAGGTAAAAGGATATCCATTCCGGTTTAAAATGGTCAGAGCCTTTTTGACCTTAGCGGAGTGGATAACAGACAATTGATTGTGTCGCACAATCTATTGACACATTCCTCCTTTTTTGTTAATCTTTTTATACATGGCTGCCCAGGCTTTGCCCCGGTCTGAGATAGCAGGTAAAGTAGAACAATTTTTTGAGTATCTTCAGGTTGAAAAAGGTTGCTCTCCCCTAACGATTAGAAACTACCGGCATTATCTAAATCGCCTGATTAATTGGCTAGGCAAAGAAGGAATCAGGCAAAACCTAAAGGATATTAATCCCGATGTGGTCAGGGGCTACCGGGTCTATCTTTCAAATCTTCCCGACGGCAAAGGAGGAACATTGTCCAGAAGGACCCAGGGGTATCATGCGATTGCCTTACGTTCTTTTTTAAAATGGTTGATTAAAAATGATTATGCGGTGATGGCCCCCGACAAAATCGATCTACCTAAAGTTCCCGAAAGAGAAATTAAATTTTTGGTGGGAGATCAAATCAACAGACTTTTAAATGCGCCGACGATGTCCACGATTCAGGGAAAGAGAGACAAGGCCATTTTGGAAGTTTTGTTTTCAACTGGTCTCCGTGTTTCCGAGATTGTCGGATTAAATAGGGACAAAATCGATTTGAGTCGGAGAGAGTTTGGCGTCGTCGGTAAAGGTGGCCGGGCCAGAGTCGTTTTTCTTTCCACGAGGGCGTCCGAATGGTTGAAAAAATATCTTGATTCCCGGAACGATCATTTTAAGCCGTTGTTTATCCGGCACAAAGGTAAAATCGAACCAACGACCCCCGACGAAAAAATGCGTCTGACTCCCCGCTCGATACAGCGGATGATTAAAAAATATGTCAGGAAAATAAAGTTGGAAGTAGACGCGACGACCCATAGTTTGAGACACGCGTTCGCTACGGATTTACTCATGGCCGGGGCCGACATTAGAAGTGTCCAGGAAATGCTTGGACACAAAAATATCTCAACAACTCAAATTTATACCCATGTTACCAACAAACAACTTCGTGATATTCATTCCGCCTTCCACGGAAAGGGTGGTAATTAAGTACCGGTAATTTCATGATTACTGTTATTCTTCCGGGATATTCGCCCCGTAACCGAGAGTGGGCCGAAGAAGTTGCCAAAAAGATTGAAATTGAAGGAGAAGTAAGACCGGTTTTTTGGGACCACTGGGATAATCCAGAGAAGACCTTCAACCCAAAGAAAAAAGCCCAAGACGTAATCGATGTTTTATTAGAAGATAACGTAAATATAATTGCAAAATCGGTTGGTACATTGGTTGCCGCGTATATTGTTCAGCAAATTCCGAGCCGGACAGGAAAAATAATCCTTTGTGGGATTCCGTCGATTTCTAACCAAAGAAAAGAAATATTCAAAAAGGCTTTCTCTCTCTTTGATGAAAGGACGATGGTTGTATTTCAAAATTCAAAGGATCCCTTGGCGACCTTCTCAGAAGTCAAAAAGTTTGTACAGGAAGTTAATCCTAAAATTTCAGTCGTCGAAAAACCCAGGGCCGACCATCACTACCCTTACTCAGAAGATTTCCAAAAATTTCTCACCTAGCGGATTTCGAAGGAGAGAGAAACAGTGACGGAAAGTTCCGTTTCTCCCGGGGTTATTTCGGGCTCGACGGCTACCGGCTCCCCGCCGACTCCTTCTCTGAGGGGAATCGGCCCCGGAAGTTGAAATGAGGGAAACTCTGAGATGTTGAGGATTTTTCCCAAAGAGACGCCGGCCGCCCGTGCCAACCCCTGCGCCTTTTCCCTCGCTTCTTTGACGGCCATCTCCCTCGCTTCATTAAGTTTTTTATTTCTGGTTTCGTCGTTTACCTCAAAAGAAATATTGCCAACAATATTTGCTCCGGCCCCGGTGGCGGCAACGACAACTTCGTTGATTTTGTCAAAGTCTTTTACCTCCACCTCGTAAGTCAGGCTGACTCGATATCCCATAATTCTGGGTGGGCGGGACTCATAGTTATATTCCGGAAAAACATTGTAAGAAGTAGTTTTGATGTCCTTTTCCTCTACCCCCAATTTTTTGAGGGTGTCGACAAGTGCTTTTGATTTTTGATTAACACCATTCTGTACTTCCGCAAGAGAAGCACCGGAGGCATCAATTCCCAGACTCAGCTTAGCAATATCAGGAACCACCGTCACTTTACCTTGCCCTTCAACTACCAGGGGCTGTCCCCTGTCTTGGGAAATAACCGAAATAGGAAACTTTAGACCCAAAGCCGAAGAGATAAAAAGGGAGATAAAAATTGTGGCAATGAGAGTGAGCGGATGCCTGAGAAGTTTTTCTTTGCCCATGTATTTTAGGATTATATCAGAAATTAGATTTGGATGGTTTCTTCTTCCTCGTGGGTGTCTTTTTCGAGACAAGCCGCTGCCGCCACCGAATCGGTTTTTCTGGCAAAGCGCATCAGGATTACTCCCTGGGTGGCTCTTCCCAATTGCGGAATGTTCTTCAATGGGAGTTTTATTAACTGACCGGACTTGGAAGTTATGATAACCTGCTCTATTTTTTCGGTGACCATTATCGCTGACGCCAAATTTCCGGTTCTATCGTTTACAACTCCCGCTTTTACTCCCTTCCCGCTTCTTTTTTGGACTGGAAAGAGATGAAGCGGTGTTCTTTTGCCCAGGCCTTTTTCGGAGATGGTTAAAATGTCCCTAAAGACTTTTCTTCTTTTGTCCGAAACCTTTGCCTGCTTTGCCGGAAAGACCTCCATGGCAATGACTTCGTCGCCGGTCTCAAGTTTAATTCCGGCAACGCCCGAAGTGGCCCTGCCCATCGGTCTGGCGTTGGTTTCGGGGAACCGGATGGCCTTGCCCTTTTTGGTCAGAATGAGAACGTGATTGTCGCCTTCGGTCATATGGGCCGATACCAGCGAATCCGGCCCCCTGAGCCTAATCGCAATCAGGCCCGACGCCCTTAAATTCTCGTATTCCGAGATTGGCGTCTTTTTGACGATTCCCGAGGCCGTCACCAGCATCAGGTGTTTGCCTTTGCCGTTTTTCGCCAGAGGCAAAATGGAGCGGATTTCCTCGCCCTGTTCCAGGTTAAGAAGGTTAACCAGGGCTTGGCCCTTTGCCTGGCGGGAAGTTTCGGGAATTTCCCAGGCCTTGGTCCCGAAGACCCGGCCCTTATCGGTGAAGAAAAGGACTAGGTCGTGGGTGGTGGCGGAGAGCAAATGTTCGATCTCATCCTCCTCTTTGGTGGACATGCCGACGACTCCCTTGCCGCCCCTTCTTTGGGCCTTATAGGTTCCCCTGGGTACTCTTTTGATGTAGCCGGTCTTGGTGACGGTAATTAAGGTTTCTTCTTTGGGTACCAAATCTTCTTCGGAGAACTCCCCGATCGCCGCCTTGTAAATTTTGGTTCGCCGCTCGTCCCCGAATTTTTCCTCTAATGCGGTTAGCTCCTTAACGATGATCTCAAGGACCTTTTTGGGATTTTTGAGGATGATGGTCAGAGCATCAATCAGTTTTTTCATCTCTTCGTATTCTTTCTCGATTTTTTCCCGCTCAAGGGCGGCCAGGCGCCTGAGCTGCATATCCAAAATTGCCGTGGCTTGGATATCGGTTAAACCGAATTTCTTTATCAAATTGACCTTGGCGTCTTCCTGGGTCTTACTGGCCCTGATGGTTTTAATGACGGCGTCCAGGTTATCGAGAGCAATTTTCAAGCCCTCTAAAATATGGGCCCTCTTTTTGGCTTCGGTCAGTTCATAGATGGTTCTTCTGGTGATGACCTTTTGTCGGTGTTTGACATACTCAACCAATATTTGTTTGAGGTTTAAGGTATGGGGTGTGCCGTCAACGAGGGCGACGAAATTGGCCGGGAAGGTAGTCTGGAGCCTGGTATGTTTATAGATATTATTAAGGACGGATTTTGGTTTGGCGTCACGCTTTAGCTCCACTACCACCCTCATCCCTTCCTTGTCGGACTCATCCCTTAAGTCGGCAATCCCGACAATCCTTTTCTCTTTCACCAGGTCCGCAATTTTTATAACCAACTCGGCCTTATTGACCTGATAAGGAATCTCGGAGATGATTATCTGCTGGCGGCCGCGCCGACCCTCTTTAATTTCGGCCACGCCCCTGACCGCTATTTTTCCGCGTCCGGTAGCATAAACCTCCTGAAGGGAAGAGGCGTCATAAATAGTCGCCCCCGTTGGAAAGTCCGGGCCCGGAATAATTTGGATTAACTCGTCAATGGAAATATCCGACTCAAAATTGACAGCCGTCGGGTTTACCTCTTTTTCGCTTAGTTGCTTCTCCTCTCCCGAAGCAACCAAATTTATTTTCTTGATGACAAACTCGGTCTCTTTCTCCTGCACTTTTTGTTCCGAGATGACGTGGCCCTTTTTAATGGTGGCGACAACCCCGGCTACGATCTCGCTCAAGTTATGGGGTGGAATTTTGGTGGCCATGCCGACGGCGATTCCTTCGGAACCCATTAAAAGAAGATTGGGAAGAAGAGCCGGCAGGAAAACGGGTTCTTTCAAGGTGGCGTCAAAATTGTCCAGGAAATCGACGGTTTCTTTCTCGATGTCGGCGAGCATTGTTTCGGAGATCGGGGCGAGTTTCACCTCAGTGTATCTCATTGCAGCTGCTGGGTCCCCGTCAACCGAGCCAAAATTTCCCTGTCCGGCGACCAAGGGGTAGCGCATCGAAAAAGTTTGGGCCAGACGGACCAGGGCGTCATAAACGGGCATGTCGCCGTGGGGGTGGTATTTTCCCAGGACCTCTCCGACTACCTTGGCCGACTTGGTAAAAGAGGAACCGGGCCCCAGCCCCATTAAGTGCATGGCGTAAAGAATTCGTCGATGAACCGGTTTTAAACCGTCTTTGACGTCCGGAAGAGCTCTGGCCACAATGACGCTCATCGCATAATCCAGATAACTTTTGGAGAGTTCGGAGGTTATTTCGATTTGGTTGACTTTGCCTATATCCATATTTTTCAGCAACAAAAACGAGGCTAATTAGCCTTGCTATATTTTAGCCTTTTTGGGGTGCCAAAACAAGGGCGAAAAAGGTTATTTTAAGGCTGTCAGACGTCCTCTTAGGCGGTCGATGTTCTGAGGGAGGCGAAGAGCGAATAGATTAAGATTAAAGACCCGGCGGCAATCAGCAGCCAATGGGTCAGCGTCAGGGTTTGGGTGGCCACCATCATGGGGACGGCCAAGAGGGCAACCAAGTTCATGACTTTAAGAAGCGGGTTGATGGCGGGACCGGACGTATCTTTTAAGGGGTCACCAACCGTATCGCCCACGATCGTGGCCTTATGGGATTCGGTTCCTTTGCCCCCATAGAGCCCGTCCTCGACCATCTTCTTGGCGTTGTCCCAAGCCCCGCCCGTATTGGCCATCAGAACCGCCAAAAGCTGTCCGGTAAGAATGGTTCCTGCCAAAAATCCTCCCAGGGCTTCGGCCTTGAGTAGAAATCCGACCAAAAGAGGAACGATGATGGCAACCAGGGCCGGAGCGGCCAGAGCCGAGAGGGCCGACTTTGTTGTCAGGTCAACAACCCTGGCATAATCCGGCTTTTGAGTACCTTTCATGATTCCCGGCATTTCCTTAAACTGCCTTCTGACTTCCTTAATGACGGCGAAGGCGGAGTCCGAAACGGCCTTGATGGTTAAGGAAGAGAAAAGAAAAGGAATTGCCCCCCCGATTAGAAAACCCACAAAAACGGTCGGGTAGGCAATGTTTATTCCGGCTAGGCCCGCGTCTGAAAGATATGATTCAAAAAGGGAAACCGCGGCCACCACTGCCGAGGCGATGGCAAATCCCTTGGTGGTTGCCTTCGTCGTATTGCCGATTGAGTCGAGTTTGGGCAGAACCGAAAGGGCCTTACCTTTTAGCCCCGAAAGCTCGGCTATCCCCTGGGCATTATCGGCGATGGGCCCGAAAGAATCCATCGAAACAATCAAGCCGGTAGTGGTCAGCATGCCCATGCCCGCCAGAGCGACGCCGTAGGCGGCCATCAATGGGTCCGGGAAAAGAAGGAAGGAGGCAATAATGGTTACTCCTATGGCGAGAATTGCCCATACGGTTGAGGAAAAACCCGAAACCAGTCCCGAAAGGATGACGGTGGCCGGGCCGGTTTGGGACTGTTTGGCGATGTCCTTAACCGGCTTATGGTCTCCGGTGGCATACTCGGTCAGAAGAAAGATGACCACGGAGAGAACGATGCCGATGGTGGTGGCCACCGCCAGCCGGATGTCGCCCGCGATGGCGCCGGCGAGGACGAAAAAGCCGACGATGGAGACGGCCGCCGAGATGCCAAAAGAACGGATGATGGCGTTCATGCCCTCCCTAATTTCGGTTTTGCCTTTCGCATTGACCGTTAAAATTCCCAAAATCGAAGTGCCCACTCCCAAGGCTCTGACGGCCAGAGGGAAAAGAACCCCGGGAAGCCCGAAAGTGACCCCGCCTAAAATAAGAGCCGCCACCAGAGTCACCTCGTAGGATTCAAAAAGGTCGGCTGCCATGCCGGCACAGTCGCCGACATTGTCCCCTACCTGGTCGGCGATCACCGCCGCATTTCTCGGGTCATCTTCGGGAATTTCCTTTTCGACTTTACCGACCAGGTCGGCGCCGACGTCCGCCGCCTTGGTATAAATTCCGCCGCCGACCCTCATAAAAAGGGCCAGAAGGGAGCCTCCGAATCCGAATCCGATAAGAACTTCGGTAGCGTTTGCTCCGTAAATCCAATAAATCAAGGTCGCCCCAAGAAGCCCGAGCCCCACCGTCAACATGCCGGTCGTTGCCCCGGCCTTAAAAGCCAGGCCCAGGGCTTCTCCGAAACTCGACTTGGCCGCTTCGGTTACCCTGACGTTCGCACGAGTGGCAATATTCATGCCTATCGTACCGATGAAGGCCGAAAAGAAGGCTCCCATTAAGAAGGCCCCGGCCCGACCCCAAGCCAAGACGGGATGGGGGGAGGTGAAATAAAGAAAAACAGCCAGGATGGCCACGATGGGAGCAATGGTCGTAAATTGCCTTTTGAGATAGGCGTTGGCACCGGTCTGTATTGCCTGCGAGATATTCCTCATCTCCGCATCCCCGCTGGGCTGCCCCAAAACGCTGGCCGCAAGCCAGAAAGCAACGACGATTCCGATTAAAGAAGAGACCAAAATGGCCGTTAAAAAAGGATTGGCGGCAAAAACTTCAAACATTTTGAAAAAACAAAAAGACCCGGATGAGTCCTAAGCGTCTATTGTAAAAAGAAAACCAGAGATTTTCAAGACGATACTTAGATATCCAAAGTGGCCATCTTGGCATGGGTTTGGATGAATTTCTTTCTGGGCGGGACCTCTTCCCCCATCAGCATCGAAAACATTCTGTCTGCCGCCCCGGCGTCCTCGGAAGTTATCTGCTTTAAGGTTCTGACTGTCGGGTCCATCGTCGTTTCCCAAAGTTGAGTCGGGTTCATCTCCCCCAAGCCTTTATACCTTTGAATAGTCACTTTTCCGCCCCCTTTTTCTTTTCCGGCGGAGTTGTTATTGATGGCTTTTTCTTTTTCTTCGTCGGAGTAGGCGTAGGCAACGTTTTTGGCTATTTGAATCCGATAAAGAGGCGGCAGGGCGATATAAAGGTAGCCGCGCCTGACTATTTCCGGCATGTGCCGGTAGAAGAAGGTTAAAAGCAGGGTTTTGATGTGTTCTCCGTCAACGTCGGCATCGGTCATGATGATGATTCGGTGATAGCGGATTTTGTCGTAATTAAGAGAGTCCCCGATTCCGCCACCCAAGGCGATAATCAAATCCTTAATTTCTTCGAATTTGACGATTTTATCGAGTTGGGCCCGCTCGGTATTGAGAATCTTGCCTCCCAGGGGAAGGATGGCCTGGAATCTCCGGTCTCTTCCCTGTTTGGCCGAGCCTCCGGCCGAGTCGCCTTCCACAATATATAGTTCGGATATCGCCGGGTCGGTTGACTGGCAATCCGCCAGTTTCCCGGGAAGGGCGGCTCCCTCAAGGGCTCCTTTTCGAAGGACGGCGTCTTTGGCCGCCCTGGCCGCCAGTCTGGCTTTGGCCGCCAGGAAAACCTTCTCCACTATTTTTTTGGCGTCGGCCGGGTGTTCTTCAAAGAACGTATCGAGCCCTTCCTTAACGGCTGTTGCCGTAAAACCCTGAACTTCCGGGTTATTGAGTTTGGCCTTTGTCTGGGATTCGAATTGAAGCGCATCGGACGGCATCTTGATGTAGACGACCGCGGTTAAGCCCTCCTTCATATCATCCCCGGTTAAGCCGTTTTTCTCTTCCTTGCCGTTGCCGTTGGCGATGATGCGTTTGGCGTAGTCGGAAATGGCCCGGGTCAAAGCAATTCTAAAACCGGTGACGTGGGTTCCCCCGTCGATGGTGTTGATGCCGTTGACAAAACCCTTGACGTTTTCGGCGAATGAATCGGTGTACTGAATGGCCACTTCAACGCTAATGGTTGAGTTCTCCTTGGCAATGTAAAGAACGTCCGAAATGGGGTTTTTACCTCGGTTGGTGTGGGCGACCAGGGATTTAATGCCTCCTTCGAAGTAATAGTTTGTTTCCTCGCCGTCCCTTTCGTCTTTGAAATGAAAAGAAAGACCGGCGACCAGATAGGCCCTGTCCCGAAGTAAATTTTTAACTTTGGCGGCGTCAAATTGAATTTCTCCGAAGATATTCAGGTCCGGATAAAAAGCGGTCACGGTACCGGTTTGGCCCTCCCCCGTCTTGACCCCCCAACTTTTCGGAAACCATTCGTCGAGTTGCTTTTGGCTGGCCGTGGCGACCTCTTTTGCCGGCTCACCCCGTTTATATTCCTGGTAGTAGGCCTTGTTGTTTCTTAAGACCACCACCCTAAAAAAGGAAGAAAGGGCGTTGACGACCGAGGCCCCGACGCCGTGCAAGCCCCCCGAAACCTTATAAGCGCCGCCGCCGAATTTTCCGCCCGCATGGAGTTTGGTCATCGTCACCTCAAGGGCCGAGATGCCCGACCGATGCTTGTCAACGGGAATTCCCCGGCCGTCGTCCTTGACCATGGCCGAACCGTCCTTATTGAGCCTGACCCAGATACTCTTGGCCACTCCGGCAAAACTCTCGTCAACCGAGTTATCGACGATTTCTCTGAGGAGCTCATGAAGACCCCGGGAGTCGGTGGAGCCGATATACATGCCGGGTCTTTTTCTGACCGGCTCTAAGCCCTCCAGAAGCTGGATTTCTTTAGCGGTATAGGTGTTTTTGATTGCCATTAATATCTTTTACCACGTTATACGTGGGTTATTCATTATACCCCAAATTAGCCTCAATTAAAAGGAAATTACCAGGTTTGTGAGCTGTAAAGTGACGTTTCCGTTGGCCTTGAGCCTTTCTCGGGTAAGAAGCGAGGCCGTGAGGCCCCTGGCCAAGGCCCGATAGTCGCCTTCTCCCTGTCTAAGCAGTTCGTGCAAGCCGAGGGAAAGGGCCGAGACAAACTCGGTAGCGGCTTCCCGATCCTTGATCGGCTCGACAAAAGAAATCTTCTCGCCGACGGATTTTTTCAGGAAATCGACGGCCAGCCTCTTATCTTGTTGGGAAGCTTGATTGCCTCTGGTTTTGACTATTTGGCACCTTGAAACCACGGTGGGGAGAACCCGGTGGTGTGAGGCCGCCGTGAGGATAAAGTAGAGATTTTCTTGGGGTTCCTCGAGGTTTTTCAGAAAGGCATTGAGGGCTTCGTCGGTGGCCTGGTCGACCCCCCGCAGGAGGATGGCGGTCGGGGTGGCAAGAGCAAGGCTGATAAAAGAATTCAGGGAGCGGACGTCCTCAATTTTGGCCACGGGATAGACAAAAAGCTTGGCTTTTAGGTTTTTAACTAAGGCTTCGATCGCCTTTTCCAGGGTTTCTCCCCCGCCTTCGATAAGAAATGCGTGCATAGCCCGAAGGCATTATAGCAGCATAAATGCCGACATGTCATTCAGCGAACGCCATGGAATACTTGATAGAGTTTAGTCAATAAGTCATAATGGGATAATGCCTGCTCACGCTTCGGTTAAAACCACCAACGGGGAGACGGCCGGCTCTTTAGCCGACATTTTAGTTGCCCAAGGGGCTCTGCCCGCCGACCGGGCCCAACAGGTCAAGCTCGCCGAAATCCAGTCCGGAAAATCCCAGGAGGAGATATTAACCGGCCAAAACCTGGTCACGGAGGAAGCCTTAACCAAAGCCAAGGCCACCCTCTATAATATTCCTTTTGTCGACCTGGCCACTGCCCCCGCTTCTCCCGAGGCCCAAACCCTGGTTTCCCAGGAAGTGGCCCAAAGATTCAAGGTTTACCCCGTTTCGGTGGACAAACCTTCAAAACAGATAGTTTTGGCCATGGCCGACCCGCTTGACTTAACCGCCATCGAGTTTGTCGAACAAAAAACGAATCTTCGGGTCAAGCCCCAGGCCGCCGTTCCCTCAAAGATTTTGGAGTTTATCTCGACGCGCTACGCCACTTCCCTATCTCAGGAGGTGACCGAGGCGTTAAAGGATGTTTCTAAAGATGAGGAGAAGAAAGAAATCCTCGATGTCACCAAAACGGGGTTCATTAGGGAGGAAAAAATTGCCGAGATTGTTAGCCACGTTTTGGACTTTGCCATGAGGGCCAGAGCCTCCGACGTCCACATCGAACCCCAGGAAAAGTCAACCAGGGTCCGCTACCGAATTGACGGCATCCTTCAAGAAAAGCTCACCATACCCAAGGAACTACATGACTCTTTGATTTCTCGAATAAAAATCCTCTCGGGAATGAAGATTGACGAAAAAAGAGTTCCCCAAGACGGAAGATTCAATTTTAAAGCCGGGGACAACGAGGTCGACCTTCGGGTTTCTTCGCTACCCACCACCTGGGGCGAAAAGATCGTGATGAGGCTTCTTAAAAAGTCGGGAGGGGTGCCGGAACTGACCGAGTTGGGCTTAAGGGGCCGGGGTCTGAAAAATCTTGAGGATGCAATTTTAAGGCCCCACGGGATTATTATTATCTGTGGGCCGACCGGTTCCGGGAAAACAACCACCCTTTACTCGGTTATTTCCAAAATTAATACGTCCAAGGTCAATATCGTCACTTTGGAGGACCCCATCGAGTATAAAATCCCCGGCGTCAACCAGGTTCAGATTAATCCGGCGGCCGGGTTAACCTTTGCTTCGGGTTTAAGGAGTTTTCTCAGGCAGGACCCCAATGTCATTCTGGTCGGAGAAATTAGAGACAAGGAAACGGCGGACTTGGCCATCCAGGCCTCCCTCACCGGTCACCTGGTTTTTTCTACCCTTCACACCAACGACGCCTCGGGGGCACTGCCGCGGCTTCTCGACATGGGAGCGGAACCTTATCTTTTGGCCTCTTCAATGACGGCGATTGTCGCCCAGAGGGTGGTCAGGAAAATCCACGACAAGTGTAAGGCGGCTTACGACCCCGACCCCAAGATAATGGAAGAGATGAAAAACGTCTTGGGGACGCTTTGGCCCCAGGGCCGGGACGGAAAGCTATATAAAGGTAAAGGGGACGCGGAATGCGGCGATTCGGGCTACTACGGAAGAGTCGGAATTTTTGAGGTCTTGCCGGTAACCGAAAAAGTCGGCAGACTGATTCTTGAAAGGTCCGCCTCGAGCAATATTGAAAAAGTCGCCCGAGAAGAGGGAATGATCACTCTTAAGCAGGACGGCTATTTGAAGGTTTTGGAAGGAATAAGCTCGATCGAGGAAGTGCTTAGGGTCGCCCAGGAATAATGAATAATATATGACGATCAAAGAACTACTTGAACTGACCGTTGTCCAAAAGGCTTCGGACCTGCATATCGTGGCCGGAATTCCGCCCACCTTGCGGGTCGACGGCGCCCTCTTCCCCATACCCAACCAGGGCGTTCTTACCCCCGACATCGTCGATGGTTTTCTTAAAGAGGTTCTAAACAGCGAACAATTGGAAAGGCTTTCCGTCAATAAAGAAATCGACTTTTCTCTGGCCTTTTCCGAGAAGGCCCGCTACCGGGTCAATGCCTATACCCAAAGAGGGACTCTGGCGGCCGCCTTTAGAAGAATTCCTCTTGAAATTCCGCCCATCGACTCTTTGGGTTTGCCCAAGATTCTTCATTCCTTTACCGCCCTCAGGCAGGGCTTTGTTCTGGTCACTGGCCCGACCGGCCACGGAAAATCGACCACCCTGGCGGCCATGATTAACGAGATTAACGCCAATCGTGCCGCCCACATCGTCACCATTGAAGACCCGATCGAGTTTATGTTTAAACCGATTAAATCGATCATCTCCCAGAGGGAGATGCGCTCCGACACCCACTCGTGGCAGGTGGCCCTGAGAAGCGTCCTCAGGGAAGACCCCGACGTCGTCCTTGTCGGCGAAATGCGGGACTACGAAACCATCGCCGCCGCCTTAACCGTCGCCGAAACCGGCCACTTGGTTTTTGCCACCCTTCATACCAATTCGGCTGCCCAAACCATCGACAGAATCGTCGACGTCTTTCCGGATGAACAGCAGGCCCAGGTTCGCCTGCAGCTTTCAAACGTCATCGAGGCGGTCTTCTCCCAAAGACTGATTTCGGCCATTGCCGGCGGCCGGGTCGTGGGCTACGAAGTTCTTTTGGCCTCAACCGCGATAAAAACCTCAATTCGTGAGGGCAAAACCCACCAGATAGACAGCATCCTCCAAACTTCGCAGGAGGTGGGGATGAATACCCTGGAGACTTCTTTGGCCGCTTTGGTCAGGGAAGGGAAGATTACTCTTGAGAGCGCCCAGAGCTGGAGTTTAAGGCCCGAGGAGCTGACCCGACTGGTTCGCTCAACCACGGCCGCCAAGTAAAGTGATATGAAGAGGTTTACTTATAAAGCCAAAGATAAAAGCGGCAGTGTTGTTACCGGCGAGGTCGAAGCTTCCAGTGCCCAGGTTGCCGCCAAGTTGGTTCGGGCCCGGGGCCTGACCGTCATCGCCATTACCCCCAGAAGGGAAAGCCTTCTCACTCTGATACAGAAGTTCCGGGACAGGATTACCTTAGGCGACGTGGCCACCTTTACCAGGCAGCTGGCCACCATGGTTAATGCCGGCCTTCCCATTACCCAGGCTCTTCTTATTCTTCGCTCCCAATCCAAGGGCTCGCTCCAGAAAGTGGTCGCCCAGATATTGTCGGACGTTGAAGGCGGAGAATCGCTGTCCACCTCCCTTTTGCGCCACCCCAAGGTTTTTAATCCGACCTATATCGCCCTGGTCAAATCCGGCGAAGTCGGCGGGGTGATGGACGAGGTTTTGGTCCGCCTGGCCGATAACTTGGAAAAACAGCAGGAATTTAAGGGTAAGGTCAAGGGGGCCTTAATTTACCCGGCCATCATCGTCATCGGCATGTTTGTGGTCGGGCTGGTGATGATGATCTTTGTCATTCCCCGCTTGACGAGTCTCTACGGAGAGTTTAACGCCCAGTTGCCCACGGCCACCAAAATCTTAATCGGCGTCTCGACTTTTTTTGTCAAAGCCTGGCCGCTAATCATTATTGGCCTAGTCGCCGGCTTTTACGGATTTAGTGCCTTTCGCAAGACGCCGGGAGGAAGAAGAAAAACCGACGAACTGCTTTTTAAACTGCCGATTATCGGGAATTTGCAAAGAGAGGTGATGTTGACCGAGCTGACCCGGACTCTCTCGCTCATGGTCGGGGCCGGGGTTTCCATTCTTGAGGCCCTCAATATTACCGCCGGCGTCATGGGCAACGTGGTTGTCTCGGAGGCCCTCAAGGATGCCGCCAAGCAGGTGGAGAAGGGCTTCCCCATCGCCTACGCCTTCTCCAAGCACCCCGAAGCTTTCCCTTACATTCTTTCCCAAATGGTAGCGGTCGGTGAAGAAACCGGGAAAATGGAAGAAGTTTTGGCCAAAGTCAGCCACGTTTTTGAGGTTGAGAGCGACCAAAAGGTCAAGGGGTTAACGAGCGCGGTTGAGCCCCTGGTGATGATTCTTTTGGGCCTTGGGGTCGGGTTTTTGGTTATTGCCATCATCCTACCCATTTACAACCTGACCAGCCAGTTTTGAGTTTTGGCCCGGCAAAACTAATTCTTAAAAAGACTTGACACACTTGATTAAATATCGAATACTGAAGATAGGAAAGCGAAAGGGGGTGAATTAAATGACTGCCCGAAAAATAATTGGTTCCGGGTTCACACTAGTTGAACTTCTGATCGTTATTGCCCTTCTCGGGGTTTTGGCCGCGGCGGTATTGGCCGCAATTAACCCGCTTGAGCAGGCAAACAGGGCCCGGGACACAAGGATGAAGTCGGATGCCAGCCAGATGTTGGCGGCCCACGACCGGTATTTCGTGACAATAGACAAGTTTACTTGGGTAACCAACGGGGATGTGACCAATAATGATGCTGCATATGGTTTTGCCAACGGAACGGCAGCCGGTAGTGGAATCTGTGGAGTGGATTGTACCACCGACGGACTTTTGATTACCAATAACGAGCTCAAGACCGAGTTTAGGAACAGAGACTTTATCAAAAACGGAGCGACCGATACCGAAGCTCTTTATATCGGTAAAGCAACCGGAGCTTCAAGCTCTGTTTACGCTTGTTGGGTGCCAAAATCGAAGTCCGAAAGGACCAAAGCTACCAGAACCCTGACAGTTGGTAGCCCGACATTAGGAACGGCAGCAGACTGTGCGACAAGAACATACGCTGATTTGACTACATCCTGCGTTATTTGTTTGCCGCAATAAGTGTCTTTAGTGCTAATCTTTATTTTAGCCATAGGTTTGGCACTCGGTTCCTTTCTTGGAGCGTTGACTCACAGGCTTCCAAGGAAGGAATCGTTTGTTAAAGGCAGGTCCCGCTGTCCCCGCTGCCGGGCCGAAATTAAGTGGTACGATAATCTCCCCCTTCTTTCTTTTCTACTTCTTGGCGGCAGGTGCCGAAGCTGCGGTCAGAAAATTTCCCTCAGGTACCCCTTAATCGAAGTGGCGACCGCCATTGGCATTTTGGGGATTTATCTCTTGGGACTTCAATCCCCTATTTTTCTCGTCCTCGTTCTTCTCACCACCATTTCGATTTTTGTCATCGATTTGGAAAAAAAGATTATTCCGGATGAGCTAATCTTCCTGGGTTTGGGACTGACAACCCTCGCTCTTTTCTTGGGCTGGGGCGACAACTTTTATCTTCATCTCTTGGGGGGATTCTCCTCTTCCTTCTTTCTTCTTCTTATTCATCTTCTGACCCGAGGTCGCGGCATGGGGCTGGGAGACGTCAAATATGCTCTTTTTGCCGGAACATTTTTAGGCTGGCCGAGATCGGTCTCGTGGCTGTTTCTCTCTTTCTTGACAGGTGCAGGGGTCGGAGTCATACTGATTTTACTGGGCAAGGCCAAATTGGGAAAACACATCGCCTTTGGACCCTTTTTGGCATTTTCTTTGATACTCGCTTACCTATTTGGCGAGACGCTCATAAAATGGCTAACCGGGTAAAAAAAAGATTACTTTTGGAAAAAGGGGTGACCTTAACCGAGCTTTTGATAATTGTCGCCATCATTGCCTTTCTTGCCCTCCTCGCTTTTTGGGCTTACCGGACCCAGGTTTTTAAAGGGTTTGACGCCAGAAGAAAGACCGACATCTATCAGATCAAGGTGGCGGTTGAAGAGTACGAGAAGGACAACGATTGCTATCCCCCACCTCAGCTGGTTGTTTGCAACCCCGGCACAGGTTTAAGGCCGTACTTAGACTATATTCCCTGCGACCCGAGAAGCGGAGCTTCCTATTACTACGACTACGACGATGAAGATTTCAGTTGTCCAAAATGGTTTAGGCTCTATACTCCCTTAGAGAACCTGAAAGACGCCGATTATATGGGACTAATCGGCCCGGACGGTTCTTACAACTACTATTCGGGAAGTCCAAATGCTCCTATCCCGGGCTACCAGGGAGGAAGCGATTTCTATGGCTGTAGAAGCGGAGTTTGCGTTCCCATCCTCTGGGATCCGAATAGGCCGGGCCCCGAATGCGACCCCAACTATCAAAATGCAGCCTGTTACGGGCAATGCGGTAGTCCCGGGACGGAATGTCAGCCTTGGGAGTAGAAAGAAATGAAATTTTTTACCAGAAAAGAACTTTTGGCCGTGGTCATAATCCTGAGTGTCGTCATTTTGGCTTCTCTCAGCAATTTTAAAGTCAGTTTGAGGCGCGCCCGCGACGTCCAAAGGAAAAACGACATTCGGTCGGTGAGCGACGCCCTGATTAAATATAACGAGGATTTCGGCCCTTTCCCGCTAGCCGAGGACGGCAAAATCGTCGGTTGCCACGGCCCAGAAACGAAAATTGACGAGAAAGGAAGAATCACCGGTTTGGTGGCCTGCGAGTGGGGCCGGGATGTCTTGGCCGACAAGCTTTCCCAAGACCCGTTATTTGAGGAGGGTCTTCGGTATTTATACTTGTCAAGCGGCGAGCACTTTCAACTCTACGCCTCTTTGGAGGGAACGGATGAGCCGGAGTATGACGAGAAAATTGTTGCCAGAAACCTTTCTTGCGGAAGCCAGATTTGTAATTTTGGCTTAAGTTACGGGGCGACACCACTTGATAAATCCATTGAAGAGTATGAGAATGAATTATTAAAGCTTAAATGAAAAAAGGGTTTACTCTTGTTGAACTTCTGGTCGTCATGGCGATTATAGCAATCTTGGCAACCGTGATTATCGGCGGTTTTCGCTCATCGCAAATGAGAGGTAGAGACGCCCAGAGGAAGAGCGACCTAAAACAGATTGCCAACGCTCTTGAGATTTTCTTCGCCGACTACGGCAAATATCCGCCTGCGAGCGGAGTTCAGATTGCCGCTTGTTCGTATAATCCCGCCAACGGTACCGGCACTGCCTGCGCTTGGGGTTCGGGGTCGATGAATGACGGCAAGACCACCTATATGAGGACGGTAGCGGCTGACCCCATAAGTTCCCAAAACTATGTTTACCGGGTCTCAAGCACCCAAAATATGTATCAGCTTTTTGCCCGGCTGGAGAATCCGGAAGACAAAAACTGCATCGGCGGAGATTGTGCCAATCCCGGGGTAACGGCCACCTGCGGCGGCGGAAACCTTTGTAATTTCGGGGTGACCAGCACCAACACCGCCCCGGCCGCCCCTTTGCCGTAGTTTTTATGTATAATGAAAATACCTGCCGTGATAACGAAATACACTAAGGCCTTCACCTTGATAAGAACCCGACTTCGTCAGAACCTTGTCAATGTTCACGGATTCACCTTGATTGAGCTTCTGGTTGCCATTTCAATTATTGCCATTATTTCTACGGTCCTTTTGGCCAACTTTAATGCCGCCCGAGAAAGAGGTAGGGACGCCCAAAGAAAAGCCGACTTAAGAAATATCTCGACCGCCTTGAGAATTTATTACAACGACTACGGCGTCTATCCGGCGAGTGGGACCGATGCCAATGCGGGTAAAATTCGCGCCTGCGGCCAGTCAACTTCGCCGGGACCGTTTATTTGCGAATACGGCTCGGCCTGGACGGCTGATAGTAAAACTCTGATGTCAACCCTGCCCAAAGACCCTCTCTCTTCCCAGGCCTACCAGTATATTCAGATCGATTTAGACAACTATACTTTAACGACCTGTTTTGAAAACGCCAGCGACGAGGACGGGATTGCCGAGAGCGGGATAGACTGCGCCAGTAACTGGATGTACCAAATAAAACCATGAAGAAAAATTTCGGTTTTACCCTGGTTGAGCTTCTGGTCGTCATTTCCGTCATCGGCATTTTGGCCAGCATCATTCTGGTTTCCTTTACCGGGAGCCAGAAGCAGGCCAGGGACACCCAAAGGAAAAGCGACCTCAGGCAGTATCAGCTGGCTCTTGAGAATTTTGCCAATAAAAGTAACGGCCTTTATCCGAGAAGAAATTCAACCGTTTCGGCCAACAGTACCCTATGTGATGACTTGGTTCTGACGACTTGTCCATCTGACCCGAGGGAAGGCAAAGACACCGCCTTTGACGACAACTACAAATATCAGTCCAACGGAATCCTCTCGGACGGGACCGCCACGGCCAGTATCTACGTCCTTTGGGGGAAAATTGAGAACGTGACGACGACTACCTATTGGGTCGTCTGTTCAAATGGGAAGAGCGGAATTAAAACGATAGACATTCCACCGACAGGAGGCGTATGCCCACTCTGAGAAGAGGCTTCACCTTGATTGAGCTTCTGGTGGTCATCACCATCGTCGGGATTTTGATCGGTCTATCGGTCTTTGGTCTTGCCGGCTCGAGGGAATCTTCCCGGGACGCAAGAAGAAAGGCCGACTTGGAGCTAGTCCGTTCAGGCATCGAGATTTATAGATCCGACTGCCTTAACTACCCGATTGCCACCTATAACACCAACTGGCCTTCTTCCATCGTCGGTGACGGGACTCCAACCGGTTGTGCGGTTGCCAATGTTTATCTGACGCCCCCGGTCGACCCCGCCTCCCCCGGCCGCTACTATGTTTATTCTTCGGACGGAACGACTTATGAGCTTTGCGCGGCCCTTGAGCAAGGCACCGGTTCGGTTACCTGCGGCGGTTCGTCAAACTGCGGTGAAACCTGCAATCATAAAGTTATCAATCCCTAAAAATGCCCGATGACAAATGAAAAGAACGGCTATACCCTCATAAGAACCCTCCTTCGTCGGAACCTTGTCAATGTGTACGCTGCGTATACATTGATTGAAATCCTCGTTGCCTTAACCATCATCGGGCTGATTTTCGGTATCGGCTACGTCAACTTCAGGGACTTCGCCAGGCGCCAGGCTTTGAGCGGAACGGCCAGGAGCGTGATGGGCGACTTGAGGCTGGCTCAGGAGCAGGCTCTGGCCGGCAACAAACCCGCCTCTGTCTTTTGTGACCCTCCGAATCGGCTAAACGGCTATAACATGAGAGTAAACTCCGCCAGTACCTATCAGATTGAGGCGGCCTGTAGCGGCGGAAATGTCGTTTCGAAAAGCGTCACCATGCCCGCCAACATCTCGATTTCAACTCCCTCCCCCAACCCGATACTTTTTAAAATCTTAGGCGAAGGTACCAATCTCTCCGCCGACGCGACCATTACCCTGACCCAGGCGGGCACCTCAAACACCCGGGGCATCACGGTGACGCAGGGAGGCGAAATTAAATGAGGAACCAGTCCGGCCAGTCGCTTTTTGAAATCGTCCTGGCCTTGGCCATAACAACCTTAATAATCGTGGCCCTCGTGGCCTTAACCGCCACTTCGATAAGGAATACGACTTTCTCAAAAAATAAAACCTTGGCTTCCCGCTATTCCCAAGAAGCAACCGAATGGCTGAGGGGCGAAAGAGACGCTAATTTCAGCGCTTTTAGCTCCCAGGCGGCAACTCCCCTTTACTGTATGCCCTCTCTTTCCTGGGCAATAATAGGCGCCTGCGCCAGCGGGCAGGAAATTGTTAATACTCTTTTTAGAAGAGAGATTTCTTTCTCAAGTTCGCTCGTAAACGGTAAAACTTTGATACAGGCATCCGTTAGAGTCTATTGGTCGGACGCCCAGGGGCTTCACGAAGTCAGGAGTGTGACCAATTTTTCGGATTGGAGGCAGATATGAAAAAGGGCATTAGTCTGATTGAGATGCTGATTGTTGTCGCCATTTTCGCCGTCTTGGGGGTGATTATCTCAAGGGTGATTCTGACCACCCTGAGAGGGTCTTCAAGAAGCGACAATTTGGTCAAAGTCAGGGATAACCTAGACTATGCTCTTTCGGTCATGGAAAGGCAGATTAGAAACGCCGAGTCGGTAAGTCCCTGCCCCAACTCCGATACGACCAGGATAGATTTTAGAGACTCAAACGGTATCGCCGCCTATTTCGCCTGTACCAATGTCGGCGCCGGCGGTTATGTTGCTTCCGGTTCGGCCAGGCTGACCAGTGACCAAGTGGCCATTACCGCCTGTTCCCTAACCTGCAGCCCCGCCGCAGGCCGCGTTCCCCCATCGGTCGACATATCCTTGGAAGCCAGAGGAGCCAATCAAACCGGAATAGAAAGAGCCGTCGTGACCGCCGCCACCAAAATTTTCTTGAGAACCTATTAAAGACCCACTTCTTTCCGCCCCATTCTTAGTAAATGAGATTATACCAGTTTTGGTGTAAAATGATTTTAGGCCTAGTTTGCGGCCAAATTTTTATGTTAAAGACCCTAAAAACATTTTATGCCTTTCTTTTTAAAAAAAGGGCGGTGGCGGTATTGTTTCTCATCGTCGTCGTTGCTTCGTCGGTGGCAGCGAGCATCCAGCCTTACTTTTATAAGCTTTTTGTGGATGCCATCCCTTCTCTTGATTTCCAAAAGTTGCTCTATATTCTTTTTGCCTATCTTGGCATAAGGATTCTTAGTTTAATTCTTGATTCTTCTTCTTTTTTTCTTGGGGACGTACTCACGATTGATGCTTCGGCGGATCTTAGGGAAACCGTTTTTAAGCATCTTCACGACCTCGACTTCGCCTTCCACACCGATAAGTCCTCCGGGTCTTTGATTTCTGCCATCAAACGCGGCGACGGCGCCTTCTGGAACTTTTACTTTTCCATCCACTACCGACTGATTGACGTTTTGGTCTCTTTTATCGTCATGCTTTACTTTTTTAAGGCGCTGGACTTAAGAATATTTATTTTGGTCATCGCTTCTTTTTTGTTTGCCCTCGTCGTCACCTATTTTTTTATTAAGGGAAATATCAAGACCAGAAAGAATGTCAACAAATTAGAAGACAGAATTTCGGGCGTTATCGTCGACAACATGATTAATTTTGAGACCGTCAAGCTTTTTGCCAAAGAGCTTTGGGAAAGATTGAGACTTAAAAAAGTCGACAGGGATTGGAAAGCGGCCGTTTGGAAGTACGTTCTGACTTTCCGGGGCCTGGATATCGGCATGGGTGTGGTCATCAACACCAGCATCTTTCTTCTTTTTTTATTGGCTCTCAGGCTGACCGTTAGCGGCGAACTGACCATTGGTGATTTTGTCCTGGTCGTCGGCTTTTCGGGGAGTTTTTACCCCAAGATTTTCGAATTGGTCTGGGGCTTTAGGGACCTGGCCAAAAGCTACTCCGATATCGAAAGATACTTCGGCTTACTTGATTACCAGGTTAAGGTTAAGGATCCAAAAAATCCGGTTAAGCCCAGAGGTATCAAAGGAGAGATTGAATACAAAAATGTCAGCTTCTCTTATGAAGATAAACAAGCGGACGCCATTAAAAACATTAATCTCGCCGTTCGGGAGGGACAATCCGTTGCCCTGATCGGCAGAAGCGGCGTCGGCAAAACGACCCTGGTCAAACTTTTAATGAGATTTTATGACGTCGATCAAGGCAGCATTACCATTGACGGCATCAATATTAAGAGGTTTACCAAAAGCGACCTCCGTTCTCTGATGGGCGTTGTTCCCCAAGAGCCGGTGCTTTTCAATAACACCGTCGGCCATAACATCGGTTACGGAAAAGTCGGCGTCACCCAGAAAGAAATCATCGCGGCCGCCAAACTGGCCAGAATCCATGAATTTATCGAGACTCTGCCGAAAAAATACGACACCAAGGTCGGCGAAAGAGGGATTAAGCTCTCCGGGGGGCAAAAACAAAGGGTGGCCATTGCCAGAATGATTCTCTCGGAGCCGGAAATCATTATCTTTGACGAAGCAACCAGCCAACTTGACTCGGAAAGTGAAAAATTAATCCAAGAAGCTTTCTGGAAAGCCTCCGAGAATAAAACGACCATCATTATTGCCCACAGACTCTCAACCGTGATGCGGGCGGATAAAATCGTGGTCATGGACGAAGGAAAAATAAAAGAAACGGGGTCCCACCGGGAACTACTTGCCAAAAAAGAAAGCCTCTACAGGCACTTCTGGGATTTGCAGATAAAGCTGGACTAAACTGATTGCAGCCCCCTTTTAATATATGTTTTTATGAGGGACTGATAAGGAATGTCCGCTTCGTTTGCCTCTTCTTTGAGCCTATCAATCATGTACTCGGGAAGTCTGATAGAAATAGGTTTTGTGGTGGGCTTTAAATTAGGAAAAACGACATTTTTTTCGGCTTTATTCCAATCTATATAGTCGCTAGAGTCATGGGTGGCCCAAAACTCACGCTCTTCGTCCTCGTTTCTGAATTTGGGTATTGCCTTAAGCTTTTTCATAATTTTTCCTTTCTTTTTTGTTCTGATCTCTTGCTGAAATTACTCTAATCCTAGCGTCTCTTGTAGTAAAATTAACAAATAATTTTCTTCCCTTTTTACTTATTCCTAAAGCATAAAATCTTTTTTCTTTAACAGAGTGTGCTAAGTCAGGAAAAACCAAAAGCGGTCTGTTAAAGAAAACTTCTTCGCATTCGCTGTTTTTAACTTTGTGTTTTACCCAGTTCTTATCAGTGTTTCCTTTATCCCAATCAAACGACTTTAGATCTTTCAGCTTTAGCATCAACGGTTTTCAATACAATAAATTGTATATACTAAACACTACAATGTCAAGTGGTCATTCACAAATTAGATAATTTCTAATAACAAACGGCCTCTTTTTTCTTGAATGCGTCCTTGATTATTTTTTCAGTTTGGGGATTCCATATTTCCGGGAGTTCGTTTTCGGCAAAATATCGCAATTCAAGGGTTTCCTTAGAAGACTTTCCTATGGATTTATCTTTCTTTAGAACCCTGCAATAAAAAACCACCCCTATGGGAACCACAACGTCCCCGTTCGGATAAAAAAGTCTATTAGGAGGAATTAAATAAATCCCGAGTAACTTACCAGGCCCAACAATAAGGCCGGACTCCTCTTCTACCTCCCTAACAACCGTTTCCCTGAAAGTTTCACCGATTTCTATATGCCCTCCCAAAAGTCCCCATTTTTTATTGTCCCGCCTTTTTTGAAGAAGAATTCTCCCTTTATTGTCAAAAATAACCGCGGCCGCATGATTGCCAAATATCGGGGCATGTCCCACCTTACTTCTTATCCACTTTATATAGTTTTTCTTCATTGCCAGATTATACTCCGATTGCATAGTTTGATAGAATCTCATAGACATGGCCAATAGAATCTGGGATCCGGAAAATCGTTATACAGAGGGTTTTTTAAAAGAATTCAAACATTGGATTTGGGAGGTCAGTTACAGACAACATACTTTAGGAAGTTTTATCATCTTTGCCAAAAGGCCAGTCAAAAAGTTATCCGACTTAACTTCGGAAGAGCTTTCTTCCTTAGGGAAAGTACTAAAGGAAGTAGAAAAAACTTACGCAAGAGTTAAAGTTTTTAAACCCGACTGGTTTAATTATTGGCAAATGGGCAATTCTCTTCCCCACCTCCATATACACGGATTTCCTAGATACAAAAAACCAAGATTCTTTGATGGTAAGAAATGGATTGATAAAACATGGGGACATCCTCCAATTTGGTCAAAAAAGGACGTAAATCATGAACTTGTGGCCAAAATACGCGAAGAAATAAAGAAACACATTTGAAGAATCTATTTATATGGCCACTTCTTTCTTTCGATGAATTTTTGGCCAATTCTTCTTATTCAGCCAGCACTTTTCGCAATACTCTTTGGCGCCTACAAGGTGCGGGCCTGCAAAATATTTTTGACCCCCGATTTTCTGGCGGCATACATCGCAGAAATATTTAATGGACATTGGTAAGAGAGATAATATCAGGAGCGCACGCTTAGAAGTCAACTAGAAAATTCTATATCACTTTGTCTTTAAAAACTCTCCCGGAGAAATTTTAGGCGACGCCGACGAATTGGGAAGAATCTTTTGGTTCATCAAAATCTATCTGCCTTTTAAATTCTCTCTTTTCTTGAGCTACTTCTAAGCAAAGCCTGATTGCTTCCTTCGCTCTTTTTAAAACCTCTTCGTATGTTTTACCCTGTGTATGACATCCGGGAATAGCGGGAACAGAAGCGATAAAATACCCCTTGTTATCCTGCTCAATGAAGACTTTGAAATTTAGCACATTTGGCATATTTGGATTATATCACAATACAATTACTTACGGTGCCACTTCCTTCCACCTTATCCTTCTTTGGGTGAAGACATTGGGGAAGGTGGCGATGATGTCCGGGGCGTAAGTGAAGACTTCGGCCGGGGTATTTGAATTTGAGGCCCCCAAGTCTCTTTCCAGAACCACGCCGTCGTAGGCAGCGACCGAACCCCGGACGTTAAATTGGGTGGAGGCCAGACCCGTTTTGAATTCACTCTCGGCCAAAAAGATGCCCTCGATAATGTCGACCGAGGGGTCAACCAGGATATCCCCCTTGAAACCGCTCCCGTCTTTGCCGACAACGGCCATGAAAAATCCCTGACCGGGTGACTGCAACTGAATCCGGCCGTCTATTATTAAATTGGCCCCTTCGACCATTAAGACCACTCGCCTACTCCCGACCAGGTTGACGTTGCCGTCGATGGTCAAATCTCCCCGAGTGGCCCCGTCCCAGTGGTACCAGATGTAGCCCCGGGAAGGAGCCCCGCCCGAGTTAAATGTTCCGCCGGTCACCGGAGGATCCAGCTCGTTGATAATGACATCGTCGGGAATTTGTCTTTCGAAGAAGGCATAATCATAGGTTCTGCCCAAATATCTTGAGGCAGCCAGCCAGTTATAGGGAGATTCGGCCGCATTGCCGCTGCCGGTCCCGGCCTGAAAATCGGCCGTGGCCCCGCCGTAAGCCGGAACACCGGGAAAGCCCCCCGCCCCCTTGAGACCAAGAACGGGATTACAGACGGGCAGGCTGCAGGTTCCAGGAATGGGAGAGATGATATCGCCGTTGGAAGTGATATCGGCGTCAACCACCTGCCACCAGGGACCGGCATTGATGACATTGACCGTTGAAGTATCGTTACAGCGAGAGGCCCCGCTCATAATCACATCGGCTCGAACCGTGGTTGAACCGACGGAGACCCCGCTGGCTTGAGTCGAATAGACAACCGTGGAGTCGGACGTCGGACTAACGGTAACAATGCCTGTATTCCCGGAAGCAAAATCAGTCTGAGTCACGGTGTCGCTCCAAGTTACGCTTGCGGTAAGAGTCGTATTTGACCCCACCTGAACACTGGCAGTATCAGGGGTTAAATTAACGGTGCAGGAAGGAACAGGGCCACCACCACAGGAAGCATCAGAGACACAGCGGGATTCACTTGAACAGCCGTCAGGGGTACAGTCTCTTGTTTGTCGGCGCTCATTACCAGCACAACTTCCACCACCACAGGCACCATCAACCCAGGAAGTACAGGAACAACCGCTACTCCACGAGCACGAGCCTCCATAACCTGGGGGACTACAGTCATAAGGAGGATTTACACATCTACCAATAGGTCCATCACATTGTGACTGGGAGGACCTCGCAGAACATAAAATAGTTACATCGTCTCCTATGTCACAAACTTGGGTGCAATTGCAGGTACCGCTCCAGTTACCATAGGCGTCTTTGGTACCACAACCGGATCCACAAGCCTGTCCTAAGCAACCATCAAGTGTTCCTGTTGCACTGCAAGTCCTATTTGTAACCCATGTTCCACAAATAATTAATCCTCCAGTGCAAGTTTGGGCATAGACTGACTTATGCAAACTATCAATTAGGGAGCCTACTTTTTCAAAGAATCCTGCAGATAATTTAAAAACATTTCCATACTTTTTCAGTAGTTTTTCTACAAAGTCTATTTCTTTTTGGCTACTATCAATAGGTTCTTCGGAAGAAAAAGCCTGCTGATTAACCGTAGTGGACATCTTGGCCAAAGCTAAGACGGCCTGGTAATTCATCTGTCTTTCAAAGTCTGGTTTTTCTGCCAGTTCCACCAAGGATGGTAAGAAGTAAAGGTTGATTCTGAGAATAGAGCCATCTTCTTCGTATTCCTGCCCTAGGGAATAAAGGGTAATTGGTCCCTCTCCGCTATTTAACACCCCTTTTGTTTTATAATATCTTTGTTCCTCTGAAACCAAACGTACCTCCACTTTTTCGGGCGGGCCAACTATCTCCCCGGCAAGCTCTGGGTGCCATCTGTATACACCCTTATCCCAAATTCCTAGCTCGGCTGCAATCTCATCGAAATAAGCACTATTAAAAGTAATTCCCCTTATGCCTATCGTGTCCGAGAAAACCACGCGTGAAGAAAACTGGCTTTTGGGAAAAAAAGGTAAAGATGTCCCCCCAATCTTAAAAAGTAAATAGACTCCTAAAGACAAAAAAGAGAGAAGAAGGATTAAAAAAGGCAGAAATGTTTTTTTAAACATGGCAGGGCCTTAGAAGAATAATAACAGTTTTATTATCCAAAGAGCAAGAAAACGGCCTGGTTATTTAAACTTATTAAAGTCAACTTCAATTATGTTTGAGATTCCAAACCTCGCTCTTTCAATCTCGGTAAGCATCGTTTCTGCATCATAAGGCCCCCTCTGAGGAGAAAAGGCAGTTTCTGTAATAAAATCGATATTTGGATCAGAAAAAAGGCGGGAAAAATGACTCTCTTTTACACTTTTCCAACCTTCAAGGAAAAATCTCTCGGCCGTTCCCTGAGAAGTTGCGGCCTCTTTGAGTAATGCGAAGTATGTCTCGTGGAAGTAATAGGCAAAAGTGTCAAAGATGCTTTCTTCCTCCCTTCCTTCCGGAAAGAAATCGGGGTTAGGGTAATTGGGGTGATTGCGTGCAGTAAAACGTATTAACAAATACTCCCCATTTTCGGTAACCAAAATCGGGTACCCAAGTTCGCCCGAATAGATTTGTCTCGCTGCGTTTGGATCAACAAAATTGTCCGGGAAGGTCTCGGCAAGTGGAATAGCGTAACCTGGATTCAAGTAAATTGCAATAAAATCTTTGCTTTGGGGTTTATGGCTAGCCAGATTTATACTCCCAAGATTCACTTCCCGTTCTTTAAGTTCTATCAATGTCGACATTATTCTAACTAACTCCTCCTTATAAGGATGGTTGGTAATGCTTGGATATCCCCCCATATTTTCACTGGTTTCTCTATAGTTTAAATTCGCTGCCGTACGATAGTTTGAATCTTGAAGCAATAATGTGTAAGTACCGTGTTCTGTACGCATCGTCTGGCCTGCCAATCGAATTCCCGTCTCTTCATTAATAATCACTACATCTCCCCTCTCGCTCATAAAGACTTCGCTTCCAGGGAAAAGCTCTACCAGCTGTCCCTCCGTAACTCTTTCCGTTTGGGTTCCATCTTCCAGTTGATATGTAGGCGCTGTTTCGGCTTCTTGGGAGGCGACGGTAAGGGCAGCCAGAACCTTGACGGCCGAGGATTTGGTTGTTTCCAGGGCAATTCCCGAAGGACTCCACCAGACCGAAGCATCCGGATTATTTATCTGGTCTTGAGGGATGGCAAAAACCTCTAAAGTGTCGGTTAAGGCAGTACCGGTTCTTGGGTCGGAGGTTATTGAAAGGGTGACCCAAACCTTTCCTTGGTCGTCTTGCCACTCTTCCCTTTCAAGAGACATCAGTTTGTATTCAAAACCTCCGTCATTGGGAACGGCAACGAGCATATTCATGACCGAAGGAACTTCCGGGTTATCCGATTCAACCGAAAAGAAAGGGTGGAGAGTCATATCTTCCCCGTCGGCATATTCGGTTAAAATTCCGGTTGCCGTCAGGCGGACGCTTTCGGGCATATCTCCCCCGTGTTGGGCCAGAAAGTCACTCTCAAACTTCTCAAATTCGCCTCTGATATCTTCATTCGCCCCAAAGAGAGCTTCGCCTTCTAAAACAGAGGCATTGGCAATTGGCCTCTCGACTGTCTCTCGGGTTGGAAAAGGAGCAACATCCGTTTCCTGTATGTTTGGGGCCAAAGTGGGTGTGGGTTCAATCACGGGGGTAGGAGGGGTATCTGGGCCCACGATGGAAGAACAGGCGGTGGTAAAGGCCAAGATTGCAGCGGCAGCTCTTTTGGGGCCGATGACAGACACCGCTTTTTTGACAACCTTATCGAGGTTTCTTTTCTCTTGGGGAGCGAGATGGAATTCCTGTTCAACCGCTTGGGCTCTGGCCTGAACCAAAGGAATGGCTAAAGAGAGGGTTTCGTCGGAAGGACTTCCTAACTTGTCGGAGGAAAATCTCAGATTCGGGTCTTCAATCGGAACCTGGGAAAGGGCCTTGGCGGGATTTTTTAGAAGAAGATTTCTGTCAATATCGGTTGCGGGTCCTACACTCCAGCGAAACGTTTCTCCCGCCACCCCACTTACCCCTTCAGCCACAAACCTTTCAGGGTCGCTTGGGAATCTTTTAGTTTCATTTAACTCTTCCGCCATTCGAATAGGCTCTCTGTCCTTGTCCATCTTAGCTTATTATACCAAGAAGATTCAATAAATGATGAATCCGTTGCCTCTCTTGAAATTATTCTCTATACTAAAGTCGTATGGAAGATCCTGCCGGACACCAAGTAGTGGTAGGTGGGGGGAGTGGAAACAAGCTTTCGAAAATCGCACTAATAATCTTTGGACTTCTTATTCTCGTTGTGGTTTCCGAGTTTGCATATCTTTGGTATACCCAAAAGGCAAGACCGAAGCTCGAAGAATCCGGAATAACGGAAATTCCGATTGTTAATAATCTTGTAGCCGAAACCCCACTGCCGGAAATTATAGGGGCTATCCTTTACCCTGAAAAAGCTTTTGTGTTTGCAGAGCATATTCAAAGGATTAAAGACTTGGGCAAGGAAGAGTTTATTCGGTCTGCCTGGGCAAGCTATAGCATCAGGGGCAATGTAGTAGAGGCAGTGAGAGAAGAAAAGGAGATAGACGGAGTCTTCTACGGCTACAAGATTAAGATTGAAAATACAAACAAAGACAAGACTCTATCTTTTCGGTTTACGAATCAGGAAATAGAAACGGCAATAATCTTTTCTGTAACAGGAGATAAGGCCGGACAAAAATTAAACTTCGAAGACATCAAACCCGGCTATTTTTTATCCATAAAGGTTGTCTCCGACTTACTTGACAGTACCACCGACTCTAGTCTATTCTTAGAAGTGAGTAGTTTTGGTCAGTGAAATGGCTAACATACTTGAAAAGTCAAAAAAAACTTTCGTCAAGGTTTATCATAAACCTTCAATAAAATCTTCCAGAATAAAGACCATTTCCTTTTACGGCAGGGATTCTATAAGGGGTGCGGCTGATTCAGAATATCTACTTGCTGAAATCCCCACATAGGTATTTACTCTCCAATATCTTGCTTCTATACTTTCTTTGATGCCTAAGGCCGCTACAGCGGGGTTAAGTATGGTCCCCTTACTTCTTCCCAATGACCGATTAATTGTGGAAAAGTCATCTGACTATAAAGTGGACGATATCATCGTTTTTTTAAAAGACGGAAAATTCGTCGCGCATAGGTTGGTCTATATAAACGAGAGAGACGATTATTTTATAACCATGGGGGACAATAACCCTCGCGGCGAAAAGATTTTCCCCAGACAGATTTTGGGCAAGGTTAATACAATTGCAAGAAATGGCAGAGAAATTAATCTTGAGCACGTCTATCTTGCCCAATCTTCTAATTATCTTGTGGCTATTCGAAAAATAAATTTGGCACTAATAACTTCCAAGATTTCTTACCTTATTCTTAAAGGGTTACCAGTGCACATTTATTTTACGGGAACTCCCCCAAAAAGGATTTATAAAGACTTTGACATTCTTATTTCAGAAAAAGACTTTAGTAAGGCGGCCGAAAAGCTCGGAGAGTTGGGATTTATCAGAACTGAGGTTATTCCCAGTCACACTCCTAATGACAAAAAATATAGAAAGTCGACTGAAATATCATTTGTGAAACCATCTTCTCTATTCCCTATTGTGATTGACTTGCATATTGAGCCGTCAATTGGATTTGCCAGAGCCCGGGGCCTTAATAAACTTTTTCCTGGCCTGAGTTCTTTTAGCGGTTATCTTCGTGAAGGGAGAAAGGTGAGACTGGTAAGTGGCATGAAGCTTCCTTTACTGGAAACCTCGCTTTTTGCGCTTTATTTAATGCTCCACTTTTATCAGCATAATTTTCAAGGCATGTTTAGGCTCGATTTTCTTTACCGGGTTTTAAGCAGAGAAGATTTGGATTGGGGGAAACTTGCAAGACTCATAACAAAATTTCAGCTGGAAAACTTCACCTTCCCGGTTTTAATGTTTCTTGGTCTTTATAAGGGATTTAATTTTCCCAAAAGCTTTTTGAAAAAGGTCAAACCCACTTTTGATAAAGTTATTGTTGCAAAAATAATAGTTCGGACAGTTTCTCCCTTTAGAAATGATCAAAGGACGCTGGAGAAAGCCCTAAAAAGACTCTTTTGGAGTTTTTTGTTGTCCCCCCTTGCCCTTTTCGAGAAATTAAAACTCCTGCTACATCCCGATGTCGCTAGCTATTTTCTTCCTTCAATTAAATTCTTGGTTTTTAGTTCTTTCAAAAACTCATTCAAATCTTTCTCTGCCTTCCTTTGAGAACCCAAATACTTACTAGAAAGGAGGTTTGCAATTTTTCCTTTGGATTTACCTTTTTCTAAAGCCAAGAGAATGTCGTAGGCCACTTCATTTAGCTCGTGAAGAGTCGAAGTTGCGTTGTCATAGGCCACAAAAGTATCGCCCATTTTTTGGATAACAACTCCCTTTTTAATTTTCATTTATTATCTTTTGCATTTCATTAACATTTAGCGTTGACTTAAGTAAGTAAAAATTATTATTTGAGGCGAAGTCCATAATGTTTTTGAGTTTTGCCTTTTCGAATACTCCCCTATTTACCCAGACATTTTGTAGAACTTTTTTAAGTATTTTTTTTCTGTTTTTCAGGGGCGTGAGTTGCGCCTTCTTGGATTTTTTAAGAAAATAGATCCTTGCTTTTTCGGCCTCTTTTTTTAGCGGAAGTAAATCTTTCTCGACGAAAGGGGGGCTAAAAAAATTCCAGGCACTTTTAAGTTTCCTTGTAATAAGGTTGTCGTCGCTTAAGCGGCTAAATCCTCTTTTCCCGAGAAGTTTGCCTATGGTGGATTTGCCGCCTTCCCTTGGTGCGAGAAAAACATGAGCCACGCCCATTTTGTCGATTACGCTTGATGCATGAAGAATGAACCCGTCATTGGCAAGAAGACTATCTAAAATTTCTTTGACAAACATCTGAAGGGAATAGAAACTAACATGATAAAAAGTAGTAAATTTTCTTCCGTTTCTTTTGTAAGTAAGAATATAGCTTTCACCGGAGAATTTTTGGTGAATGATTTTTGTACCCTTTTCGGCTGGGAAAATTCTGATTATCCAGTCAGACGCCTTTGCCCTTTTTGATAAAAATTTGCCTCCCCCCCACACTTTTTCGATTTCCCGACGAAGAAGATTTTTTATTATTATATTCTCTGTGGGGAAAAGCTCTATTTTAATAACAAAATTACCTACTTCTAGAAAGTAGTCATTTTTAGAGTTATTCTTTTTCATTTTGGGCATAATCATCTGTTGCTCCCTTGTCAAAGACAACTATTTTTAAAGAAAACTTTCTCATGACCTTCTTTGCGCAAGTCCCAGGGATATAAACCAAAGCCAAAGCATCGAAGGGATAACATAGGTTGTATCAAAAAAGAAATTGGCGCTGAGAGCAAAGAAGACAGCTTTGTAAAAAGTTTTTGAAGAAGGACTCCTTAAAATATTTTTACCGACCTTGAAAAACCAGGCTAAAAAGGCAAATCCCAGAATTCCCATCCCTACCAGTACCTCTAGGAAAATATTGTGAGCCAATGTAGAAAAATCAGGTTCGCTGCCAAAGGCACGAGAAAGCTCCTTTGATACAATAGAAAAATTCCCGAGTCCTACCCCAAGGGGGTGCTTAAAGACGCCAACGACCCCTTGCAAAAAGTAGATTCTCGAATAAAGAGTCGTCTTAAAAAAACTAGCCAACAAAAAGATAACGATGAAAAAGATCCCAATTGGCAGAAATCTCTTTCTTATTGTTTGTGAGGCATGATTTTTAAGCATCACCGCTGCTCCCAGCAAAAGTGAAACGTAGGCTGAACGCGAAAGAGAAAAGGCCAGTATCGAAATACCCAACGAAATTAACACCCAATACAATATTTTTTTCTCCCCCATAATTTTATTTAAGAGAAAGAGAATGGGGAGAACCCAAAAATCTCCCAAATGGTGGTGGTTCTGGGTATAAGGCGCAGAGAGGCTGAAAGACCAAGAGAGTTGTTCATTTAGTAAAACCGAGATCAAATAGATAAGTGCAAAAAGAATACCCAGGATAATCAGCGACCAGCCGAATATTTCCGAAAACTTTTTGTCCAGTTTTAGGTTGTAAAAGAATAACCAGAAAAGCCCTCCTGAGGTAAAAAGAAATAGATACTCTATTCCCTTTTGGGACCCTAGACTCCAAATTTGAGTTAAAAGAGCCAGAAGAAGAAAGACGAGGTAGTAAGAAAATCCATACGGAAAAGAGATTTTTTTATTTTTTAGGTAAACAAATAAGACCGAGATTAAGCCAAATATTAAGCCTGATATTTGTATTAAGTCCCTTTCGAAGCCTAGCCCCCCCAAAAATAGCAGAATGCCCGTGAGGACCAAAATTAAGTAAGTTTGTCTCATTGTTTATTAAAACCGGCAAAGAGCCCCTTTAGCATAAGAAAAACTGTCGAAATTGCAACCTTTAAATCCAAGAAAAGAGATTGATGCTTGATATAGTCGAGGTCAAGTTTCATCCATTTATCAAAAGATAGACTGTGTGCTCCTCTGACTACCCACAGAGAGGTTATCCCGGGGGCAACACTAAATCGTTTTTCGTAAATTTTGGGAACCCTTTTTGCCTCACTGATCGGCAACGGGCGTGGGCCGACAAAGGACATCTCCCCTTTAATGATGTTTATTAGTTGGGGCAGCTCATCGAGTCCCGAATGGGCGAGCAGTTTGCCAATCCTGGTATATCTAGGGTCTTCATAAATTTTAAAAACAGGCCCGCCGGCTTCGTTCAGGTGCAAATATTTACGTTTTTGTTTCTCTGCACCCAGAACCATCGTTCTTACTTTATACATAATGAAAGACTTTTTGTTTTTACCGGCTCTTCTTTGTTTGAAAAAGAGAGACCCTCCATCATCCAGCTTGATTAAAATCCAAAGCAAGGCAAAAAGAGGTATCGAAAATACCAACATTAATGAAGCCACTGTTCTTTGTAGAAAAATATACACTTGCTAGTTTCCAATCATTTCCTGTATTATGACGCTGTCAATTTCTTTTTATGGCGAATAAAAATCAATTTTATAACGCATTCACCGCCTACTTAAAGAAAAATAAGTTTTCTTCCATTTTAATCCTAATTTTTCTTGCTACCATAGCCATTGTTTTAATAATTTCTTTATTTAAAACCGTCGCTACCCAATCCGACTATGTTTATGCGAAGGTTAAAGTATCTCAGGGCCTTTGGTGGATATCCTCCCAAAAACCCGGGTGGTGGTTCGTAAATAGTCTTAAGAAGGGAGAAGAAGAATTTGATATTTTGGGTAAACCGATTGCAGAAATTTTGGAGGTTCGTTATTATCCCACAATCCCTTTTAGTCCCGAATACGAAACAGAATATAACATCTATGTAACTTTGAAATTGGCCGTGAATAAAAACACAAGAACCCAGACTTACCTTTTCAAGCGCTCTCAAATTTCGGTAGGCCGCCCCATCGAGCTTGAATTTCCTTCGACTCATTTGACCGGTTCTATCTTGGAACTATCCGAAAAAGAGTTTGGGAAAGAGTATTCCCAAAAGGTAGTCACGATTACCAAAAAACTTGCTTATCCTTGGGAGTACGATGCAATTAAGGTGGGTGACAAGCAGTTCGACGGCGAAAATCATGTTTTTGAAGTAATAAATAAAAATGCCACACCCACATCCGCCTTTGACAGCGACCCTTTCGGTAATATTCAATTCTATACAAGAGAAAGCAGGCGCTATATCACGGTCAGGGGAACGATTATGGTTAGGCAAAGAGGCGGAGAGCTTGTTTTCGGAGAAGAACAGGTAGTCAAGCCCGGGAATTTTATCTACCTAACAACCTCCGGATTCGTATTCGACAGATTTTTGGTGGAAAGTATCCGCTAGTTATAAAGAAGTCCCCGAAAAACGAAGAAGGATATAAAAAAGCTTAAGCTTGTGGCAGGATAGAATAAAGTTCCCGCAATAAGACCCCAAAAGGCAAGAACAATGGTCATTTTCTCGAGCCAAAGCACGTCTTTACTCAAGAAAATTTTCAGGTCGTTTACCAAAAATACCAGAAGGACCAATATAAAAACGACAAAAGAAAAGTATCCCGTCTCGGCCAGGAACTGGGCAAATATATTATGAGGGCCGCTCGTGGCTGCGGCTTCGGTAATTAGTTTTTGGTTTTGGGGCAGGTATTGGGTAATTGGCTTGAATGCCGTCCATTCGTAATAATTTCCTATGCCCACTCCGAATAAGGAGACGCTTCCCATAACAAAAGACTCTTTAATAGCTTCAATCCTCCAGCTTATTGTCATCTGGTCTTCCACAACATCTTTGTTAAGAAGCCTATCAACGACCGAAAACCCCTGGTTTAAAATCTGACGTTTATCCAGAAGATAAAAGGATAAAAGCAAAAAGAGGCCAGTGGCAAAAAGAAACGCCGCTTTTTTGAAATTTAGACTTTTTAAATATGCGAAAGAAAAAACAACCATTGTTATATAAATCACAAATCTGCCGCGCCAGGTAGAAAGAAAAGAAACAAAGCCCAAAAGTACTCCCAGGACTAAACCTGCCAGTTTCAAATAGTTTCTGGTGCCCTTTTTAAGGAAGTAATAAAGGAAAAAGGGCAAGGATATTTCCAAAAGAAGGTCAATATAAGTTCTTCCCCTGGCGAGATTGGCCCTAATGGAACGGGCAACCTCTTCCTTTAGAACTATATCCGCAAAGGTCGTTGAAAATTCGGGATAAGCTATAAGCATGGCCTCAAGAAGAAGTTTAAAAATGCCAGCCAAGAAAAAAACTAAGATAATCTTTTCAAAAACAACTTTTTTGTTTTTTCCGACAAAGTAGGTTATGGAGAGAAAACCCATAAACCCAAAGATTAACTTTTCAAAAGCCTTCAAGAAAGTTAGAATATTTATCGCAGAAAATACCGACAAGGAGTGAAGTACGAAAACGCCAAGAACGGCAAAAACATAAAAGACGTTATTTTTCTTCACAACAAAAACCTCCTTGCGGTCAAAAAAAGATTTCAGTAAAACATACAAAAAGGCAAGGTCGATGAGTCCCCTACCCAGAAGATTGGTATTCCAAAAAGACAAATCAAGGAAAGGAAGTCTTACGGGGGGAAGAAGAACCAGAAAAACACCCAAAAGAAAGATATTAAAAACGCTCTTTTGGGGCATTTTTAGTATGAAGCTAGAGCTTTTTTTGTAAATATTCATCAATACTTGAGATAATACAAGGTGATTGTATCAAATACATGATAAAGGTTTTGGTTTTGGCTAAAAGTATTGATGGAGGAACGGGCACATACGCTCTTGATTTACTTAAACTAAAAGATTTCTTCGACAAAAAGTTTCAAATTAGGATCTATGCCTTGGAAAGACCTTCCTATAGAAGCCGCTTTCCGAGAAAAGATGTATTTTTTCTCAGAAATAAAAAATTTTACCCCGAGAGTTACCTTTTGTTATTCTCAAATCTAAAGAATTTCTTCGAAGAAATTCTGTTGGTGAAAGAAAAAATCAAAAGTTATAATCCGGATGTAATTTTGGGAATAGACATACACGCGAATTTGCTGATTCAAATAAATAAACTGCTCTTTTTTGGAAAACTAAAGACGGTACTTACAACGCATATCGATTTGGCAAAGACGGTATCCGACAAATCCACACCTTTTATTAAATGCGTCCTCAAAAACTTCGTAAGATTCTTTTATAGAAGCGCCGATTGCCTCGTTTTTGTATCCAGAGGTCTGGCAAAGGAATTTTCCAGAGATTTCGGAATTAAGAAAAAGGTGGTAGTAATATATAACGGGATAGAAATTAGTACGAAAATAAGGCCGAAAAGGTCGAATCCTAAAACCCCGGTGATTCTGACTTTGGCCAGACTGGTGGAACAGAAAGATCACGCAAGCTTAATTAAGGCTTTTGCCTTTCTACAAAACGAAATAAAAAGCTCAAGCCTATGGATTTTAAGCGACGGCCCGGAGCGAAAAAAATTACTAAGGCTAGCAGAAAAACTTGGTTTGAAAGGTAAGGTAAGGTTTTGGGGGTGGGTTAAGGACACGTCGCCCTACTTTAGGAAATCTTCCCTTTTTGTTCTTTCCTCGAAAAGGGAGGGTTTCGGTTACGCATTGGTCGAAGCAATGTCCTATGGACTGCCGACGGTCTCAACCGATACCCCCTTTGGCCCGTCCGAAATTTTAGATAAAGGAAAATATGGAATACTTGTTCCGGTGGGAAGCCCCTTGGCTATAAAAAATGCAATGCTGAGAATTCTTTCCGATCCCAGCATTTACCGCAGCTATTCGAGAAAATCTCTTGATCGCGCTAGTTACTTCTCTTTAGAGAAAATGCTTGGAGAATATCAAAAGCTGATTATTAGCGTAGGTCGAAGATGAACAAAAACTTTATTAAAAATCTTATTTGCCCCGTCTGCAAAAAGGGTTTAAAGGTCGAAAAAAGTCTTTTGGCAAAAAAAGATAAGTATATTCATGCAATTTTGTCGTGCGGCTGCAGCAAATACCCGCTTTTTTACGGCATTCTTTTTATGAATAAGGACGGTAAAACCGAACGAATTCTCAGACTAATCTCTCGGAAAAAAGCCGAGAACGAAGAGGTCCCCATTTTTATTTTGCAGCGAAATTTGCCTCTGGGAATGCACGTTTTTAGATTTTTTTCGAGATTTAATTTATTTAAGCACTTGAGTTTTAAAGAGTATCTTTTTTTAATGAGAATTTTGGGTGCAATAAACGAAGATTGGTACAGATATTTAATTTCAAGGTTTACCAGAAACGATTTTTACCCAGCCAAGGTTTTGTCTTCATTGGTTAAAAGAAACACCGGTGTTTTGGACTTGGGGTGCGGGGCGGGACAACTTATCAGTATTCTTGGTAAGAAAACTTCTTCCCAAAAAATTTGCGGAGTTGATTTTAATATCGCCAGTCTTTATATGGCAAGAAAATATTATGCAAAAAACTCAAATCTGATCTATTACGATTTAAACAAAAAACTGCCCTTTAAGGATAATGTCTTTTCATACATTTTTGCAAGCGACTCTATTCATTATATTAAGAATAAGAAAGGATTGGGTGGCGAACTGAAAAGAATCATCAGGACATCGGGACTGATTATTCTTACAAATATCCACAACAGAAAATTCGCAGGAACTTTTTCCGACGCCTTGGACTATTCGGAGTCGATAAGAAGTTACATTTCCTATTTCCGGGGTTTTTATTATTCTCTACTCTCTCAAGAAGCGGGGAAAAGACTTTCCTTGGTTAATCCCAAAAAGCTCACCGTTTTTGAAAAGGGGGCAAAAATGTTTTCCGTAGTTTTTTACAAAAGTCATAAGTTTTCCAACATTTTCCATAAACCGAATTTATCGATTTCCCAGGAATGAAGCCAGATGTGAATTTTTGGTAGACTTTTTGCCAAGATAGGAAGAAGGTCGAGATGCTTCAGCTTCCAATTCTTTAATATTTTTGAGGCGCTATACAAATCACCGCAAAAAATAGAGTCGCGAATATCTTTCGTCAGAGTATGCGGATAAAGATGAAGATTTGGATGCCAAAGAAAATTTTTTCTGTCTGCCTCTCTAAAATTTAGGGTTCTGGCGGATCTGACATCGTTAAATCCTGCCGACTTTATTATTCTTAATATTTCATTGTTGAATTTTCCATAAGGAGGAGCGAAAGAAACTATTTTTTTTGTAATAATGCCTTCCAGCTCAATCTTTGCGTCAACTATTTCTTTTTGAGCTTCTTCCTCCGATAAGGAAGTAAGGTCAGCATGGTTATATGTATGTCCTCCTATTTCGAAGTGACTGGAAAGATATTTTATTTCTTTGTCCCTTAATCTTTTTAAGCCCCCCCTGTTTTTAATGGGAATGTAAAAAATCGCTGGGATACTTTTCTTAAGCAGTATTTCAGCCACCCTTAAGTCCATGGGGTGGCCGTCGTCCACCGACACGCTAATTTTGGCTTTATTCATGAATTTATTCTATTATACTCTCGGACATATCTATGCTTTTTTCGATAATAATTCCTATTTACAACGGCGAACGGGTAATAACAAGACTTCTTGAAAAACTCGACCGGCTTACGCGGGGATTTACAAGAGAAATTATTGTAATTGACTCAGAATCCAAAGACGGGACATTGGAAAAGGTTGAAAAAGTACAAAAATATGTAGCAGGAATAAAGATAGTTAATATCCTAAAAAAGAAATTCAATCACGGTACCACCCGCAATTTGGGGGCAAAACTGGCAAAGGGAAAATTTATTACTTTTGTCTCGCATGATGCCTTACCCCGAAACCAAAAGACTTTTTCTTATTTTTTGAAAGATTTCGAAATTGGAGAAAAGGTAGTCGCCGTTTTTACCAAAGAAGTTCCTTACAAAAACTCCCCTTTTTTTCAAAGAGCCGAAGCTTACTGCAGATATCAAACATTTGACCGGCACTCCGATTCCAATGGATTAATTATTCAAAATACAACTATCCCCTTTGTTCCTCTTACGAAAGAGAACAAACTTTTGTGGTGGGGCCTCTCAAATGTTTTTTCTTGTTACCGTCGCTCTTTCCTTCTAAAAAACCCTTTTCAGAAAGTAGACTACGGGGAAGACCTGATAATGGGAAAGAAAATTATCGATTTGGGATATACAAAAGTATATGATGCCAAGTGTGCCGTAACCCATTCCCACCATTACAATCTCCTAGAGTATTATATGAGGCAAAAAAAGGATTTATATTTAAGGGTCAATAAATTAAAACTCGGAAGCAGCCTGGGACTCCTTTGTAAAATAAAACACATTTTTAGATCTAAATATTCAATCGGACAAAAAGCTCTCTACTTTTGCGAGTTAATCCCTTATTACCTGGTTAAAGCTCTAATTTTTGTCGAAGTAAAATTAGCCGTAATAGAATAAGCTTTAATAATTTTTTTGTAATAGAGATTTCCTGTAAATTTTTTCGCCTCGTTTTTGGCAGCCTTGCCCATTTTTTCTGCCAAAGAAGGATTTTTACTTATTCTTTCTATTAGTCTTTTTAATTCGGCCCTGTTCTTATAAAAAAATCCTGTTTTGGCTTTTGTCACAAGTTCTTTAAAAACCCCTCTTTCGGGAACAATAACGGCCGTTTTGGAGGCAAAGGACTCTATCAGAACCGTGGGCATTACCTCCAGGCATTCGGATGGGATGATTGTGAATAAAGCCTTTGCCATATTCTTAAGAATTTCTGTTCTTTTGCGTCTGCCCAGAAACAAAATATTTTTGCCTTTTCTTATTTTTCTTAATTCTTTTTCCAACTCTCCCTCCCCGATCACTAGAAGCTTTTGGTTGGGAAGATCGTTGAAAAGGGACACCAGCTTGTCTATGCCTTTTTCCTTTCGAAGGCCCCCTACGTACAGAAAAAAAGGACTTTCGTAATTTTTGGGGAAAGAAGTCTTTTCGTCTACAAAGTTGGGAATTGGTAAGGTTTTTTCGGGAGGGAGAGAGCTATTTTTCAGATAATATTTTTGTGTAGTCAGCGACGGAAAAATAAATAAATCCACCAATTTAAAAGACCCGATTAATGTATGGAAAGAATGGGAAAGACTAAAGAATATGGTATAAAAAAGACTTTCATGATAGCACGGGTGTAAAAATACCGGAAAGAATAATTTTCGACTTCTGCAGTAGGGACACAACTCTCCTCTTCGAAAAAAAATGCTTTTGGGAAACATAAATCTAAAACTATGAATGGTTTGAACGATAGGGACACCAAGTTGATTGCAAACATAATAGGCGCAAGGCGTAATTAAAGGGAAAATGTTGTTGAAATGGACAATGTCCGGTTTAAATTTTCCAATGACTTGCGAGAGTTCTTTTTCGATTTCTCTGTTCCAAAATAAACCCAACGCTATTTTTATTTGACTTAAGGGGGAGGATTTAATGTCTTTATTGTCTTTTGTCCAAGTCAAAACCATATGTCCACGTTTTTTCAGAAGATTTTCTAAGGAGAAAAAGTATGTTTCTTCTCCTCCCCTGCTTCGATAAAAATTGTGTATTAGAAGAATTCTCAATTCAAGGCTATCCTAACACAACGCTTGTGGGAATTGCCATTAATTTTTTATTGACCTTACTCCCTTTCGTTGTTACACTAAATTATATGCGTTCCCTGCCGAAAAATGAGGGGGGCCAGGCTCTGCTTTTGGTACTTCTTTCGATGGCGGTGGTTTTGACCGTTGTCCTCTCCATTCTTTCCAGGACGGTAACCGATATTGCCGTGACCTCAAGAGGAGAAGAGGCCTTGCGGGCTTTCTCCGCGGCCGAGGCCGGGGTTGAACAGGCTCTTGTTGTGGGCTCCAGTCTGGACTGTACCCCCCAAAATCCATGCTCCATCGGCGATGCCACTTTTAGCGCCGACGTCAGCGGTTTTGCGGCCGGGACCCAGGAGTTTGCCAATCCCGTCGCTCTTGCCTCCGGCGAGTCTCTTCTTTTTTGGTTCGTGGCCCACGATGCCGACGGCAATCTGATTTGCGACGCTTCTAACCCTTGTTTTACCGGCAGTCAGTTTAGGATTTGCTGGGGTAAGCCCGGGACTCCTTCGGGTAACGCCACCACTCCGGCCGTTGAAATCAGCACTTTTTATGCATTCACGCCGGGGAACCTTGGTACTACGAGAATTGCCAGAATAACGGCGGACCCTAATGCTACGCGCCGCTCTTCCAATAATTTTTCGGCTGACGACGGCGGCGCCTGCACCATTGGCAGTGAAAGTTTTGCCTTCCAGAAGACGGTTGATTTGGCTTTCCTCGGCGTTCCCGCCGGCTCATACGGGACCCAAAACGGCCTCCAGTTTGCCAAAGTCAGGCTTTTTTATAATACCGACATTTCCCACGAGGCGGGTATCAACGTCAACTTTGCCGGCAACACCCTCCTTCCCTCTCAAGGCATTAGGATTGAGTCGGTGGGGGCCTCGGGTCAGGCCAACAGGAAAATTGACGTCTTTCAGGGTTTCGGAGAACCCCCGCCGGTTTTTGACGTCGCCATCTTCTCCGTAGGAGGAATCACCAAGTGAGCGTCGGCATCGACATCGGTTCGAAGACCATTAAAATCGTCGAGCTCGAAAAGGAAGGCAACGCCTTTAAACTGCGAGGCTCCGGCGTCGTGGGTTACCAGGGAGCCTCTCCGGACCACGCCAAAGACGAGAAGGAACTGGCCGCCCTGGCCAACGTTATCAGGAAACTCCACCAAGACGCCAAGATTTCCGCCAAGGAAGTGGTTATTTCCCTTCCCGAGACCCAGGTTTTTACCCGGACCATTAAATTCCCCCTTTTAACCGACCAGGAAATAGTCTCCGCCGTCAAATGGGAGGCGGAGCAATACATCCCCATTCCCCTAAGCGAGGCCATTGTCCAGCATTCGGTTATCGAAAGAAGGGAAAATACGACCCCGCCCGAGGTGGCCGTTCTTCTGGTGGCCGCCCCCAGAAATATTGTCGAAGTATACGTCAAGACCGTTTCCCTGGCCGGACTGAACGTCGTCGCCGTTGAAACGGAGCTGACGGCCCTGGCCCGCTCCCTCTCCCCCGAGGGGCAAACGGTGCTCCTGGTTGACTTCGGCGCCCGCTCAACCGACATTGCGGTTGTCAGGAATGGTCAATTATCCTTTACCAGAACAATTCCTACGGCTGGGGAGGCATTCACCCGGGCCGTGGCCCAGACGCTGGGGGTGGAACTCTCCCAGGCGGAAGAATATAAAAGAGCCTACGGGCTTTCCGGCAGCCAGCTCGAGGGTAAGATTAAAGGGGCCCTGGACCCGGTTTTCAGAATGGTCGTCGATGAAATGAAAAAAGCCATCCACTTCTATCAGACCGAGGAGAAAGGCGAAGCACCCAAAGCGGTGATCCTGGCCGGAGGGACGGCCGGTATGCCCGAGGCCATTTCCATTTTGACCAAATATATGGGCATGGAGGTGGTCATTGCCAATCCCTTTGCCAAAATAGCCGTTGACCCGGAAGTGGCCAGGGCGCTGATGCCCTATGCCCCGCTTTACTCAGTTGCCGTCGGTCTGGCGATGAGAGAGGCTTAACTAATATGACTGCCATCAATTTACTGCCGACCGAGATTTCTCCTAAGGGGCCGGTTGCCAAAATTTCAAACCTGATTAAGAATCTGGCCGTTATTTCCTTTGTCCTTTTTCTTCTGACGGCCCTGGGGATGCTGGCGATGTTTATCCTCAACTCCGTCCAAATAAGAAGCCTTAACGAGAGCTCGGAGGAGTTAAAAACGTCGATCAAGTCGTTGGAAGCGACCGAACAGGGTTTGATTTTGGTCAAGGACAGGCTCTCAAAAGCCAAGCTGGTCTTGGCGGACGAATCGGGGACAGAAGAAGCGGAAGGATTGGGCAGCCTCACCGTCGCCCTGCCGGGAAGCGTCGCCTTAACCGAAGCGGTCATTGCCAAAAACGGCCTCGAGACGACTTTTATCGCCACCGACTCCCAGGGATTGACGGTCCTCATGGCCAGGATTATTTCCCAAGAAGCCTTTTCAAAAGTCGACCTCGTTTCCTTTAGTTTTAATCCCAATACCGGCTATATACCCAGCTTTGCCGTGAAGATGAAATGAAAAAAGGTCTATTTGGCGCCAGCGTTTCCGCAATTCTTGTTCCGTCCGTCTATTTAGTCGTTTCGATACTTCTCTTTGTCTTTGGGGTAAAAACGGGCCTGGAGAAAATTGCCGGACAGAGAAGTTCCTTGACCGAAGCCGGGAAAACCCAAACGGTCCTTCAGCAAAAAGAAAGCCTCTTAAGGCAAATTGCGCCGGAGGTTGGCGCCCAGGTGGAGGTTCTGGCCAACGCCGTTCCCGAGAAAAACCCGGCCCTGACGATGATTAGCCAGATCAAAAATCTGGCGGCCGTTTCCGGCATTACCATCACCACCTTCAAAGTCGGCGGCGTCAACGCTGCCGGGGCCGTTTCTTTTGCCGACGTTACCTTTGACGCCGACGGAGAGCTGATTTCACTGATCTCTTTCTTAAATACGATTAAAACTCTGGCCCCTCTTTCGACGATCGACACGGTCAAAATCAATCAACAGGCAGGAACCGCCAGTGCCAACACCAGAATCAGGGTTTATTTTGCCGGCTACCCAACCAAACTGCCGAGCTTGACCGAAGCGGTAGGTGAATTAACGGCCGAA
>Ga0209318_1000099_pt1 | contig 103133 bp, 80 predicted proteins | sample RifGroE1_FD_183999 | JGI IMG/M metagenome (GOLD analysis project Ga0209318, IMG submission 183999) | Groundwater microbial communities from Rifle, Colorado, USA - Groundwater E1 (SPAdes) (version 2) | ecosystem: Environmental > Aquatic > Deep subsurface > Groundwater | place: Rifle, Colorado...
GTTGTTCAGTTGAGAATGAAACGAAATAGTATGAAATGGACTATATCAGGTGCAAATGATATGTTACAACTTAGAAGTCTATATTTTAGTAATAGATGGAATGAGGTTACTGCATACCTTGAAAAGGTCGGATAGTTACCAGTAAAAGAAATTTACACCCATACATTTTTAGAATTGTTTATTTTTGTAGAAAATGTAGAAATTGTTTGTTATAATACATTAAATTATGAAAGTAGGAGAATTGTATGAATCAAGTGGTTAGGTATCTAATGTTTTTTTTCTTTCTCGGTTTTTTTTCACTTCATGCTCAGCAAGCTGATGAACTTTTTAATTCGATAAAAAACGGGAGTCTTCCCGGTGTAAAAAAAGAATTATCAAAAGGTGTTAATATAAATTCATTAAATATACTTCAGAAAACACCTTTAATTTATGCAACAGAAATGGGTGAAGCGACAATAGTTAAATTTATATTAAATTACGATGATAAAAAAGGAAACAAAACGGCTATTGATGCAGTTGATAAAGATGGTAAAACCGCATTAATACAAAGTGTTATTTATGGAAATCCCGGTTTGGTAAAAATACTTATTGATAGCGGGGTTTACCTTAATACCAAAGATAAAAACGGTAAGTCCGCATTGATGTATGCTACTGAAAAAGGTGATACAGAAGTAATTCAATTATTAACAAGTGCGTTAACGGTTTATTCTGCTAAAATAACAGAATTAATTTATAAAGAAATTGATAATGATAATGAATCTCAGTTTGATCAATTAATTGAGGATGGTGCTGATTTAAATAATACAATAATTTATGCTATTCAGAAAGAAAGTGATAAATATATTAAAAAACTAATTATTAAAGGTGCGAATTTTCAGGATAATTTCTTTTATAATAAAAAATACAGTACTTTTGGAATCGGATTACCATTACAATGGGCGTGTTATAAAGGTGATGTAGAATTGGCAGAATTTTTGGTAACAGAGAAAAAAGTTGATGTAAATCAGGTGCCTACAAAAGGGGATTTTAAAATTCCTTCATTAATTTTCGCAATTCAGTCTAAAAATTTAAAACTTGTTGAATATTTGTTGAAGAATAATGTTTCATTGGATAATGAATTATATAAAGTCGCTGATTTATATCCAATAATAGAAGCTGTCAAAATTTTACACATAGAAATTATTAATATTTTAATTAAAAATAATTGTGATATTAAAGTTCAAAATAGAAGTGGTTTTTCAGCATTGTATTTTGCATTTGAAAATATTAATGAAAAACCTGAAACAAAACAGATTTTTGAGATTTTATTAAAATCCGGGGCTGATATTAATGGAGTAGAAGGTGGTTTACCGCTTTTAATGCAGGCGATACAAAAAGGCAACCCTGAAAAAGTAGATTATTTATTAACAAAAAAACCGGATATCAATCAGATTGTATCAAATAATAAATTTTATAACGGTTACTTTCCCACTGCAATAAAAATGGCTTTTGGTTCATCTCCACGAAATAAAAATATTATAAAATCTTTATTAGTTGCAGGTGCAAAACCTGAATTAGAGCCGGATTATGAAATTGGTGTTGTAATATGGTCTGTCGGTGAGGGGGATACTGAATTTACTGAAATGCTTATTAAAAAAGGTATTAATATAAATTATTTTGATATTGCTAAAAGTGTTATTGAAGATATAAATATTTATATGCTTCAACTTTTTATTAAATATGGTCTGGATGTAAATATAAAAAATGCTGATGGTAAAACCTTGTTGTTTGTTGCAGCAACAGCAAATGATCAGGTAAATGCTGTTGGGCCGGGTAGTGGAAGTTATGAAATTGTTGATTTACTCGTGAAGTCGGGAGCTGATATAAAACCTGTTGATTTATCAGGAAAATCAGTCATTGATTATTGTGTGAGTAAAAAAATAAAAAGTTATTTGCAGTACAATGTATCAATAACAAAAAAATAAACTTTTTCATATCTTTACTTGACATGAGGCGTTATGAAATATATAATAGACAGGTTATTTTATGTATAAACAGGAGAAATAAATGAGCGAACAAGCTAAAAATGAAGTATTAGTAGTATCTTCAAAACTAAAAAGTTATATCAAGGAAACAAGCGGATTAAGTACTTCTGCAGCGGTTATTGATGCAGTATCAGCTAAAATCAAGGAAATGTGTGATAAAGCTATTGAGAATGCTAAAAATGACAAAAGAAAAACTGTTATGGATAGAGATTTCTAATAAAATTGTTTCAGAACAAAAAAAACTGTCGTTTATACGGCAGTTTTTTTTTTGCATTATTATTTAATGTAACCTATACTATAGTATATCTGAATAATCATTATAGGGTTATATTTCAATGCAATTTCATAAAAAATGGTTTTTTGAGCAATTAGTAATTTTTTGTATATTAGTAGTAATCTCGGTATTCGTTTATAGTATGGCAAGGCGAAATATATATGAAAATAAGGTTATGGCCGCTACCTATTCTATGGATTTATATAATAATTTAATGAATGAACGGTTTCAAATTGTTATCGAAGATTTATATTATTTAGCATTTCAGTCCGCCAGTTATTCGGCAATTGATAATGGACTAATCTTTATTGATAAAATGTATAAAGCATTTGTGAAAAGAAAAGGTATTTATAACTCAATAACATTGATAAATACAAATGGTCAAATTATTGCAGATTCATCAAAAATAAGTGAAAAAAGAAATATTGATGTTACAATTGTATCAATATTATCCACATTACCGGATAGACATGTACTTATTACATCTGAAAGATTAAATAATGAATCCGGTGTACCGGTAATTGATTTTTATATACCTGTTTTTACTGTGGATAATAGTAGATACGGGTATATAAAAATGGAATTTAAATTTGAGTATATGATAAAATTGCTGGATGAAAATAATCATCAAATGGAATTTATACTGGGAATAACTAACCGGGAAGGGTTTTGGTTATCTCATATTGATGAAAAAGAGAAATTCGGCTTTGCTGATGATAGCAGGAAAAAATATAATATTGCGATAGAATATCCTGATTTATGGCAATCTATTTATCGTTCTGCAACAGGACGGGTTGTATGCCCGAAAGGTATATTACTACATGTTCCTGTGAAACCATTTAACACTAATGATCAAATATTATTACCTAATCATGTGCAGTTAAATATACAATACTTATCAACTAATAATAATTATTGGAATTTAATTTCATATATTTCAAATAAATCGATATCTTATTCGTTACATCCAACCTTGTTCTCAATTTTGTTAATGGATTTAATTATTTTTTCATTATTAAATTTAATTATCTATATTAATAATACTTTATTAAAGAAAAAAGAAATCGTTGAAAGAAAACTAAATGATACGATGGAAAAATATAAAGAACTTCTTGATACTATTGCTAATCCGGTAATTTTATTTGATAAATCATTTGCCATTCTCTATTGTAATAAAAATTTTCTTGATTTATTAGGCATAAGTAAAGATAAAGTAATCAATCATAAAATTAGTGAGTTTGTTCTGGATGTTTCAAATTTAAAATTATTGCAGGAAAAAAATGATGTTGAGGTCGTTTTAAAAGACGTCATTGGAAATTATATTTATACAATTTTTTCTACAACAATATTAAATGATGGCAACTCGGAATATTCCGGAGCTTTTTGTTTAATCAATGATATAACTTTATTAAAAAAAGAACGTGAACGACTTGTTGAGGAAACGTACATTTTTGAAAATAATCCCGGGTTAGTATTCTGGAGTGATTGTTATGGGAATATAATTAAATCAAACTCCAATGGTCAGCAAATAATTGATAGAAAAAGTGGCATTAATAATGTTTTTTCAATTTTTCTTGATATTAATAAACAAAAAATGAAAGAATCAGGGTATGTATTTGAACAACTAATTAATAAGATATATTATTCTGTAAGTGTAAAATATGATTTTTCATCCAATACATTCTTTTTTTATTGTTATGATATTTCCGGAATAAAAATAATGGAGAAGAAATTAATTGATTCTGATGTGTTAAATCGTACATTGCTTAATAATATTCCATTTGCAATGCGCATTTCAAGTGTGCAATTTGAAGAGTTATATAGAAAGGAAGGTTTGCATATTTCTATATATAATGAAACATTCTGGAATGCAATTAAACTATATGATACAGATACAAATTTTAACAACAAGTTATCACAATCTGAATTTAAAGTAGAAAATAAATATTATGAAATATTCAGAATACCAATGATATATGATGGAATTGAATCAATTCTTGAAATAATCCAGGATATTACGGAAAGAAAAAAAAATGAAGATGAAGTTACTATTCTCTCAATCGGGGTTGAACAAAGTGCTAATTCAATCGTTATTACTGATGAAAAAGGTTCAATAATCTATGTAAATACTGCTTTTGAAAAAATTACAGGGTATTCAAAAGAATCTGTAATTGGTCAAAATCCCAGACTACTTAAATCAGGTACGCACGACAGGGAATTTTATAAAAATTTATGGACTACAATTAAAAGCGGTAAAGTTTGGATTGGTGAATTTCTCAATAAAAAAGCTGATAATAGTCTCTATTGGGAAAGAGCAGTTATAACACCAATTAAGGATAAAATTGGTACGGTAATTAATTTTATTGCAGTCAAAGAAGATGTTACAAAAACAAGAGAAACTGAAGATTTACTTAAAAAAGCTAAAGATGACGCAGAAAAAGACAGCGTACTAAAAAGTGAATTTTTAGCAAATATGTCACATGAGATAAGAACTCCAATGAATGCAATAATTGGGTTTACTGATATTCTTCTTGAAGAAGAATATCAATTAGAGAAAATAGAAAAATTACATATGATCCGGAAATCAGGAAGTAATTTATTACATATTATTAATGATATATTAGATTTTTCAAAAATTGAAGCAGGAAAAGTAGTAATAAGTAGTGATAATTTTTATATTAGATATATGTGTGAATATGCAATATCATTATTTCAGAATAAAGCTACTGAAAAGAATCTTGGCTTGTTTCTTAATGTAGATCAGAATGTTCCTGAAAGTGTAAAAGGTGATGAAAGACATATAACACAGATTCTTATTAATTTATTAGGAAATGCAATTAAATTTACGAATGAAGGAACCGTATTGTGTGTCGTATCGTATTCATATCCTAATCTTATAATTCATATTATTGATACAGGTATTGGTATTAATGAAAAAAAAATTAAAACAATTTTTAATGCTTTTGAGCAAGAAGATTCCTCAACTGAAAGAATGTATGGCGGTACAGGGTTAGGACTTGCAATTTCTAAAAAATTATCAAGTTTAATGAATGGCAATATTCTTGTATCCAGCGAATCTGGTAAAGGCTCAAAATTTTCTTTAATAGTTCCTGTAGATGTTATTACTGAAAATAAAGAAAAATCGGACAAGGATGTGTTGGAAAAAATGATAGATAATTGGTTTACTGTATGGCAGGGAGATTCTGATATGCAAAATATATTGTATATGGCTATTACGAAATTTCCTGAGAATATCAGACAATTGGAAAATAATATCAATGATCTTAATTTACTCAAACAAATCTCTCATGAAATGAAAGGAGTATTTGGAAACTTAGGTATTACAGAATTGTATGAACTTTCAACAGAAATTGAAGAAATTTGTAATAATAGTGAATCTTATGATGAGCATAGAATTGTTGCAATAATTGAGAAATTAAAGAATATACAGACGTATTTGTCTACATTAGATAAAAAAATAAAAAATGAAGATGATATTCAAACAGAAGTCGGGTTAGATAACCGCAGTATAAAAATACTGGTGGCAGAAGATAATAAAATTAATCAGAAATTAATTTCAACGTTGTTGGGTAAGTTAGGGTATACTTGTGATTTTGCAGATAATGGAAAAATTGCGTTAGATAAAATATATGATATTGAATATAATATAGTATTGTTAGATATGCAAATGCCAGTTATTGATGGGTTAGATGTAATTCATACAATACGAAAAGATGTTACATTACAGAATCTATATGTTATTGCAATTACTGCTCATGCTATTGTTGGAGATAGAGAAAAGTATATAGCCGAAGGATGTAATGATTACTTATCAAAACCAATTGATAAAAATGAATTTGAAGAAAAACTAAGTAAAGCCATGGTTTTTGTTCAAAAAAATATTGTAATGAAAAATACAAAAGATACATTATATAATGATGTCGATATTGAAAATCTAAAGAAAATCAATATACTATTAAAGGAAAATATATCAATTTTTAAACCATCATCGATTTTTGCTTCTGTTGAGAAAATGAGTGAAATTATAAAAAATACGAATGAGATTGAAATGCTTAAAAAAGTGTTAATAGAATCAGCAGGTTCATTTGATGAAGATAGTCTGAGTAAGGCCTGCACAATGATAGATGAGATTATTGTAAAAAATGAGGGAGTATTTAATGAATAGAAAAAAGAAGATACTTATTGTTGATGATATAGCTGAAAATAGAAAAATTTTAGCTACAATTCTATCAAAAGAAGACGATTATGAAATTTCATTAGCTTCTGATGGTAAAAGTGTAATAAATAATATTGAAAAAGAAGTGCCTGATATTATTTTGCTGGATATTATGATGCCGTCAATGGATGGTTTTGAAGTAATTAAGGCCTTGAAAAGCATTGAAGGTGTGAAAGATATTCCGATTATTTTTATTACGGCAATTACCGATGTTGACAGTAAGATTTTGGCCTTCAAAGAAGGAGGGGTTGATTATATTACAAAACCTTTTAATAAACAGGAGTTATTAGCCCGTGTCAATACTCATTTAACTATTAAAGTACTGCAGGATGATTTAAAAGAAAAAAATCATTTACTTCAGGATCGGGAAGCCCATCTTGAAAAATTAGTTTCTGAAAAAACAATTAAATTGGAAAATATGACAATATCAATTGTCAATGCATTAGAAAATGCAAATTTTTATAATGATAATGATACTGGTAATCATATACGAAGAGTAAGTGAATATTCTGCATTAATTGCAGAAGAATATGGGTGTGATGTTAATTTTATTAAAAAAATAAAATTATATGCATCATTACATGATGTTGGAAAAGTTGGTATTTCTGATTCCTTACTAAAAAAACCGGGAAAATATACACCAGAAGAATTTATCGAAATGCAAAATCATGTTAAAATAGGATATCAAATTCTTAATAATTCCGGAATCGATGAAATGGCACGAAACATCACTTATTATCATCATGAAAAATGGGATGGAAGCGGTTATGTTCAAAAATTATCAGGAGATTCTATTCCATTAGAGGCTCGAATAGTAGCATTAGCTGATGTGTATGATGCATTAGTAAGTAAAAGGGTTTATAAAGAAGCATTTTCTGATGATAAAGCGTTTGAAATAATAACTTCAAGTTCCGGGAGTCATTTTGATCCAAAAATTGTTGAAATATATGTTAAACTCAGGAAAAAGTTTCTTGAAATAAGTACAGTATTGGAATAGTTACAAACAATTATACTTTCATAGATTTTAATGATTCTTCTCTATAGAAAATCTTAAGCCCCTCTATAATCTCATCGATATAACCTTGCATAAATAAATCAAGTTTGTAAAGGGTTACATTAATTCTATGATCTGTTACTCTATTTTGCGGAAAATTATATGTTCGTACTTTATCTGATCTGTCTCCGGAGCCAACCTGGTTTTTTCTAAGTTCAGCCCGTTCAGAATCAAGTTCATTTTGTTGCTTTTCGTATATTTTAGCTACTAAAAGTTTCATGGCAAGAGCTCTGTTTTTTATCTGACTTTTTTGTTCTTCACATTTAACAATAACACCGGTAGGGATATGAGTTATTCTAATCGCAGACTCAGTTTTATTAACATGCTGACCGCCGGCACCACCTGAACGCATAGTATCAACTTTTAAATCTTCATCCCTGATATGAACATCGGCTTCTTCAGCTTCAGGTAAAACTGCAACAGTAACAGCTGATGTATGAACCCTGCCTGAACCTTCGGTTGCAGGTATTCTTTGCACTCTGTGACCACCGGACTCATATTTCATATGTTCATAGACATTTTTGCCGGTCATTGAAAAAATAATTTCTTTGTAACCGCCAAGTTCGGTTTCATTAAAGTCCATTATTTCTGTTTTCCAGTGTTTCATTTCTGCATATCGTGAATACATTCTGAATAATTCCATGGCAAATAAAGCAGCTTCTTCACCACCGGTACCTGCACGAATTTCTACAATTATATTTTTTGATGCCATAGGGTCTTTGGGAATAAGAATATACTTGAGACTGATTTTCATTTGTTCAATTTTTTCTTTAAGGCTTTCTGATTCTTCAAAAGCCATTGCTTTTAAATCAGGATCTTTTTCTGTATTTCTGATTGATATTGCTTCATTATATTGTTGAATGTAACTTTTAAAGATTTTATATTCAGTGGAAATTTCTTCAATTTGAGAAATTTCTTTTGTTAACGCTTTATATTGGTTCTGATTATTAAGTACATCAGGATCAGATAATAAGAAGTTAAGTTCTTCAAATCTTTTTAAAATTGAGTCAAGCTTATTAATAGCACCTTGAAAATCGTCTAACATTATAAATCCTACTTTAAAAAATAAAAAACCCGCAATGCCGTGGTTGATAGAGTATAGATTCTACCCTGGTTTACCAAGGTGGGTCTCCTCACTCTACAATCTATTAATCAAAAGCGTAAACTTAAGACCGATATCATGCAAATTGATGTTGGAGTCCCGTAAGTGTAATATGCGGCGAATGCAATCTCCATATCACGAGCACCGCAGGCAAAATAAACATATCATATTGTTAAGGATTTTTCAAGCTCTTTAATAGCCTGATTAATTAAAGAATCAGCTTTAACATCAAATTCAGGATTAAGTGTTCGTTTTCTATTAATTAATGAATAAAACTCTTCAGTAATCATTAATCCTGCCAGTATACTAATTTCACTTGAGGTTTTATTCGGATAATGTGTTGAAATTTCATCAATTTTTCTTTTGTAATATGCCGATATTTTTTTTAAATCTTCAATTTCACCATCTTTAACAACAAGATCAATTTTTTGACCTAAAATATCAATTGATAATTTATTCATAAGAACTTCCTGTTATTATTGATTTTACAAAACACCTTTGGGTAAATCAATGTCTTCCTGTTCAAAGAAACTGCTTTCACTATCATTGGCATCGTCTATTATATCATCAAAAGCAAACATGTTGCTGTATACTTCTTCGCTATCTTCATGTTCATCAAATTGAGGGCTTATTGTATTATCATCAGAAATAATATTGTTTTTTTCTGTTGTACCAAAATCAAATGAGAACGATGTATCAACTTCTTCAGGTTCTGAAGCAAAAGAAGTAATTGTTTCAGATTCGATAACTTTGTTATCCTCTTTTTCTTCTTTGCTTTCAATAACCGGTTCTGAATGTATTGACTGATTTTCTGTCTTTTCAGTCGTTACCGGTGTGTTTGATTCGATATTTTCAAAATCAGGAAGCCTTTCAAGAATATTAATGATTTTTTGTTCAATTGTGTCATGAATTTTTTCACTATTACTCATTTTATCTTTAAGTTCAGTGTTTTGATTTGTAATAATTTGCAATTGACTGTTTAATTCTTGAATTTGTTGTTTGTAGATTTTTTCATTTTCTTTTAATATTGTAATAATTCCGGCAGCTGATTCCACTTTTTTCAAAAGAATTTCTAATCTTTCAATATTCATTTTCCGCCCTCCCAGGTATAGTCTACTAAATTTAATTACGGGGAGCATATGCTTCCCCGTAATTAAATTACAATATAATTATAATAAATAATAATTATTATTTCAATGCAGCTTTAGCTGATTCAATTAATTGCTTGAAAGCATCAATGTTTTCAATAGCAAGGTTTGAAAGATTTTTTCTATTAATGTTAATGTTAGCTTTTTTTAAGCCATTCATAAATACAGAATAAGTGATTCCCTCATTTCTGCATGCAGCATTAATTCTTGCAATCCATAATTGTCTGAATATTCTTTTTTTCTGTTTTCTTCCAACATAAGCGTTTGACAACGCTTTAATCATGGCATTTTTTGCCGGTCTGAAAAGCTTAGATCTAGCACCTCTAAAACCTTTTGTGTATTTTAGAACGGTTCTTACTTTATGTTTACTTACTGTACCTGAAACTGCTCTTGGCATTTGTTACTCCTTAATTAATCTTACCCGTTAGGTAGAAGAGACATAACTCTCTTTGCTTCACATGGTTTTAATACTCCGGTGGATCTTAATCCTCTTTTTCTTTTTGAAGATTTCTTTGTAAGAATATGTCGCCTGCCTTGTTTAGCATACAGTACTTTACCATTTTTGGTAATTCTAAATCTTTTGGCTGCGCTTTTGTTATTCTTCAGCTTGAATTTTTTCATTAGATACTCCTTTAATAATTTATAAAAATAACAGCAAAAGAGGCAGCTATCCTCTTACCGTTTATTTTTTCTTAGCAACCGGTGCAACAATAATGTGCATCATTTTACCTTCTAATGAAGGATCTTTCTCGACAATACCGACACCTTCCAAGTCTTCTTTGAATTTCATCAAAACTTCTTTTCCGAGATAGGTATGTGCCATCTGTCGACCTTTAAAACGGATTGTGATTTTTACTTTATCACCCTCGTTAAGAAATTCCTTAACATGGTTTAATTTAAAATCATAATCATGCTTTTCTATTTTTGGTTGAAGTCTGATTTCTTTCAATTTTGTTATCTGTTGTTTCTTTTTAGCATCTTTGGCTTTTTTTTCAAGTTCGAATTTATATTTGCCAAAATCGAGTATTTTACAAACAGGCGGAACTGCGTTTGGAGAAATCTCAACTAAATCGAGTTCTTCTTCTGCTGCTAATTCTAATGCCTTTTCTATTGAGATTACCTCAGGTTTTTCTGAATCGTCAATGATTAGTAAAACCTCTTTTACTCTGATGTTTTCGTTGATTCTAAGTTCTTTGCTTGCCAGAATTAACTCCTTTTATATTAATTATTTTTTAGCTCATTTATGAATGAAATAATATCACCAAACGGTACTTCAGTCATTGTGTTTTCATCGGCCTTTCTGATTCCTATAACTCTATCAGAAACTTCTTTGTCTCCAATAATAATAAGATGACTAACTCTTTCAAGCCTTGCTTGTTTAATTTTAGAACCGAGTTTATCATCAGTTTCATCTATTTTAACTCTTATATCATTATTTTGCAAGATATTTTTAATTTCATATGCATAATCTTTATGAGTATTTGCAACAGTTAATATTCTCACTTGTTCAGGAGCAAGCCAGAAAGGAAATTTTCCTTTATAATTTTCAATAAGTATACCAATAAACCGTTCAATAGAACCTAATACTGTTCTATGGAGCATTACAGGCCGGTGTTTTTGTCCGTCTGTACCGATATACGAAATATCAAATCGTTCAGGAAGTGCAAAGTCACATTGAATTGTACCGCATTGCCAACTTCTTCCGATTGCATCTTTTATGTGAAAATCAATTTTCGGACCGTAAAATGCACCGTCACCGGGATTTAATTTGTATTCAAGTTCTAATTCCTCAAGAGTTTCTTTTAATGACCGTTCAGCGATTTCCCAAATTTCATCACTGCCGATTGATTTCTCCGGCCTTGTTGATAGTTCAAGGTGAACATTATCAAATCCGAATTTTGCATAAACTTTCTGAACTAATCGTATTACATCTTTAACTTCATCTTTAACCTGTTCTCTTGTACAATAAATATGAGCATCATCCTGAGTGAATTGTCTTACTCTCATTAATCCATGAAGAACGCCTGATTTTTCATGTCTGTGAACTAATCCCAATTCAGCAATTTTTAAAGGAAGTTCTCTGTATGAGTGAATTCCGTCATTGAATATTAATAAACCACCCGGACAATTCATTGGTTTTATCGCGTATTCTTCTTTATCAATTTCAGTAAAATACATATTGTCTTTATAATTATCCCAATGACCTGATCTGTGCCATAAATCAACATTAAGCATAATCGGTGTTTTTACTTCCTGATAACCGGCTCTTGTATGTTCTTTTCGCCAGTATTCAACAATTGTGTTATATAATGTCATTCCATTAGGTTTCCAGAATGGAAAACCGGGACCTTCATTGTAAAAACCGAATAAATTCATTTCTTTACCGATTTTTCTGTGATCTCTTTCTTTTGATTCTTCAATCATTGTGAGGTATTGTTTGAGGGATTTACTGTCAGAAAATGCTGTTCCGTAAATTCTTTGCAGCATTTTATTTTTTTCGTCACCCCTCCAGTATGCACCGGATAACTTCATAATTTTAAATGCTTTTACATATTTCGTTGATGCTACATGAGGACCTCTGCATAAATCGGTAAAATCACCATTTTTATAAAATGATATTGAACCGTCCTGTAAATCTCTGATAAGTTCAACTTTATAGATTTCGCCATCATTGGAGAATTTTTTAATTGCATCTTCTTTGGACACAAATGATTTTTCAAATTTCTGATTAGCATCAATTATTTTCTGCATTTCATTTTCAATGGCTTCAAAATCTTCTTCATTAAATCGATGCTCAGAGTCAAAATCATAGTAAAAACCATTTTCTATTGATGGTCCGATTGTTATTTTCGTGTCGGGATAAAGGTGTTTAACGGCACTTGCCATTATATGGGATGCAGAATGTCGAATAATTTCTAAACCTTCTACAGAGCTTAGAGAAATCCACTCAATGGAAACATCTTCATTAAGAGGTTCGTTTAATTCTACAATTTTTTCATTACATCGTGCAGCGGCCATCATATATTGTGCACCGGATATATGTTCGTGAATTAAATCTGAAAGCGAATTACCTTTTTCAATTTCATATATTTTATTACCGATTGTAACTTTTATTTTTGACATATTTAATCCTTTTAATTATATTAAAATAGAAAAATGTTGCTAATTCATAAATAAATCTGTCTTTGTAACAATTTTATGGTTTAAAGTACAGAATAACAGACGATAGCTTTCTTTTTTTTTAACATTATCGCATAATATAAAAAAAAATAAATAAATTCAATATTTATATCAATATTTGTTCTTTTGAGTGTTATAATTGCCGATTATTTATGAGTGAAATTATTACGTCATTTACGTTATTGAATAAAATAATCTTTTAATTTTACAAAAACTATATTATAATACTTATTATTACGATAACAAGGCGTTTATATGAATGATGCAAAAAAAAACGATAATACTGTCAATAGTAATTCAGTTCAAGGTGAAGAAAAAGTAATTAAAATTTATAAGATGTTATTGCCTATACAGATGTTTATTACAGTTGCATTCTTTTTTTATGAATTTATTTTTATACATATTTACCAGAAATATTATATGTTTTTTTTTATTGTATTATTGTTTTTTTACTTTTATTTTTACTTTATAAAAAAATATTTATCAAAGATAAAATGGTTTTTATTGTTTCAATATTTGAATACAACTCTTGAAATTTCAGTAGTAACTCTCGCTATTTTAATTTTCTCATTATCAATTAATCCTGATACTGTTTTAATTGGTCCATTTATTATGATTTATATTCTGGTTATTGTTGCTACCGGGTTCAGGCAATCATTACAGATTTCGTTTTATGCAGCAATTTTAGCAGTCATTCAACATTTATTAATATTTTATTACCTTATTAAACAGGTTAAGCCGGATATCTTAATGGCTATAATTGATTTCGGTCCTCAAGGTACTTTTCAGAAAACACTATATATATTGTTAGCAGGTTTAATTAGTGGTTTACTTGCTAATCATACAAAAAAGATTATTAATAATGTATCAAAAAGCACTTTAGAACAATATCAACTAAAAAATACTTTCGGACAATATGTATCAAATGAAGTAAGAGATTATGTTTTACGGGCTGATTTTGACGGGGCAGGTGATTTAAAGTATGGAGCGGTCCTTTTTTCAGATTTACGAAATTTTACAACAATTATGGAAAGTTCTCAGAGTAAATTTATGTTAAGTCATTTGAATGAATATTTTACTGAAATGGTTGATATAATTCAAATGAATAATGGGGTGGTCAGTAAGTTTGTAGGTGATGCAATTCTTGCTGTCTTTGGCGTTTTTTCGTATGAAAAAGATTCAATATCACCGGAAGATTTTGCTGTTATGGCAGCTATTCAAATGGAAGAAAGACTTGAAGAGTTAAATAAAATATGGCTTAATGATAATAAAGCTCATTTAAAGATGGGAATCGGGATTGATTCGGGTAATCTTATTGTTGGTAATGTCGGTTGTGAAGATAGAATGGAATTTACCTGTATTGGAGAGGTTGTTAATTCAGCTATGGATATTGAAGATTTGACTAAACGATTTAATGTTAAACTTTTAATCTCTGATAATGTGCATTCGGCAATTAAAGATAATATATCGTTTGAAAGCAGAATTATTGCTCATAAAGAAGCTGTTTGTGACGGGAAAAAGTTTGTTTCTCTTTATACGGTAGAAGATCAAATTATATAGTTTAAAAGGACTGCTATGGATAATATTGCACAAAACGAAAAAAAAGCTTTTTTCGAATATTACATAAAAGAACAAATTGAAGATGAATCAAGAAAAGCAGAATTACTGGTTATCAGGATTTTTAAAACGGTTGTTCCTGTTTTTACAGGTGTTCCTGTTTTATACATTATTTCAAATTTTCTGTCTAAAAAAGATATTAGTGTTTTTTATTGGTTTTTATTATTATATCTGGTTTTTATTACTATTTATCACAGAATTGTAGAGTTTTTCTTAAAGCGTGGTGCAGATTCTTTTGTGTTGCGATTTATTAATGTTACTATTGAAATTACAACAATCAGCATTGTCATAATCAGTATGTATAGAGCTTTTGATGCTACAGCAATGTTGTCAGGCCCTCTTGTTATGGTTTATATGATTATGATTATTATGACCGGCTTTCGTTATTCTTTTAGATTATGTTTGTTTTCAGGAATTATGGCTGCTTTTCAGCATTTTCTTCTTTATTTGTATATGATTAGAGAAGTTCCTGATTGGTTAATAGAAAGATTAATGGATTTTGGGCCGTCAGGAATTATTCAAAAGAGTTTATATCTTGTTTTCGCCGGTGTGATAAGCAGTACTCTTGCTTTGTATGCTAAAACAATGATTTTACAGAACGCAACAAAAACACTTGAAAATACCGAGTTAAAAAATACATTTGGTCAATTTGTATCGAATGAAATACGTGATATTATTTTAAATGGTAAAATCGATATTAATGGAGAGGAAAGAGAAGGTGTTATTTTATTTACAGATATCATTAATTTTAATGAATTTCTAAATGAGACCAAGCCTACATTGGTTGTCAGTCAGTTGAATGAATATTTAAAAGATATGGTAAAGGTTATTTCGGATAATTTTGGAGTTATTAATAAATTTGTTTCTGATGATATAATGGCTGTATTCGGTCTTATTGACAATAAGAGTAATTCTGAATTCTGTGCTGTTAAATGTGCTGTTGTTATGCAACAACAACTTGATTTACTTAATCAAAAGTGGTCTTTAGAAAATAAATTTCAATTCAAAATGTGTATTGGTATTACCTCCGGTCCTTTTGTTGCCGGAAATATTGGCAGTAAAGATAGGAAAGAGTTTACCTGTATTGGAGATACGGTAAATACTGCAAGCAGATTAGGGGGAATTGCTAAAAAATTTGATAAAGGTGTCGTTGTATCTGAAGAATTAAAAAATAAATTGGAATATGAAATGATTTTTAATTTTGCTCATATTGGTGATATTTCTTTAAAAGGAAAACAAAGAACAGTTAATGCGTATTCAGTTGAACTGGTTGTTTGACTGGTTTCTAATTATTTAAAAAAATAAAAAAACAAGTTGACATAAAATAATTTTACTAATATAATTATAATAATACACTCTATAATAGAGTATTTTAAAAGGATATACTATGTTTGCTAAAAACCTGCTTACAGTCGTTTTTTTTCTTCTCGTATTAGTCGTTGGGTTGAATAAACGGGTGGCGGGTTATCTGTATAGATAAACTACAGATTAAGAATCTGTGGAAGAGCCATCCGGGTAGGATGGCTTTTTTTATTATTGTTTAGAGTTTTTTGCAAAAATACTCTTTATATCTCGAATTTTTGGAAGAAGTTACTGTAGAAAATAAAAGGGGGCAGAATATGAGTAAACTAACCGGTGCACAAATAATTGTAGAAGCACTAAAACGAGAAGGAGTTGAAGTAATATTCGGATATCCGGGTGGTCAGGCAATACCGATATTTGATGCATTATATGATTCTCCGGAAATTAGAGTTATTTTGACACGACATGAGCAAGCCGCTGTTCATGCTGCTGATGGTTATGCCAGAACAACCGGTAAGCCCGGTGTCTGTCTTGTTACATCAGGACCCGGCGCAACTAATACAATAACAGGACTGGCAACAGCAAATTTTGATTCTGTTCCCGTAATTTGTCTTTGTGGTCAGGTTCCAACTACGATGATCGGGATTGATGCTTTTCAGGAAGCTGATATAACAGGGATGGCAAATTCAGTAACGAAGCATAATTATCTGGTTCATAAAATAGAAGAACTTGCTGAAACGATTAAGAATTCATTTTTTATTGCCAATACCGGACGACCGGGGGCTGTTTTAATAGATATACCAAAGGACGTCAGTGTTAATAAATATGAGTTTAATTATGATTTTGAAGTAAATATCAGAGGATATAAACCTCATATTGAAGGTCATTTAAATCAGATAAAGAAAGCGGTTCAATTAATTGAAGCTGCTGAAAGACCGGTTGCAATTGTTGGTGGCGGTGCTATTATAAGCGGTGCTTCAGATGAAATTATAGAATTTATTTCAAAATGTGATATTCCGGTGACTGCAACATTAAATGGATTGGGATGTGTCGCGTTTGATTCTCCTTATTTTCTCGGTATGCATGGGATGCATGGTACTATACAGGCGAATAAGGCAATTCAACAATCAGATTTGATTATTGCTTTGGGGTCACGATTTGATGACAGGGCTACCGGTAAACTTTCTACATTTGCTCCTAATGCAAAGATTATTCATATGGATATTGACAGTGCAAGTATCAGTAAGAATGTTGAAGTAAAAGTTCCTGTTGTCGGGGACCTTAAAAATATACTTAAGCAAATGCTTCCTTTGTTGAATCAAAAAAAGAATGAAAAATGGATGTCAATAATTACTGAGTTAAAGGCCGTAAAACATGAAATATTACGGGATCAGAAAAGATTAACTTCAATTGAAGTTATGGAAGTTTTAAACAGTAAAGTTGATAGTAATACGATCATTGCAACAGATGTTGGTCAACATCAAATGTGGACTGCTTTGTATTATAATTTTATGAAACCAAGAACGTTACTGACTTCAGGCGGACTTGGAACAATGGGGTATGGTTTTCCAGCAGCAATTGGAGCTCAATTGGTTAATACAGATAAACCCGTTGTTTGCATTACCGGAGATGGTTCATTTCAAATGAATATTCAGGAATTAGCAACAGCGGTCATTGAGAGATTGCCGGTAATAATTGTTATTATGAATAATGGTTACCTTGGAATGGTTCGTCAATGGCAGGATTTGTTTTTTGATAAACGATATTCGTCAACATGTCTGATGAACTGTGATCATAGAGATAAAGAATGTAATGGTGATTATAACAGTTGTATGAAATTTATTCCTGACTTTGTAAAAGTTGCAGAAGCATATAGTGCAAAAGGGTTTAGAGTTACCAATAAACTTCAATTATCTGAAGCATTTGATAAGGCATTTGCAAACAGGTCAGGTCCTTTTATCATTGATATTATTACCGAGCGTGAAGAAAATGTATGGCCAATGGTTCCGGCCGGTGCAAGTCTTGATGAAATTATGAGGGGAGGTACTGTATCATGAGATATATATTATCATTAATAGTAGAAAATAAACATGGTGTGCTTGCTAAAGTTGCACAGGTTGTTACCGGACGTGGTTATAATATTTCGACTCTCACTGTAGGTCCTTCAGAAAGGGCTGATACATCAAGAATGATCATAACATTTGATAGTGATGAGAAAATAATCGAGCAGATTATTAAACAAATGAATAAACTGGTTGATGTCATTAAGATATTTCTTATTGACGATAATGAAAAAGTCGAAAGAGAGCTGCTTCTTGTACGTATTTCAAGAAAAAAAGATAATGAAGAGAGCATAGAAAGGATCGTTAAGATTTTTAGAGGTAAAATTGTTGATGTTACAATGAAAAGTTTTGTAATAGAAATAACAGGAGCCTCAAGAAAAATAGATTCTTTTGTTGAAAATATTAAATCGTATGGCATACAGGATTTAATGCGTACCGGCCCTCTTGCGTTGCCACGGTTTGATATGAGGACAAATACTAAGGAGCAAATAAAATGAGTAATGTAATAAAAATATTTGATACGACTTTACGGGATGGAGAACAATCTCCCGGTGCTGCTATGAATGCACTTCAGAAATTAGAAGTTGCTAAAGCTTTGGACCGGATGGGTGTTGATATCATTGAAGCAGGCTTTCCTGTTTCATCAAAAGAACAAATGGAAGGTGTAAGACTTATCAGTGAAACGGTTACCAATAGTATTGTCGTCGGTCTTGCACGATGTGTAAAAGGTGATGTCGATGCAGTTTATGAAGCAACAAAAAGTGCAAAAAAGAGAATGTTACATATTTTTATTGCTACAAGTCCGATTCACATGGAATTTAAGTTACGAAAAAAACCGGATGAAGTCCTTGCTACTATTGATGAGATGATTCGATATTCTAAAAAATACTTTGATTTAATAGAATTTTCTGCTGAAGATGCATCGCGATCTGATTTTGATTTTCTTGTACAAGCATACAAGACTGCTATTGCTGCCGGAGCGACTACTATTAATGTACCTGATACGGTCGGGTATTCAATACCTGAAGAGTTTGGTTCGGTAATTGCCAGGTTATGTGAGGCTATACCTCAATTTGGTAAAACAGTTGATTTGTCGGTTCATTGTCATAACGATTTAGGTTTAGCAAACGCTAATGCATTATCTGCTGTGAAAAATGGTGCAACTCAAGTTGAATGCACAATAAATGGTATAGGTGAAAGAGCCGGTAATACTGCAATGGAAGAATTTGTGATGGCGTTAAATACGAGGTTTGACTATTTTGGTAAAAAAACAAAAATAGATACGACTTTAATATACTCAACATCCAAGTTATTAACCCATGTAACCGGTTTAGTTCCTGCAAGAAATAAAGCCATTGTGGGGGATAATGTTTTTATTCATGAGTCGGGTATTCATCAGGACGGGGTAATTAAACATCGTGAAACCTATGAAATTATGAAAGCAGAATCAATTGGTAGAACTGCCGATTCTTTGGTTTTAGGGCGTCATTCAGGAATGAACGGTTTTAAAACAAGACTTGATAAGTTAGGGGTAAAATTAAATAGTAAAGAACAACTTGATGATGCTTTTAAAAGATTTAGTGAGCTTGCTGATGCTAAAAAAGAAGTATACGATGATGATCTTTTTGTTATTATTGGTGATCTTTTAGGTACTGTTCGTGAGGGCTGGTTTTTGCAGTATTTGAATATTAATTCAGGAAATACGATTATACCAACTGCTACTATAAAGTTAACAAAAGGGTCAGAGGTTTTTCAAGCTGCTGCAACTGGTGATGGTCCGGTTGATGCGGTATGTAACGCAATAGATAAAATTATCGGTATAGAAACTTCATTAAGTGAATATATTGTTCAAGGTGTCAGTTCAGGAAAAGATGCACAGGGTGAAGTTAAGGTTTCTGTTTCAATTAAGGGAAGTATTTACAGTGGTAGAGGTGCGTCAACTGATGTTATTGAGGCCAGTGGCAAAGCGTATCTAAATGCTATTAATAAATATTGCATGATAGCAGCGATTTAAAGAAAATAATTGAAAGAGGCGTAAAAAGCCTCTTTCAATTGAGCATTTATCTGACTCGATTATAATAGTAATAATGTAAAAAGGTGAGTATGCTGCTTTTTAATATTCCTGAAATAAGAAAAAGTCTTAAAGAACTTTTAAAAGACTTTAAAAAAATAAATAAAACGTTATCAATAAAAAGGGAAGAGTTAACAATTTCTCACGTAGAAAATGTGCTATGTGCTTATCAATATTTAAATGAGTTGCTCGTTAGTGAAATTGAATTGTTTAGTAAAATGGGTCTTTTTTCATTACTAGAATTAAATCACCTCGTTTTATGTGGAAAAGATTCAGAAAAAAGAGCTGAATATCACAAGCATATTATGAAAACACAGGAAAAATTTACACAACGCATACCTGACTTAATTGCATGGTACAATAAAGCTGAAAAGACATTGGACCCTTATGATTTATCAACCGGTTTTTACTGGAGGCAATTGAGTCAACCTCAATTATTTATAGAAGGAAATCATAGAACCGGTAATATATTAATAAACTATATGTTACTTCGTATGAATAAACCACCATTTATTGTTAATGCAAATAATGCCTGGGGGTATTTTGAATATTCCGGCAGGATAAAATTCAGCAGTAAGGAAAAAATAATTCACAGTTTGTTTAACCTGCCAAAACATGGACGAGATTTACAAGAGTTCATTGTCGAAAACAGCTCAAGAAAATATATTGTTGAATAAATCGCATATCTAAAAACTCAGTTTAATACCATTGTTTTGAGTAGGCCGTCACATAGCATGAGCTCTGCTAAATAATAGGTTGTTAAAATAGCAGTTGAATCATATTTAAATTTTTTTATAAAAATATGAAATGTTAACAGTGTATCAGAAACTATAAAAAGCATCCCGCCGAGAAGCATTTGAAGAAAAATACCATTATTATACCCGTATCCTGCAGAAAAAATAAACATTGAAGATAATACAGCAACATATATAATCATGGGAACTCTTGTTAATCTACGGGTTTCAGGTTTCATTTTAGAAAAAATAAGCATCAAAGTAATAAATGAAAGAATATATACAGGCGTTAAATACCAGATTACTGTGTAGTTTTTTGAAAAAGCAGTAATTAATAATAAATGCCCGAGTAAAAACGAGTATAAACCCGGGAAAAAGAATTTTTCATGCCTGCTCATAAAATAATCACCTAATGCACCAAAAAGAAGTGCCACGATAGCAGATGCAATATATACATCAAATTTATTCTGAATAATTGTACTTACTGTAAATAGTATTGCCAATATCACCAATGAAACAGGTTTTACAAAAACATGATATTTATTTTCTGTTTGCTTTGTCCATATGGATAGCATGGCAAAAACAATAAAAAAAATATAGCCGGTATAAAGTGCAATGTTTTGCATATAGTAAATCTCCTCCATACGAATAAGTATAGTAAATAAGTATAGTAAGTCAATAGGTGAAATGTCATGAGTAAATAAAAATGATAATTTTTTATAAAAAGTTTTAAAATATATTGATTTTTTTAGTTATATGCTGTATATATGAATATATGTTCAATTGCACATATGTTTGGAGGTTGTATGGTTGATAATCAAATTGAAGTATGTAACTGCGGTGAAATTCATTCTGAAGAGTTACAAAAAATTAGAACTGAAATGCCGGATGTTACTCTTATTCATCGGCTGGCTGATTTTTTCAAAATACTTGGTGATCCGACTCGAATTACTATTGTTTTTGCTTTGTTAGAAAAAGAAATGTGTGTTTGTGATATCGCAACGCTTTTAAATATGTCCCAGTCATCAATTTCTCATCAGCTTAAAACATTAAAAATTGCCAGGCTTGTTAAATACAGGCGCTCAGGTAAAACTATTTTTTATTCTCTCGATGACCGGCATATAGACGAAATTGTATCTATCGGAGTTTTACATACAAAGGAGGGAAATGATGGAAAATAAGACAGAACTCTTACTTGAAGGACTAAGTTGCCCTAATTGTTTTGCTAAGATCGAAGATGAAATAAAAAAACTTTCAGATGTAAAAGGTGTTTCAATAAATTTCATGGAGAAAACGCTTTCAATAGAGCTTAATGAAATAAGCCGGGCTGATGCAGTATTGAAAGAAGCGTATCAGATAATTAACCATATTGAGCCTGATATAATCATTAAAGATAAAAAATTATCAAAACACGAACAAAAAATTTTTATTGCAACCGGTCTTTGTTGTGAATCATGTTGCGTCAAAGTTGAAAAAGAACTTCGCCAGATTGATGGGGTGAAGTCAGCAATGCTTGATTATGCAACAGGGAAACTTCTTTTAGAATTCATGCCCCATGCAAATTCCGATAGAATTATTAAAGAGGTCAGGGGGACTGCAAAAACTATTATTGAAAAGATTAAAATTAAGGATGAAGAAATAACGGTTAAGAGGCAGGCACTTATATATTACATACAAATTGGTATTGGTGTTTTACTGTATGCCGTTGCTTTATTTATTCCATTAAAACCGGAAATACGATTTGTTATATTTGTTTTATCGTTTTTATGTATCGGGATACATGTGTTGATTGCCGCTATAAAAAATATAGTGAGGGGTAATTTCTTTGATGAAAATTTTCTAATGACAATTGCAACAATCGGAGCATTTGTTTTACATGAATATCCTGAAGCTGTTGCTGTAATGCTATTTTATCAGATTGGTGAAATGTTACAGGAAGGGGCGATTTCTCATTCAAGAAGTTCTATCAAATCTCTTCTAAATATACGGCCGGAATATGCCAATATCATGCAAGGCAGTGATTTAGTGAAAATATCACCGTATGAGGTTAATGTGGGGGATGTAATTGTTGTAAAACCGGGTGAAAAAATACCGGTTGACGGCATTGTTGAAAAGGGGGCCGGTTTTATTGACACAAGAGCATTAACCGGTGAATCGGTTCCTCAAAGTATACGACCCGGAGAAGAAGTATTAAGCGGTTCGATTGTAACTAACACAGTGCTAAGTGTTAAAGCAACTAAAACATTCAGTAATTCAACTGTTTCTAAAATAATGGAACTTATTGAAACATCTACATCAAAGAAATCAAAAACTGAGAATTTTATAACAAAATTTGCAAAAATATATACACCTGTTGTCGTATTCGCTGCATTTCTTATCGCATTTGTACCGCCACTATTATTGAATGCCGGGGAACTTGGAGAGTGGGTATATAAAGCGTTAGTTTTTCTTGTTATATCATGCCCATGTGCTTTGGTTTTATCAATACCGCTTGGTTTTTTTGGAGGAATCGGCCGTGCTTCAAAGGATGGTATTCTGATTAAAGGGAGTAATTATCTTGAAGCGTTAAATCAGGTTGATACTATTGTTTTTGATAAAACGGGAACTTTAACCAAAGGAACTTTTAAAGTTGAGAAAATAGTAACTGCAAACGGGTTTTCAAAAGATGATATTGTACAGTATACAGCGTTTGCTGAAGCCTACTCAAACCATCCCATAGCTCTTTCCATAATTTCAGAATATGGACATGATGTCGATAAAAAGCTGATTGAATCATTTGAGGAGATTTCAGGTATGGGAATAATCGTTAAAACATTAGATAAAACGATTGTAGCAGGAAATGAAGCACTTATGAAAAAAGAACATATTATTTATACACCTTCAAAGGATGCGGGAACCGTGGTTTATTGTGCTATTAATGGGATTTTTGCCGGGTACATTAGTATCAATGATGAAATAAAAGAAGATGCTAAAAATCTGGTTAAACAATTAAAAAAAGCCGGTATAAAGAAAACCGTTATTTTATCAGGTGATAATAAAGAAATTGCAGATTATGTTGGAGCTCAACTGGGTTTTGATACTGTTATTGCAAATCTACTACCGGAAGATAAGGTTTTTGCTCTTGAAAAAATCATATCTGAAAAGAAAATTGGAAATAAAAATAAAGTGATGTTTGTCGGTGATGGAATTAATGACGCGCCGGTTTTAGCCCGTGCTGATATTGGAGTTGCAATGGGGTTACATGGTACTGATGTTGCTATAGAATCTGCTGATATTATTATCACAAATGATAATCTTGAAAAATTACTTGATGCTTTTAGAATTGCAAAGAAAACAAGAAATGTCGTTATACAAAATATTATTCTTGCATTTACTGTGAAAGCAATTGTATTAATTCTTGGGTCAGGTGGACTTGCCACAATGTGGGAAGCTGTTTTTGCCGATGTTGGTGTTGCATTGCTTGCGGTAGCTAATTCACTTAGAATTCTAAAAAAAGGGAACGGGGGGAAATTATGAGATTTATTGAATCTATTTTAGCAGTAACTTTATTATTCGGGTACTTAATTTTATGGAAAGTAAAGGAAATCAGACAGCATGCTGTAACCGGGATAAATCCTAAAGTGATGAGTAAGTCAACATCAAATATTCAGCGCTTTATGGATAATTATTCAAAAGTATTGATGGTATATTCAATTGCATTTGTTGTAATCCACTCTTTTAATTTTCAATTGTACTCTTTGTTTACCAGGTTTGAAGTACTTAATAAACCTCTATTTGATTTGTCAGGTTTTTTTGTCGGGATTATAGGATTAGGATTTTGTTTGTATGCTCAATTGAAAATGGGGGCATCGTGGCGTGTCGGCATTGATGAAGATATCAAAACAGAACTGGTAATGAACGGATTGTATGCTTATATAAGAAATCCGACCTATTTGGGATTGTTTTTATTGAATAGTGGTATTTGGCTGCTATGGCCTACATGGACTGTTTTTTTATTTAATGTATTATTTGTATTATTTCTTGAAATACAAGTTCGTTGTGAAGAAGATTTTTTAGTTGCAAGACATGGTGATGTGTATGTCGAATATAAACAGAAAACAAAAAGATATTTTCCTTTTATATATTGATGGAAGCTCTTGCAAAAATACACTTCTAACCCGTATTTTTGCAAGTTGCTTCTTCAATATCAGGTTTTTAGAAGTGTCCTTGATTTATTTTGATATATATATTACACTACAACAGTTTAACGACGAAAAACCCGTATGGGATTTGAATATATATGTAAGAAGAGAGTAAATGGAAAAATCTAAATTAGCAGTCAATCTCTACAAAGATGAGATTATTGACAAAATTATTAACAACAAAGTAGTTGTTATTGAAGCCCCGACAGGATCGGGTAAAACAACACAGATACCGCAAATAATTTTTGATTCAGGCCTCGATAAATGGGGTATGATCGGTGTAACACAACCGCGAAGAATTGCAGCTTTTGGTGTCAGCAAAAGAATTGCTTCTGAAATGAATGTTGAATTAGGGCGTTTAGTCGGTTATAAAATGCGGTTTGATGATATGACAACTTCACAGACTAAGATTAAAATAATGACTGATGGTATATTACTCGAAGAACTCCGGTCCGATCCGATGTTATTAAAGTATTCTATTATTATAGTGGATGAAGCACATGAACGAAGTCTTAATATTGACTTTATTCTCGGGCTTTTAAAAAGTATTTTGAAAGAAAGAGAAGATTTTAAAGTAATTGTATCCTCTGCAACTATTAATGCAAAATTGTTCAGTGAATATTTCTGGAACGCTCCAATTATATCAGTTGAAACAAAACCATATCCTGTTGAAGAAAAATACTTTAAATTAAAAAATATTGAAGATCAGGCAGAACAGCTTGGTATAATAAAATCAATTATGATTAATATTGAAACTGAAGCATGTAGCGGGGATGTCTTAATTTTCCTTCCCGGTGAAGGTGCAATTAAAGAATGTTGCAGTATGTTAGAAAGTATTGACTCTTTTAATCATTTTGAAGTTCTTCCTTTATATTCACGATTGTCTCCTGAAGAACAGAATATGGTTTTTGAAGAGTTTCCGGGTAAACGAAAAATCGTCGTTGCTACAAATATAGCTGAGACGAGTATAACGATAGATGGAGTTGTCCATGTTATTGATACCGGGTATGCAAAAATTAATTATTATAATCCACGTACATTTACATCATACCTTGAGTTGAAATCTGTTTCAAAAGCATCGGCTGATCAAAGAAGAGGCAGGGCAGGGCGAACAGCACCGGGTGTTGTGTATCGTCTTTATTCTAAAGAAGATTATGCGAAGAAAGAAGATTATACGAAGGAAGAAATCTACCGGACTGATTTATCAGAAGTTGTTTTACGAATGGCTGATCTTGGTATTAGTAATTACAATAATTTTGATTTTATTTCGCCTCCAACAAAAGGTGCAATTAATTCTGCAATTGATACATTAGTTTCAATTGAAGCACTGGATAAACATTATAATTTAACAACTCTTGGTAAATCAATGGTTGATTATCCTTTGGCTCCGAGATTTTCACGAATTATGCTTGAATCCATTTTAAAATATCCGTCAGTATTAAATAATGTTCTTATTGTCATTTCATATTTATCAGCGAAAAAACCGTTTCTATATCCAAGAGGTGAAGAAATGGAAAGTCAGACAGCTCAGAAAAAACTGCTTGATAAAGGTGGTGACTTTTTTACCTGGATCAATGTGTTTTTTAAATACGAAAAAGCAAAAGATAAAGAAGCGTTTTGTAAAACCTATTATCTTGATACACGGGTAATGAATGAAATAGTTAATATTCATTTGCAGCTTACAAGTATGCTTGAACAAAGAAAGCATGAAATCGGGTATAAGCAGGATTATAATAAAATAACCCTCTGTATTTGTGCCGGGTTAAAACAGTATATTTGCAGAAAAGAGCCGAAAAAGAGAAATAGTTATAAATCAATAACTGAACAGGATATTAGAATACATCCCGGTTCATTTTTGTATTATGAAAACCCGGAGTGGTTAGTCGGCGGTGAGATTGTAAACACAGGAAGAACGTATTTACGATCAGGTTCTGTTATCCCTGAGAAATTAATAAAGAATGAAATGGTCAGTATTTATAATGAGATTATCGGGAAAAAACATACTGATAAAAATACCGATAAACAACCGGAAAGAACTGCTGCAGTAACGTCAGTTTCGACATCAAAAGCTAATAAGGAACCTGAACAAATTACTGTATTTGATAAATATTTTCTTGTCATGAAAGATCATGGTGAATATATTATTGATGTTCCTTATTCTGTTTTGATACAATTGAAAGATAGAAAAGAGGAACTGATTTCCATGGATTTTGGACGCAAACGTGCAAAATTAATGTATAAAGATGTTCTGATTCTGAAAGATAAATTTTCTTCCCTGACACAGTATTTTGATCATATTGATCTTGAAAAAGGCTTAAATCGTGATTATCCGCATGGACTTTCTCTGGTTTATCCTGATGACTGGATTACAATTTATATGACATTTCCAGATATTATGCGACCGACATTAAAAAAGACGAACCGGAAATCTGCCGGTTTCTTAACATTTACTAAATCAGGTGAAGATATTTATGAGTTTTATTTAGAGAATGATTTTTATACCGCTTTAGAAACTTCTCTGGCAACAATTTACACTATGTTTGAGTCTGATATTCCTGCGTGGAATGAAAATGAGAAGGTTGAAATGGAAAATATTGTTGCAAAACTTAATGGAATGTTATCCGAGTCGGGTACTGTATGAGAGAATATACAATAGACAACAGATCGGCCGGATTAAAATTATTCAATTTTGTACAAAGGATTGCACCGGTAATAAAAAACAGTGATCTTTTTAAAATCATTCGAAAAGGCGTTATTACGGTCAATAATAAAAAAGTTGATTTTTCATATAAATTACTTGAAAATGATGAAGTGATTTTACATCTTGATGAACAGTATTTTATGCCACTTGAGAAGAAAATGAATTTTCCGGTGTATAATCTTGATATCGTTTTTGAAAATAATGATATCCTTGTGATTAATAAACCGCGGGGCGTATTGATTCATTCAGATGGAAAAGAATACAAAGATAATCTTGTAGAATATATAAAAGGGTATTTATTCAGGAAAAATGAGTGGAACCCCGATTTACCGTTTACACCGACTGTTTGTAACCGGCTTGATTATAACACCAGCGGTTTAATTGTGTCTGCAAAAAATCATAATGCACTTAAGAAAATTACAGCCCAGTTTAGAAAACGGGATACCGGAAAACGATATTACACACTGATTTATGGTGTACCTGACAGAAAGTTTTTACTTGTATCCGATATCAATCAGAAGTCCGGTGAGGATAATATGATGGTGTCTGATAATACCGAAATTATCAGGGATATACCGGAAAAAGATGAGTTTATCGCATCACATCCTGAGAAATCAGCTATGGTGGTAACAACCGTTTTATCAAATAATGAGGTTTCTCTTGTTGAAATAGAATTATGGACAGGCAGAAAACATCAGATACGATGCCAGTTAAAACATGCAAGTTATCCGGTTATGGGGGATTTTAAATATTTTTCACCACAATCGGTAAAAGTAAGTAATAATTATGGAATGGATGGGTATTACCTTCATTCATATTTTCTCGAGTTAGAAGAATATGGTTCATGGAAATCAAAACCGGATCAGAGATTTCTCGATATGATACATACATTATTTCCTGATGAAAAGATTTTTTAGCAGCATATTTTTCCTTCTGGTTGCATTTCAGATTGTACCGGACGATTTGATTACTTTTTTTTATTACACTGATAAAGAAACTGATTTTATCAGTGTAAAAGAAATAAGTCCGTTTACTTTTTATGCAGACAATATAATTGAAACAGTTATTACTGAATATGAAAAACCATATTCAGTTACTGGCGGTAGAATAGTTACAATAAAAACCAAGGTTCTTTCTGCTGTTGCAAAAGAAAAAGGAAGATCCACAGTTCATATTTTTGTTATTCCCGATTCGCCCTTGCTTATCAGTAAAGGTGGAGTGATTACTTCAGATGATGTCATACAAGTCGTTTTTATAAAAGAAGGTTATCATCCCGATGAATTACTTCATGAGTTAGGTCATGCCCTATTCTCCCTTGCCGATGAATATGGCACAGAGTCTCATTCACCGGGAAAATATAAACATACCCCGGCAAAAAATATTTCGTATGAAAAAAATAACATTGGGTGGGATATGATTGCACGCATTTTCAATGATGAAAAAATCGGGTTTTATGAAGGCGGGGCGGGGTTTAAAACCGGGGTTTACCGTTCATATCCTGATTGTTTAATGAAAAGTTTAGATAGTAAATTCTGTCCGGTTTGCTTTTTTTATGTTATAAACACATTAAATGAACTGACAAATAAAGATATTGATTGTAATACGATATTTGAATTGTATAAGAGGTAATGAAATGGATAAAGAAAAATTAAAAGAGTTAGCATTGAATTATCACAGCTTCCCTGAAAAAGGTAAAATCGAAGTTGTGCCGTCAAAAAGTTGTAACACTCAAGCCGAGTTATCATTAGCATACACTCCAGGTGTTGCTATTCCCTGCAAGGAAATTGAAAGGGACCCTGAACTTTCTTACCAGTATACATCACGTGGTAATCTTGTAGCAGTTATCAGTAACGGAACGGCTGTTCTTGGATTAGGTGATATCGGTGCCGAGGCTTCAAAACCGGTCATGGAAGGTAAAGGCGTTTTGTTTAAACGATTTGCTGATGTTGATGTATTTGATTTGGAAATTAATGAAAAAGATCCGTATAAATTAATTGAAATCATTTCAAAACTTGAGCCTACATTTGGCGGAATAAATCTTGAGGATATAAAAGGACCTGATTGTTTTACCGTTGAAACTGAGTTAAAAAAGATTATGAATATTCCTGTTTTTCATGATGATCAGCATGGAACTGCAATTATTTCGGGTGCAGGTTTATTAAATGCTCTTGATATTTCAGGAAAGAACATTGAAACTATTAAAGTTGTATTTAACGGAAGCGGTGCAGCCGGTATTGCCTGTGCAAAGTTTTATAAATTACTGGGTGTTAAACCTGAGAATCTTCTTATGTGTGACACGAAAGGGGTAATTTACAAAGGTAGAACCGAGGGGATGAATCTTTATAAAGAGGAATTCGCCATTGAATCAGACAGAAGAACGTTAGCCGATGCATTAGTTGGTGCCGATCTGTTTGTTGGTGTTTCAAGTGCTGATATACTTACTGATGAAATGGTTTTATCGATGGCAAAAGATCCGATTATTTTTGCGCTTGCCAACCCTGACCCTGAAATACGGTATGAAAAAGCTGTTGCGTTACGAAAGGATTTGATAATGGCATCGGGTAGAAGTGATTATCCTAATCAGATTAATAATGTCCTCGGCTTCCCGTTTATTTTTAGAGGTGCATTGGATGTTCGGGCGAAAGAAATAAATGATCAAATGAAAGTGGCTGCCACCATTGCCTTATCTGAACTAGCTAAAAAAGAAGTTCCGCAGTATGTTGTCGATGCGTATGGTATAGAAAGTCTTTCTTATGGCAGAGAATATATTATTCCCAAACCTTTTGATACAAGAGTTTTTATTGAAGTTTCTCTTGCTGTTGCAAAATCGGCTGTTGAAACAGGTGTGGCACGGGTAACTGATTTTGATGAACAAAAATATAGAAAAGCATTGGAAGAACGATACGAGAAAAAATTAAAGAAATATTCGGTAAAGTAAGGTTTCATAAAACTACAGTTGTCATTTTAAAATAATTCCTGTTGCCCGATAATCCCGGGCAACTTTTTTGGGGCTTTTATTTTCAGTACTTTGTTTACATTCATTCTTCCGGTAACTACCGTAATATCTTTGACAGATACATCAAATTCTTTTGCAAGAAAACGTACCATATAATCAGTTGCTTTTCCGCCTTCGGGGACTGCTTTTACGCTAATGCAGAGCTGGTGTCCTTTGACCTTACCAATTACATCTTTTTTAGCATTTGGTTTTCCAAGAATATGTAAAACGAGGGTATCGCCCTCCCATGTATAAAATGGCCGATCCATTATTTCTCCTTGCTTAGACTTTAAGATTTAATGAAGTTCAACTTGCCTGCTAAATCCGGTTTTCAATTTTTAAATCTTTTATTCTTTTAAATTCTCTCACATTGTTAGTAATCAAAAATCCTTCATTTGCTTTAACAATTGCAGCGATCAAAATAATATTTCAAAGTTCTTCTCTTGGAATATCATTATTAAAATTATTAATTTTAACTATTTCAAATGTGTCATCAGAAATGCACCCGTATAAATCGGCATAATGATCGGGCCATTTTGAATGCATAGATTCATTTAATTTTTTTACAGCATATTTTGAAATAGATATATGTTCTATTTCAGCAGCAATTTCTAATTTTCGCAGTGTTTTTTCATCTATATATAAAGATAATTGGGGTATAAGAAACTCCTTTAAGTGTGTTATAAAGTATACTTGTTTCTTTGGTTAGCGTCAACTTATTATGTTTTAATTTATTTAAATTTTTATTTGATCATCTACACAGGATATTTTTAAAAAAATATAACTAATAAAACCTATACTTAATTACAAAACTTCCTTTGCTCGCACCTAACGGTTCATAAATAATAGTTGCATTATTTGAATACCAATCAGCAGAATATTTGAATATAAAAATATTTTTTATGATTTCTTTTTTAATATCATTTAGTCTTATTTTTGCTTCACCATCAATAGTACCAATAATTTCCAGTTCTAAAGAATAAACACTATACAATTTTTTATCACTAATTTCTATAATTTGAGAAATATCTGATACTTCTATTACTGTTTTATTGTTTGAATAATAACAACTAACGCACAATAATAACTTCAAATTTAAAATAAATATTTTTGCATATTTCCTTCTATGTGAGCGAATAGACTAGGTAAATACAACTAATTTCACAGGCTTGAAGCGCTGTCTAACTCGCGAGGCGTAATTGGCGCATAAATTGCTATTTTCAGCCAATTTTTTCGTGATTAACAAGAAATTTCCCAGTTTAACCCGAAATTAGAACCTATAAGTACCATTTCAGCATTTTGTTTGACAATAGCCTGAGTCGGTTTGTTAAATCGGTTGTTAGCACTCTTCTTTAAATATATTTTCAATTTTAACTTTTCCGGGTAATCGATAAACATCAAAATCTGAATCAATGCTTATTATTTTCTTAACTCCTGTTTTTTCTGCAACTAATACGAGTGTTGCATCTGCAAAATCCATAGGTCGATCAGAATATTTCTTTGTTAATTCAATGATTCGAATAAAATCTTTTTGTTTTATTTCTTGTATAATCACACCTTCATTCATAATCCATTCAAGAAAATTGATCTGAACATTTACATTAAAATCCAGCATGTGGGTTACTTCAGTAATTACAGCTGTTGTTGATATAAATTTATAATCTTTTCCTTTAATAAAATTTATAATTTTTTTATGATATGTATCATCTTTATCAAAAAGTGCAATTAGAGGGCCGGAATCAATAAGAATTTCTTTTAGCATTGATTTTTTCCTTTAATTTTTTTTTATATGTTGTTGATAATGAACCATCACCACTACCATATAAACCAAAAAAAGATTCTCCCAATTTATATGAATCCAGTTCTGATTCTTCTTGTGTAAAAAATACATCAAGAGCCTCTTTAATAATTTCACTTTTTGTTTTCTTTTTAAGATTTGCTAAAAAATCCAGTTTTTGTTCATAATCTATTGGTAATCTAACTGTTGTCATATAAATCTCCGTATTACTAACAGTAATACCATTAGGCAGAAATGTCAACTTTTTTTTGCACGAAATAATTCATAATTGAATTAATATTTGTTAATTTGAAGAGGCTCTGAAAACAAATATTATTTTATAATTCATCCCGGCGCTGGGGGTAACATAGTTACCATTTGATTAACTCGCATTTCTGGCCCGAAGGGCTTGGTGTGGTTTGTCCGAGTGTAGCGACTAGCACAAACCATGACAACAGGAAATGTCATGTTGAAGCAAGTTGATAGCTGAATCTTTTATCCCGCAAAACCCCCAATTCTTGAATAACAATGTTGTGGATTATATACAAATTCTTGACCCAATATCATTCGATGAATTCTTTTTATTTCCTGATAACCATTCTTAATTAAATAATTATATGCAATTTTATTTTCTTCTGGTAAAAATATCTTATTTTCATTTTTTATACGTTCATTTAATAATGCAATTCCAGCTTCTTCTGATTGTGCAATTACACCACCATCACCTAAATCAGGTAAATAAAACCCATCTACTTCTCCTTTTTTGATATAAACAAATCCATTTTCCAGCACTGGTTTTATTAATTCCATTCGATGTTCACCTGATGTTATTTTATCTATTTTTTCAATTCCATCATAATGTGAGTTATTTATTTTAAAAATATTACTAGATTTTTCAACAGTATTTTGAATATCTTTAGTTCTGCTTAATATGTAGTACAAACTCTGATCAATAAAACCTATTTTTTTATATACAGGATATCCCTGATCAGTTGCAGTTAATGTTATTGTTTTACATCCACATTTTGTTTGTAAATAATCAATACGATTTCTAACAATTAATGATCCAATTCCATTATTTTGGAATTGCCTCCCAACAATTATATGTGCCAACCAACCAGTTTTATTAAAATCTATTCCAGTTCCAATTCCCAATAATTGATTATTTTTATCAGTGTGTTTAATACAAAAACAATTTGTTGTTTTCAAGTAATGTTTATGTATTTCTGCAATACTACCCCATCCTTCCGGTTGAATTGTATTCAAATCCGGAATATCAGAATTTAATAAACTTGATATATATTTTTCCATTATTTTCTCCGTGCTCGCAGGGGCTATCGAATAAGGCTGTAGAAAAGCCCCGCTTTTAAAATCTGCCCCTTTCTGAAATCGTCTAATTTTTAACGTTTTACCTAATTTAAAGTATTAATTCAATCTGAAATTTTAAAATCAACTAGATTCAATATTCCGGTGTATGCTCAGCACCATTCAACTACGCCCGATTTCCTAATATTTGCACCTTGCCAATATTGTGCATAATGCAATACAAAAGCTATTGAGAATTTACCTTGATTGATCCTCGTAGTGGAAAACGATTTAACTTTTTTTGCTCCGCGAAGATGTCCGAAAACAGGTACAACAGTTTCCATTCTATGAGAATAGACTTGTCGTTCATACGGCGTATCAAACCGCTCCCGCATCATTTCGGTATAATTGCAAGAAGATGCATCTTTTCCTTTTTCCGATAAAGTTTTCCGAGTAGCAGATAGTAAGAACTTGAGTAAATATTTTTGTGATTTCATTATCTATGGCGGAATATAATTGGTAATCGTTGTATAATGCGGTTTTAGTATCTGCTGAAAAGGTTATATGGAAAGATCAAGTTTCTCATTTATGAGCATATTCAATGTATATTCAAAAGTATCTGGTAGTAATTGATGTTCAAGACATACCGGAAGCAGTGATTGTAGTTCGTATGAATATTCTTTAAACTTTGTCAGATGTATCCTCGATTATTGCAAGGAAAATTATAGCAGAATTTGAGTAAATAATCAATTAATAGGGTTTTTCTACAGTTTCAACATTGAGTTAACCTGCGAGCCGTTAAGTGGCGTATAAATAGCTTTTTTTAGTATGATTTATGCCATGAAATTGCTATATTCAGTCCGGTTCTTTGTGATTAACAGGAAATCTTCCGGTTTAACCTGAAATTAGAATCTCTAAAAAACAGTTTAGCATTTTGTGTGACAATAGCCGAGTCGGTGTTAAATCGTTTGTTTGATAATTATTTTTTTATTATATAATAATTTCAGATTTACACAATAAAATAAAATGTATCATTTACATTAATCTTCTATAATTCTTTGGAAACAAACTCTGAAACATAAATTCGTAGTCGCTTTCAAATGCAAACCAATCATTTATCGCAAATAATATTTGTTATCGAAAACAAAATCGCTAAAGAAATCTCTGTCCGCGCAGGGGCTATCGAACGCCAGATTAACCCGTGAGGCGTACATTGGCGCATAAATTGCTTTTTTCAGCCCAGTTCTTCGTGACTAACAAGAAATCTTCCGGTTTAACCACAACTAGAACTTTTCAATACCATTTCAGCAATTTGTGTGACAATAGCCGAGTCGGCGTTGAATCGGTTGTCAAAGAATCCAGTAGGTTATGTGTAATAATTTTATATAACATTATGTAAGAAATTAAAAATATTATTTTTTGTTTTCTCATATTTAATCATTTCAGAAAAAATTTTAAATGTTAAAAAAGTATCATACTCACTTTGGTGAAGTTTAGTAGATTCGATTGATATTTCATAAAAATTTACAGTTTCAAGCAAAGTTGGCCACTTATATGTTTGATATTGTTCAATCCATTTTAATTTCAGAATATTTATATTTGATTTCATTGTACAAAACTGGTATTCAAGTTCAAAATCAAAAAATGACTTATCAAAATCAATATTATGAGCAACAAAATGATTGGAATCACCACAAAAAGACTTAAAACTTTCACTATCTTTTTTAAAATATAATGGGTAATTATTATTTTCTCTTAATTGAGCAATCATACTATCTTTTAAACCATTTATTTCAATAGCTTTTCGATTTAATTTTTCTCCGGGAACTCTAAAGTAAAATCGATTAAACTTATCGATAATATATACTTCATTATAATCATTAATTTTACATTTTAGCGCTGAAAGTGACAATACAGAAGATCCTTCCATGCCATTAGTTTCTACATCAAAAATAATAATATTCATGGCGTTGGTAATACATTAAAGTGTTTTAAAAGGAAATAGACAGTAAAATAAATTATTATCGGTAAAATAATCATTGAAAATTTTATTAAGAAATATAGAAATCTTAATCCAAATAACTTAACAATTCCTATATATGAAATATGTAAAGTATTTTTTTTGTCAATTTCATATTGAAATACTAAGAAATCATAAACATTATGATTCTCAACACTACTTAATACTGAAGAGTAATCAGATGAAATTTTTAATATTTTATCTATATTAGATTTATCTATTGTTTTTAATTCTATATAAATTTGATCTAATTCTATATAAACATTTTTCATGCTTAAAGCTCTTTCTTTATAATTTTGGAAATTATAAAATAAAACAATAAACGTTGTTGATATTGACAATATTACTAAAGTTAAAGAATTATAATTTCCTGACTTATATAAGTTAATAATAGATAGTATTATAAGAAAAACAGAATAATAAAAACTAAGGAATAGAAAAAACTTATTATCATTTTCTAACCTCATTGCAGTGTTTATTCGACATTTTTTTGTTATCCAAATTTTATTAAGTAAATCTTCTTTTATTGTTATAGCATTATCCATTTTTACTCCCCATTATGAAAACGACTGAATATCTTTTTCTAACTCTTTTATTTTAATAAATACATATTTATCAAATAAATAATTAATATCTTTTTCCAATTTATTTTCGACATTTTTCATTCCAATAATATCAGTTAAAAATATTTTTTTTTCTTCAATTAAAAAATTATCAAAGTTGATAATGTATCTACTATTATGAAGATTTTTAGTTATTTCATTATACGCCCTAACAAACTTTTTAATTTTACAATCATTCTCTTGCAATGATATATTAAATCTTTTAGCAAAGGTATTAATTAAATTATCTAAACGAAATAATAAACTAATATCATTTATTTGTGAAAAGTAAAATAACCAACCATATTTCTTGTTGTTTTTTATACAACCGCTAATCCTTAGATTTAATAAATACAAAAATATTTCATAAGATTTTATTTTTTTGGGATTAGTATGTATATAATCTAAAAATATTTTTTCCAAACTTCTTTCTAACTTAAGAACAGAGTTTTTTCTAACGCTTATTAATTTGTCATTAAAAGAATACCCTAAAAAACTAAAACCTTCATTGATTGTGTTTTCAAGATGTTTTTCTGGATTTAGTTCTAATAAAAATTTATTTTCAATATTATCCTCAATACTTTCTTTAATTTTTTTCTTATTTTTATTTGATGTAAAAATAAGTATGTCATCAACATAACGAAAATAACTAATACAAGTATTAGTTTTATATATTTTATCGAATTCTAACAAATAAATTGATGCTAAAATATTAGAGATTGGAAGTCCTTGAGGTACACCTTTTGTATTTGTAATTTTTTTATAAAGAATATCATTTGAATTTTTTGTATCATTCCTAATAGCCTTAATAATTAAATTTAGTACACTTTTATGAATATTTAACTCAAGAATAGATATAAGCTTATGATGATTAATTGAATCAAAAAATGTTTTAATATCATATTTTAAAATGTAATCATAATTAGATGTTTTTGATATTATGCTTATTTCATTAATCATTGAATGTGATACTGGCATATTTGCCTCAGGAAACAATGCAAGTAAATAGTCTTTTATAAGACTTAAAGTTAGTTTATCACGTAAAGTTGGTATAGAAATTATTCTAGGAAATTTATTTTTTCCTTTAGAAATAAGTTTTTCTTTGTAAGAACTAAATTTGTAAGTCTCAGTGAAAACTCTATAAGAAATCCTTTCAATTACAGAATCCTTATCTTTATCGAAAACCCTCAAGTTCACATTATCAATACCTACAGTTGGTTTGATTTTTATTTTTTCTTCATAATGTTTATGTAAGTTTTCAACATCAAATATATCATAAAATATTTTTTTAGAATCAACTTCCATAGAATCCTTTTTTACATTATAAATATGAAAGGTCTTATAAAACTTAGATACTATACTTTAAATAAATTAAAGTCTTTAAAAAGCAGATGCTTATTGTTTAGAACAATATTTTAGTTTTTAAAACTAAAATCACAGGATTACCTGTAAGACCTTTCATATTTATTATATCATAAAATAATTTATTAAAAATAAAAATAATTAGGATATTTTAAAAAATCCTAAACACATAACTATTATTATATGTATAACAAAAATTGAACAATTTTCCATTAAATAATTTGACTTTTTCTATTCCTGAACTATAACACACTGACGTAACCGGACAGTCAAACCGGTTTCTTTAATAAATACATAAAGAATTTTTTATATACCAAACTTACAAATACTCAGTACTTGTCAATTTTAAGTGGTTGTTCTTTTTCATTTGCATAAAGTTTATTGGCAATATTTATTATATGTTGAAAATATTCTTTATAATCAGTTTCTTTTGATTCTACATATTTTTCCCGATTGTCATTTCCGTATTTTTTTATGATTTCTAATTTTATTGCGTTATATGCATCTCTTGCATCATTATGTGTCCTTAAATAATTTCTGAAATTAAGATGTTGCATTAATTCCTGACTCTCCGAAGGGCAAACATACAAGTGATGTTGGATAGTATCCAGGATTTTATTTTTTAGTATTCCATTTCTTTTAAAAGATTCTCTTTTTGGTATTCCTAAATCGCCTTCATGGCAATATCCGATTTTCTCAAGTTCATTTTTAATAGTATTAAAATTGTTGTAATCTAAAATTTCTATATCAATATCAATAATTGGTTTTGCAAACATTCCTTCAATTGATGTACTGCCAACGTGATGAATAGAGAATAAGCCTGCTAAGTTTTGATGAAGTAATTCACATATTTCAAAAAATTGTTTTTTCCATTGTGGATTATATGCAACGATTACCATAATATTTCATTTCCAATAGAAATAACAATATGACCTTTGCTGGACAGAAGTTCTTTATAATAATCAAATACATTATTTTTTTTAATTTTTACCCGGACAAATGGGTCAAATGGTGATAATTTTTCAATTATACTTATAGTTTCATCATCATTTTCAATTACTAATGCCACATGAGTAACAGCAATCGCATTTGAGTAAACCTCATTAACAATCAAAATATTAATTGAAGATTCTTTTATTTTCAGTTTTTCATATTTTTGTTTTAAAATATCAATTGAGTTCGTTGTATCAGATAAATAAATTGTTGAAAACAACATTTGATATATGTACTTATCACTTTCATTCAGTTTTATTCCATACTTTTCATAATTATTAACTTCGACTTCTGTGAAGGGATCAATTGTATTATCCATAAAATTAAATTCTATAATATTACTTTTAATTAATAAAAAAGCATTCATTCTACAATTAAAATACCTTCCTTGAAGATTTAAGGATGCTGTATTTTTTATTAAATCAATATTCGTTGTATAATTACTTTTTGAAATATTATGTATGCGGAAATTATAATCTTTAACTATTTTATTCCAGGTAATTAAGGTTTCTGAATCAATATATTTTTCTAAAAGCTTATTAACTTTCCGGTAATTATAATTATTAATTATTCTAATATCCTGTGAATGAAGTGAATTTGCTGAAATTAAGAAAACTAATATAAAAATTAAATTTCTAATCACTTTATTACTCCATATTACCATTTTATTTATATATAAAAAGAGACTAATTCTCCACTCCACTCTTCTTGTTGTTTCGTCAGAAGAAGCAAACACTCATCTTTATCATTAGCAGTAATAATTATTTTTCCATCTTTATTCCATGCAGAGCTATTCCCCCCGGATTGAATACCAAAACATTTTCCACTATAGTTTGACATCATGACAGGAATTGAAAATGACCTCGATATATAACTTAATCTTTGTAATCCGGAATTAATTCCTGCTTTAGAATAAAAAATACTTGGCATATATAATGTTGAGTTACTTAAAACAGCATCTTCAATATGTTTATCTTTTTCAATATCATAACAAATTGCACATGATATTTTTTCGCCTTTTAAATTAATTTTATAATCAAAATCATTATGACTATTAAAATACAACTCTTCGCCTTCATGCAAATATTTCTTTATATAAATCTCAACATCTTGATTGGGAAAAATTATAAATGAACCAATATACTGCTTTTCATCTATTTTTAAAGGGGCTCCGGTAACAATAATTTGATTATACTTTTCAGACAATACTTTCAAAATATCTAATCTCGAATCATTAATTTCAAATACCAGTTTATGTGCATTTTTAGTTTCATAACCGGTTAATGACATTTCTGGAAATAGAATTATATCTGAATGATGTTTTGATGCTAATTCAATAAATTCAATGTGTTTTTGAATATTTCTTTTTGTATTATTTCTAAAACTTTTAATTTGAGCAATAGCAATTTTGATTTCCATTACAAAGTCCTTATTTTTATTTTAGAAATAAATTATTTTATAGAGCTTCTTGCAAAAATACTCTTTTTATCTCGAATTTTTGCAAGAAGCTACCTTTAACGCAATATAATTAAAAAATAAAATTATTATTGCAAGAGCTTCTTGTAATAATAATTTTATTTTTTAATTTTTGCATGAGGCTTCTTATAATACAGTTCAATTGCGTAATGGAGGAAGCATAAAGAAAGTACCCTTTTCTCATTCCTGAACCGAAGATACTGTATAATTAATTTCAATTGCTTCAAGATAACCGACTGATAGATAATGAGCTTCACTATATAACCCGTCTTTTTCACGTATTGTAAATTCTATTTCACCGGGATAGACTTCAAATACTGTGCTTTTTTTACTGCTGATTACTAAGGTATTCATAAAGCTTTTCGATTCAACTATAATTGTTGCTTTTGATGAATTGATAATTTTTACTACTGACGGAGTAAGTAATGTGCAGGAAGTATTTATTAATAGTAGTAAATAGAATGTCAATTTTTTCATTTTTTTCTCCTCGTATTATTTAAGTAAAAAAAGTGATTTTTCAATAGAAAATTCACTAATAAAATAGTAGATTTATAAAAATAGGTATGGAGGATTGTGTGTTAATAGATTTGCATAATCATACAAATAAATATTCACCCTGTTCGGTAATAAGCCCGGAAGATTTAATTGATATTTATGTTAAAAACGGTATTGACGGAGTTTGTATAACTGAACATAATATTGTCTGGTCTGTTGAAGAACAGTTATTAATCAAAAAACGATATGAAGGAAAAATAAAGATTTTTTTTGGATATGAAATTGATACTGATTTCGGTCATGTTCTTGTTTTTTCTGCAAAGGCACCTGATATTAAAAGTAAAATTCCAATTCCGCTTAATAAACTGAATACTTTTTTTCCTGTTAAAACAAGTGCTTTTATTTGGGCACATCCATATCGATGGAGTAGTTATCATGAATCACATTTGACAAAATTATCAGATTTTGATGCTATTGAGCTCTATAATGGAAATCTTGGTTTGGAGCGAATTAAGTATACATATGACAATTTGAGAAAAAATTATGTACGATTTACCGGTGGTAGTGATACTCATGCAGTTTCAATGGCTTGTAAATATGGAACTAAGTTTGATGATGAAATTTCAACAAATGATGAACTGATAAAAGCAATTAAATTCGGGAATTTTAAACCGGTTGAATATTAGTCATTTTGTAATCGTAAATAAAATTAAATAATTTCGTGTTTATGTTGACATTTAAGATGATATATTGGATATTCTTTAACCAAATAAAATACATTCAATTGGAGATTCATATGAATGAAAATGAAGACAGTGTAGAATTACGATATAAAGATCATGTTAAACAATTGAAAATAATTCAAGGTACAGATGGTAATAAAGCTGTTGACATTAGTAATCTAAAACAAGAGACAGGTTTTATTACTTATGATCCTGGTTACCAGAATACAAGTGCATATAAAAGTGGTATTTCTTTTGTTGATGGTGAAAAAGGGATTTTACGATATAGAGGGATTCCAATTGAGGAGCTTGCAACGAAGTCAACTTTTGTTGAGACGGCATATTTATTAATATATGGGAATTTACCCGAAAAAAAAGAACTTCATACATTTTCACGACACCTTAATGAATATTCACTTCTACATGAAGATATGGTTCATTTCTTTCATAATATTCCTCAACATGCCCATCCTATGGCAACTTTGTCTATGATGGTGAATGGTTTATCAATTTTTTATAAAGATGCTTTTGATCTTGAAGGTGAATTCACCGGTAAAGAACCTCTTGATATTACAATAGCACGATTAATTAGTATAATAAGAACAATTGCTGCGTTTTCGTATAAAAAATATAAAGGTGAACCTTTTGTTTATCCGAGACCTGATTTAAAATATTGTGCTAATTTTTTAAATATGATGTTTTCAAATCCTGTAAATCCTTACGAAATTGCAGATGAAGATGTGAAATTACTTAATATTTTATTAACTGTTCACGCAGATCATGAACAAAATTGTTCTACATCGACAGTGAAACTGGTAGGGTCAAGCAGGGTTAATTTATACGCTTCAATATGTTCGGGTATTTGTGCTTTGTGGGGGCCTCTTCATGGCGGGGCTAATCAAAAAGTGATTGAAATGCTATATAATATAAAACGCGATAATTTAACAATTAAAGATGTTTTAGAAAAAGCAAAACGAAAAAGTGAACCGTATCGTTTGATGGGGGTTGGACATAGAGTTTATAAAACATTTGATCCGAGAGCAAAAATACTTAAAGATATATGTGCTACAAGGTTGACAAACGATAGGAGATTGGATCCCTATTTTGAGATAGCATTGGAACTCGAGCATTCTATATTAAAGGATGATTATTTTATAGAAAGAAATTTATATCCAAATGTTGATTTCTATAGTGGTTTGTTATACCGGTCTTTAGGTATTCCTACTAATATGTTTACCGTTATGTTTGCTATAGGAAGAATTCCCGGTTGGATTGCTCAGTGGAAGGAAATGCGTGACAGCACTTCAAAAATTGGTCGCCCGCGACAGGTTTATGTTGGCAATAATCTTGATCATTATGTTCCGTTGGATTTAAGAGGTCAAAAGTGATCTGTAATTTATAACTGCAATGCCTATAAGAAAAATAATTCATATTGATATGGATGCTTTTTATGCCAGTGTTGAGCAAAGAGATAATCCTTCGTTAAGAGGGAAACCTATTGCTATTGGAAGACCGGCTGAAGAGCGTGGTGTTATTGCAACAGCAAGTTATGAGGCAAGAGTATTTGGTGTGAAGTCGGCATTAAGTACTGCAGAAGCGTTCCGTTTGTGTTCCGGTTTGATATTAGTACAGCCGGATTTTACTAAATATGAAGCAATATCAATTGAGCTATACAAAATATATCAGAATTGGACTGATATTATTGAAACTGTTGCTCTTGATGAGTGTTATTTAGATGTTTCACATCACAGATCTGCTACAATTATTGCTCATGAAATAAAAAAAAGAATTAAAGACCAGCTTCAATTAACAGCATCAGCAGGTGTTTCTGTTAATAAACTTTTAGCAAAGATTGCATCTGATATTAATAAACCGGATGGAATTTGTGTTGTTGAGCCTGGTATAGTTTCTGAATTTATCAAAAAAGTTCCTGTTAAAGATATAAATGGTGTTGGCAGTGAAACTATGAAAAAAATTTACTCATTACATCTTGGTTCTACATGTAATGATTTACAAGTATTACCACTTATAAAAATGATTGAATATTTTGGTTCTTTTGGTGAAAAGTTATATTATTATGTAAGAGGAATTGATGATCGGCCAGTTTTTTCTGATCGTGAGTCAAAATCAATAGGGACTGAAACTACATTTCAAGTTGATATGTACGATTTAAAAAAATTGCATGAAATAATTAATGAACAGTTACGTGAAGTGGTTTCCCGTGGTATTGAAAAATCGCTGAAATGGCGTACTGTTACATTAAAAATAAAATATAAAAATTTTAAACAAATTACCAGAAGTAAGTCATTTGACTATTTTGATGATGATTTTTCACTGTTTTCAGATGAAATATGCTTATTATTAAAAGAAATTGATATTACACAGGGAGTTCGATTATCCGGTGTCACAATATCAAATTTTGTGCATAAAGAGGATGAGCATTATTTATTTTAATAATATACTCTATCCGATTTATAAAAAATGTATTATACTACTAAAGAATAGAATCATAATGGAGCGCTAAACGCATGGAAGATAAAAATATTAAATTTGATTTAATTGATAATAACTTTAAAAGGGCTGCTATGAATATTGCCCAGAATATTCATGGCGATATTGAAAAAACAAAATTCAGAGATGAATTTGTTCGTGTACTCGATTCTGCTTTGCATAATTTTTCGGAATTAAAGAAAAATTATGAGAAGGAAAGAGACGAAAGTAATGTGACTAAAAAAATATAATCTTTTATATGTAAATGGAGCTTTTTGCAAAAATATTTTTTAATTTCGAATTTTTGCAAAAGTTTTGTCTTAAAGTGTCTCTAATTTATCAATAACTGAATGAAAGCGTTTGTTAACTTTTTGTGAAAGTTCATCTAATCTGATGATCGTTTCGTTGAATTCATTATTAAGTAAAATAATATCTTCTTTGTCATCAGCTAATAAATCAGGTAGTTTTTCCAGTGAAAATGACATAATATCTATAGAATTTCTTGTCCCGAAATATTGAACTGAAAGTTTTGATATCATATCTTCAGCTGTCAGATTAGTTTTTAATTCATTATTTGATATTTTTGCCATTTCTGAAATGAGTTGATATAATTTTACCGGTAGTTCAATGCTAACTTCCATAACATCATTATTTGGATTATTATTCATAGTTACCTCTTTTTGATTTGTTTTACAATAATTCATAAATAATTGCAATGCATTAGATTTTTTACTTCAGTTTTTTTTAAATGATTTGCTTTTTACTTGTTTCCGTATTATACTTTTCTAATATAGACAGGAGGCGTAGTATGAATAATATATTTAAGGATATGGCAATTCTTCTTTTTTCTGCAGGTGATGAGATTGAGAAAAAAGCAGAGGAATTTAAACAGGACAGGGAAGTAAGATACAAAGAGTTTCAGGAAAAGACAAAAGAAAAAAAAGAAGAATTTAAGGCAAAATCTGAAGAATTTAAAGGTAAATTTGAAGAAGAATTGCATAAGGCAAAAGGAAATATTGAAGCATTTACTGAAAAAATTGGTCTTGCTACAAAAAAAGAAGTCAGCGATCTTGAAAAGAAAATTGATGATCTTAACCAGAAACTTGATCAATTACTTTCTAAGTAACAGGTGTTAATGAATAAAAAATCATATATAAAAAGATTTATACGTGTATTGTTTGTTTTTTTTAAAATATTTTTATCATTTAGAAAAGAATTTATTCTTACAAGAAAAAAAGGTTATAAATATTCACAGTTAAGAATGTTAAAAATACATAAGAAAAATGCGAAACTTCTTTATAATTTAGCAGTTGATTTAGGCGGAGTTATGATTAAACTCTGCCAGTATTTCAGTACGAGAAGAGATATGTTTCCCGAACCATATATTGAAATATTATCTCCATTACAGGATAATGTTCCTCCGGTATCTTTTCAAGAAATTGAATCCCGGTTAATCGAAGAATATGGTGATTACAATAAAATATTTATTGATATAAACAAGGTTCCCCTTGCTGCTGCATCGCTTGGTCAGGTTCACAGAGCAATGTTGCATAATGGTGATAAAGTTGTTCTTAAAGTGTTAAAACCTATGGCTGAAAGGGTTGTTGACATTGATTTCGCAATATTATTTCATGTTTTTAAGTTATTCGGGAATTTGAAAGCTATTTCTGATAAAATTGATATTAATCTTATATTAAGTGAATTTATCCGGGTAACCGGAGATGAACTAAATTTTCGCAGAGAGGCATTTGTTTCAAAGTTATTAAAAGAGAAATTAGGAAAATTTAATTATTTGAAAATTCCTTATATTTATGAAGAAATTTCAACAGAAAATATTCTTGTCATGGAATTTTGTGAAGGTGTTAAAATATCTGAATTATCTGATTATGATGCTATTCATTGTGATCCTGTTATTTTAGCTAGAAGGATCGTTGAAATATATTTTGAGCAGTTACTTTTTATCAAAACTATACATTTTGACCCTCATCCGGGTAACATTTTAATAAATACAAATAATCAAATTATTCTACTTGATTTTGGTATGTCCGGAGAGATTACCGAAAAAATGAGTGCCGGAATGAAAGATGGTTTAAAAGCATTTTCTATACGGGATTACAGAAAAATATTGGATATTTTACATGATCTCGGCTTTTTAAGAAAAGGCGTTAATCGCTATTCTCTATTGACAGTTATGGAGTATTTCTTCGATGAAATTCTCAATGTTGTCAGGCTTGATAAAGAATCAATTCAAACAGTGGATTTAGGTCCTGTTATTGATGATTTAATTGAGATAATATATTCTCAGCCATTTATATTACCTGTTGAGTGGGCATATATTGCACGGACTGCATCTACTTTAGCAGGCATTATTTCGGGTTTAAACCCTGCCTTTAAGTTTAATGATGAATTTAAACCCTTTGCGGATAAACTTCTTCGTAATAATATTGAAGAGATATTGTCCGGCACCGGCGAACAGTTATTAAAAAATATCAAAACAGTCTATTCACTGCCTTCAAGAATGGAATACGTATTAGATACTCTCGATAGAGGGACTCTTAAGTTTAAAGTTGATTTAACCGAAGTTGATGATAGATTAGATGATCTGAAGAATACTATCGTTCGTTTAGTTGCTATTGGAATTGGTTTTTTTTCGTTAGTAGGTGCATATACAATTTATTATGTCGGTAGATCGGAAATGTATATCTATTTGTCAATTGTTGGTTTTTCATCATTTTTCTTTTCATGGCTTTATTCTTTAAAACTTAAAGCGTTAAGAAAAAGAGATTTTATAAAAAAAGCCATATCCGGAAAATAAAAATGTTTTCAGAGTTATGTGAAAAAATATGGTTATAGAGATTTTTTTATATAATTTTTTTTTGATTCTTTTTGTATTTTTTTTTAAATTTTAAAAAAAATATAGTTTTTAAAGTTTATTCAAATACTTGTTGACTTACAATAGTTAAATTTTATACAATCAAAAATAGAATGAAAAAAAGGGGAAATCATGTTTCAAAGTAGAATTAGTCTAAGAGTTTTTATTTTTATTTCATTAATTATTTTTAATGCAATACTATTTTCTCAAGATGGAGAAATTGGAATTCCGGAGTTGAATGCAAATAAGATTACTGTTGAGAGTTCAATAAAATTAAAGACAAAAGAGTTGTCTGATGTAAAAAAACAAGTTAAATTAGCAGAAAATGCAATAAAAAAAGAAAAAGTTCCTGAAGAAATTGAAAAATTAACATCAGAAAAAGATGCACTTTTAGTCACCCAGGAAACAGTAACATCTGAAATTGCAGATTTAAATAATCAACTCATAGAGTTAAAAGCAAAAATTAAACAAGCCGGAACAAAGAAACCTAAGAAAACAAAAGAAGAACCGGTTGCAGATATTAAAGAAGAAATTGATGAAATTAAAGATGAACCTGTCGTAACCGATGGTGTTGAAACTATTAAAGAAAGAGAAGCACGAATTAACAATGAATTAAAAGCTAAATTTGATCAAAAAGTAAATGCTCAGAAAGAACAGCAGATTTTAATTAAACAACAAAAATTGGTAGAAAAAAATGCTTTAATTGAGGAAATCAAAAAAGTAAAAAATGAAATAAAATTAAAAATTGTAGAATTAAAAAATATTGATAAAGAATTAAGTCTGGTAATTGCAACAATCATTACATCAAATGATAAAGAAATTATTAAAGAAAATAGTGAAAAAAAATCTTCTTTAATACTCCAGCAAACCATAGCAGAGAAAGATAAAACAGATCTTCAGACGAAACTTGCTACTTTTGAAGCTACTTTGAAAATTAAAGATGATGGTTTTGAACCTGCTGAAGGAACATTAAACTGGAGCAAAATCTATGACATAGAAACTATTCAAAAGAAAAAGCCGGGCACATGGAATATTTCTGTGTTAGCAAAAGACTCTATGGATAATTATAGTGAAGAAAATTCAATAAATATAAAGGTAGATCCTAAATCTGATATTCCCTTCTTAAATGTTATTAATCCTCAACCAAATTCAAGAGTTCCCGGTAATTTAATGGTTGTAGGTACTGCATTTGATGATGATAAAGTAAAGAATGTTGTAATGTACCTTAACAACGAAAATATTGAGCGAAATTGTATCGGTACTGATTTCTGGTATAATAATCTTGATACAACAGAAATGGACGATGGAGTGCATACTTTGTCATTTAGAGTGTATGATGTAAATGATGTTCAAAGTAAATTATATGAAGTTCCGTTTATTCTTGATAGAAAAGTACCGCTTATAACAGTTGATACTATTAATTCAGGTGCTGTTGTTTCCGGTAGAAAAAAGATTGGAGGAACAGTTTCAGATACAAATGGTATTAAATCTATTGAATATTCACTTGATAACAGGTATTCGTTTACAAAAATATCTTCTGTTTCATCAACCGCTCCAGGTAAAATAAGTGCCGGATGGAATTTTTCATTAAATACAAATCTTTTACCTGGCGGTACACAAGTTGTATGGATTAAAGCAGTTGATAATGCCGGTTCAGAAGGATATTTTCCATTAACATTAATTGTTGACCGGGAAGTTCCGGTTATTGGATTCAATTTTCCTCAAAATAAAGAAAAAATTGGTGATCGATTTACGATTTATGGATATGCATATGATAATGTAGATATAAAAAGTGTTGATGTTAAAATTAAATTTAGTGGTTTCCCGGATAAAAACTTCCCGGTTACAATCGTTCCGGGTAATCCATTCTGGAAATTTCCTGTTGATGTTGCCATGATTGGTGATGTTTCCAAACTTAAAAGCGGTAGTTGTGTAATTATGGCTACGGTTAAAGATGTTGCAGATAATATTGTCACAAATCAATTAAATTTGATACTCGATACCGAAGTTGAAAAACCGGTTATGACATTAAAAAGTATCAAAAAGGGTGATAGCTTTGCAAATACCATTCCTTTGTATGGGACAGTAACTGATGATGAGGAAATGAAAGATGTTACAGTCAATTTGTATAATACTGCTAATGAAGTTGTAATGTCAAAAGTTATTGATTCAAAATATTCTTTTTCTACCAATTTTGATGTTTCATCAATCAATGAAGGAGAATATACCGTTGAAACAATTCCAAGGGACTTTTTTGTAATTGGTAATAGCGTTAAAGAGAAAATCTGGATTGATAGAAGTTCTTCGCGATTTGACATTGAGGCAATTAATTCCACTTGGGCCGGTAAAATTTTTAATAATAAAATGTCATTAGATTTTTCAGTTATAAAATATGGTGAAATGCCTGATGTAACGTATGAGTTTCTTGAAAAAGACGGGAAAACAATAATTGAATCCGGTGTAGTAAAATTAAAAACCGGAACAGCACCGGGTGTTTTTACTGCTGTCCCGATTATTTTCGATTTTACAAAAGACAAGAAGTACGAAGGTTTAAAATTAATTAAACTTACTGCTATAGATAAGGCTATGAAAAAGTCAACTATTGTAGTTCCAATTATTATTGATACAACAGCGCCTGCTATAACTGACATAATTATAGATGAAAAAACAGGATTGATGGAAGATATTGATATTGTTATTTCAGATAATCAGATTATTAATTCAATTCAGATTATTCAAACAGCTGGAAAATCAGCACCGGTAACCAATGAGGTTATTCCCGGAGAGCCTTTAGAAAGCATTATTAATGTTAAGGGCGAAGATGGTAAATTTTTATCCTATGACTATGAAATAAAAGTAACTGATACAGCAGGGTTAATAACTAATAAAAAATTCAAAATACGATTTAAAGATACTGATAAAACAGAAATTAAACTAAAATTCAGTGCAGAGAAAAAAGACAATACAATATATACTGATGCTCCAGTGGTGTTTATACCGGATTCCGTTATCAATCCTGATGAAATACGCTATGCGTATGGTCAATCTCCTGTGGGAGTTGAAACGGTTAAAGTAAAATTATCAGCTTTGGAAATTCCTGTTATTCAAGTAAATCAAAGTTCAGGCTTTTATATGTTTGATATTTCACCTGAAATTAGAAAGGATTTCAATATAGGTGAAAATTCTCTGTCGCTATCATATGCTCAGGAAAGCAATGAGGTAAATTTTGCAACATTAAAATATTTTAATGATTTATCAATTCCTAAAACAGCAATTTTATGGCCACCGTCATACATACCGTTTAATAATGATCTAACAATTTATGGTATGGCTGATGATGATTCAGGTTTAACATCTGTTTTTGTCGGATTGGATTCAACAAATGATGCTCAAATGTCTGAACTTAAATTTGAACCTATTTCATCAATTAGAAATTTCAAAGTTCCTGTTATTAATCCTTTAAGAAGAGGGGAGACTCAAACATTAGCTGATTTTTCAACAGAAACCGGTTCAGAGATTTATAAAACAGGGATGATGTATAAGTTTGATTTAAAAGCATCTTCATTACCTGAAGGTGAAAGAAATATACGATTTAAAATAACAGATAAAGCAGGAAAAATTGTTTATAGAAATATGGTTGTGATAGTTGACAGAACTAACCCGGGTGTAAGAATTGTATCGCCTACAGTTGGTGAATCTGTAAACGGTGTTATTACGGTTAGAGGTGATGCTTCAGATGATACCGGGATCGGAAGTGTTATATTAAAAATGAATGACCGAATTATTTTATCTGATACTACCAATATTTGGGATGCATTATATGATGTGTATGAAAGAAAAGAATTTAATCCGGCTAATAAAGAAAAACAGGATTTAAATATTGATGTAATCGGTATAGATTTTGCAGGTAACAGAACGACGGTAACTCAAAGTATAATTATTGATAAACAAAAAGATATTCCTCAAATATATATAAATAGTCCGGCTGTAGAAGGTCAACGATATACTATTGATAATGTAAAATTTGAAGGTGTTGCGTTAGATGATGATGGTATTGACTCAGTTCAGTATCGACTGGATTTAGGATTAGATGAATTAGACGGTTCTCTTGGCGGTACAAGTGAAGGCGGATGGCGAAATATTATTCTAAAAGAAAGTGAAAAACCAAACTGGAGTATTACTATGGCTCCCGGGTATTTAAAACCGGGTAAACATACTTTGGAAGTACGATGTTTTGATTATGGTTTCCTTGAAAGTTCTATAGCGTCAATAACATTCCAAATTGATAAAGAAAACCCTGTTATTCATATTACTTCACCCGAAAATGGTAGTTATATTAAAGGTTTAAGAGTTGTAAATGGAAAAGCTTCGGATCCTAATCAGATAGCATCAATTGAAGTAAGTACAAATAATGGATGGTCATTTGTTCCTGCAGAAGGATTTGAAAATTGGCAGTACTTTTTAGATTCATCAACTCTTCCTGATGGACCATTGAACTTTTTAATAAAGGCAAAAGATATTGCAGGGTCTGAATCTTATTCTTTTTCTGTATATAATATGGATAATACTCCGCCTGAGTTAACAATTTTACAACCTAAAGATGGTTTTAGTTTAAATGGAAAGTATAAAATAATTGGCCGGGCAAAGGATAATATTGCACTTGATAAAGGATATATTAAAATAACTCAAGGACAAAGAAATGTTCTTGAAAAAACAGATGAGTATGGGTTTGTTCAGATTAACGGATCGGATGCATGGGATTTTGATATTGATACAAGTAAATGGGCTAATGGTGAGATACATCATATGGTTGTACGAATGTATGATCTTGCCGGTAATCTAACTGAAAGATCATTGGACTTTTTTGTTGATCAAAGAAGTGATTTTCCCGTAATAACATTAGATCAACCGCAGTCAGGACAATATCTTGGTGGCGAAATGATAGAATTTTATGGAACGGCAGATGATGATGATGATGTTGAAGCCGTGTGGATCGATATAGATGGTCTGGGACGAGTTAAAGCAGAAGGAACTACCGAGTGGAAATATTTATATCCGTCTGTTAATTTGGAACCGGGTATGCACCGAGTTGTTGTTGTTGCCCAAGAGAAACCATTAGAGGATGGAAGTCCCGGTAAGTTTTCTCAGTCAATATCAAGATCATTTTTTGTTCAGGACTCAGGAGTCGTAATAAATATTAAATCTCATGATAATGGGTATCCGGTAACACATAGACCTTGGATTATAGGAAGTGCTTATTATCACGAAAGGGATCTTGAGTTAAAAATTAAAAAAGAGCTTCAAACAAAAAAATATTATGAATTATTGCGTAAATATAAAGATGATATAGAAAAAGTACCGGCAATCGAAGATATTCCTATGAAAAAGGCTGAAGTATTGGCTGCAGTGAATAAGCATTTAGCTGAAAATAGAGTTACAGCTGTATATATGAGTTATGATAATGGAAATACCTATAAAAAACAATTGGGCAGTGTAATTGACTTCCGTCATAGACTACAAACTCAATTGCTTGGTGATGGTATTCATATGCTTCAATTTAAAGGTGTAACTGCCTCAGGAAAAGAGACTATTAAATATTTTAAAATTAAAATTGACAGACAAAAACCAGTTGTAATTATTGACTCACCTGTTGAAAATAAGAGTGTTAATGAAAAAATTATTGTAAAAGGTTCTGTAGATGATAATAATGAAATAGTTGAAATGAAAGTCAGATTAAAACAGTTTGATAAAAATCTTGGAAAACTACCTAAATTCATTGAGGGTATGTATCTTTGGGCTCAAATATTTAGCGGACCGATTGCTTCCGGTGGTTTCGGCTTTAGTTTTTTTGATAACATTGTAAGGCTTGAAGGTTTATTTGGCTGGATTCCAACGCAACAAAATTTAATTGATATGGGGATAAAAATAGATGATCCTAATTTATTCAGTAAAGATTTAGGTTGGACAAATGCAAAATATGAACCGCGATTTGCAGGTTTTGCAGCAGGTGGTAAGTTACTTGCCAGAGTCATTGATTTACCTTTTGAATTTTTCTTAGGTGAAGATGCCAAAAACTTTTCAGTCAGTGTAGAAATTGGAGCTGGTTTCTTTTGGATAAGTGGTTTTGCCGGAGCTTCATCTGAAGTCGATGGAAGTTTCTATCGAGCTAAAAGAGAGACTGAAAGATTGTTAACCGGTATATCATCTGAACAGGATGGATATGATCCTGTCAAGGATGCTAAAGTTTTAGCCGGATTTATGTATCAGGTAGACTTTTTTAAAGTAGAAAAATATGGTATTTTGAAAAACTTTGCTATGTACTTTGAACATTCCTTCTATTTTATTGCCAGTGAAGTTGAAAGTACTTTAACTCAGCAAATTGGTTTTGGTATGAGAAACAGTTTGTTTTAAACTGATATCTAACAAATAACTACTTTATCGAAAGATGAAGTAGTTATTTTTTTTTGTTATGTAATAGTAAAAAAGTATGAATTGAAGCAGTTATAGAATGGGTAAGTTCTTTACTGTTGGATGATTAAGGAGAATATAAATGAATAAACGATTTTTTTCCCACTTCACTGTGTTATTGTTTTTTTTTATTCTGTCCTGCACAAATAATCCCTTTATTGGAATCGGAAATGATAAAGATGTTGAATATCCAAAGATAAATATTCAAACACCACTTAATTCGGATTATGTCGGGCGATATTTTAATATCAAGGGAATTGTGAGTGATGATAAGGGAATAAGTAGAGTTGAGGTAAGCAGTCCGGGTTTTCCGACGATTGTTTATCCTACCGGTGGGGTTATTAATATACCGGTTGATGCAATTACGTTACCGGATGGGCCAATTAAATTAACAATTGCAGCGTTTGATACATCGGGTAAGAGAAGCGGTTTAGACTTAAGTTTAACATTAGATAAAGTCGGACCTGCTATTTCATTATTTCAACCGGAAAACATTGATTCAAGAAAATTGGTTGGTAAAATAAATTTTATTGGCAGTGCTTCAGATGACACCGGTTTAAATCATTTATCGAGTCAAAACCGTTTTGTTATTTACAAACGTGGCGGTTCTCCTGATAATACTTCAGATATTATTTTCATTGAACATCTTACCAATTCTCCTTTTCAAGTAATGGATCTTTTTGATACTATGTCCGAATCTCATGTTGCCGGTCTTTACACATTACGTATAACCTATGAAGACATACTTGGTAATATTGGTGAAAGATTCTGGGATATTGAAACTATTAAAGGTGATGACAAAACGAGACTTTTTATTCAGTCACCTGTGAATAATAGTGCAGTAGGTAGACTTCTTACTTTAAGTGGTTATGCAACAAATGATTTTGCAGCTATTGATTCTGTTCTGTTCAAGATATACAAACAGTCAGATCCGGCACAAATTATATATACAAAAACTCTCGATACCGATTATGCTTTTAGTGAAATATTGGATTTACAGACTATCGGTTTAACTACGGCACGTTATGTATTATATTCAATAGCAACTGATACAAATGGTAATACAAGTAATGAAGTTTCTACTGTGTTTGATTTTGATAATACCTTGCCGGTTTTTACAATTCAAGATGTAAGTTCTGATCCGGCAGGTATAACGCCGTCAGGTTCGTCTATAATAAACGGAAGTTTTGGGATAACATTGCAGGTTGTAACCCCTTCACCAACTGCTGTTCAATATAAATTGATGCAGAATGGTGTTGAAAAAGTCGGCTATAGTACTGCGACAGAAATACCGGCAGTATCGGGTATGAAATATGAATTGGTTAGTATCCCGGATACATTACTTGCTGACGGTTCAGTAACTCTATATGCAAAGGTAACTAAAGGAGAAAAGTCACTTGAGTTAAATAGAATATTCTATTTCGATAAAACCTTACCGGATATTGAAATATTGTCTCATCGAGAAAACCAGTCTGTCAATGGTTCAGTTAGTATGAGCGGTTCGGCTGATGATAATCTTGGACTTGAGAAAGTTGAAATAAAACTACCCGGTTCTGAAGAATGGATTACAGTAACCGGTACAAGCCTTTGGAGTTATGTAGTTGCTGATGATACGCTAATTCCGGTTGAAAGTATTTATAATGTGGTAAAACCGGATGTAATTGATAAAGTTTTTACTGTTAAGGCAACAGATAAAGCTGGAAATGAAAAGGAACAAGCAATAACGCTTAAAATTGATCCTGGTATGGATGATCCGGTTGTGTCAATTTTAATGCCTGAAACAGATGGTAATAAAGTTTCCGGTATGCTTTCAGTTATAGGAACAATAGATGACGATGATTATCCGGTAAAAGATATGAGTGCTGTAATGCGTCTTTATAAAGTGAGTGATAATTCTCTTGTGTCAGGATATTCAATTACATTTGATAAAACTATAAATGGATTTCCAAATATTGCCGGTAACATTAATACAGAAGATCTTGATGATATGACAATGTACCGCATTGAATTAAGTGGTTCAGCGTGGAAAAATAAGACATCGGATGTACAGACCCGGACTTTTCAGGTTGATAAAAATACTCCTGTCATTGAATTTGATGGAGATTCTTCGGCAAATGAGTCTTATCTTACTTCACCAATATGTTTAAAAGGTAAGATTCGAGATAAAGGACAACTTGCAGCTTCGGAGAGCTTAATGCTTTCGTTTGTTGTAAGAGATGGATCTACGAAAAGTTATCCGGTGTCCTTAACCCCATCAGTTGCTGTTGGCGATTATAATGTATGGGTCTTTAATGTTACTCTAAATGCTAATGGTACACATTCAGGTTTTGTAACACCCCCTTTACCTGCAGATGTGTCGTGGGGTAATGACGAATATGGTAATAATTCACGAACTTTCACATTGAGAGCCACAGATGAAACTGCTCTTGCCGGATATAATTTTGTAAAAGTAAATCTTGATAATAATATTCCTGAGGTAAACTTCACTTCTCCGGCTAATGGATATGTGCATCGTGATACTTCAAATATTGACTTGTCATTTTCGGTTGATGATGTTCCGGTTGCAGGAAAAGAGTATTCTTTAAATTTCAATGAAAATATTCGTATTGAACTGTACGAGTCCGGTAGTTTGTTGAGCGTTATTAAAGATTATAATTCCGGAGATAATTTTTCGCTAACAAATGCTAACACATATAGTATGCCACAGGCACTTGCACAGTCTAATGCGTATCAATTAAGAATGTTTGTAAAAGATAATGCTGGTAATGTTAAATTGACACCCGCTACGCTGGACTTCAAGAAAAATAGTGAGCCTCCACTCATTAATTCCTTAACAGTACCGCTTCTTCCATATCATAAAGGTACATTCTCAATTGATGTTATCGGTGAAGATAGAGGTAGTCTTGCAGACGCTAATGGAGTAGATAAAATTGAGTTGTTTATCAGAAATTCAGGCGGGACAGTGACGAAACTCTATACAGGAACATATCCCGGAAATAGTCTTACTGAAACATTGAGTTATTCGTTTAATTCAAACGGATATCCTGATGGAAGTTATACACTCTATGCTGAAGTTACAGACACTCTTGATACGGTAGTTTCAGGAGGTGATAAGAATATTTATATTGATAATACAAAACCAACTGTAAGTATAACCTATCAGTCAATGGGAGAAACGCCATCTTCAGATCCATATTCGATCACTGCGTTTACCGCATATCTCGGTATGACTGTATCAGTAACTGATAATGCAAGTCTTATGGGTGATACTCCAAAGATTAAAGTTGGTACGACATTCGAGGGGAGCGAAGTATTAGCAGATACGTTTGTAACTCCGATTATGAATGGTGCTGCAGAATATAGCGCAAAATATCATAACTGGATTGACTTGTTTGAAGTTCTTGGAGGTACTTACAGTGCTACCGGTACTCTACATATTACGGTTGAAACGAAAGATGCTGCCGGAAACATAGAAACTTCTGCTTTTACAATCAATAAAGGAACACTTCCCGTTGGTTTATTTACTCCGGCTGCTGAATCATGGTTTAAGCCGGTATCAGGTAAAATTTCAATTCCTGGTACAACAAGTGGCGCAACCCGTGCTTTTGTCAAAATTGGTAACACCGGTGAAACTGAAACTGTAATCTCTTCAAATGCTTTTACCGCTGTTTTTAATGAAAGTGATTTTGAGATTGATGGTCGTTATTTGATTAAACTAAGAGTCACTAATAATGGTGATCAGAATATCGTAAGCCGTTATTTTAATATTGATAAAACCGCTCCGGTTCTAACTATTACCGGCATAACAGCCGCATCTGCTACCGGTAATGCTGATGGTGACCGTTTATCGGGACTGGTTACTATAAAAGGGACATACACCGATAACTTTGCAGATGAACTTACAGCAACAACAGATGCAGCAATAAAATTAACTATTGGAAGTACGTCGAATTTCTCTCCAACACGAATTACCCGTGGATACTCCGGTACTCCATGGCAATGGGAGTATGACTGGAATACTGAAGCAGATAGTTTAGTGACGAGAACAGGAGTGTCTGTTTCTGCTTCGGCTGTTGACAAAGCAGGTAACTTCGTAGCAGTAACCAAGGGAACTAATGTCAGTGTTGTACCGTATATCACATCGATTGCAGCAACAAACGGAACAGATCTTGTTACCGAAGTCCGCTATCACAACGGTACGTTATGGGGTAATCACAAGAGTTACAAAAAATATGCGGTTCATAGCGGTAAATCGATAAATATTAATGGATTTAATCTCAAACAAGGTACACTGGTTCCCGGTGTAACTCTCGGTGGGACAGCAATTGTACTTACAGGAAGCACTATTCATACTTTATCAACTACAGGTACTACAAAATCAGGTGATCTTGTGGTAACGGTAAATAGTATAGCGTCAGACCCCGTGAATATCAATTCATGGACATTCAGTCTACTCGGTAGAAGTGGCACGAACCGTACCGATACGCTGGATGCGGAGAATTATGATATGGAACTTTCATCAACAGATAAGGTTATTGCTGTGTATGCGAGGAATCACAAAGTATCGACAGATTATACAGCGTTTGACTATTCGGCATTTATTTTCTGGGAAGGACAAACAACTGTTGCCAGCAGGTTTTTTGGAGAAATTGATCCTGTTTTCTACGCATCTCTTGCGCGAAAAGACGATAGTACTATTTTTGCAACATCAACGTATGATGAGTGGTCAGGTACCGCTATCTTTACAAAAATAGTAAAAATAAACACTCTTCCTAATTATGATATATACACTGCAGAAGCATCAAATAAAAGCTTTACAAATAAACGCGCATCTATGGTTCATAATGGTAACGGCAGACTTTTTGTTGCTTATCATGATGATGATTCAAGAGAAGCATCTCCGGTTCCTGAACTTACATTTATTTCTGTTGAGGATACAAACCCTACAGGAAATGTAACGCGAATTGATGACGACGGTTTTTACAGAGACCTTGTCAGTCTTAACAAGATTCCTGTTATGGTGTATTATAAAAACACAAATAAAACACTTAATATAGCGAAGGGTACTTCTGAAACGGCGACTACTTTTACAATAAACACATTATTATCGAGTAATGGAGGTACGTATTGTAAAATAACACCGATAGGGACTACAGAACTTCATCTTATTTATCAGGATACTACCAGTAATCTTGTATATCAAAGACTCTCAGGTACTAATTTGAATACTATGAGTTCCGCTATCACTCTCGAATCCGGAACTACTGTAATTAACGGTGTACAAGAGGGAATCACCGGGTTTAACACGAGTATTGACTTAAACTCTACCGGCGTTCCTTTTATTTCTTATATGAATAATTCGCGGCTTGAAACACGGGAAGCTCTAAGATTTGCTCGATCGTCAGCTCCAGCTCCAACCGGGCAGAGTCAGTGGGAATATATGATTGTTCCTTCACCGAAAGCAGTGAACGACGGAAACACCATTATTAAGATGGATTCGAATAATAACCCGGTCATTATGTACAAAGCGGATAACTGCTTGTACATTGCACGATTACTTTAGGGGGGGCGTAATGAAAAAAAATATATATATAGTGACAATATTGATATTTATACTATCTTGTACCAACACTTCTAATCTCTTTGTCGGTGCTGGAAAAGCACCTGATATAAACAAACCTTCTATAGAAATCATAGAGCCGTCTGGAAATAAGGCTGTAAAAGGTTTGGTTACCATTACAGGCAAGGCAATAGATGATCTGGGAGCTGATAGTGTAGAGTTCTATCATGTTCAATCCGAAGCTTCGGGAACTGTTGATGTGCTTATCGGAACTGTAAAAGTGAAAAACGAACAGTTTTCATATACGCTTGACACAACAGTTTTTGAAGACGGTGCAAATTTATTTAAAGCAAAAGTCATTGAAATTGATAAAGCGGGGAAATTTGCATTTACGAATATTACATTGATACTCGATAACTACGGACCTTTTGTTATAATTAACCAACCGGAAGAGAATAAAGCATCTTCACCAATATATTCAATATTTACCGCATCGATTCTTCCTGTTGATTATGAAGAAAATTCTATTACAGGAATCGACTGGAAAATAGCATCGGATGCAAATCCTGAACATGAAATTTCCGGCAGTGTTGATTATAGTATAACACCTCTTACGACAAATGAAAGTCTTTCATTTCAGATAGATCCTTTCGGATTACTAAAAATAGCTGATTTTGAACCTGGATTTTGCACACTTTCAATACGGTGTAAAAATCAGAATGATGCATATTCAAGAGAATATGCAGTTAAGAAAATTTACATTGACTTCGGAGATTCAATTCCTCGTATATTTATTACTACTCCGACTAGCAAAGATGAAAACGTGCCGACTAATACCGGATCATCTATCATTATAACAGGTCTTGCGAAAGATGACAGCTCAGTTGAACTTGTAGAATTTGAATGGGGGGCGATAAATGGCAATATGTCAGTGATTATACTTCCGGTGAGTGAATCCGGGGTGGTGACATCATATTCTATATCGCAACAAATTACTGATCTTGAAAATGGTGATTATAAAATTAGAGCAAGAATAACGGATGATTTACAAAATATTTCTGATTGGACAGATTTTTACTATTTTAGAGCTGATAGTAATTATCCGAGTATTAAAATCACTTCTCCTGCTCAGGGTAGCTGGGTAAATGGTGATGTTGATGTGACCGGTACAGTAGGAATCGGCCTAGGCAGTATAATATCAGAAATTAGCTATAAAATTGAAGGTGAAACTGTTTGGACTACTTTGAGTAAACCAAATTCTTCTTCTGCTTCTTTTACGCTCCCTGTTAAGGCGGAAACATATCCTCTTGGTGGTGAAATTAAAGTGTATCTTCGAGGATATAAAGATGCGGATAATTTTACCGAAGGTTCTGTTTTATTTAATATGGATAATAGAATTCCAGATTTAATTATGAATAGTCCGGTTGAAGGCGCACTACAGCTTAATCAGAAAATATTGATTCAAGGGACTGCCTCAGACCTTGTTGGAGACGGAGTCGATCCGGGTATAATCAAAGATATTCGCATATCAATCAGTGGCACTTCGATTGAAGATGAATTGGTAAATGGAATTTCGAGTTTTCAATATGAATTTGATTCTTTTGCAAATAATATTGGTTTAACCGGAAATCAGGATGTTTCTGTTACGTTGAAGGCTGAAGATCAGGCAGGCAATAGCTCAATTGTTTTAAGAAACCTTACTATCAATCAGCTTACGGACATACCTGTGGTTACAGTTGATAATTTATCTGCCGGCGACAAAAAATATGGTATTTTTACAGTTCTTGGAACAGCAACAGATGATGATGCTATTAAAGATGTTGAGGTGCAGATCGATGATACCGGATGGCAAAAAGCTTCGGGTTCAACGAACTGGTCGTTTAAAATAGATGGTTCACAGCTCAGTATTGGTGATCATACATTATATTACCGTACGCGTGATATTTATAATATAAATTCTGAATATGATCCGGGTAGTGTAGTTGGCTATCCTCGTATTAAGTCTGTACTATTTGAGATTGATCCGGATGTGCCTGTAATTGAATTTAATAGCCTGTATAATGCTGCATTTAATAATGATGCTGTTTTTTCAGGGACGATAAGTAAGTCAAGCGGTGGTTTTATAAAGAGTGCTGAAATAAAGATTGCAGGTACTTTAGCCACTAAGAACTGGACAGCGTTGTCAGGTTCTGAAGTGACAGATTTGAATACTAATAATGCTACTTTTGCCTATCCGATATCTGTTGATGAATTTGGAGACGGTCAGATAAGAGTTTATATGCGGGCTATGGATGATATGGATAAAATTACTGAACAGGAAACAATAATCTTTATGGATTCAAAATCTCTCACAGGTTCATTATCTGCACCGGCATCAAATTATGAAGTGACAGGAAATAATCTGACAATTACCGGGTCAATTCTTGATGATGAACCGAGTTCGGGAGTTATAGCATCGAATGTTAAGATTTATGCAATTAATACAACGGACTCTAATACTCGTACAGATATAGTTGATGGAACAGCAGTAAAAATTACGACAGCATTAAGTAATTTTAGTTTTGTATGGAATATTCCTGCATCACAAAAGGACGGTGTATATGATATTTATCTTGATGCAACTGATAGAGCCGGTAATGGTTTTAGCGTTGGTGTAAAAAAAGTTACGGGCATACGTCTGGCACGGTATAAATCAGAAATTATTGATGTTTTCGTAAACAGGACCGCATTAACAAATAACACTTATATACGTCAAACTTGTGAATTTAAAGGAACTCTTCGTGATGAAAATCCGAATGACAAGGTGAGCGGTGTTAAGAGCATATACATATATCAGAGTGCTGATGCTGTTTATAATTCCGGAGATACACTTCTTGGTTTTTTAGTTTTCAGTGGCACAGAGACAATGGAATCATTTGTGATAAATGCGTCTATTACAAGTACAAGTTCTTATATTATTCTCAGAGCTTCAGACATTATCGGAGGAGTTACTGAAACAGTATATCAGGTTATTGTTGATTATACACCGCCAACACCGGATTTTACCTATTCATCTGTCGGTCATGACGGGGTAGATGTCACAATTGCAACTGCAACAGGTTATAGTGATTCATTCTGGATAAAACTTGGTGCAACAGATACAATTGACGGTACAGCTTCCGGTAATATGGATGGCAGCACAATACAGGCAGGACTTGGAACAACATCAGGTGATACCTCGATAATTGGTAATAAAATATATACAGTTAATAGTTACTTAAAGGCTGATCTAAAAGGCAAAACAGGGATTATTTATCTTAATTATTCACTTTATGATAAAGCCGGTAATGTAACAAACGACAGTCTTCCAATTAACGCTGCAACCGGTAAACCAACACTGGCAGTTCCGGGTTTGTCAGGATCATGGATTAATTCGATAACTATTCCGACAACAGGAAGTACAGGGACAGTTAAGTATTCTGCGGTAGATTTTGATGGCGAAATTAATGAGTTATCGGGTTCGCTCACTTCTGTTGCAGGTGGAAATATAAATATTGGCGGAACGTCTAATGGAGATCACACGATTACTGTTATTTCTACTGATGCACAAAGTCGAAATATCTATGAAAAGTATTCGTTTACTCTTGATACAGTGAGTCCTGTTATTTCATCATTCACAGTAACCGAAGATGATGGAGCGGTAAATGGGCGGGTGGACGGAGCAAATTTGTCCGGTAGAATAACATTTAGTGCAGTAGTCAGTGACAATGAAATGGCAAGACTTAACACGACTGACCTTTTGTTTAAAGTTAAAATCGGAGCCGGAGCTGTTACTGATATAACTGCATTATCAACAGTGGTTAAAAATTCTGATAATTCATTTAGCTGGAGCTGGGAGTATGATACCCAGACGTATGTTGATAAAGTCGGTAGTGGAATAGATTTTGTGTTTACTGTTACGGATAAGGCGGGTAATCAGTCGTTAGATAATAATCATACATATAATATCGTACCATATATACGAAGTATTACTGAAGTAACCGGTAAAATTGTTGCGGTGAAACGATGGGATAGCACTACAAGTACCTGGAGAAACACCTTGTATGACGAAATGTACTCATACAGAATAAATGGAACAAACTCCATTACGCTTAACGGGTTTAACTTAAACGCAGCAGGTAATGAAACAGTGTCGTTTTCCGGTGGTGCCAAATCATGGACTGTCGCAGGAATATCAGACAACACACTCAGTTTTGACCTGACTGGTCAAGGTTCAGATATTACCTATGGTAATCTTACTGTTGCAACGGGTGGTATTACTTCAAATGCGAAGAAAATCTATGTGTTTAATAACTATGCGGCACCGGCTGATTTCTCGAACATTGCCGAGGCCGACATGGTTGTTAAGGATGATGATAATGCACTTGTTGTGTATCAGAAACATTTTTCGGAAGGATCAGGAGCCTATCGTTTGTGGGAAACTAATGAAAACACTTTTCTCCCAAATACAACAATTGATAACGCATTTTATATTGGCAATTATATAGCAAAAGCGTACAACCGTATGTGGTTTGTGCATCTTGCAAAAGATCGAGGAGCAACATTCGATGCGACTGACGGTAAATATTACCTGTTTAATGATGACTCAGAAATGAATGCTAATACAAAAGGTTTACAGCTTACAGGTAATTTTGGCGGTTGGGAAACTCTCCCAAACCGAACAGGAAGCGGATATATTTATCAGCCGACTAACGACTGGAATTTTAATCAGACAGGTTCTGTTGTAGGAAATAATACTGATGAAAGACGGTATGGCAACCGATGGCGAATGTCTATGCCGAATGATGACAATCGTGATGGAATAGGTGATGGTGGTGCACTTGAAGATTATTCTGTTTCATGGGCAGATATGTACGCATACAATAACAATGTTCATGTCGTGTGGTACTCGGAACTTGATAAGAAAACTTATTATCGTATGATAGTGAATGCAGTAAATAATTCTCTTAAATACCCCACAACCGGTGCCGTCGATCTAGGATTATCCGGGAAAAGTTATCCTGCGATAACAATTACAAGTGGTGGCTTTCCTGTAATTACTGCGTATGATGAAACAGCAGGTGCACTGAAAGTTTTTACCGGGAATGCTGTTCAAGCCTCATCATTTGCAAATGTTACGGTCGAATCCGGCACATTCGCCTATCCGAAAATCAGTTGCATCGAATCAGGCGGAAACTACCACCTGTTCTACCAGGACACTAATAATGGTCAGTTGAAATATGCGTATGCTGTCACGGTAGCAGGACTTAACACTGCAACCAAGGTTGTTCTCGACAGTGAAGGTGTACCGGGAAATTATAACGACATCCGGGTTGTTGATAATAAACCGGCAGTTACCTACATTGCCAGAGGTTATTTAAATACCGGTAACGCAGTTCGTGTTACACGCTACACAGGAAGCGGTACAACTGCTACTGATTACAACACCAAAGCAAACTGGGAAATTGTAACACTTCCTTGTGAACGCAATATTACCGAAAATAAAGTCCGCGGATATGTGGTTGGCACTGGAGCAACTGCATGGTATTACGGTTTTGCAAAATCCGACAGGCCGGAATTTTTCAGGGAAAAGAAATAGGCTATTGATTTTATAAGAAGAAGATGGTTAATAACCATCTTCTTTTTTTCATTAAATGCTTTACTTAATGAGATTATTACAATATTATAAGGTAGAGATTACGACATGATATTTAACAGGTGGACGTATGCGAACAAATTATCAAATAATCAATAATAAATTAGTAGCTTGTTCAGAAAGTGAAGCAAAAATTATTGTATGTACCAGCCCCGATAAAGATACAATGAAATCACTCATTGATACCTATGATATAGACGAGCATACGCTCAATTCTGCTTTAGACCCTGATGAAGTCAGTCGATTTGAGTTTGAACCCGATCATTCGGTTGTTATTATTAAAAGCCCCAAAAACTATTCAAAAGGTGATAATTTAATATTTAAAGTTACTTCAATTGGAATGTTTATGTTTAAAGATAAATTACTTTTTGTAATACCTGAAGAGATTGAAATTTTTGAAGGCAGACAACCTGTTAAATTATTTACTTTAAAAGATGTTATGTTAAAAGTTTTGTATGGAACAATATCTCATTTTCTTGGACATTTACGAGTGATTGATATGATCTCAGAGTCATTAGAAGATAAGATAAATGAAAGTATGGAAAATAAATTCTTAATCAATATGTTTAAAATCCAGAAAAGTCTTGTTTATTATATAAATGGTATCAATTCAAATGCAATGTTATTTGATAAATTAAAGTTAAATGCAGCTAAAATTGGTTTTTTAACCGAAGATGTTGAATTTCTTGAAGATATCATTATTGAAAATAATCAGTGCAGCAAACAGGCAAATATTTATTCAAATATTATCACAGGTCTTATGGAAACACGAGGGTCAATCGTTAACAATAATTTAAATATGCTTATAAAAAGACTTACTATATTAAGTGTCGTATTTATGCCCCTCAATGTTATTGCAGGTGTTGGTGGTATGAGCGAATTCTCGGTTATAACCGGTGGTATCGATTGGAGAATTTCATATTCATTATTAGGTTTGTTTATGATAGGTGTATCAATTGGAACATACTTTTTATTACGATGGGTTCTTGAACGAAAAGTGTAGTTATTTGTTATTTGTTGATATGAGGAGTTTAAAATTGACACAGTCATTAACCGAATCTTTAGAAGATTATCTCGAAGCTATATATAATATTATTCATGAAAAGAAAGGTGTCAGGGTAAAAGATATTTCAAATTATCTAACTGTTAAGAATTCCTCGGTTACTTCTGCATTAAAGAGTTTAGAAAAAGAAGGTTTTATCAATTATGAGCCGTATGGGATTATTTCATTAACTGAAAAAGGTAATGAGTTATCAAAAAAAATCACTGAACGACATAAAATATTAAAATATTTTTTTATGAATGTTTTGTTTATAGATAAAGAATTATCTGATCAGACTGCATGTAAAATAGAACATGGAATGCCCGAACCGGTATTTAAGAAATTTATTCAATTTATTAAATACATTTATTTAAATCATAAAAATAACCCTGAATGGTTTAACCGATTTAAAGATTTCTGCTCCAAAAATGAAATTGATGTCAATAGTGAAAGTGGTATTGATGATTATTTTATTGACACCAATTTATTTCAGTGATGTTTAAACCATCATTATTTTCATATACTCATCATTTTCTATAAAATCCATTATTTTATCAGCACTGTCTTTTTCTGATAAAATAGTATAATAATTTTCTTTCATTTCCGGGGCATACAAAACCGCTTTTTTAAAATCCTCTTTATTTAACGGGTTTTTTGACATGAAATCAAGAAAGTTACTTTTTTGAATAATGTTCTTTAATTGTTCGTAGCTTTGGGACCCCTGGAGGTAACTCACTGCATACGATGCAACACCGGTTTGTAACCCGTGCATTGATGGTTTTGCTGCAATTTTATCATAGGCATGAGAAATTAAATGTTCACTACCGCTTGCAGGTCTTGATGAACCGGCTATTTCCATTGCAATACCCGTCATTAGTAGAGAGCTTACTATAATACCAATATATTCTGTATTATTAAGATCTTTATTGTGATAATAAATAAATGTATCAACTGCGTTTTTACAGATAACAGTTGCGAAATCATTGACAATTTCGCCTGTTTTTTTGTATGAGAGTTTCCAGTCAAAAATTGATGTTACTTTGCAGAATAAATCACCAATTCCTGAATAAATAAAACGTTCCGGTGCTTTTCTGATTATTTCAGTATCTACAATAACGCCATGAGGAATTCTGGTTTTAAGCGTTTTCTTTTTGCCATCAACATCCATACTTGAAAGAGGTGAGGCAAAACCGTCATTTGATATCACCGTTGGTACTGAAATGACCGGAAGATGAAGAATATGACCAACAAATTTACTGTAATCAAGTGCTTTTCCGCCTCCGATTGCAACAATTGCTTTTACGGATTTAGGCATTTTTTTTGTTGTTGTAAATGCTTCGTCAATATTACTTGATAATGCTATTTCTTCATATACTACTTTGATTTCTGAAGATGCAAAAGAAATTTCAATTGTTGAATAAAATAAATCTTTAATTCCTTCTCCGTAAATCACCGAAACTTCGGTATAACCGCATAATCGTAAATATTTCCCGATTTTGAATAATGCATTTGGTTTAATTCGCAATAATGAAGGTATAAGTATTTCCATACTATTCTCCTTTTTTTATAATGTATCAGGATAAATTTCGCCAACATTATTAAAAATATAAGTTGGTCTATAAGGAAAGGTATCAATCATTTCTTTTTGAGTAACACCGGATAAAACCAAACAGGTTGTCATGCCGGCTTCGAGTCCGCCGACAATATCAGTGTCCATTCTATCACCGATCATTATTGTTTCAGATGCGTGAACACCAAGTTTTCTCGTTGCGATGGTCATCATAAGTGAGTTTGGTTTACCGACAATGTAAGGTTTTTTACCGGTTGCCGACTCAATAGCTGCTAGAATACTTCCGCAGGCGGGTTCAATTCCGCCTTCTACCGGATCGGTCATATCGGGATTTGTTCCAATAAATTTTGCACCTTTATTAATGAGATTTACTGCTTTTTTCATTACTTCAAAATTAAATGACGATGTTTTACCGACAACGACATAATCAGGATTTGATTCTGATAAAGAAAAGCCCGCATTATACAATTCACTGATTAATCCTCCGCCACCAATAACATAAGCCGTTCCACCCGGATGCTGATCATGTAGAAAAATCGCAGTTGCCATTGCTGATGTTATAAAATTTTCTTCTTTAACACCGTGAATTCCTTTTGCTTCAAGTTTTTTTCTCAAATCAATGGGAGTTTGTTCTGAATTATTGGTAAGAAAAAGAAATTTTGTATTAGTTTCAATCAGTCTTTTTACAAAATCCTGAGCTCCATCAACAAGTTGACTTCCTCTATATATGACTCCGTCCATATCAGATATAATACTTTTTGACATATTAACCACCTTACCATATTTTTTTTAGAGGTTCAAAAAGAATAAAACTATTCAAATAATGCTTTTTTTTCTGATAATTCTTTACGAATTGTAACCATTCCATTTTTAACACTGTTTTTAATTGAAATCTCACCTGTTTTAAAATTATCTATTATTCGTGCAGCGTTACTGAATATTACTGACATTGCCCTGACATTAGGCATGGCAACACCGTCATTGACCGATTCTATCATAGTTTTTACTGCGTTATTATCATTTGATATAATCTCTGATGCTTCTTTATGAGCTGTTGGTCTGCCACCTGTCTTCCACATTGCTATTTGTCCTTCTTTACTGCCGGCGTATTGTTCAATAAAAATTGTTGCATTTTTTGTGTTTCCTGACTCTTTATTAATCATAAACCCCCGGACTCCGACAAAGGGAACGGATTTTTTACCATTTAATGTGGGAAGTTTTGCTACACCTAGATTTTCTATGCCTATTGAGTCTCTATATTCGGTATAATTCCACGGGCCATCCATTATCATAGCAGATTTATTATTTTTAAATGCATTCATAACTGTACCGATTTTTGTTGAAGGAGGAACAATTTTTTCCGTAACTAATGTGTTAATAAATGTATAACCTGATAATGCACCGGGAGAATCAAGACCGACATTAGTGATGTCATATTTTCCATTATCCCATTTAAAAACATAGGCACCTTGTGAAGCTATAAATGGAAAGTTAGTATAAAAATCATTATCAATTGCATATAAAAAACCATAACTATCACCGGTTGTGAGTTTTTTAGCAGTCATCAATAGATTTTCCCATGTTGCGGGGGGATTGGAAATTATTTTTCTGTTATAGTATATAATTAGTGATTCAACACAATAGGGAAAACCATACAATTTATTTTCATAGGTAAAACCATCAAGAGAAACAGTATAGAGTGTTTCCCGGGTTTTATTTGACAGTTTGATTTCAGAGATAATACCATTTTTTGCAAATTCACCGACCCAGTCATGAGCACCAACAACGATATCAGGTGCTGATTTATTAAGTGCAGCCTGTTTATATTTTGATCTCACTTCAGATTGAATTACGATCTCAACATCAATTTTGTTTTCCCGACGATAGCGTTTTGCTATTGGCTCAATCCCTGCCACTTCTTTATCAGAACACCAGATCGTAATCGATTTTTTTGATGCATCAAGTAATGATGGATGGAAAAAAGCAGTAAGTAAAATAGTTAATAGAATTGATTTCAATTTCATTATATTACTCCAAATATAGATTTTTCGAGTTTTTATTTATTATTTCTTTCTTTTAGTATTCTTTTTCTTCTCAACCGACCATCCGAATTTCCCCTGATATTCTCCAAGTGTATAATATTTTCCATGGCAATAGGCTAATGGATCAGTTTTTTTTAAATCAAGTGCGCCGGTAGTCGTATCAATATAGTTGTCATCTGCAATAACTGATACAATTTCAGCAATAAACATATCATGTGAACCAAGCGGTTTAATTTCTTTGACAATACATTCAAGATTTATTGGTGATTCATTAATAATTGCTACCCCGGTTTTATCTCCCGATTGATAGGTAAGTTTCATTTCTTTAAATTTGTTGTGATCACGACCTGATTTTACACCGCACCAGTCAGTAGCATAGGCTAATTTTTTTGTAGTAAGATTAATGACAAATGCCATATCTTTTTTAATGATTTCGTAAGAATATCGTTCAGGCCGGATAGAAATATAACACATAGCGGGATTTGTTGCAATAATACCGGTCCATGCAATGGTTATAATATTAATATCTTCCGGTGATTTTCCGCAACTAACCATTACAGCCGGAACAGGATAAATCATCGTACCAGGCTTCCATATTTGTTTTCCCATACTACCTCTTTTAACACAATCTTAACAAATAATTCAAATGCCTGCAACAAATATTGAGTAAGTTCATTTTATTAAATTGAGGAGTGGAAATGTTACGGTATTATAGAAGATTAAAAATCAGGTTGAAAATCATAATAAGTTTTTTATTTATTTTCATACTTTTTTTAATTTATGCATTATTCAGCATGATTATCACATTTGAAATATCCAATAAAAGAGATTTACTTGATAGATCAAGACAAGTGATTGAATTGATACGGTATGTCAGATTTAATGAAAAAGAATTCTTTATATCAAATGATTTACAGTTTGCAGATCAGAATCAGAAGTTAATAGTAACTATTAAAAAAATATTAGTTGATTTAATTCAATACGAGAGTAAAAAGGAATTTCGTGAACGAATTGAAATACTTGTTAGATTAATTGACTCATACAATACAAGTTTTCTTTCAATGTCTGCGTTATCTATCGAAAGAAGCGGAGAAAATGGAATAATTATTCAAATGAGGAAAAGTCTTGATACGTTACAGGTTCTTTATAAAGACGAGCGGTTTTTAGATATTTATTTAAAAATCGAAAAATATATACATACCGGGGACGGTACTTTAGTTTCTGAAATAGCACAATCTTTATTATTAATGGTAGAAACCACAATTGATACAAATGATGAAGCTCTTGTTTTATTATTAAAAGACCAACTTTATAAGCTTGCATCATTAGATAACAATATTGCCGGGCAAAAAATTGAATTTGTTGAATATATAAATAGACTGGAACCGGAAATAAAAAACTATATTACTTATATACAAAAAATTGTTTCGATTACTGTCATATCATCGATTATTTTCAGCTCGGTTATTATTATTTTTCTTATAATTGTTATAATTGCAACCTCATTATTTAGTGTGATGGAGATTACAAGGCCGATTAAGCAGATTTATTCTTCAACCGGGGCTATTTCTGATGTATCAAAAAAATTATCTGATATTGTTGATAGAAAAACAATGACCAGTATTAGGGTTTCAAACTCGATTGATGATATTAAAGCTATTATTGTTAACCAGAATGAAGTTATAAATAAATCAAATCAAGCCATTGTCAGAATGATTTCTCATATTTCTACAATTTCTGAAGCCTCTCAGAGTAAAAAAGAATCTATTTTAATGATGACGGCAAAAGTTGTATTGATGGCAGAGCATCTTGAAGAGTTTGTTATTAATATTTCCGGGATACAAAAAATGTATGATGATATGATGAACATCGTTGACATTGTTGAAGGCATATCAGATAAAACACGAATTCTTGCTATAAACTCAGGGATTGAATCTGCAAATGCCGGTGATTTTGGTATGGTTTTACGTATTGTGGCCCGGGAAATAAAAGAGTTGTCTGCTCAGATAAGTTACAAAAGTAAGGATATAAAAAAATTAATGAATAATAGTTTAAGGGCTGTTGATAAATCTATAGTCAGTTCTCAAAATATTTATGATGAATTTAAGATTTTGTCAGATTTCATCGATCAAAATGCGCAAACAACTATTCATATAATTGAAAAAATCGGGTCAATACATAATGAAACTTCAATTGTTAAAGAGCGATTGCAAGAACTTCATCTGGTATCTGAAAAGTTAAATAAACAAACAGGATTGATTACTGAAGAATCTGCTCATATGAAATTTAATTTAGATGAGCTAAAAAAAGTAAGAACAGACACCAATTCTGCTATTACGAATATTATTTCAAATATACAAAAATTAACTGATGATAAAACAGCTTTAAAAGAAAGGGGGTAGTATGTTTTTAATGCTTGATAAAACAGAATTAACAATATGGGATATCTGGGAAAAAAAATTGGAATACATAGATTTTGCTTTTCAGCCAATAATCAATATTGCAACAGGAAAATTGTATGCTGTTGAGGCATTAATTAGAAATTATGAATTAGCCGGTTTTCAAACCATTGATGAATTTTTTGATACTGCATATAATGACGGGTTATTATTTAAAATTGACATATATCTCAGAGAGAAAGCGGTTGCAAAATTTGTTACATTACCATTTTATAAGCAAATAAAACTATTTTTCAATTATGATCCGCGTTGTCTTGAAATGAAAGATTACATATCAGGATCAACTGAAAAAATTCTTGAGAATTATAATGTAACTGAAGAACAGTTCTGTTTTGAGATAAGTGAGAAGTATAAAATAAATTGTTATAACAGTTTTAATACAATTTTGAAGTCGATGACTAAAAGAGGAATAAAAATTGCTATTGATGATTTTGGTAGCGGGATTGCAGGGTTTGAGCTATTTTATCATTCAGAGCCCCATTATATAAAGGTTGACCGGTTTCTTATTACTGAAATTAATAAAGATATTAAAAAGAAAATAATCTGTTCTCAAATCATTAGTTTATCTAAAAACTTTGGTGTCACAACAATAGCTGAAGGGATTGAAACGCAGGAAGAATTAACAATTTGTATAGAATTAGGCTTTAATCTGGTTCAGGGGTATTTTTTACAAAAAGGGACAAAAGATATTAATGAAATATTATTTGAAAACCCGTATATAAAAGAAACAATTGTTAATGATAAACGAAAAAAAAATACTGACCGCGAATTGATTGAAAAAGTAATTACAAAAATTGATGTCGTTCGAATTGATGATGATTTTTCCTGCGTTTTCAGTAAATTTCATGACAGGTTACATTTTAATTTTTTCCCTGTTGTTGATACATTCGGGTATCCCCTGGGAATCATACATGAAAAAGATATTAAAAAATATGTTTATTCACCGTATGGTAAGGAAATTCTTGTTAATAAATCAATCTCTAAAAGTATAAAAGAATTTATTTCCCGTTGCCCGATTGTTGATATAAATACTCATCAGAATATAATTTTAGAATTGTTTGTTAATAATCAGAATACTGAAGGGGTAATAATTGTTGAAGATCAATTGTATTGTGGTTTTCTAACTGCAAAATCATTACTAAACATCATCCATGAAAAAAATATCAAATATGCAGTTGAAGTTAATCCACTGACAAAACTACCGGGTAATATGATGATTGAAAAATTTATTGATGAATCATTATCAATTATAGATTCAAAAAAAATATTTGTTTATTTCGATTTTGATCATTTTAAGCCGTTTAATGATCGTTTCGGGTTTCGTCAGGGGGATAAAGCAATTAGATTATTTGCAGAGATTTTGAACAAAGAATTTTCATCCATACCGGAAACTTTTATCGGGCATATTGGGGGGGATGATTTCTTTGCCGGCTTTAAGACTAATGAGGAGGAAACGATTATTGCGTTGGTCAAACTGGTTAATGAAAAATTTACTGATAGTGTCGCCTGTTTTTATCCTTATGAGGAATTTAGATGTGGCACATATCATTCAACAGACAGGTATGGTGTTGAGAGAGAATTTGAATTGTTAACAGTGAGTGCAGGTATTTTAGTTATACAGCCTGAAAGTAATAGTATTTCAAATAACACGTTAGTCGAATCATTAGCTATTGTTAAGAAGTCTGCAAAAGAATCAGATACAAAAATTTCAGTGTTAAATTTTTCAGATACATAAAAAGAATAAAAATTAAAATTACTTTTTTTGAGTCTTTATATAGAAAATTATAAAATAATCAATTATACTTTTACGAGGGGGAAACTCGTGAAAAAAACAATAGTAATCAATCAGGTTTTAGTTGTTGATGATGATGAAGGGTTGTGTCATCTCATCATTAAAGCACTTCAAAAAAATGGATATGAAGCACTGGGGGTTTCCTCTGGTAAAGATGCTATTGTATATGTAACGCAAAACCCCGATATCCTTATTTTACTTGACCAAACATTACCTGATATGACCGGACGGGATATTATAGAGACACTTTCTATTGAAAATCGCAAAGTTGATTTTATTATGATGACCGGTCAGGGGGATGAACGGCTTGCTGTTGAAATGATGAAACTTGGCGCACGGGATTATCTTATTAAAGATACCGGATTACTTGATTTTCTTCCCGGTGTAATAAAACGTGTTATGCAAACTATTGAAACTGAAAATCGTCTGATAGAAACAGAAAAGGCTTTAGGAGAAATCAGGAATTTATTAGATACAACTCAGCATCTGGCTAAAATCGGCGGTTGGGAATGGGATGTAATTAGTCAAACTATTTTGTGGACAAATGAAACTTACAGATTACACGGTATTCATCCGGGTGAAATAGAGCCTGGTTCAATTGTGCATATTGAGAGAAGTTTACTTTGTTATGAGACTGGATATAGAGAATTGGTTCAGAAAGCATTTACAAAATGTATTCAGGATGGAACAACTTATTGTTTAGAGGGAAAGTTCACTTCTGAAAATGGTCATGAATTGTGGGTTCAAACTTCAGGAGAACCTGTTTTTAAAGAGAGTAAGATTATTAAAGTAATTGGTAATATTGCTGATATTACGGAACGAAAAGTATCAGAATTAGCACAGGATAAACTGCGAGAACAACTTAATCAGGCACAAAAGATGGATTCTATAGGGCGGTTAGCCGGAGGGGTAGCCCACGATTTTAATAATATGTTAAGTGCAATAATTTCAAGTGCACAACTTGCATTAATAAAAGGTGGGAATGAAGCTCCTTTTAAGGAGTATCTTAATAATATTATCAAGGCAGGTTCCCGCTCCGCTGATTTAACACGCCAGTTATTATCGTTTGCCAGAAAACAAACTATAGCCCCTAAATATATTAATATAAACGAATGTATTAGTGCTATTTCAAAAATGCTGATACGATTAATCGGGGAGAATATTAGTCTTATTTTTCAACCGGATACTACTATAGGGGTTGTAAAAATGGATCCCGGGCAGATTGATCAGATAGTAACCAATCTTTGTGTTAATTCAAGAGATTCAATTAAATCAAATGGAACAATAACTATCATAACTGAAAATGCTTTTTTTGATAAAGAATATTGTATCAATAACCCGGGATATTCCCCCGGTCAGTTTGTAATGATTGAAGTTCGGGATACAGGTTGTGGAATGAGTGCTGAAATAAGAAATCATCTTTTTGAACCATTTTTCACAACGAAAGAAATTGGTAAAGGTACCGGGTTAGGTCTTGCTACCGTGTATGGAATGGTTCAACAGAATAATGGTTTTATTATCGTTGAAAGTGAACTTGATATGGGTACTTCATTTAAAATATATCTTTCGAAGTATGATGGGGAAATTGAAGATAATGGTATGCTTGATACCAATCTTAAAATGGCCATAGAAAATAAGGTTATTCTTGTTGTTGAGGATGAGGAAATTATACTTACAATAACAGCAGAAATGCTTGAAATGTTCGGATATACTATCTTAAAGTCTTCTACACCTGAAAAAGCTCTTCAAATCGCAGAAAAATATAATGGAAAAATTGATTTATTAATCACCGATATAATTATGCCTCACTGTAACGGACGCGATCTTGCAAATAAATTACTTGATTTGTATCCACACATGCGTTGTCTTTTTATGTCAGGATACACAGCAGATATCATTGGAAAAAGTGGTATTCTTGATAGTGAAATTGATTTCATTCAAAAGCCTTTTTCAATTGATATATTATCTAAAAAAATTAAAGAAATTTTCGACAGGTAAAGTGGGGGGGCGGGTATGAGAAAAAATGATGGTAGAATACGCTTGAAATCATCGTTTTTAATAATTGGTTTAGCTCTTATTATTATAACTTGGATAATAACTTTGAGTATTAGTATTGCAGATCGTACTATTGAAATAGATCATACAAAAAAAGAATCAAATAATCTGGTTATTGTTTTAGAAAAACATATTGGGGAAACTTTTTTACAGATTGAGAATTCACTTTTTTCATTAAGAAAAAGCCGGGAGTCAGGCATGAGTATTAATGAAATGAACCTGCTTCTGAATCAATTTGTAGCATCGCGACCTGATTTATTTAATCTATTATCAGTTATTGATCGGGATGGAAATGTTCAAGTTACCAATCAGATTGCTGGTACTCGAACGTATAGTGGAGACCGGCCTTTTTTTATATATCATAAAATACATCCTGACAGAAATCTACATATAGAAAAACCGGTACTGGGACGGGTAACCGGTAAATGGTATATTCCGGTTAGTGTGCGTCTTGAAAATAATAAAGGTGAATTCTCCGGTATTCTGTTAGCTTCGGTAAATCCCTGCTATTTTTCTAAATTGTTTCATAAAATCAATTTTGGAACCGAATCACTCATCTATCTCGGTGATTTCAATGGTATAATTTATAGCGGACTTCATAATGCAAAAGAAATCTCTTTGGATGATAAAAAACTTCGTGATGACCTTGCATTAGCTATTAAGGAAAAATCAGTATCAAAACTTTCAATAAGTAGTGGAAATGATGGTGTTAATAGAATTTGGACACATTCTATTATTAAAAATCGAAATATGTTGGTTTCTGTTGTTTTTTCTTTAAAAGAAAGTCTTCAGGGATACCGATATAGACTTTTATATATGATTCTGGTGCAAATTATTTTTTCTTTATTTATTTTCATTTTCTTTTTTATATTTAATAAATCGGTAGCTTCAATCGAAACGGCAAACAAAGAACTTGATTCTTTTTTTTCAACATCACTTGATTTATTATGTATCGCAGATTCAGACGGTAATTTTATACGGGTGAATAAACAGTGGGAACATATTTTAGGGTATAGTGTCGCCGATTTAGAAAAAAAGAAATTTCTTGAGTTTGTACACCCGGATGATATGGATGCAACTCTTACTATTTTGTCATCACTTAAAAAACAGGAACAGGTTCTTAATTTTACAAATCGATACCGGTGTAAAGATGGAGGTTATCGTTTTATTGAATGGCGATCTTCACCGCATGGAAATCTTATTTATGCAGCAGCAAGAGATATTACAGAACGAAAGAGAGTTGAAGATGAGCTATTAAAGGCAAAAGAAGAAGCAGAAGAAAATGAAACACGCTTTAAAGCATTGCACAATGCATCATTTGGCGGAATAACAATTCATGATAAAGGTATAATATTAGACTGTAATCAGGGGTTATCTGAAATAACCGGGTATTCAATAAATGAACTGATCGGAATGAATGGTTTGTTGTTAATCTCTGAAAAGACACGTGATATGGTAATGGATAATATAAAAGCAGGATATGAAAAACCATACGAAGCTATCGGAGTTCGAAAAAATGGTGAGGAATACCCTTTACGACTTGAGGCTCGTGAAATACCGTATCGGGGTAAAAGGGTACGAACTGTTGAGTTTAGAGATATTACCAATCAAAAAAAGGCTGAGGAAAAACTTCGTGAAACAAATGAAAAATTAAATGCTCTTTTTTCTTCAATGACTGAGATGGTTGTTTTGCATGATATAGTATTTGATGAAGATGGAGTTCCTGTAAATTATAGAATTACAGATTGTAATACTGCTTTCACAAAAATTACCGGTATTACTCGTGAAATTGCAGTTGGTACATTAGCAACTGATTTATACAAAACTTCCGAACCACCCTATTTTAAAGAATATCTTGCTGTTGCTATAAGCGGGGCTCCATATCATTATGACACCTATTTTCCGCCAATGGACAAACATTTTTCCATTTCTGTTGTTTCTCCGGGTATCAATAAATTTGCAACAATAACAACTGATATTACTTCATGGAAACAGATTCAGCAAATTATCGAGGCAAAAAATAAAGAGCTTGAACAAATCGTTTATGTTACATCACATGATCTGCGTTCACCGTTAGTAAATGTTGACGGATACAGCAGGGAACTTGAATATTCTATAGCAGATATTACAAATGGTATAAACGGGAGTGATGTAACTGAAGAGAAAATCAAGAAAATACTTGATGATATACTGCCCGATATGGGGAAAGCTCTGCATTATATACGAAATAGTACCCGGCAAATGGATGCACTTCTTAAAGGTTTATTAAAACTTTCACGAATTGGAAGGGCTGCACTTGATATTAAGGAAATAAATATGAATGATTTGATGGTCAAAGTAAAATCAAGCCTTGAATATCAGATTCAAAATATTAAAGCAGAAATTATTATTAATCAGTTGCCACCTTGTAAGGGCGATTTTATTCAAATAACTCAGGTTTTTTCAAATTTAATTGGTAATGCATTAAAATATTCCAGTAAGGAGCGATTACCGGTTATTACAATTTCCGGAAACGTAGAGCAATTTAGAGTAAAGTATTGTGTTGAAGATAACGGAATAGGTATTCCTGAAGATCAATGTGATATTATTTTTGAACTTTTTCATCGGCTTGATCCTCGTCAGACTGAAGGAGAAGGTCTCGGACTTACTATCGTAAAAAACATAGTTAACAGACTTGATGGTGTAATAAATGTTGAATCAAAACCGGGAATCGGAAGTAAATTTTTTATAACACTTCCGTTTATTGAGCCTAAGGAGGTAAAAAGTGAATGATAATGAAATAAAGAAAGGAGTTTCTGTCATGAATAAGGATGTAATATTATTAGTTGCTGATGATGATGAGGGGCATGCAGGACTTATTTGTAAAAATCTTGCCCGTGCAGGCATTGTTAATGAAATTATACGATTTAAAGACGGTCAGGAAATATTGGATTTTTTATTTTGTACTGGTGATAAAAACCACCGACAGTCGGGTAGTGCGTATATTTTGCTTCTTGATATCCGTATGCCTAAAGTGAGTGGAACCGATGTTCTAAAAAAGATAAAATCAGATAATGAATTAAAGAAAATGCCTGTTATTATGATTACAACAACTGATGATCCTCGCGAAGTAGAATTGTGTCATACAATCGGATGCAGTAATTATATAACGAAACCTGTTGAATATGATGATTTTGTTAATGCGGTTCGACAATTAGGTTTGTTTCTTTCAGTTGTCCAGGTTCCCAGTATAAATAGTGATGGTAATTAATAAAAGTAGTATACTGGATTTTATTTTTTTGATACATTGAGTATGTTTTGAAAATCAAAATTATTTATCCGGTAGAGAATATGATAGAGTTATATAAAAAATGTCAGTTATGTCCAATTAATTGTAATATAGACAGATCACTATCAAAAGGACGATGTCAGGAGAGTGATGTTCTTTCAATTGCAAATGTAATGCTGCATAATGGTGAAGAGCCTTGTATTTCATATGGTAACGGTTCAGGAACAATATTTTTTACAGGGTGCGGTTTGCGGTGTCCGTTCTGCCAGAATATGGAAATAAGTCAATCGGTTACCCGACGGAAATATTATTCAACAGAACAATTGATTGATGTAATTTTGAAACTGGAAGAACTTGGAGCTGTTAATATCAATTTTGTAACCCCGGATCATTTTATGCCTCATATAATTGAAGCAGTCCGATATCTCAAATCTCAGGGGTTTACACTACCTTTTATTTATAATTGCAGCGGGTATCAGTCAATTTCTCATTTAGAACAGGTTATCGATGATATTGATATTTTTTTAATTGATTATAAATTTGCAGATAAAAACGCGTCAGATATGTGTTTAAAAGTTACTGATTATCCGGCTGTTGCACAAAAGGCAATTAACTTTTTAATGAGAAATAAAGGTTCTCTGGTTGTAAATGAGTCAGGTCACGCCTCTTGTGGTGTGTTAATACGTCATCTTGTTATGCCGGGATTTAAAGAAAATTCAATTGAAATAATCAATGATTTATTTATTGATTACGGTTCTGGCATTTATGTAAGTCTTATGTCACAATATACCCCTCGATATGCTGATAAACAATATTCACATTTACAAAAGACTTTAGCACATTCAGATTATGCAGAAGTGATCGATTTAACTCAAACACTTGGTTTTAATAATGTCTATATTCAGAATATTGATAGTGAAAACGATCAGTATATACCTGAATTTAATTTAAAAAAAATGTTTGATTTCTGGTAAAATAAATATATTATTTGTACTATTGATTTTTTTTTTATATAATTCAATAGAGGTATAAAAAATGTATTTTAATAGTTATTCAGTAATAATTTTTTTTATTTCTATTTTACTGTCCGGTATTTTTTTAGCATTTTTTAGACGTAAAGAAACTAAAGGTGTTATTTTTATTTCTTTATTAATTTTATCAATGTGCATATATACCATTTGCTATGCATTTCAATTGTTATCCATCAATGAGAAAGTGCTGATTATTTTTTTTACCATTGGACACTTCGTATATAATTTTTCACCGTTATTATTTCTAATGTTTTCATTGAAATATTGTGAAAAGAAAATAAACACAATGGTTCTTCTCATTCTGATTTTTATCCCTCTGATAACTGATTCATTACTTATTTTTAATAATCCCTTTTCTCTGTTATATAAGTCATTTGCAATAAGTTCAATTAAAAGTACTGTTCTGGTAGTTTATCAATCAGGAATATGGGATTGGGTTCAACAAATTTATTCATTTTCAATTTTTATTGCAGTTTTTATTATCATGATTAATAAATATCGAAATGTTGCATTATGTTATAAAAAACAAATATTTGTTGTGCTTTTTGGCAGTGTTTTTCCAATAATCGGTCATACTGTCTTTCATTTATCAGCAATCGGTGTAATAGAAAATACTTTTAATTTTTTACCATATTTATTTTTATTTACAACGTTTATTGCATATATCGGGTTAACTCAATTTAAACTATTTTATTTCTCACCGGTTGTTCGTGAAGTAATATTTGATTTAATGTCTGAAGCTGTTATAGTTATTGATAAACAAAATTTTGTTGTTGATATTAATAACGCCGGATTAAAATTATTGAATATAAAATCGGATATGATTGGAGAAAATGCAAAGGATGTGATTTCTTTTTGGTCTGAAATTGAACCTAAGATAACAGAAAATACGAGTTATGATGTTATTCTTTTTACTGAAGAGAAAGAATACAGTTTTATAACTCATGAAATTATTATTTCAAGAATTGAATTATTGAAAGTATTTAATGGTTATATTTTAATCGTTAGAGATGTAACAGAAAATCAGAGATTACATGATATAGAGGAAAATAACAGAAAACTCGAATCTATCGGAATTTTAGCTGCAGGAATTGCTCATGATTTTAATAATCTTTTAGCTAGTATATTTGGTTCTATAGAATTAGCAAAAATTGAGAATGCTAATTCCCTTGTTAATGATTATTTGTTGCAGGCAATTAACAATATTGATAGAGCAAGAACACTAACCGAAAAATTATTAACCTTTTCTAAAGGAGGTGAACCTATAACAAAACCGGAAAAGATTGCTGATTTTATTATTCAAAGGGTTAATTATGCACTTAGTTCTACTTCAATAAATGTAAAATATACAATTCCTGACGGAATTTGGTATATTAATTATGATAAAATACAAATATCCCAAGTTCTTGATAATATTGTATTAAATAGTATTCAGGCAATGCCAATGGGTGGGGATATATCTGTTTTTTTAACCAATGTGGTTATTTCCAATAAAGAACATCCAAATGTGGAGTCGGGTTATTATGTAAAAATATCTGTTATTGATACAGGTATCGGTATACCAAAAAATATTATCAATTTCATTTTTGATCCATTTTTTACAACAAAGTCAAAAGGTCAGGGGCTCGGGCTGGCAACCTGTCATTCAATAATTAATCGTCATAAAGGCACTATTGAAGTGGAATCAGAGCAAGGTGTCGGAACAGCATTTCATATATATTTACCGGCGATAATAGATTTATAACGGGCACCTCTAATAAAAAGGCACCCGGATAAAAAAAGAAAGAAAAGTTTTTTAAGTTCGATACATTATTATACTATAATAAATCTTTTCCGGTTAATAACTTCTAAGAGTTTCCACCACAGATGCACCCGACGAACAAGACCTGGTCACAGAGTCGCAGCATTTCGGGATACCGAATTACTGTAGTTGCCCGGTCATGCAACCTGGGGCTTTGCCTTAAGCAAAGATTTTGCAGTACCCTGCAAAATGCCGGGAGGCACCCGCTTTGCTGGAGGGCACAGAGTTTTTTCGTATTTTTTTTATCTCCTCTCCGTGCCCTTTGTATCTCTGTGGTAGAAAAATCCTAGAAAATTTCCCATATAAAGAGACGGTGTTTTTTATGGTTTTTCAGAAGAGGCTCTTGCAAAAATCAAGATTACTTGATGAAAAAAAGGGTACTTTTTTTATGCTTCCGCAACATGTGATATAATCGCATTATAGGTAGCTTCTTGCAAAAATTCGAGATAAAAAGAGTATTTTTGCAAGAAGCTCAGAAGAATTTTTATTTTTTGCCGAAAACATCATCTAACGATAATTTTGAAGTCACATTATTTTTTTCTTCTAATTTTCTCACTTTTGCAGGTAACCATTTTTTATTAAAATCATCTGATAATTTAAATATATCATCTTCAGAATAAGAAGCGGGTATTTTTACTGCAAGTGTATAGTTTAGTTTTTCAAACCCGTTGCGCATTACAAAAATCGGATCTGATATTGTTAATGCAAAATGTCGTGTGTATATTAATAATATTGCTAAAACGAGCAAAATGATGAGAACAAAATTATACACTGTATTGGTAGACTCAAATATTCTTATACTATTTAAATAATAATTAATGCTTACATCCGGGTTTGATTTGGGTGTTATGTGATAAATAACATCATTATTATGTTTTGAAATATAGTCTGATTCATAATCAGTAAATTTATTGGTTTTAAATATTTCTTTTTGTTTAAATTGGATACTGAGGATCTCAGGGTAATCGGCTGTTATTATTTTAATTGTTGATTCTAAATTTTCGTTTTTTTCAAACAGTAAACCTACGGCTTCGGTTGTTCGCTTATATTCTTTTATAACATCATTCGCCGGTGAATTTGCAAAATTGAGTTGTTGTAACAGATTACTTGCAAAACTATATGAAATTACAATAAGAATTATCATCGTTAATATATAGTTCACATGTCTTTGAGCCATTTTTGAATCTGTATTTTTAATTGCACCAAAAATCTTCAACACTCGAAGTAATCGTAAGATTCGAGCAACCCGTACAGCTTTAATAAGTTTTATCATACTGAATGTAGTTAACGATGCGACTCCTGCTGTTTGTATATCCATTACACTGACTAACAGATAGGGACCTGAAACGAGTAGAAGAAGTGGAATTGATGCCAGAAAGTCAATCCAGCCACCTCTTTTTAGAAAATAATGCGCTGCTTCTTTCTTTATGATTGCATTTATCAGTCTTGAAAAAAATTCTATAGTAAAGTAGAAATCAAAGATGAACGCAGATAATTTAATTAAGTGAAGTGATTGATAACTGCCACCGATCACTATTGAAAAATCTTCAAGAAATGTTTGAATTATAACCAACATAATCATTAATGTCGTTAATCCCTCAAGGAATGCAATAAAACTGTTATTTTTTTTATCCATGTAAACTCCTGTGTATAGCCAAGAAAATAATCATAAGTGATTGTGTTACTATAATTGAAAAAATATTTTTTTTCAATTAGATTAAAGAAATTATGAAAAAAATAAAGAAAAATATTGACAGATAAAATACCAATATATTATAACACTTTTATTAAAGGTGTTAATTTATGAATATACATACATTGTGTAATACATTTTTTTGGCAAATCAAATCAGTAGCAGCATATTTTTATTATTTTTTTCAGATATGCTAAGTAGATGATTTGCACAGCAAAAGGCAGGTTTTCTATTTTAGCAAAAATAGAAAACCTGCCTTTTTTATTAAAAAATAAAGGGGGCAGGTTGCAAAAGTAACCGCCTCTTTTTTTTATATAACAATTTGAAAGGAGAACTTTATGGTTGGAAAACAAATTAGATTGGAACGAATTATTAATAGGGATACAGGTAATGCTGTTATTGTACCGTTAGATCATGGTTTTACAATGGGACCGATACCGGGGTTAATCAATGTACGGGAAACTATTGAAAAGATAGCATTGGGCGGGGCAAATTCTGTAATTCTTCATAAAGGTAATGTAACTGCAGGTCATAGAGGCACAGGTTCCGATGTAGGTTTAATTGTTCATTTATCAGGCTCGACAAGTTTAGCACCTAATTCTTCCAGTAAAGTGCTTGTATGTACTATTGAAGAGGCAATTAAACTCGGGGCTGACGGTGTATCAATTCATGTTAATCTTGGTGCTGATCAGGAACCTGAAATGCTTAAAGATTTTGGTTTAGTTGGTAAAACCTGCTCAGAATGGGGTATTCCATTAATTGCGATGATGTATACGCGAGGAAGTAAAATACAAAATGAATATGAAGAGAAATATGTAAAAATTGCAGCTAGAGTTGCCAGTGAAATGGGAGCTGATATGGTAAAAGTATCATTTACCGGTTCAGAAGAGTCATTTGCCCGGGTTGTTGAGGGATGCAGCATTCCTGTTTTGATAGCCGGTGGTGAAAAAGCAGAATCAACAAAAGATGTTTTAAAAAATGTTAAAATGGCTATGAATGCCGGTGGACGAGGCGTTTCAATAGGTAGAAATGTTTTTCAACATGAAGATCCTTCTTTGTTGTGTAAAGCAGTTTCAATGATAGTGAATAATAATGCGTCTGTTGATGAGGCAATGATGATTATGGGAGTACATAAATGAAAAAAGTATATCTTGAAGTTGTAGAATGGAATAAATCACTGGTAACTGATGCAATTGAAAATGGTGTTGATGCTTTTTTTACCAATAATGCAGAAATTAAAAAAAATATTAGTGAATTAGCAAAGGTTGATGTGTATCTTATTGATGATTTACCAGATCATATTAATTTTTTCACCCTTGATTCGAAGGATGCAGAAATAAAAGCTGCCGGTATGCCGGGAAATATTGAATTGATTATAAAAACATCCGGCTGGACAATAATTCCTTATGAAAATCTAATAGCAGTAAGAGAAAATATTCTTGCGACTGTTTCATCTGTAGATGATGCTATAGAATCAATCGGGATTCTTGAAAAAGGTGTAACAGGGGTGTATGTTTCAAATTGTGATTCTGAATGTATGATTAATATTTTAAAAACAGTAAAATCAAAAAAATCAAATATGGCATTAACAGTTGGAGAAATACTTTCTGTTGAAAAGTTAAATATTGGTGATCGGGTTTGTATTGATACGATTAGTTCAATGAAAGACGGCGAAGGAATGTTAGTCGGTGATTACTCTAATGGAATGCTTCTTGTTAATTCAGAATCAGTTGATAATCCTTATGTCGCTTCAAGGCCTTTTAGAGTAAATGCCGGTGCAGTACATTGTTATGTTATGACTCCGGGTAATAGAACAAAATATCTGTCTGATTTACGAAGTGGTGATGATGTATTAATTGTTAATAGCAAAGGTGAGTGTTATACCTCGGTTATCGGCCGGATTAAACAGGAAAAAAGACCTATGCTTAGAATTGTCATAAAAGGAAATGTTAAAGATTTTAGTGTTGTATTACAAAATGCTGAAACGATTCGTGTTGTAACAGATAATGGCAGTTCAAAGTCAGTCGTAGAATTAAAAACCGGGGACAAGGTTACTATTTTTGAAGAAGTCGGCGGAAGACATTTTGGACATAAAATTACTGAAACAATTGATGAGAAATAAAGTTTGGCAAATGATTAATTGGTAGGGCCTCTTGCAAAAATACTTTTCTTTTCTCGAATTTTTGCAAGAGGCTATTTATATCACCTTCAATATAATAATGTAGATTGATTTAAATTAAAAATAGTATTTTTGTATCGAAACCTTAATATTATGATTAAAAATATCGACAATCAAAAGGGAGTCTGTCAAGAAATTAGATTTTTTTTTCAGTATATACTTTAACTGTTTGTGATTTTTGTTTAATCGGGGGCAATTGTGGATACTATCAGATTGAAATTTATAATACCTGCATTTATTTCACTATTCGTGATTATTGCTTCATTATATATTCCTCATGTTTTTTTGTATGATAATAATACTTTATTTTCATTTCTTCATCTTGACACGCTTGTCGAAAATGGGCAGCAAAATAAAGGTGTAAGAAAGTATTTTTCATTACTCCAGGATAAAGAGTTGGATTTAGGCGAGTTTATTGATCTGCTCTATTTTTTTTCATCGATGGATCCTGCATTAATTGTGTATGATAGAACTAATTCTTCTTTTTTCTCTGATAGAATGACGACTGATACTATGAATGATTTTATTAAAAATAATAATAAAGTTATTACAACTTCAAAATCGTCATCATTAAAAGGAATGGGAATTATTCGTGGTAATTACTTACATAATGATTTAATTTTAAATAATTTTGTATATTTACAAACAAAAAATTCCTTTAATCTATCTAATTCCATGGGCGATATTTTGTTATTTCCTGATCAGTTTATCATTCCTCCATATAAAAACTCTTTGTATACGAATGATATTGCTAATGGAAATGTTGATATTCTTTATAAAATGGGGAAACGGTATGCTTTCACACTTCCATTTTTGATTTATTTAAAACTTACTGACATTTCTCAATTAGAACGATTAAAATTTGAAGAAACATCAGTGAAAATAGGTCCTAATACATTATATTATGATGAACGCGGACGAATTTCATTTAATCATAAGAAGTCAATTATTGTACCGGTCACATTAACTAAATTATCTGACTTTGGAGATGTATTAGAAAAAAGAACTGAATTAATTAAGACACTGTATACATTAGGAATAATAAAAAATAAAGATAGCAGTATAAATTCTTATTTGGATGATGAATCAGTAATTGATACAATTTATAATATACCTGAATTCACTAACACAGAAAAAAATGCATTATTAACTTCTGCAAAACGACTTGCATCAGAATGGAAAAGTTTTAAACAGATTTATAAAAATCAATTAGGTGAAAGTATTATTTTTATTTCAAGGCAGAATAAAACCGGCTGGATTTCTAAAACACTCAGTGATGTGTATATTTTAGAAAAAAAAGATCAATTGAAAAGAATCATTTATACATTTTCTTTTCTTATTAGTGTTCTCTTTTTTCTGTTATGTTTTTTATTTGTCTTTTATATAAGAACATTACTGAGTGTATTGTTTAGCATAACTATCATCATCATTAATCTAATACTTTATTTTTTTGCAATAAATTATTTAAAATACGATTATCCGGTTTTTATAACAATTATTTTTTGTATTACCGGTACTTTTTTCGGGCTTTTTTATAAGCAATTATATTTTTTGGTATGGTATAAAGAAGTTTCCCGGGTTCTTGGCCAGAATATTTCAAATGAATATAAAAAAAATATTGCTTGTGCATTTAAAAATAATGAAACTGACTTTAGTTCCGGTTTTAGAATTGCTTCCTTTATGAATGTTGATATATCAGGGATTTTAGAATATGAAAAAAATGATACAAATTTTATATATGATGGAAAAGTTTTACAGGATATTGAGTTTTTAATTAAGTCAAAAAATGGTGTCATTAATTCAATAACACCATCATGCGTATCTTCTTATTTTGGTGTCCCTTTACGAACTGAAAATGCTGAATATATATCAAATAATTTAGATGCAGCGAAAACTATTGTTACTTTTTTTGAAAAAGATACCTCTGTATCTGATACTTTAAAAATTGCTATTCATGTTAAAAATGAATATTTTGATTTATTACAAACTGAAGACGTTGTAAGGTATAGAAATATTGGTTCATCAATTAATATTTTAATTGGTATGAAAGTAATAGCATCCCGTTTTGAATGTAAAATTCTCATTAGTGCCTCTGTTGTAAAATTATCATCCGAATCATTAAAAGTCAGAATGCTTGATCGGGTGAGAATAAAAGGACACGAGAGAGTAGAGCGTTTTTTTGAATATTTTACTGATGAAGACTATAAAGAAAAAGAAAAAATAATTGATTATTTCCATGCCGGATTAAAGTTGTTTGAATTAAAAATGTGGGATGATTCATCATATTATTTCAGACAATGTTTAAAATTAGACCCGGAAGATGTTCCATCAAAAATATATTTAAAACGATGCAAGGATTTTATCTATGTTGCACCAGATGAAGATTGGGATGGGGTGTATGAGGTCGAATAAATAAATGCCACCTGCTAAAAAAACCGGTAAAACAGTAAAGAGACCTGTTAAAAGAAAAAAAAAGAATACCGGGAAATCATCAATCATAATTTTATCTTTTTTTGCTTTCTTCTTAATGACTTTATCAGTAATAATTTATTATACACTGGTCATTTTTCCTGATCAATTAACAAAAGAAATAAAAAAGAATATTGTCGAAATCTATAAACCGGAGAGTATTAAAGATTCAGGCGGTGTGCTGGTAATGAAATTGACTGGAAAACCTGAAATTACTATTCAAAAGAAAATTTATCAGAAAATTTTAAATAAATATGGATTAGAAGTCTTTTTCGAAAAAATAAATGGAAGTGATGATAGAGGAATTAATAAATTAACTTTTTTTAAAGGAAATAATCGATTTAACGAACCGGGTGAAGTGTATATTTATTGGAATGTGGCAAAGAAAAATATTATTATAGAACAAAAGACCGTAAAAGAGCGGGTTTATAGCCCTAAAAGGGATGAAAAGCAATTACAGGCAATTAAAAAGATTAAATATCAGGAACCAGCTCCGGTTAAGAAAGAAAATAAAAAACTTGTACATACAAAAGCAGAAAATCCCCGTAAAAACGTCGAAAAAAAAATAATAATAGCACCTTCAAACATTGAGAAACCTCAATTGGTAAAAAAATCAAAAATTTGTATTGTTATTGATGATGCGGGGTATCAATATGAGAAAGCCTCCTTATTTTTTGAAAGTGGGTTAAACATAACATACGCACTAATTCCGGGATTAAATGCAAGTAAACAACATTATACAACTATAACAAATCATGGGCATGATCTAATTTTGCATATTCCGATGGAGCCTGAGAAAGGCAGGGATTTTGTAGAAAAAGAAGCTGTTTTAACAACGATGAGTGATAATGAAATAAATGTTTTAATCAACAGATTTTTTAATGAGTACCCGAAAGCTCTTGGTGCAAATAATCACATGGGCTCAAAAGCTGTTAAAGATGCACGGGTCATGAATTCTGCAATTTCCGTAATTAAAAAAAGAGATTTATTCTGGCTTGATTCCTTAACATCACCGGGATCAGTTGCAGATGAAGTTGCATCAATTCAAGGTGTCCCATATCTGTCAAGAGATGTTTTTTTAGACAATGAAAATTCTGAAAAATATATTAACGACGCAATGGTTACATTGATTAAAATTGCAAAGAGAAGAGGATATGCAATAGGAATCGGGCATTTACAAAGTGATGTTTTAATAAAAGTTCTGAAAGAATATTATTCGAGAAGTAACGAATTATCAATAGAGTTTGTTGGTATACATTCTATTATCAATTGAGCTTCTTGCAAAAATAATTGTCTTTTTACTATCGCTTAATTGACAAATGAATAATTTAATGATAAAAATTATAATCCTGATAATGCACCGTTAATAAAACGGATTGATTTAATAAAATATAAAAATAAATAAGGAAATGGTATGCCGGAAAATAAAGGAACTAATGAAAAACAGACTAAAAAAGAAGTTTTTGTTCATAAAAACATCTTTATTTACATTGTAATAGGCTTAATAATTCTAACTTTTGTTATAAGTAGTGGTGTCGTACCGGGTTTTTTTGATTTTATTAGCGAGATAACAACTAAAGCGGATAAGAATACTGATGGAACAATATCTATTGAACGATTAGCACAAACTCCTGCTAATCAGGGTAATTCTAATGCTTTTATTGGTAAAGTACTTGGTAAGAAGATTCAATTTGGTCGTGATGACGATTTTAATAGAAAATATGACAGTATTATAAATAATAAAAATTTTAACGGTTATCAAAAATACCAGTACTTGAAAATGGTTTTTGATAGTGAAATTGAAAAAATAATCGGTATGTTCAGTGCTCAAAAAATGGGTATTACTGTATCAAATGCAAATATTTTAAAAATAATTGCTAAAAGAAGTTATACTGATGAATCAGGAGCTATTAATTATACTGCTCTTAAAAGAGATTTAAATAAAATTAATCAGGGACATTCTGAAGAAGTTCGTGCAGAGTTGTTACTTGAGAATTATGAATATGATTATTTCCTTAACCTGCCTGTTGGATATGATGAAGTTAAATATCAATATATGGTTGATAATTCAACAGTAAAGATTAAATATTTTGAGATTAAAAATGATGATATATCTTTGGATAAAATTGATCAGTTTGCAAAGTTAAATGATGAAAAGTTTAAACAATATAAAATCAGTAAAATTATTTTCTCAGAATCAAATAAAAAAGATGCTGAGGCAGCTTTGATTTCATTGATAAATCAACCTGCACAATTTAATGAAGTTGCGTCAAAATTAAGAGTTGATAATAAAATTATCAATGTTTTAAATAATTCAGAGTATTATTTTCTCAGTGATTATGATATCGAAATTGCAACAGCTTTAAAAGATACGCAAATCGGTGCGATTGCAAATAAAATTGTAAAAGAACCAAATATTGGTTATGTTATAGTAAAACTGGAAGATGTAAAATCTGTTGATATTACAAATCAAACGTCATTGGAAAAGGTTAAAGCAGATTATGTTCTTGAAAACAAAGCTATTGTAGAACTTGATGCTAAGAAAAAAGCTGATGATATACATAAAGCATTATTGGATAATAAGAATATTGATACGTTAGCAGTTACAACCGGAATTAAACTTGAATCTCCTGAAACCGAATTTAAAGTTACTGATCAAATATTCTCATCATTAAGTAGAGAAAATGACAATGATTTAGCTTTTATGATGTCGATATTTGGAAAAGATGCAAAATCTACTCTATCACCTTATAAATTTGACAATGGGTTTATTGTGGTTTATGTAGAAAGTAAAAAAATGGCTGATGTTGAACAATTAAGTTCTTCGTATGAACAATTGGAAAAGAAAATTTCAGCAGATAAAAGTAATGGTTTGAAATTTGATTTTTATGCTGAGAAAAAGAAAGAGTATAAAGTTGTCGATAATTTTAAATATGTCTTTAAGATTCAGGACTTTTTACAATAAGAAGGAATCAATGACAAATGATTTGAATAATGGAGCTGCCGCAGGCGGCTCTTTTTTTTCAGTTACTTATGAAATCGCACGAAGCGGTTATGAAACACTGCTCATTAATGGAAAGTATATTCACTCTAAATTTAAACCTGAAACCGATAGTGAGAATATAGTATTTCCGGGTACTTGTATTATTGCAATATATGGTTTAGGGTTAGCCTACCATGTTAACAATATAGCTATTTCAAATCCAGATTCAATTATAATTGTGTATGAACCATTATTAGATGTATTTAACCATACTAAAGAATTACTTAAACAATTTCCGGCCGGTAAAAATGTCTTTATAATTAATAATTTTGATACAAATTATATTCTTGATTTATTAGATTCTGTTTTTCCCTATTCATTTTTGCGATTAAAAACATATACTCATATAGGTTATAGAAATATTAATACTGAATGTGAGACAATATTTTTTGAAAACATATCAAAGGCTTACAAAACAATAGTTCAGAATATAATGACCGAAGCGAATTTCATACCATTATGGTTTAAAAATACAGTTTATAATTTCAGTTTTTTAAAAAAGAGTAGTATTGTAACTATAACACATAGTTGTAATCAGGATGATATTGCAGTCATTTGCGGTGCAGGACCGACTTTGGATGATTCTATATCATTTTTGCGTTATTATCGTGAAAAATTAACAATTTTTGCAACCGATACTGCATTATTGCCACTAAGTGAAGCCGGGATTGTACCTGATGTTGTTGTCTGTTTAGATGGACAGCAGTGGTCAATTGAAGATTTTGTAACTCAATTCAGTTCAGATACAGTTTTTTTATTTGATATTCTTGGGTTGCCTGCTATTCAGCATTATAATGAAAATATTGTATACACTTCACATTCATATAAGAAAAATTCATTCCAGGACTGGATGTTTAAAAGTATTAATTGCAAATCAGGTTTAATAAATACCGGTGGAACTGTCACTGATTATTGTCTTGATATTGCTGTTAAAGCCGGTTTTAAGAATATTGTATTTGCAGGATATGATATGTCATTTCCCGGGAACAAAACTCATGCAAGGGGAACACCCTATCATAAAAGAGTAGTTAATAATTCGAACTATTTTTTAACCATATCAGATCAATTCTTAAAAAGCATTTCACAAAGAAACCCGGTTTATGAAAAGAATAACTCTGGTAAATTACTTTTCACCGATTTTGTAATGAGTAATTACAGATCGTATCTTGAAAACTACATTGCAATGTTTAAGGATATCCATTTTTATTCAGCTTCCGATGAAGCTGTTCGTATTGAGGGAGTGACTTATATAAACCCCGATGATTTCTTTTCTTCTGTTAGTTCTGTTAAGCGTGTAATGTGCTATGAAAAGATAGCGATAAATTCAGGTGACATTTCTATACTTTTTGAAAAGTTATCCGCTTCTTTATTTATCTATTCAACAAAATTATCAGATATTTTAAATAGTATTAATTGGGATAGTTTAACTAATGAATTACTTGCATCTATAAATTCATTGATGGATGAAATATTCACCCTCTATCCATTTTTAAATAGTTTTAATATCATGACCGATATTATTTTAGATGGAAAAGGAATTGATTGTTTATCAGTGTTATATGCAAAACATAAATCATTCCGGTTATTGCAGTCAATTTACTTTGTTATAAGAACATTACAAAAAGCAGCCAATCGATAGGGGAGTATATGCTTCGAGTTGAAAGTGTTGAAGATACAATTTCTATAATAATTGATAATTTCTCAGATTATACTATTGCCTCTGAATTGATTGAATTAAATCATTCATCAGGTAGAGTAGTGACTTCCGACATATATTCAAATTATAATATACCGGATTTTGACCGTTCAACTGTTGACGGTTATTCAATAGTTGCATCAGATTCTTTCGGGACTTCTGATTCAATACCTGCAGAATTTAAAGTTGTTGGTTCTGTTGCAATGGGTGACATTTCTCACTGTGTCGTAGAGTCAGGAAAGGCAGTCTATACACCAACCGGTGCTTCTATTCCTGATGGGGCGGATGGTGTTGTTATGATAGAATATGCTGATGAGTTAAGTAACAATGTAATACTTGTTAATAAATCAATTTCACCCGGTGAAAACATTATAAAAACCGGGTCTGATATAAAAAAGGGAAGTCTTGTTGTAAAACAGGGGACTGTATTAAAATCAATTCATTTAGGACTTTTAGCATCAATCGGTGTATCGCGTGTTGAGGTACGAAAGAAAATTAAAGCCGGTATTATTATTACAGGGGATGAAATCATTTCTCCTGAATGTGAGTTAAAAAAAGGTCAGATACGAAATAGTAACGGTTATTTTTTATACGGTGCATTAATTGAAATGGGAGTTGAACCTGTTAATTATGGAATTATTGAAGATAATTATGATTCAATTTTGACTCTTGTTCAAGCAGCATTAGAAAATTGTGATATGGTAATTCTAACCGGTGGGAGTTCAGTCGGTTTGCAGGATCATACAAGTAAAGTAATTGATGCATTAGGGACTCCCGGAGTGCTTGTCCATGGTATATCAGTCAAACCGGGTAAACCGACAATTATTGGAAAATCAAAAGGTAAACCTGTTATCGGATTACCCGGTCATCCTGCTGCAGTTGTTACAATAACCAATTATTTTGTGAGAAAAATAATCGACGTCATGCAATCAAATACAACCATCCCGCAATCAATTCATGCATGTATGGGGATAAATTATGGTTCAAACAACGGGAGAGCGGAGTTTCTTCCTGTTCAGTTACAAGTGATCGATAATCAGACTATTGCATATCCCATAACGGGAAGATCATTTCAATTATTTAATCTTGCACAATCTGATGGTTTTATTGTAATACCTTCAGATTGTGAGGGTTTAGCACAAGGTGCTGAGGTTACTGTTTATGCAATTTAAATATCTTGATAACAAACCATTAGAAACTGCTTTATCAGAATACATATCTTTATTACAGGATACACAGAGTGTAAAAACAGAAGTAATTCCGGTTAAAAACTCATTACATAGATTTACTTCACAAGCAGTGTATGCCACGACTTCATCACCTGATTATTATGCTGCGGCAATGGATGGGATTGCATTGCGATCATCAATTACTTTTGGTGTTAATGAAACTTCTCCAAAAATTCTCGAGATTGAAAAAGATTTTGTAATTATTGACACCGGTGATTGCGTTCCTGAATGGTGTGATGCGGTTATAATGATGGAAGATGTCCAGTATATAGATTCCCGTTTTGTGAAAATTGTAAATAGTGCGTATCCGTTTCAACATATCAGACAAATTGGTGAAGATATTTGTTCAGGTGAAATGATTATTTCATCATTTCGATTGATTACACCATCGACAATCGGAGCATTACTTGCAGGCGGTGTGGAATATGTTGACGTTGTTGTGAAACCGGTTGTTTCTATCATTCCAACAGGGGATGAGATTGTTGATATCGCAGACAAAATATCCCATAAAGGGAAAATCAAAGAATTTAACTCAGCTATTTTTTCAGCATATATTAATGAATGGGGCGGTGAATGTATTGTCTATCCGATTATTCCTGATTCTATAGAATTGATACGAAATGCTTTAACAGATGCTCTTACAAAAAGTGATATTGTCCTTATAAATGCAGGTTCATCAGCAGGAAGGGATGATTACACTTCAACGGTGATTAGTGAATGCGGCAGTGTCATAACTCATGGTATATCGATAAAGCCGGGTAAACCGGTAATTCTTGGAATTGCCGGTAATAAAAGTGTTATTGGAATCCCGGGATATCCTGTTTCCGGTGTCATTATTATGAATACCATTGTTAGAAAGGTCATTGAGTTATGGGGAAAAATCTATAGAGAGTCTGAAATGTCAATTAATGCACGTTTATCAAAACGATTAGTTTCATCTTTGAAATATAAAGAATTTATCCGGGTAAAACTGGGGCGTATTAATGAGCAATTAATTGCATTACCGCTTACTTCCGGTGCCGGTATAATAACCTCATATATGCGTGCTGATGGTATTGTTACCATTGATAAAAATCTTGAAGGCATTGAAGCAGGATCGACTGTTGTCGTAAATCTTTTAAAACCGCTTTCTGAAATAGAGAAAAATATTATTATTACCGGTAGTCATGATCCGATGATTGATGAAATTGATGATATATTACAATGCAACAAAACTGCTTATTCATTAAGTTCAACGCATGTCGGCAGTATGGGCGGGATTTATGCAATGAAACGGGGTGAATGTCATATAGCAGGTATTCATTTACTGGATACTGAAACGGGCGAATATAATACACGTTATGTGAAAACATATTGTTCTGAAGTTGATTGCACCATTATAAAGGGGTTTAAAAGAGTTCAGGGAATTATTGTTGCAAAAGATTCGCGTTTTTCTATTACATCAATTGCAGATTTAGTTAATCATGATATTCGATTTGTTAATCGCCAGAAAGGTGCGGGGACACGAATACTTTTTGATCATCTGTTAAAAAAATATTCGATAGCACCGGATATGATAAACGGGTATGGTAGAGAGGAATTTACCCATATCTCAGTAGCTCAACAAATTGCTTCTGGTGGCGCTGATGCCGGTCTTGGAGTTTTTTCTGCTGCAAAAATGTATGATTTAGACTTTATTCCCCTGTGTGAGGAAGAGTATGATTTTGTTGTTCAATCACAGTTTTTCAATTCTAAAGGCTGGGCTGTTTTTGAAGAGGCAATTAACTCTGTGGTGTTTAAAAAAAGAATGGAGCAGGCCGGGGGGTATGTTTAGGGAACGTGGAATTATATTATAAGAGGTAAAACATGAGTCGTTGTTTAAACATAATGTATTTCATAATTTTTTTAATAACCGGCTGTTATTCTAAAGCGGAAGTGAAAAATAGAAACGGTATTTTTACAGATTCTGCTTTCGAAGAAGTTGTTACCCGTGCATTAGATATGAATGCAGAAGATATTCGATTAGAAGATTTAGAAACTATAACAAAACTTGGCTTTTCAAATCCAAATTTATTTTGGATAATAAAAAATATTGAAGGTATTCAATATATGAAAAATCTTAAATATTTGATGATATTTGATACTAAAATATCTGATATAACACCAATTTCAGGTTTGACTCACATAGAAAATCTTTGTTTAACAGGAAATTCGATTGAAGATATAGAGCCTATTGGAAACTTAGTTAAGATTAAATACTTAAATATCAGCTATAATTTCATTAAAGATTTATCTCCAATTTATAGTTTGATAGATTTAGAAAAAATAAATGCTAGTCGTAACAAGATAGATAAAATTCCTGATTTAAGCCTTTGCAATAAATTGATACATATTAATATTATTTCAAATGAAATCTCAGATGGGACGCCTCTTGTAAAAGCAATTAATTTATCTGAAATTTATCTTGAGTCTAATTTAATTGAGGATTATGAGTGGATTTTTGAACTTAATGAACTGATGAATTTAGATGTTGGTCGTAATCCAGTTAAAAACAAAGAAAAATTATTAAAGTCTCATATAAAAATTTGGTTTGATTAAATAGAAGAAATATTTTATCCCAACAAGGGATCGGGAGATGGTATTTTACACAAGAGTATATTTTTATATATAAACCATAGGAGAAGGAAGATGAATCAAATAGTAAGTTTTAGCATGATACTATTAATAAGTATAATGTCTTGTAAATCAACTCCAAAGTATGAACTAATGCCTGATACTTTAAAAAAAGATAATGAATTAAGAAAAGAATTGGGGCTTTTGGTTATAAATAAATTTTATGATGTTTTTATTGTGGAATTTCCTAAAAAAGTAATCACTAAGGAATTTCCATCAGCATATCGAAGATCGTGGCTTATTTTTAAAAAGGATAAAGTAACAATATCTAAAGTTGAATATCGCGATTCTAATAGAAATATTTTGAGCGACAAAGATTTGTATGTGAGTGGCAATATATATATATCACCGTATCCTGATATTAGTGCTACTGATGAATATTTTTCAGTAATATATAATTATACAACAAAAACCTACAGATTGGGTTATGGCGGGATGGATAGAGAAATAGTTGCATGGTTTAATGAATACGAGTATAATGAGTGGAATTATGTTGTTCATGAAAGTAAACCAGTATTTTGCAATTTTGAAACAAAAGATAAATCAATTGTTTTAGAATTGACTAATAAAATAAAGAATAAATGGGGGGGGGGATTTTATAAGGTATTGAAGGACTTATTTTGAGTGAAATATGAACAAAGTTATAAAAATATAACAGATCCTTGATTAGTTGAGATTAACATGGAAAGTGAAGACAGTGTTCGTTATTAAGTCTGGATTTGGTGAAAATCTTCCAGATAATTACAAGGATGAGATACTTCTTTTTGATACTTTCGAAGAGTTTGAAGCTAAATTAAAAGAGATTGGCATAACCGAGTACAAACTTGATGATGTAGAAGAGCTTTATGATTTGTTATATAAAGATGGAAGGTGCTATTGGTTTCCAGATGGTGTATCACGGAAAAACAAGAGAAAATGGAATATATTTAAAAAAAAATAAACTAATATAAAAAAGGAGAAAACATGAAAAAAACATAAATAGCTGTTTTCAGCCCGGTTTTAAGTCATTAACAAGATATTTTCCAGTTTAACCCAAAATTAAAATGTCTATGAACCAGTTCAGCAATTTTTGTGATAATAGCCGAGTCGACGTAGAATCGGTTCGCTAGCTAAAGGTTAATTAATCTGTAAGAACAAAAAATTCTATTTAATTCTTCTGCATTTTTTTTATTTCCTCAATTGGCAGTTTAGTCAAACGACTGATTGTTTCAAAATCAAACCCCTCTAAAATCATTACTCGTACAATTTCTTTCTCTCTTTCAATTTTGCCTTGTTCTATTCCTTGTTCTATTCCTTCAACTTTTCCATCATCAAATGCAGTATCAACTGCACTTTTTATATCCCAATATTGAAGTAAACTTTTCTCATAGGCTTCGTGCTGTTCTTTATTTAAGGCTGCAATTTCTGCTATTTTAAAACCTTTTTCAAAAACAGCTTCTTTCAATATTCCAGGTACATCTTTAAATTCAATTAAATTCTTTAAGAAATAAAGCCATTTTTCAAAATGAGTATCTAATTCATTTTCTTTCTTATTAAAACGTGGCATTTCTATGAAAATATATTTCAATTTATCATAGAACTCTTCACAATACTGATTCTTTAATGTAACTATATTTTTATAATCTTTATTCTTTAAATCCTTATCAAATTCAAAATCAAGGATTGCAATACAGTAAACCGGTTTTAATTTGAAATTCCATTCTCCTTTTTCAGCTTGCTCTCTGATTGGAAATGTTGTGTAAAAAACAGCCCGATCCTTGAAAAAATTGATTTTTGCCTTCTGCATTTCAATAATAATTTTTTCACCACTTACTGTTTCGCAATAAATATCAAAAATTGCTTTTCTATCTTCTGAAAGTTCACCGATATTTTCATTATTTTTAAATGTTAAATCGGTTATTTTATGCTTTTTATCAACAAGTTCATTAAGAAAATCTATTAATAAATCTTTATTTGCCTCTGTTCCGAATAATTTCTTAAACCCAAAGTCTGTGTACGGATTTATATATTTTGACATTTTATATTCCTCAATAGTAATTTAACTTTAGTTTAATCAATTTCTAATTATTTTTCAATCATTTTATTGGTTATAATGAAGTAATTTGACGGTGTAATTGATATTTAATTAATAAAACACTTTAGTATAATCAATTTTTGAGCGCGATAACGTTCGATTAACCTGTGAGGTGTAATTGGCACATAAATAACTGTTTTCAGCCCAGTTCTTAGTCATTAACAAGATATTTTCCGGTTTAACCCAAAATTAGAATGTCTATGAACCAGTTCAGAAATTTTTGTTCGACGATATATTATATAGAATTACCAAAACTTCATGCAGTTCATTCAACACTTGAAAAGTTTCTCTATTGGATTAAATTTGAAGGAAAGGAGGATGCTATACTAACAACTCTAATTAAAGAAGATGAAGTTCTCGGCATAGCTCATAAACAAAATGAGAAATTCAGTTCTGATGATACAATGCGGGACTTGTATTTACAGCGTGAAATGTATATCCGTGATAAATTATCAGCAATTGAGTATGCAGAAAAACAGGGTGAATTGAAAGGTAAGATTGAGGGCAAGATTGAGGTTGCCAGAAAATTACTAAGTCAGAATTTATCAATTGAACTTGTTGCAGATGTCACCGGATTATCAGTTGAAGAATTACAATCTCTGAAATGAGTTAATAACTGTGTAAATGAAAAAACTAGGTATAACATTATGATTGTATATAGAGCTTCTTGCATTAATATCGAGTTTTAGCAAGAGCCTCAATAATATTAGTATTTTCATGTAAAATTCAGTACACTCAAGTATATTTGGTGTTCATCTATGACTAAATAATATCAATCACAGATGAATATTCTGAAGCGACTTAAAAAAGTAAGTTCACTTATTTCTCTACAAATCAATTGTAGCGTCTAATAATTTAATTTCGCTTTTATTACCTTCAAAATTTCGTAATGCCCATGGTGATTCAAAAAGTAATACCTGACGCTTCTGATCGTCAACGCCATGTGCAAAACCGTATGATGATATTCTATCAAGTTCATTGGGATCAACATTCGTTTCAAGCCATCGCAGAAGTTTCCAGTCTTTCATTTCTAATTTTGATTCAACACCATACTCTTCTTTTAAACGGTATTGGAACACTTCAAATTGAAGCGGACCGACTGCACCTAAAAGCGGTGTGGCACTTGAACTGTTATGCATCGTAAATGTCTGGACAATATCTTCTGAAATCAGATGTTCGAGACCTTTTCTAAATGCTTTGTAATTAGCCGTACTGATATTTTGTATGTATGCAAAACATTCAGGTGCAAATCGTGGAATTCTTTCAAAAACAATGTTTTTATCAGCACTTAATGTGTCACCGATTCTGAAATGTGCTGTTGTAACAAAACCGATTATGTCACCCGGATACGCTTCATTGAGTGTTTCGCGATCTCTTCCAAAGACGGCATGAGTACTGGATAATCGTATTTCCTTTCCGGTATTGGTATGAAATACTTTGATATCTCTCTCAAATTTACCCGAACATACCCGGGCAAAAACCATACAATCTCTATGTTGCGGGTTCATATTCGTTTGGACTTTAAAAATGAATGCAGAAAATGAAGGATCTTCAAGAGCTATAAGTCCTGATTTTGCAACTTTCGGCAATGGTACACTTGAATATTTCAGAAAGCCGTTTAATAATAATTCAACCCCGAAATTATTTGCAGCACTTCCAAAAAACACCGGTGTCGTTTCTCCCCGCAGTACTGCTTCAACATCAAAGCCGGTATGTGCATAATCTAACATTTCGATTTCTTCAACAAAGTCTTTATATATTTTTTCACTCACAATATGTTTAAATGAATCATCAGTTATACCATGAACGCTCACCGGTGCTTTGTAAGAACCGCCGGGAACTCTTTGAAATAAATGTACCTGACTTTCCAGCCGGTCATAGATTCCTTTAAACGTAACACCGTTTTCTATTGGCCAGTTTACAGGGTACGCATCAATACCGAGAACCTCTTCTAATTGATCAATAAGTTCAAGCGGTGATTTAGCCGGGCGGTCCATTTTATTCATATAGGTAAAAATGGGAACACCCCGTTTTTTACATATTTCAAAAAGTTTAATTGTCTGACTTTCAATCCCTTTTCCCGCATCAATGACCATAATAACACCATCAACGGCGGTAAGTACTCTATATGTGTCTTCAGAGAAATCTTTATGACCGGGAGTATCAAGAAGGTTAAATTTAAAATCTTTATATTCAAATTGTAAAACGGTTGACGATATTGAAATCCCTCTTTTTTTTTCAAGTTCCATCCAGTCAGATGATGTATCTCTCTGTTTTTTTCGTGCAGTAACCGAACCTGCTAATTCTAATGCACCCCCGTATAACAGAAGTTTTTCTGTTAATGTTGTTTTACCGGCATCGGGATGCGAAATTATAGCAAGTGTTCTTCTACGGGATATTTCTTTATTCATTGGTTATTCCTGATTAATATATTCATTGTTAATATGGTTACGTATTTGATAGTAATTGTTTACATTAATAATATTCTTTCGTAAAGACCCGCTTGCAAATTAAACTAATTAATACTATAATTCACGCATGAATACTATAAATACAATAAACAAATACTTAAAAAATCTTCTTGATCCTGATACTATGCAGGATATTGCAATCAATGGAATTCAAGTTGAAAACGATGGTTGTTCTATACGTCGTATAGCTTTTGCAGTTGATGCTTCGTATGCTTCAATGGAGAAAGCAATAAAGGAAAAGTGCGAGCTGTTAATTACCCATCACGGTTTATACTGGGGTAAAGTCACTCCGGTTGTTGGTGTGAAAATGAAACGGCTTAAACTTATGTTAACAAATAATCTCGGACTTATATCATATCATCTTCCGTTAGATGCCCATAGTGAATATGGCAATAACGCACAGATTATGAAAAAACTTGGTATTACCGATATACAACCATTCGGAAAGTATAAAGGAAATCTTATCGGATATAAAGGAACTGTTAGCGCACCATTGAAAATAGAACAGATATTTGATAAAATGGGTATTATTCCCGGTAATTCAAATGTTAATTATTTAGGCTTTGGTCACAAAGAGATTAAAAGTATCGCCGTTGTTTCAGGTGGAGCAGCAAGCAGTTTGTTTGATGCGATTGAAAATAAAGTTGATTTATTTATAACCGGTGATTCATCCCATGAATTATATCATGAAGCACTTGAAAATAGAATTAATGCATTATTTGCCGGTCATTATTTCACAGAAACCTTCGGGATAAAAGCACTTCAGCGTAAAATCGAGGAAGATTTAAAAATCGACACTGTTTTTTGTGATTTTCCTACAGGTTTATAAATCATTTGCAGAATCTTTCGCAAAAACACTTTGTAGTTTTGCTGACATTCCGTTAATAGTGAAAGGTTTTTGTATGAAATTTAAGGTATTACTTAAAACACCGTTATTCCCAATAATTTCTGCTGTATAGCCTGACATAAACATGATCAGAATCTGCGGATATTTCTTTTGAATATATTCAGCAATATCATTGCCATTCATACCGGGCATAATTACATCAGTTATAACAAGATCAATTTTTGAGTGTTTTTCATCAATTATAGTAATGGCATTTTCAGAACAGTCTGTTGCAATGACTGAATAACCAAGCATTTGAAGCATTGATTGTGTTACATTGAGAAGCATTTGTTCATCTTCAACGATAAGAATTGTTTTGGTTTCATGAGCCGGGGGATTTTTTATTTTTTGTTTCTCCGTATGTAACGTAGTTGTATTTTCTGAAACAGGTATATAAATTTTAAATGTTGTCCCCTGATTAGTTGTTGTTTCAACATTGATAAACCCATTGTTTTGTTTAACGATTCCATATACAGTTGATAACCCGAGCCCTGTCCCTTTTCCCGGTTCTTTTGTTGTGAAAAAAGGATCGAATATTTTTTTTATTATATCACTTTTAATCCCTGATCCCGTATCACTAACTGATATCATAATAAATGTTCCTTCAATACATTCTGTATTTAAACATGCTTGTTCTTTTGTAAATTGCATAAGGGATGTTGTAATGGTGATAGAACCATTTTTTTTTATAGCATCTTGTGCATTAACGACAAGGTTTATAAGTATTTGATCAATTTGTGACGGGTCAATTGTAATATATGATGCATCCGGTAAGGGGGTCCAGATCAATTCAATATTTTCTCTAATTAATCGTTTTAACATACATAATATATTTGTTATCGCCTGATTAATATCAAGAAGTACCGGTGTTACATTTTGTTTTCGTGCAAATGTTAAGAGTTGACGGGTTAGTTCACTCGATCGTTTCGCTGCACTTTGTATTTGCAATAACCGGTCTGTATTCACTTTATTTATATCTGAATCAATAAGTGCCATTTCAATTTGAGTGAAAATTATAGATAACATATTATTAAAATCATGTGCAATACCACCGGCTAGTGTCATGAATTCTAAATGGGTACATTATACTCGTCCCAGCCAAGCATTTTTCTCGCCTTGTTTATTTTCCTGAGAATGTCTTCTCCCTTCTTTTTCCATACATATCTTTTTGGAGATTCATTT